>ENA-OWNT01000191-OWNT01000191.1-seawater-metagenome-genome-assembly--contig:-NODE-191-length-174253-cov-9.891472_pt1 | contig 174253 bp, 158 predicted proteins | sample MGYA00238136_ERZ651165 | MGnify/ENA primary metagenome ERZ651165 (study PRJEB26861, sample SAMN08777766) | seawater metagenome | isolation source: coastal seawater | place: USA: Florida | collected...
GCAGACCATGCTGACCGACGGCATCGCCGGCGCCTACCGTTCGGGCCGCGACCGGGTGGCGGCGAGCGCCGGGGTGCGGGAACTGCTCACATCGACCTGCGACCTGCGCAATGCGACGCCCTATCTCTACCGGGTCTCCGGCACCGACTGGCTTTCCAATCACGCGCTTGGCGAAGAGGTCTTCGGCCCGCTCGGCCTGATCGTCACGGCCGCCGATCTCGACGAGATGCTGGCGATCGCGCGTTCGCTGCAGGGCCAGCTGACCTGCACGATCCACATGGACGAAGCGGATACCGCGGAAGGAAAAGCGCTGATGCCGATCCTCGAGCGCAAGGCGGGCCGGCTGCTGGCCAACGGCTTTCCGACCGGCGTCGAGGTCTGCGATGCGATGGTGCATGGCGGCCCGTACCCGGCCTCGACGAATTTCGGGGCGACCTCCGTCGGCACGCTGTCCATCCGCCGCTTCCTCAGACCCGTCTGCTACCAGAACATGCCCCGGAACCTGTTGCCCGACGATCTGGGATAAGGAGCGCGCGCCAGGCTGCGTCAATCGTGCCGTTTGCCGGCGGTGGTCATGCGGCTTTCCCTGACGGTGTCGAGCAGCCAGGTGCGAAAAGCCGCAAGCGGCGGATATCCGGCCATTTCGCGCTGATAGATCAGATAACCCGTGCTTCGCGCCTGCAGCGAGAATTCCGTGACGGGAACCAGCCGCTTGGCGGACAGGTCCCCGCCGATCAGTTCGATGGGCGCGAAGGCGATGCCCAGACCGCGAATGGCAGCCTGAAACAGCATGGCGTAGCTCTCGAAGGTGAGCGTCGGTTGCGAGCGCAGTGCTGCAAGCTGCGGATCCTTGAATAACCCCGACAGGTTTGCGCGTTCGGAGCTGTGGACGAGCAGGTGGGCGTTGGCGAGCGCCGCCTGGTCCGAATTGGCAATCGCCTCCGCGATCTGGGCCGTCGCAACGGGGCGCAGTTCGAGCTCGATCAGTTTCTCCCACTCTCCGTCCATGCCAGGCGTGTCCGCGAAATCGATCAGGGCATGAAGATTTCCCAGTCCGGAATGGGGCCGGGACGGAACGCGGGTGGAGAACTCGACCGCGACATCGGGGTAGGCCGCGAAGAAACTCTGCATCCTCGGTATCAGCCAAAGACTTCCGAATGTGGGCGGGATGCCGAGGCGCAGCACGCGTCCGCGGTCGCCGAGCGCGATTGCCTCGGTCGTCGCAGCGGTAAGCTGGGAGAGCATCTGGCGAACCTGTTCGGCGTAGAACGCGCCGGATGCGGTCAGAACGATCTGGCGGCGGCGGTTCGGTTCGAGCAGCGCCACGCCGAGCAAATTCTCGAGTGAACTCACCTGCCGGCTCACCGCGCTCTGGGTCAGCGCCAGTTCCTCGGCCGCCGCCGTGAAGCTTGCGTGGCGCACCACAGCCTCGAAGGCGCTGAGCGCGGCGATCGGCGGCATCAGCCGGCGAGGGCGCCGGTGATCATGCAGATTGGTCATAATGCCGATGAGTTAACTTCATTTGGATTGCCTCCCCTCCGAAAGTTATAGACGGGCATTCACGAATGACAAGTTGCGGCTGCCGTGACCGGCGGAACCGCATCGGGAGGAGATGAAATGGCTTACCGTGTCGAGCTCCAGCCAAGCGGCAACACCTTCGAAGTGGAGGAGGGAGAGCCCGTTCTGGGCGCCGGTCTGGCCGCCGGATACCAGCTGGCCTATTCATGCCGTCGCGGAACATGTGCAACATGCCGCTGCCGCATCGTCAGCGGCGAGGTGGACTACGGCCAATATCTGGAATCCATGCTTCCCGAAGAGATGAAGGCCGAGGGTTACGTGCTCTTGTGCCAGGCCAAGGCGCTCAGCGATCTCGTGCTCGAAGCCCAGGAACTCAAGGTGCAGGCGCAGCAGCCGCGCATCATTCCCTGCCGTGTCAGGGAGATCCACATGCCGACGCCGGACGTCGCCATCATCCACCTTAGGTTGCCGCAGAACGAAGAGTTCCGGCATGTGGCGGGTCAGTATGTCGATTTCCTGCTGGCGGATGGCAAGCGGCGAGCCTATTCGATCGCCAATGTGCCGAGCGCGCATGGCGTGATCGACATCGAACTGCATGTGCGCCATTCCCCGGGCGGGCTTTTCACCGACCACGTGTTCTCCGACATGAAGGTGCGCGAATTGCTGCGCTTCGAGGGGCCGCTCGGCACGATGTTCCTGCGCGAGGACAGCGACAAGCCGATCGTCTTTCTGGCCAGCGGAACGGGTTTCGCGCCGATCAAGGCGATCGTCGAATACGCGCTTTCGGAAGGGATCGACCGCCCGATGACGCTCTATTGGGGCGGACGCCGGCCGGCCGACCTCTATATGAGCGAGCTTGTCGAGGGTTGGGCGGCGGAACATCCGCAATTCACCTTCGTGCCGGTGATTTCCGATGCGGAACCGGAGGACAATTGGACCGGCCGGACCGGTTTCGTGCACCGCGCCGTCCTGGAGGACATCCCGGATCTGTCGGGCCATCAGGTCTATGCGAGTGGCAATACGAAGATGGTCGACGCCGCGCGCGATGAATTCCGCCGTCTCGGCGGGCTTCCCGAAGACGAATTTTTCGCCGACCCGTTCGTTGAGGAATGGGAAGTGGAAAAGGAATCCGCGGCCTGACGCCGACAGAAACCCAAGCCTATTCTTTCGAGAGGAGAACAAACATGCTCGACATTGCCGATCCGATTTTCAAGCCCGACAACCAGGACTCGGTCGTCAAGCCGCTGCTGATGACGCATGGCACGCTGGAGTGCCGCAACCTCGACGAGACGCGAAAGTTCTTCGAGGAGTTCCTGGGCCTCGAGTGCGTTCGCCACAATCCCGACGGCATGCATGCGCGCTGCGGGATGAAGTTCAGCATTGTCTGCCTTCAGGTGGAGAAGAAGGTGAACACGCTGAGCATTCTCAACCACTGGGGCCTCGACGTCGAAAGCAAGGAAGCTGTCGATGAAGCCCACAAGGCCGCGATCGAGATGAAGGACAAATACAAGATCCAGGAGATCACCGATCCGATCATGCGCCACGGTATCTATTCGTTCTATCTTGAAGACCTCGACGGCAATTTCTGGGAAATCGAATATTACGACGGCGGATCTGTCCACGAGGACGCCTTCGATTTCGGCGACCGGTTCTAGCGGCAGTCGGCAAGGAGCGGCGCGCGCATGCTGAAGTGGCGTGGGCCGTTCCCTATGGGAGGAACGCTTCGGTGAACGGGCGGGCCAGAGTGTGTCCGGCCCGCGTGGCCGATCGAGCGAGGAGGGGTAAATGCCCGAAATCAAGGTGCCTTACGAGGTCGACGGACGATCTTTCGAGGGACTGATCGTTAGCAGCGACACGGCCGTCGCTGGCCGGCCGGTGCTGTTCATGCAACCAGACTGGTACGGCGTTTCCCCCGAGACGATCGCCCAGGCCCACGAGCTCGCGGGCGACCGATATGTCGTCCTGCTAGCCGACATGTTCGGGGCGGGCACGGGCGCGCAGGCGGAAACGATGCAGTTCGACGAATTGCTCGGCCGGATGCTCGGCGTGCACAAGAACCTCGCCTTTACGCTCGGCTGTGGAAGCGCGGCCTATGCCGCGATGCTGGCCGAAGCCGAAAGGCAGGGCCTTGTCGAAAAGGCGGCGTCGAAATTCGCGGTTGGCTATTGCGCTGGCGCCGGCTTCCTTATGGAGCAGGCGCGTTCCGGAGAAGATTTCGATGCCGTCGTGGCGTTGCATATCACCAATCCCAATCCGGCGGTGGCCGACACGCCTTGCAATATCAAGGGAAGGGTCCTGGCGATCCATGGCGCGGCCGATCCGGTTACGCCGAAAGAGAAGATGGATGCGTTCGAAGAGGAATTGACCGCGGCCAAGGTCGATTGGCAGGTGGTGATGTTCGGAGGCGCCGTGCACTCCTTCTGCGTGCCCTCAGCCAATTTTCCAGGCGCGCAGTATGACGAGAAGCTGTGCCGCACATCCTACCGGATGATGCATGATTTCTTCGCTGAAGCGTCTTGAGAGGGACTGCGGAGGGGAACTTCTGATTATGCGATCTTTGCAAGCTGATATTCCAAATCGTCATCGTCTGGGTGAGCAAAGATCATTTTCGTGGCTCGTCCACGTTTTGTAACTATGTCCTGCAACAAGCCGCATTCTCCGGGAGGGACTGCGCAATAAAATTGGGAGGAGTGAATGCAACTGTCCGCAGTTCTGCAGCCGCTTGGGCGTGAGTTGGTGCGTTTGGTGGCCCGCTCATGAAGATCACCGGCCAGGTCACCGTCCATGCGCCTCGCGAGCGGGTATTCGAAGCATTGCGCGATGCGGAGTTCTTCGCCAGTTGCGTGGATGGTGTGCAGGATCTCAACGAGATCAATGACACCCATTACACCGCAGTCCTCGAGACGAAGGTCGCCTATATCCGGTTCCGCTTCAACGTCGAAGTGGACATCACCCGGATCGATTTTCCCAGTCACATCGAGGCGCAGATATCCGGGACGCCGATGGGCATCGTCGGACGCCTGACATCGACCTCAACGACGGAGCTTCATGAGAATGGCGACGAGACGGTCATCGATTACGCGATCGATGTGAACCTGACGGGCAAGCTCGGGAGCATCGGCCAGCCAGTTCTCAAATCGAAGGCCAGGGAGATGGAGCGGGTGTTCACCGAGCGGATGCGCGCGGCGTTTGCCGAGGCAGACCAGATGGCGGGAGGAGTGTCATGAACGCATTTGAATTGAAAATGCCGGAGACGTTGCAGGGCGCGATAGACCTGCTCGATCCGGAAGACCCGACAGTGCGGCTGATATCCGGCGGTACCGGGCTGATGCTGATGATGAAGTCGGATGTGTTTCAGCCGACGCGCCTCGTCAGCCTGAGGAAGATCGAAAAGGACTATTCGACGATGGGCCGGTTGCCGGATGGCAGGTTTCGCATCGGCGCGATGGTCACCATGTCGGAGATGCAGAGCGAGCAGGCGCTGTTCGAGTTCGCGCCCGTCCTGCGGCAGACATTGTTGACGCTCGCAAATGTGCGGGTGCGCAATGTCGCGACCGTCGGCGGCGCGCTTGCGCATGGCGATCCCCATATGGATCTGCCGCCGGTTTTCGCGGCGCTCGACGCCGAGGTCGTGGCCCAATCGCCCAATGGCGAGCGGCGCATCCCGGCCGAGGAGCTCCATATCGGCTATTACGAAACCGTCCTGGCCGGCGACGAGCTGATCAGGGAAGTGATCATTCCTTCCCAGGAAAACCGTCGTTCGACCTATGTGAAATGCACCACGCGTGCGGCCAAGGACTGGCCGGCGCTGGGTGTCGCCGTATCGCTTGGCACGGCCGGCGAGGCGACAGAGGACGCGCGCCTGGTCATCGGTTCGGTGGCCGAACGCCCGATACGCGTTGCCGCGGCCGAGGCGGTGCTGAATGGCCGCGCGCTGACGCCTGACGTCATGCGCGAAGCCGCCGAGGCCGCTGCCGACACGGTCGAAACGATCCCGGACGAGTTGGGCTCCGCGGCGTACAAGACGCAACTCGTGCGCGTTTATGTCGAACGGGCCCTGAAGGCTGTCGCCAATCAGAATGCGGAGGTTTCACGATGAACGAACATGTCACGCAGCATGTCGGGCAGTCCTATCCGCGGCGGGAAGCCAGGGAAAAGGTCACCGGACGTATCGAATATATCCACAATCTGCGCCTGCCGAACATGCTGTACGGCAAGATCTTCCGCAGCACGATCGCGCATGGCCGCATCGTCAGGATCGATGTCAGCGCGGCCGCGGCCATGCCCGGCGTGGACTGCGTCATCACCGGCGAAGATGTCCGCAAGGTCATGCCGGACGTTTATTACGGCGTGATGTTTCACGATCAGCCGGTTCTCGCCGTCGACAAGGTGCGTTTTGTCGGAGAACCGGTCGCCATCGTCATGGCCGCCGATCCGAATGTCGCGCATGAGGCGATGTCTCTGATCGAAGCGGAATATGAGGAACTCGATCCCGTCTTCGACGAGATGGAAGCCTTGTCAGCGCGGAGTTTCGTCCATGACGAACTTAAGCCCGGCAATCCGCAACTCGGCTTCCTGGCCGGCGTGCGCGACACGAATGTCGGCTTTCCCTATCAGCTGCGCCATGGCGGCGATGTGGACGAAGCTTTCGAGAAGGCCGATCGTGTTTTCGAACACATGTTCCGCACCCAGGCGTCCGCCCATGTACCGCTCGAGCCGCATGTCACGGTGGCCGAGCCGACCAGCACCGGCATCACGCTCCACACCGCCAACCAGAGCCCGCATTTCGTCAGCTTCGAAGTCTCCCGCCTTCTCGGCTGGCCGCAGTCGAAGGTACGCGTGCGCGTGCCTTATCTGGGCGGCGGCTTCGGATCGAAACTCTGGCTGAAGCTCGAGGCGATGGCCGCTGCCGCGGCGCTTCTCGCCAAGAAGCCGGTAAAGATCTCGCTCTTTATGGAAGAGCAGTTCTACATGATCACCAAGCATGCCGCGACGCTGCAGATCAAAAGCGGTGTCGACAAGGACGGCAAGATCATCGCGCGCAAGTGCAATGTCTTCTGGAACGGCGGCGCCTATGCCGATATCGGTCCGGCGGTTGCCTTCCATGCCGGCATGACGGCCGCCGGCCCCTATGACATCGAGAATGTCGCGATCGACTCGCTCTCGATGTACACCAACCGGCCGACGGCCGGTGCGCTGCGCGGTTTCGGCCATCCGCAGCTCGTCTGGGCTTACGAAAATCACACCAACATGATTGCCGAGGAACTGGGCATCGATCCGCTCGAGTTCCGCCGCCGCAACATCCTGCATGAAGGCAGCGAGACGGCGACCGGCACGAAACTGACCAATTCCGCGGTTGAGCAGGTGTTGGAGCGGGTTGCCGAGAAACTCGGATGGGAGAAGCCCTTCGATCACGGGGAAGGTACGGTCAAGCGTGGCCGCGGCTTCGCCATCGGCATCAAGGCTTCGATTTCGCCATCGACGTCGGAAGCCATTGTTCGGCTGGGTTCGGATGGATGTGCCACTGTCATCGCCGGCACGGTCGATATGGGGCAGGGCTCCGACACGGCCAATGCGCAGATCGCCGCCGAGGTGCTGAACATTCCCGTCGAGATGGTCAATGTCGTGCATCCGGACACGCATGTGACGCCTTACGATACGGGCACGCTGGGTTCGCGTTCTCTCTATCACATGGGCAATGCCGTTCGCCTGGCCGCCGAGGACGCCAAGGCGAAGCTGGAAGCGCTGATGGCGGAGGTCGGCGTCCAGCCGGGTTCCAACGTTCCGATCTGGGAGGTTTTCGCCCGCAAGAACGGCATGCCCGTCGGCAATGTCACCGGCACGGGCAGTTTCGTGCCGGCCGATCATATCCCGCCGGAGCCGATGACCGGCCAGTCGAGCAATATCACGCCGTACTGGATGGTGGGCGCCACCGGGGTGGAGGTCGAGGTCGACACGGAAACCGGCCATGTGCGCGTCCTGAAGATGATCAATGTGGCCGACACGGGTAACCCGATCAATCCGAAGATCGTCGAGTTCCAGCTCTCCGGCGCGTCCATCATGGCGTTGGGCCAGACGATGACGGAGAAGATGAATTTCGACTCCGGCCAGGTCACCAACGCTTCCTTCGCGGACTACAAGATCCCCAGCATCCTCGACATTCCCGAGATCGAGAACGATCCGATGGATTGCGGGGAGCCGGACGGACCGTTCGGTGCGAAGGGGGTCGGCGAAACCGGCACGTTCGGCGTTGCCGCGGCGATCGCCAATGCAGTCAAGGACGCTGTCGGCGTGCGCGTGACGGAACTGCCGATCACGGCGGAAACCGTCTACCGCGCGATGCGCGCCGCCGCCAACGATCCGCTCGAGGAGGAATAGGATGCTGGACACACCACAACAGACAATTGAATTCACCCTGAACGGCAAACCGGTTTCGGCGCAAATCCAGCCGCAATGGACCCTGGTCGACCTGCTGCAAAACGCGTTCGACCTCTATGGCGCGCGCCAGAGTTGCGGGCAGGGCCTGTGCGGCTGCTGCAGCGTCGTGGTGGATGGCAAGGCCGTCTCCGGCTGCCTTTACCTGGCGGCCTTCGCCGACGGTTCGACCATCGAGACCATCGAGAACGGCGAAGAGGAGCTCGACGCCGTGCAGGAAGCCTTTATCGAAGCCGGGGCGTTTCAGTGCAGTTTCTGCACGCCGGGGTTCATCACGATGACCCGGCAGCTGCTCGTGTCCAATCCCGATCCGAGCGTCGACGATATCAAGCACTATCTGACCGGCAATTTGTGCCGCTGCGGCACCTATCCGCAGATCATTGCGGCCGTGCAGATGGCCGCGGGCAAGCTGCAGGCCGCCAAGGCTTGATGATCGGATCACCGATCCTCCCACCCGCCGCGGGCGACCGCGGCGGGCTTTGACAGTCGTGTGCGAACGCAATGAGGGAACGCGAAATGGAAACAATCGAGCGGCTCGCCATCGAGGCCGACTGCACGCGCCTGATGAATGAATTTTCCTGGTGCACGGACACCTTCGAATACGACAAGGCGCTCAGCCTGTTCGTTCCCGATTGCACGCTGCAGCGCGCCGACGAGGTGTTCGAAGGCATCGACGGCCTGCGTTCGATCATGGAACGCCGCGCACCCGATCGCCGGACCTGCCATGTCGTCAGCGGTATCGTGATCGACATCATCGACGACAACCACGCCAGTGGCAAGGCGAATGCATTGGTCTTCGGCTATCGTGGCGCGAAACCCGGCGAGGAAGTGCCGCTCGATACGGCGGACTCCATCGTTCGCTTCGAGGGCGAGTTCCGCCGGACGGATGACGGCTGGAAGATCGCCAAATGGACGATCGGCATGAACTTCCGGAAAGTCGCGTCATGAAACTCGTGACGATCGACTGCGTCCCCGGAGGGCGGCCCGGCGCCATTCTTCAAAACGGCGAGATTCTCCATCTCGAACGTGCCGCCGAGCCCGGAACGATGCAGGCCTGGCTTCCCGCCACGCTGCGCGGGATCCTCGAGGCCGGTCAGGACGGGCTGGATGTCGTTCGCGGCATCGTCGAGCGTGTCGAGCAAGCCGGCGCGGGGCTGCGCGATGGCCTGCGGGAGCGCGGGGCCATATTGCCCGCGGCCACGCGCCTGCTCGCGCCGCTGCCGAACCCGGCCATGATCGTCTCGGTCGGACAGGCTTATCACTCGCATGTGCAGGAAATGAAGGGAAAGCCGCCCGCCGAACCGCACGGATTTCTGAAGGCGCCGTCGGCGGTCGTTGGCCCCGGCGCGGAGATAGAACTGCCGCCGGAATTTCCCGACGCGGTCGATTTCGAAGGCGAGCTTTGCGCCGTCATCGGGCGGGTTTGCCACAATGTGCGCGAAGAGGACGCCATGGGGTATGTGGCGGGCTACACCATCACCAACGATGTCTCGGCGCGCGATGCGGTGCCGCTGATCGGTCAGGCGAAGACCACGTCGGAAGCGCGCACTGCCTGGGATCTTGTCCATATGGGCAAGCAATTGCCGGGCTTTTCGCCGATGGGGCCGGTGCTCGTGACCGTGGATGAAATCGCTGATCCTGGGAACCTCGACCTGACCACCCGTGTCAACGGGGACGTCATGCAACAGGCGAATACGAGCGATCTCATTTTCCCGCTCGCCAAGGTCATCGCCTATTTCTCCCGCTGGTACACGCTGATGCCGGGCGACATCATCAGCACGGGCACGCCGGGGGGCGTTGGCTATGGGCGCGACCCCAAGGTTTTGTTGCGGTCGGGCGACATCGTCGAGGTCGAGGTCACCGGCATCGGAACGCTATCCAACCGGTTCGTGGAAGCGCGCTAGCGATCGGCTCTGCGCCGCCCGGGGAAACCGGCCGGCTATTGTCCGTCAGGCCAGATTCGTCTCGAACAGCGCGAGGCTCCGCGACCAGGCCAGCCTGGCTGCCGTCGGTTCGTAGCTCGGGCGTTTGTCGCAGTTGAAGCCGTGGTCGGCGCCTTCGTAGAGATAAAATTCCGCGTCGGGCCGGTGAGCCTTCACATCCTCGTAGTTCTCGGGCGGGATGCCGACATCCATGGCCGCGTAGTGCAGCTGCGTCGGGCATTTCGGGGTCTCGTCGGCGAAACGCTGGATCAGGCGTCCGTAGTAGCAGGACGCGGCGGAAACGGCGCCGATGCGGGTCGCGCCGAGGAAAGCGATGGTGCCGCCGAGGCAGAAGCCGATCATGCCGACCTTTCCGTATTCGCCCACTCTCCGGCAGGCGGCCTCGACATCCAGCATGCAGGCGTCGAAATCGAAACCGGGAATGAAGGCGCGGGCGCGTTCGATTTCTTCCGGCGTGTATCCGGACTGGAAGTCCTTCTCCTGCCGGTCGAAAATCGCCGGCGCGATTGCGGCGTAGCCCTCGCCGGCGAGCCTGTCGCACACGTCCCGGATATGGTCGTTGACCCCGAATATCTCCTGAATCACGACAATCCCGCCCCGAGGGGTTGCTTCCGGGACGGCCAGATAGGCGCCGACGGCCTGTCCGTCACTGGCCGTGATTTCGACATAGGACATGGACTTTCTCCCCGCATGATTTCCGTACCGGTGCGGCGCACCTCGGGTCTTTTCCCTTCGCGTTCGGGCAATTTCAAATGAGTGTTTGGAATAAGTCGCGGCATAACCGGTCCTGGTGAGAACCCGGCAGCGCCGCAGCGCAGTCCCGGCATTGCGTGGTCGTTCGACATGTCCGCGAGCCGATTTGGAAAGTTCGTGGATCGCGATGGCGAAGCGCCTTTTCATCGCCGCTTTGGCTGCTAGATTGCACTGGCGAATTTGCAGGGGGTCTTTTCATGCTTGTGCGTTTGGTCGGCATCGTCGCGGTTGCGGTCCTGGCCGTTGGATCCGCAACGGCGCGAAGTCAGGCGCAGGAAGCTCTCCGGGACTGGAGGTCCGCGCTGGAATCGGCCTCCTGTCCCGGATCTTACGGGCAACCTGCCACTTACGACCTCGATACGATTATCGCAGTGGCGGCGAGCTATTCGACATCCAGCGTGGCCGACTTCGCGCTCAGAGCCCGCGTGAATGTCGTCGACTATCTGATGTCCGGCTCCAGTCTGGACCGCGCACAGGATGGCGAGGGGTATGCCGACCGCATACTCGCTGCCAATCCGGGCGGGCTTCAGCTTCTCCGCTCCGACATCGCGCGCTATGGCGAACGGCTCTGCCCGCTGATTGGCGTGATCGAAACCGAGGGGCTCGGCGAGATCACGCGCAAACAGGTAGAAGTGCGGGATTACTATCAGCCGCAATCGCGCCTCGCTCAGGCGATGCTCAACCTGCATGGCTGCGGAGCGGGCGAGGCCGACGGGCTTTTCGGAAAGGGCAGCGTTGCGGCCTGGAACCGTGCCGCCGATGGTTCCGGGTTGGCGCCCATGGACGAAGGCGGGCTTCCAACGCCGGGCGACATTCTTGCGCTGGCGGAGGCCGGGGAAGGCCGCCCCCTTTGCGCCGCGAACCCGGCGCAGGCGAAACGCTTCGATGCGCCGATGCTGCTGCGTGCGCTTACCGCCTGCCATGCGGGCAAGGCTCCGGAAACCGCCTGGGCGCCGATCGGATGGCAACTCGCGGCGCTGGCAAGCGAAGGCGACGCCATCGACGCGGACCGGCTGGAAACCGTTTTGGGCGAGGTGTTCGGCGCCTGTTCCGGCCAGATGGCTCCCACGGAGGAAACCGGCCGCGAAAGCCGTCCCGATCAAGTCCAGCCATTCCTCAAAACCGTGTTTGCGGCGCTTCCGGACTGGCCGGCGGATCTCGCGTCGATCGAGGCGATCTCCAAGGCGACCCGCAAGTCGATATGGAAGGCAACCGGTCTTCCGGAAGAGGATGACGAAGGCCGCTGGAAGACCGCGCTCAGTTCGCTTGGCCTCGGCTATTATGAGGGCAATGGCCTGCCGCGCAGACCCGATGTCGGTGTCTATCTGGTCGGTCTTGCCAATGAGGGTACGGATCGCTGGACCGGCGGCGACGTCGCCCTTGTGCGCGGTGCGGTGGCTGGCGTCCTTCCCGACACGCTGCCGGAAGGCATGCGCCAGGCGCTGGCCGATTTGCTGCAGAAGGACGATGCCGGGTCCGACGAGCCGTATAACGACGATGGGGAAGCCGAGCTCGGCGCGTATGCCTATATCGAGCCCTTCTGGGCCGGCGAGAACAACAAGGCGACCGTCGAGCAGATCGCGCTCGATTTCAGCGTCCCGATCAGCACCGCGAACAGCGCGGTCGAGCTTGCAAAATCCGTGGCCGACGATCCCGCATTCTCCGCGAAATTACGTGCCGAGGGCAGCCCCCAGGCCAATGCGATCGTCGCGACGCTGCTGCTGGAAGGGTTCGTCGACGGCAAGAAGAATCTGCCGCTCGCGTTGCAACACTTCCGGGCCGCGGCGGACAACGGCAACAGTTTTGCTCTTCTGAGACTCGCACAAATGCATGAGCAGGGCTACGGCGTGCCGCAGGATATCGAAGCGTCGCTCGACTTTTATCGCGAAGCGGCGGATCAGGGGCAGACGGCGGCAAGCCTCGCGCTGGCGCGGTTTTACGAGACCGGAAACCATGTGCCGCGCGATTGGGACAAGGCGCTTGCCTATTACCGTGCCGGTCTCGGCCTCGATGACGAAAGCGGCCGGCTGACCGACGGCGCGGCCGGCGTGATCCAGAGACGCCTGTTGAACGGCAGCGACTTCTTCACCGGCGGTCCGGGCCGTTCGGTCCTCGAAGAAGCACTGGTAATCATCGCGACGGTCCGACGCGAAGATATGGGCTGGAACATGCAAGCGACCTATGTCGAGTTTGCGATAGCCCTCGGCGATGCCTTTGCAGGTCTCGATGGCGGGCCGACCGTCGATCTCGGCAAGGCTGCCGAATGGTATCGCATCGCGGATGACGAGGACGCGGATGCCAAACTGATACGCATCCTGCTGGCGCAACCGGAGTTGCAGGCAGACGAAAGCGAGCTTGCCCGGCTGACGCAGGGCACGCTTCTCGGGCTCTATCGCACAGCGCCGGGGATCGATGCGTTCAAGGCGGCGGTCGACGAAATCTGCCGGCCTGCCGTGCAGGGCTTCGCCGATTGCGTCGAGTTCCACCGTGTCGCCGCGCTTGGCGGGTTCGATCCGGAAATCGTCGCCTATGCCCATGACTGGCTCGCGCAGGCGGCGGCCGACGAGGAGACGGAGTTGCGCGAACAGGGGCGGCTGGCCCCTTATGAGAGCTCGATGAAGACGCGCCCCGCTTATGCGATCGCCGGCTGGGTGGATGTGCTCTCCTATTACGGCGACCATGCCGGCGCGTTGGAGCCGCTGCGCCTGGTTCGCGACCTCCCCGGAGAAGGCGAAGTCGGCGCGTCGCGGGGAGCGGCGTTCCGCCGCGCGCTTGCCCGCCATCTGGAGGGCGGTCCCGAGGCGGTGTGGGAGCCGCTTGCACGCCTGCTGCAGGCGCTTGCGTCGCGTGGCGACGAAGCGGCGCGCGATCTCCTCGAACTGGCGTCGACCGCGGACGAGCCTAAGCCGGACATCGCGGTCGACATCGATGCGGCCCGCGAACGTTTCGCACTGGCTGAGGGACTTGCCGGCAACACGATGGGGCTGGCGCTGTCCGCCCGGCAACTAGCGAAGCTGGAGGCGGATGCCGGCAACAGGCTGCGCGCCGTCGAACTGGAGCTGGTCGCGCTGAATGCCGACATGGCGCGCCATGCCGTCACCGCGGTCTGGAATGGCCCCATCGAGGCGTCGCTCGGCCGGGTCTGTTCGCTCTCCAAGGCGAGCGAGCAGCTATATGCGCTCGACGAGGCGGCGATGGCGCTGACGCTGGCGAAACGCGCGGTCAACGAACTTCAGGATGTACGCCGGCGTATTTCCGGACTGCCGGAACATCTGCAGTTGTGTTTCCGCGACACGATCTCCGATCACTATCGCTGGCTTGCCGATCTCTTCATCAGCCAGGACCGCCCGGCGGAGGCATCGACCGTTCTCGGGATGCTCAAATCCTTCGAGACCTTCGAATTTCTCGGCCGCGATACGGAGTTCGCGGGCGACGCCTTCGCGCCGCTGGAGATGAGTCCCGTCGAAGAGGCGCTGTCAGCCGAGATCGACGCCGTCCGCCCGACCGTGACCGCGATGAAGATAAGGCGGCGCGAATTGCTGCTCAATCGCAAGAAAGGCGAACTGACCGGCGCGGAAGAAACCGAACTGGCCTCGTTGACCGACACGCTGGTCGCCTCGCGCGAGCAGATGGAGAAGGAACTGGAAGGGCTGATCGCGGCCTCCGACGCGGTGCACAGCACGGTCGTCGAGGATCTGGCGCGCAATGTCAGTTCGGTGCGGGCGCATTTGCGCCGCGCCTTCGACGGCAAGGCGGCGGCGATCCAGTATGTCGTCCTGCCTGACCGGATCGGCGCAATCCTGACCACGGCTGTATCCGAAAGGGTGTTCAGCTGGACCGAGTGGGAGGGCGCGCCGTTCACCGAGGAGCGGCTGAATGCGGGGATCGAAGATCTGCGCAAAGCGCTTCAGAACCCGGGCGCCGATCCAAAACCCGCCTCGAAGGCCCTGCACGATCTGGTGTTGCCGGAGGCGCTGATGCGCGAATTGAAGGATGCCGGCGCTCAGACGCTGATCCTGTCGCTGGACCGCCGGCTGCGCTACGTGCCTTTCGCCGCGCTCTATGACGGTGATGATTATCTCGTCGAGAATTTCGACCTGACACATGCGACCGAAACGCGGTCCGTCGGCGGGGGCGGGGCGTCGCCTGACCGTATCGCAGGATTCGGAACGACCCAATCCTGGTACGGTCTCTCGCCTCTTCCGGGGGTCGCCGACGAACTCGCCTCGATCGTACGCGAGGGCGGGGAGGACGCGCAGGGCGTGGTCGAGGGCACGATCCATGCCGATGCGGACTTCACGCGCGACACGATGGCGAGCGCGATGATTTTCGGCGAGTTCGACGAACCTGCGCTCGGGATCGTCCATCTCGCCTCGCATTTCATCCTCGGCAGTTCGGAGGACGATTCCTACCTGTTGCTAGGCGATGGCGACCGGCTGACCGTCGCCGACATCAAGGACAGTTTCGGGATGGATCTCGATTTCGCCGAGGTCGGCGTGCTGACCCTGTCGGCCTGCGAAACCGCCTATGGCGGGCAGGAGGCGGACGGGCGGGAACTGGAGAGCTTTGCCGCCGTCGCCCAGCAGAAAGGCGCGCTCGAAATCGTCGCCACGCTCTGGCCGATCAACGACCGGTCGACGGCGGTGTTCATGCAGGAATTCTACCAGCAGCAGATCGACAACGGCCTGTCCGTCGCGAGCGCGCTTGCGCAAGTCCAGCGCCAGTTCCTGCGGGGCGAGCACAAGGGCGCCGGCTCGGCATTCCGCTCCGCCAAATCCAAGCAGAAGGGCGCCGGCATGATCGTGCCGGACGAGACCCATCCTTATTACTGGGCTCCGATTGTCGTCATGGAGGGCACGTCCTGATGCCTCGTATCGCTGCAACCTTTGCGGCCATCGCCATTTCCATTCCGCTCGCGGGGGGCACAGCCCAAGGGGCGGAACCGGCAAGCTGCTACACGCTGGAAAAGGGATCGCCGGATGCCGGCGTCGGCATGATGACCATCGACCGGGACGGATCGATCACGTTTGCGACCACCGTCAATCCCTATGCGGCCTACACGGATTCCTGCGAATTTCCCGAGAACGGCCCGGTCGAATGTTCGCTTGGATGCGATGGCGGGCGCATCACGCTGATGCGCGCGGGCGAAGGCTTGCTCGCGGATTTTTCCGGCCGGCGTATCGAGTCTATCCGCATGGAAAGCGTGGTCACCGCGCTCGGGACCATGGAAGCGGACGGCGCCGATCTGAGCGGCAGTTTCTACCTGAAGCCAGCGCCTGAATCGGTCTGCCAGGCCTCCGACAACCTCGCCCAGCCGCTTCTGCTTGAACCCGGCGACCTCTATCCCGCGGTCAAAAGGCTGGAGAAGTATCTGCTCGTCGGCGGATATTTTGGCGATGCCCCGGACTGGTACTACACGGCCGAAACCGCGGAAGCCGTGAAGCTTTTCCAGAGCGAAATCGGCGTCGAACCGACCGGCAAGACCGATCGCGACTTGCTCGCGCTGATTGGCGTTCACGCCTCCTACGCGTTCGGGGGATGCTGAGTCTCGGCAAGCGATGCAGCTGTTCTCCCCGATCCATTCATCAACCGGCCTTTTCCGCAGCCTGACGGTACAAGCGATTGTCGTGACGGTTGTGGCGCTTTGCGGTTTCGCTGGCGATGCGCTGGCTTCGTCCGCCGAAGGAAGCGGCGGTTCGTCCGTCACCTTTCATTATGCGGACGAAGCGGAAAACGATGAGGTGGTGATCTATCTCCGGGCCGTCCGGCGCTACATCACTGCGCCAGCCGAGGACGGCTTTTCCACGGCGCCCGACGTGACCACCGCCATCGCACGGTATGGCTCCGTTCAAAAAAGGGAAGACGGCGCGCTCGTCACGGATATCACCGTCAACCGGCAAAATGTCAGGCGGGGTTCGAACCCGGAGAGCGAGACGATGGACCCGTTCTATCCGGTCAGGACAGGGCGGTACCGGATCGAGGGAACGGATACGGGCGACAAGGCGCTTCGCTATTTCGAAAAGGGCGCAGACGGGACGTTTGTCGAGGCCGATCTTCCGGAGGACGAGGCTGCCAAGGCGCTGGCCTTTCTGGGCGGTGCGCCGTTCTACGAACGCTTCGGACACTATCTCGACGGCAAGACCTTCCAGGTCGGAGAAGCGGTCGATCCGGGGCCGACGTTCAACGACGTCCTGGGCGACAACACGACCTGGCGGACGCTCACCCTGGAGGACGTGGGCACACGCTGGGGGCGGGAAATCGCGCGGATTTCCATTGAAGCCGGCGCCGAGGGCAGCGTGCCGCTGTCCGTGCGATGGATGGCCAATGTCGATGTCGAAACGAGCCGCACCGTCAGCTTCAGCCGCGAAATCACCTCTGATAAGCCGTCTTCGATCAAGCAGGGCGACGGAAGCGACACATTTCTGCATGTCGCCTGGCAATTCGACACGCAATACCGTCATTCCTTAGTGCCGGTCGATCGCTCGACAGTCGAGGTGGTGAACCCGGCATTCATGGCGCCGGGAGGCGACAGGCTGGCCGATATCGCCTTCGTACCATCAAGCGGATCCCTGATCCTGCTGGAGCAGGCGGCGCCCGGCGTGTCCGGCAAGAGCCGGCAGACGCTCGGGATCTGGAATGTCAGAAGCCAGAAGGTGACGAAAGTCATTCACTCGGATTTCGGCGGGCGCATCTTCGGATCCTCCACCGCCCCGCTTCTGCTGCAGGCGGATGACGATCTGTCGATCAAGGGCTTCATGATCCAGAAGGACGGGTTCGAAGGCTTTGGCCATTTCCTTCGCTTTTCCACCGAGCAAGACTTCACCGCGATGGATGTTCTCGGGGTCTACGCGGCAGTCGGGACCAATCTGGGGGAGATCGGGTTCGTGAATGCGGGCCATGACGAGGAGATGGGGCTGTACGACGTCTCGACGGAGCCCGTCATCGCCGTCTCCGTGTCGGCGGCGGCGAAGCGCATCGCCAGTGTCGATCGCGCAGGGGTTCTGAGGGTCGACATGCTCGATTTCCCGGATCGGTGCGGACGCGGGGATTTCCTGTCGGCCTATTGCGGCGGCGGCCGGATTTCACTCGGCGCGAGGGTGGCCGAAAAGCCGCTCGGCGCCAGCCAGTGTCTGGAGGTGAGCGCGCGAAGCCTGCGCATGTCGCCTGACGGCGCCTTGATGGCCTGGGCGGAGCCGGGCGGCGGACCCGATTGCCGCGCGGGCGGGCGGATCATCATCGAAGCGCTGGATACGGGTATCCGGCGTATGGTCAGGGGGACGGTGTTTGCGTTTTCCAAAGACAGCGCACGTCTTGTCACGGAGGCCGGCGTTTACGAACTCGGAGCGGGCGACCCGCAGGCCGAAGCATTCGATCGCGTCGTCGAGGGTGCGAGAAAGCTGGTCGTCGCGGATGACGCGGCGCTGGCCTTTGTCCTCGCGGGCGACGACTCCGTCTTCATGGTCGATCTGAAAACCCGCTCCGTCCTTGGCGATGTGGTTGCGGAAGCGGGCTATGAGGACGTGACCGCCATTCTGGCGCGCGCAATCATCGACAATCGCCTCTGGTCCGTCACAGAAAACGGAATGCTGATCGCGGAGGAACCCGAGACGAACCGGACCGAATATCAGGACGTTCTCGCGCTGGCGGGCGCGAAAGCTGCCGGTGCGCGGCTGACGGATGCCGAAATCCGGCGGCAGGGACGGCAAATCATTCTGGCCTATACGGTCAGTGGGCCGGGCGGTGAGCGGACGCATCTTGCCCGAATGACGGGGCGCGGGTGGCGGCATCTTGGAGATTTCGAGACTTCGAAGCTGCCGCTGGCGCGCGCGCTCGTCGTGGAGGAAGAGCAGGTGTTCCTGCTTGCCGGCGACGGGCTCGCGGTTCTGGATGACGAGGGGCTCGTGGTCCGCAGACTGCCAGAGGATATCGGTGCGGCGGAAGTCACTGACCTGAAAGCCGGGCGAGGGCCGTGGCAGGGCCGCCCGATCTTTGTCCGGAATACGGATCCGGGCGGGTATCTCCAGTCCGTCAGTCTCGCGATCGGCCATATGGACGGCAATGCGGTGACGGTCGAAAAAAGCTTCCCGCTGCACGAGCCGGATCGCTGGAACTTCACCAGCGATACGCCGCTCGCCATAAGCCCGGACGGGCGATATGCCGCCGTGGCGAATATGCGGGCGCCCGACAACGGGAAATGGTCCGAAAATGTCTCGCTCATTTTCATCGTGGACCTCGCCAACGGTGCGCGCATCGCAGAGATCTTTCCCGGCTGGGCGGGGAATGTCACCGCTTTGGCTTTCGATGCCACGGGCCGGACCCTGGGGATCGGGACCGACAGCGGCCGTGTGGTCCTTGAGGATCTGCGCACCGGCGCCGTCCGCCAGTCCTTCCAGGCGCATGATGCCGCCGTCGCGTCGTTGTCCTGGGACGGGAACGGTCTTGTCACGCGGGGCCGGGAGGGCGTGATCCGGATATGGGAAACCACCGATATCGACCTCGATTACGCCACGCCGGACTATGAAGACCGGTTCTACGATATCGCCTTCGGCACACCGGCCAATGACCAGATGGTCGCCGCGATCTTCGATCCTCTTTACGGCGCGCGCTCGAAACGGTTCGAGGGCAGCGTCGTCCTGACCTCGGACGGCTATTATGCAGGCGACAAGAACCGGCTCCGGCGTCTGAGCTTTATCGATAGCTGGGGCGGGAGCGTAGACCTTTTCGAAGCCGATATTTTTCGCAACCGGCCGGATATAGCCCTGTCGCGGGCGGGACTGATCACACCTGACCGTCAGCTTCTGCTGGCGCGGCTGCATGAAAAGAGGCTTCTCGAAACCGGAAGCGGCGGAAGGCCGCCGACCATGACGCTCTCCGCCGCGGCGGAATTGAATATTGTCCAGAAGACCGATGCGATCACCGGATCGGACGCGGCGGAATTCGCCCTGTCTTCCGCCGGGCAAGCCGGTCTGCGGAAAGTCGAGCTGCGCAATAACGGTATCGTTCTGGAAAGGCTCAGCGTTTCCGGAGGGGCGAACGGCGAAACCATAAATGTGCCGCTGGAGCCGGGGCTGAACCGGATCCGCTTCACGGAAACGGATACCCGAGGGAGCGAGCGGACCCTGTTCAGGACGACCATACGCCGTGCGGCGCCGGAGGATATTTCTCCGCCGAAACTCTATGTGTTCGCTGTAGGCGTCTCGGATTACAGCGACAACGCGCTGGACCTGACCTATGCGGCCAAGGATGCACGCGATATCGGCGCCTATTTTGGTGAGAAAGCCAATGCGATCGTGCATGTCAGCACCGATGGCGCGGCGACCGCCGATCTGGTCGGCGAGGCGAGACGATTTTTCGCCCAGGCCCGGCCGCAGGACAAGACGCTTTTCTTCTTCGCCGGCCACGGGCTGCTCGACGACGATTATGGCTATTATCTGGGAAGCCATGAAACGGATGTGAACGATCTGGCGGACACGGCGATCTCGTTTAAGAGGCTGGAATCGATCTTCGACGACACGGACTCGCTGCACCGCGTGATGCTGATCGACGCCTGCCATTCCGGCGTCATCGATCCCAGCCTGAAAACCGACGAACGTGTCGCCTTTGCGAGCGGAGCTGTCGTCGCGCGCGATGCACGCGGCGCGGTGCCATTGGCCCGCAGGAAGAACACGGTATCGCTCGAGGACAGCTACGAGGTCCTGCGGGCGAATTTCCTCGATACAAAATCGCGGTCGGGAGCGAACATCATCTCGGCTTCCGGCGGTTTTCAATTCGCGTTCGAAAATCCCGAAGTCGCCAATGGCCTGTTCACCCATGTGCTTCTCGACGGATTGCGGTCCCGCAAGGCGGACAGCAATGGCGACGATGCGGTGGAGCTCAGCGAGCTGTTCCGATATGTCAGCGCGAATGTGCTGGAACTATCCGGCGGACGTCAGATGCCGTCCGTGCGCAGCGAGCCGCAATACAGCCAGTTCACCCTGCAGTGACTTTGCGATAACTCAGTCCCGTGTCGTTTCGCCATGCAGTTCGAGCATGGCTTCCGCATATCGCGGGCGGCTTTCCTGCATCTGGCTGATTTGATCGCCGAACACATCGATGAAAGTGTCGAGCGTGTCCTGGAAGAAGACCTCGGCCGTTTTTTGCGAACAGAGGCTCGCCTCGACGCAGAGGCCCAGCCGGTTGAAGAAGTAGACGACTTCGCCGAAGGCGTTCGCATTCTCCTCCTCGCGAAGCACGATTGCCGCGACCTTGTTGCTGACCACACGGGCGAGCGCGGGATCGTTTGCGGCAGCGGCCATGTCGGCGTCCGGTACCTGGGCGAAGCCGGATGCGATCTCGTTCGACAGTCGCTCATAGGCCGCGCGGGCGCCGCGCGTCTCCCAGACGTCGATCAGGGCCAGCGTTTCGCTGGCTTTCGACGCTTCGACGCGCTGCTTGTATTCATAGATGCCGAACAGCGCGGCGAGGACGCCAAGCACGGAGAAGAACCCGCCGAGCGCGTCCCACCACCAGACGTCGATGAAGAGAAAGCGGTGTTCCCGCTCGCCCTTTGCCGGGTCGCCGGACGTGTTCTCGGGTTCTTCGCTCATTTCGGACAGTTCTTGGCGAGGTCGAATTGCGCGTCCGGATCGAACGGGCCGTCATAGGTCTCGAGAAGCCCTTTCAGGCAGGTGGCCGATGCGTCATCCAGCGTGTACCTCGCCTTGGTCTTCGGCGCGGCATTCGCCATGCCGCCAATCGTGGGCATGAGGGAAAGCCCGCCGCGCGGCTTTTCCGCGTCTGGATCGATGCAACTCGTCGTGTCGAACTCAATGCGCTTGCCATCCGCGTTCGATGACGCGGCGGCAAAGGAGTCGAATTTCTCCAGGAAGCAGGTCGCCGCCTGCCTGTCGAGGACGACGAGATCGTCGCAGACATAGCATTCCGCGGAAGCATTGTGGCTCGAAATGGCGAGCAACCCCGACAGGGTTGCCAAAAGGACGGGTCTCATTGGGCCTCCAAACATCAATCCGCTATCCGCTTGGCCGTAATTTGCGATCAATTGATGTCTATGAGGGGGCACGCAAACTGACAAGCCTTGCTTGCTCTTGATTCCCATGGCCAAAATCGTGGATATCCGCATTTCGGCGACCATGCCCGGAGGGACCTCTTGGAAAATCGATATCCTGGCGGCATCGCCGCGCGGCGGGCTTGACGTCGATGGTCGCGCTTCTCGCTTATGCCGGCATCGTCGGACTCGTAGTCAGTTTCGTCGTCGGGATTGTCGGCTTCGTGATGGCGGTTCGGCCATGGCCGGCCTATGTCGCCTATTGCCGGAAGGAGGGCATTCGCCCCGGTTTCCTCTGGTCGAGCCGGTATCTCGACGCGATCGAACCCGAATCCCGGCGTCGTACCGCCAAGAGAGGCATCGCGCTGCACGGGGCGGGGCTTGCCGGTGCGGTGATCTTCTTTCCTCTCGTGCTTCTTGCGGGCGTCGCGTCTTGAGCCGCCCCACCGTCTCCGCCGAGGCCTGACCATGAAGCTGTTGAGGCTAGTACTCTTCGGCGGCATCGCGCTGATCATATGGCTGGCCGTGTGGCTTGTCGGCGAACCGCCCGCGATCTCGATTTTCTGGCATAAGGCCGACGCCATCATCGCCTCGCATGAGACGCGTGAGGTCTATGACGGGCTGGGCATCGTCCAGCGCACCGATCCGATCATCGAGGTGGAGGGCGGCAATGTCAGGCGGGGGCCGTTGAGGCTGATCGTCGAAGACGCGGTCGCCGACCGGGACGCCGCGATCAGCCGGTGGCCGGTGGGATTGACGGTTTCGGTACGGATTTCTCCTGCCGGCAACATCGCCTATCCGTCGGGCCAGTCGCCATTGATGCTTATCCCCGCGCTCGCGCTGACGATCGTCCTTGCCGTTCTGGCTTTCATTGTCTTCAAACCCTTCCACGAAACGCGATGGCGCGCCCAAGGCGGCGACACCGTTCGCAAGAACGCCGGAATGTCGTTCAGACCGATCGCGTTCTTGTTCGGGATCGCCTTTACCGGTGTTCCGCTGGTGCTGGCGTATTCCTTCTGGACCTTCGGCGATCCGCCGCCCTATTCGATCGCATGGCCACGATCCGACATGACGGTCGCTTCCTCGACGGTTCGGCCTCACCAGGTCGGCAACGGCACGACCGCGGCCTATCTGGACGTCATGGTGACGTCCCCCGACCGGGTCGACAATGGCGGCATGCCTCTCGAGGGTATCACCTGGGGCTGGGTCCCGATCCCCGAGGCGGAGGAATTGCGCGAAGCCCGCTACATGCCGGGCGAAACAGTCCGCGTCATGCAATCGCCGGACGGCAAGCTCTACGCCGTGCGCTGGCGGTTCGCCGATTTCCTGGCGCTGATCATCATTCCGCTCGGATTGATCATGGTGCCGGCCGGCCTGTTCGCCTTCCGACTGGCCTTCGGTTAGGGCTGGCGCAATGTCGGATCCGGATAAGCATGAGCGTATCGTTCGAGAGGCGACATGGTTGGCCCCGCTGGCCGGTTTCGTTGCGAGCACCTTGGCGGTGCTGTTCGTCAACGAGGATATCGTCGCGGATCCCGAAATGATGATGCTCGCGTCCGGCGCGATCATTGGCGCCACGGTGACCATGCCGCTTTTCTGGCGCTGGCTGGTTCCGGTGCCGGACGGGTTCGGCATTGTCCGTTCCGTTTTCGCGGGCGCGTTGTCCGCGATCTCGGCTTCGATCCTGATGTGGCCTGCCGCGCTGGTGCTGCTGGCGGGCGACGGGTTCGACGTTGATGTTTCGCTTATCGGAGCGATACAGCGCGGGGCCGCCGTATCGCTCTACTTCGCGCTCCTCACCAATATCTTTTTCGGCTGGATCACGATCCCGCTCGGAATGATTGCGTCCGTGCTCGTCACGCTTTGGGCAAGGCGGCAGGTCATCACTACGTGAAGTGACTGTTCGGGTGCCAGCCACCGCCCTGTTCCCGGGCTGAAAACCGCCTAAGATGGGCCTTCTGGTATCGATCGCGGCGATTGCGAGGACATATGAAAATCCAGTGCGAATGCGGCCACCTGATCCATGACGGCACTGACGGGATCAGCAACAAGGGGCACATGATCCCCGACCGACGCTGGAACGAATTGGCCGATGCGATCGACGATGCCATCGAGAAAGGCGAGTCGCCCCGTCAACGCGAAGCGTCGGCGATGCGTATTCGCATGTTATTGAGCGACATGGCCCGCACGGCGTGGCAGTGCAATGCCTGCGGCAGGATCTACATGGAAGACGCGCATCGTAACCTTCGCGCATTTCGTCCGGCAGAGGACGAGGATGTCTTCGGCATTCTCTCGGGCCGGTAGCCGGCTGCCGAAGCGAAAAGGAAAGCCGCACCGGCGGGGCCGATGCGGCGCGGAACTTCCGGACATGCGAGGCGGCCAGGCTTGACGCCTCAGGTCCGGTCAATCCGATCAGTTCGCGAATTGCGAGCCGGGCGGGCAGGAAAAGGCTCCGGTGCCGCCGTTCCAGTTGTAGCAGCCGCGCGAACTCGCGGCGTCGATGTCGTCGGCGATACCCTGCAAATCGGCACGGTCACCGGCATACATCTTGGCCTCTTCCATCAAGTCGCTCTTGTCCGGAATATTGCCGGCCTCGCCGATCGGATCGTTGGTGATGTTGTTGCGCAGATGCGCACCGGCGAGGACGAGGATCGCATCCTTGCGCTCGCGGCCGAGAGCAATCAACTGGTCGGAGAGCTCCATCTGCTGCTTCGCGCCTTCCGACATTTCATCGGCGGCATAGGCCTGCGGGGCCATCATGCCGACCATGCAAGATGCCAGTGCGATTTTCCTTGCTGAGATCATATTCGGGTTCCTCCTCGTTCATGATCTGAAAATGGGACGGCACGGCGCCGCCCCCGAAAACGTTACTTTGCGATCCAGCCATAAAAGTGGCTTTAGTTCCAGCATGTTGGGCAACTATCGGGCCATTTCGGCGCGGGGCACAGGATTGCGACGACAAAGCGGCGCAAATACTGGAATATCTTCGGCAATCGTCTAACATTCCTCTTTGCCAGGGTTGGGAGCGGAGCAGGGGAGGCGCCGTTGGTTTTCAGATGCGCGAAAGGGGCGCGGGCCGCCCTGTTACTGTTGAGCCTGGTCGGGGCTCCCTGCCTGAGCGTCAATGCCCAAACGCTTTCCGAAGACGATCTCATCAGAAAAACCTTCGACCTGACGATGCAGGGGCGCGCCCTTGTCGAGGCCGGCGATTTAGCGGAGGCGGAACGACTGTTTCGCGACGTGTTCCAGATGCAGCGGCAGGCGGCGACGCCGTCGCCGCTCTCGGTGGCCGCTGCGCTGCATAATCTGGCGGCGGTGGTTGCCCGGCAGGGCCGGATTGCCGAGGCTAAGCCGATGGCGCGCGATGCGCTGGCAATGCGCGAGGCCAATGGCGCCGTCGACAATGCCCTGGTGCAGTCCTGGCAATTGCTGGCATCGATCCTGAAGGATAGCGGACGATTGGCGGAGGCCGAGGAGATGGCGGCCAAGGCGGTCGAGCGAACCCTGAACGGTTCCGATGTCGACCGCACCGACCTGATCAGGAACGCGGCGACGCTAGCCGCGCTGCAGGCGGAAAACGGCAATCTCGGCGCGGCCAATCAACTGCTCGGCCAGTTGATGCCGATGCTGCCGGATCTCTCCGGTCACGACCGGGTGCAGGTGCTCAATGTCGCCGGCCGGATCGCGTCGCTGGGCGGCGACACCGCGAATGCGGAAACCTGGTATCGCGAGGCGATGTCGCAGGCGGCCGACCTGCCGCGAACGAAGGACTGGACGGCGCAGGACGAGGCGACGCTGCTCAACAATCTCGGCGCGCTCTTGTCCCAACAGGGCCGGCTGGCGGATGCGCAGGGCCTGTTCGCCGACGGCGCCCGGGTCCTGGCGGAAGCGGGGCTCGGGCAAACGCCGCTCGCCGCCACCATTTTCGACGGGCTCGGCGAGGTCTATCGCGGGCAGTTTCTCTACCAGGAGGCCTACGACACGCAGCGCAAGGCGCTCGATATCCGCATCGCCATCTTCGACTCGCCGCATCCGGAGATCGGCGTTTCCTTTTCCAATATCGGGCTGACCTTGTTGCGCGCCGGCGAGGTCGAATATGCGGTCGCCTCGCTCGAGCAGGCCGTCAGGATCCAGCGGGCGACCGGCGATATCCTGCGGCTCGCCCGGGCGGAATCGAACCTCTCCGCCGCCTATTTTCTGCTTGGGCGTGCGCAAGAGGCGATCGGCGTCTCCCGCGAGGCGAGCGTGATCTTCGAGGAAAACCGGCCGACGGGGCATTCGGATGTCGTCACGTCGCTTTTCAACCTGGCATGGCTGCAACTGAGCGCCGGCGAGGCGGCGCCCGCGCGTGACGTCGCCCGAAAGGCGCTCGATCTGTACAAGCTCAACACGGCGCGGCTTGGCGCGGACGAAACGATCGGCGCGGCGGAACTGCGCGAAAAGCGCCGGCAGGTCATGGCGGTGGTCGCCGCGCTCTGGGAGACCGATCCGGCGACCGGTCTCGACGAGGCCTTTCGCGCGGCGCAATGGGCGCAGTCATCCACGGCGGCGCAGGTCGTCCGCCGCGTCGCGGCGCGATTTGCGGCCGGCGAGGGCGAGGTCGCCGAACTGGCGCGGCGCAAGCAGGACCTGGTCAATGACTGGCGGGCGGCGGACAGGCAGTTTCTCAACGCTGTCGGCACGTCCGGCGCGGCGAACGAGGTTTCCGTTAGCCTGCAGGGCCGCATCGATGCGATCACCGCGGACATCAGGACGCTCGATGACGAGATCGAAGCGCGTTTTCCCGACTACGCCCGGCTGACCCAGCCCGGCGTGCTGTCGGTCGCCGACATCCAGGCCTTGCTCTCGCCGGACGAGGCGTTGTTGATGCCGGTCACGACTTCGGACGAGACCTATGTCTTCGCGGTGAGCCGCGATGCGGCGAAATGGGCGCAGACCCCGCTGTCGGAGGAGGATCTCGACCGCGAGATCCGGGCGTTGCGCAAGGATCTCGATCCGCTCGGAGCCGCCCGCGCCGCCAAGCGCCTGAAACAACCAATGGCCGTCAGCGGCCCGACATTCGACCGGGCGACGGCGCATGATCTCTACGGAAAGCTGGTCGCGCCTGTCGCCGACGTACTGGACGATCGCGGGACGGTATTCGTCGTCAAGGAAGGGGCGCTCGCCGGGCTGCCGTTGTCGGTGTTGGTCGCGTCGCCACCGCAAGGCGCGGATTCCGATCCGCTGGCGCTTCGCGATACCGACTGGCTCGCTCGCCATCATGCGTTCGCGACACTGCCCTCGGCGATGAGCCTGCAGACGCTGCGCCGTTTTTCCAATCCGCGGCCGGCCGAGGCGGTCTTCGCGGCGTTCGGCGATCCGGATTTCGCCGGAAACGAGGAGACGGAACAGCCGGTCCAGATCGCCGGCTACTTCAACCGCGGCGTTGCCGATACGCGCGCGGTGCGGTCATTGCCGCCGCTGCCGGGAACCCGGCGCGAGGTGCAGGGACTGGCGAAACTGCTTGGCGTTTCCGACGATGCGATCCGCCTTGGCGGGCAAGCGACCGAGGAGGCCGTGAAGCGCTCGCCGCTCGTCTCGAAGGCGGCGATCGTCACGTTCGCCACGCATGGGCTGGTCGCCGGCGATCTCGACGGTCTCGCCGAGCCGGCGCTTGCCTTCTCGGCCCCGCAGACGCCAAGCGAGCTCGATGACGGGCTGCTCACGGCGTCGGAAGCCGCCGAACTCGACCTGGCCGCCGACTGGGTGATCCTGTCGGCCTGTAACACCGCGGCACCGGACGGAACGCCGGGCGGGGAGGGGCTGTCGGGCCTCGCCAGCGCTTTCCTCTATGCCGGCGCGCGCTCGCTGCTCGTGTCGCATTGGCCGGTGCGCGACGACGCCGCGGCTTTGTTGACCCAGGGCGCGATCGCGGCACGCGCGAAGGATGCCGATATCGGTCACGCCGAGAGCCTGCGGCGCTCGATGCTGGGCTTGCTCGACGACCCGGACTTGCCGGGCGGCTCGCATCCTTCGGTGTGGGCGCCATTCGTGGTCGTCGGAGCCGACTAGCCTCGGAACCCTGATCGATCCCGGAAGGCTTCGATCAGTTCGTGGTCAGCGCGTAGGTGTCGGCGAAGTCGCTCTTGTTTTCCAGCGTGACCTCGAAGGGACCGGTCGCGCCCGGCGTCCAGCCGCACTGGTTGATATTGCTCGAATCCGTCTGCGAGCAAACGAGCGCGCCACGTTTGTCGCGCACGAACAGGTCGATATCCGCCTTGCCGAGTCCTTCCGAATAGACTTCTGCAAATTCGCCGCCGATGAAGTTCAGATTGCTGTATCTGTGGGTGGAATGGGCGGCGAGGCGGCCTTCGGTATAGACCGCCTGGCCTTCCAGGCCCTTCGATCTGGATGTGCGGATATCTTCGGCAAGGCCTGCAATCACTTCGCTGCCGCCGGAAAGCCGCACGGCCTCTTCAAGCCAGCCTTCCCAGCCGAATGCTTGTCCGGACCCGTCGCCTGCACCGGTTTCACCGTCCTCAAGCGTGCCGAGCTCGCCGGCGCTCATGCCTGAATCCTTGCGCAGTCGCGCCGCCGAAAGCATCAAAACCGGATCGGATGTTTCGATCGCGCGGTCGTGCAATACACGCGATATCCGGATCAGTTTCAGCGCTTCCGCCTGCGGGTCTTCCGGAGCCGACTGGCCTAAACTCGGCGTCGCGATGGCGCTCGCGAGGATCAGCGCGGGAACGGCGACCGCGCGCAAGAGGATTTTCATATTTTGCAGCTCCAGCCTTCACTTGCCCCGACGATCAATCATCCTCCAGAATTCGGCACTAAAAGGGCAGAGAATGCAACCGGTTGGCAGCCGCCGCGCTTTGGCCTAGAAAAGTCGCGGGGCTGCAGGGGAGTTGGACACCGCATGTCGCGATCGACAATGTTGCGCCGCATTGCGGGCTTGGCCGCGGCGACCATGCTGGCAGGCTGTGTCTCGGTCAATGACACGCTGAATTCTTTCTCCGAAATCCAGCTAGATGAAACGCCGGGTTTGACGGCGCAAGCCGACGACATGAGCGCCGACAGCGATTTCGTCGCGCTCGCCTTTTCCGGCGGCGGCACGCGCGCGGCCGCTTTCGCCTATGGTATCCTCAGCGAAATGAAGGAGACCGGGATTCCCGGAAAGGACGGTGTATCGGCCTTCGACGAAATCCGGTTCCTCTCGGGCGTTTCGGGCGGATCGGTGACCGCAGCCTATTTCGGTCTCAAGGGCGAGCGCGGTTTTACCGACTTCAAGCAGAATTTCCTCGTCAGGAACGGCGAGGAATATATGCGGACCTCGAAGCTCGACCCGGTCAATCTGCTGCGTGCCGCGAGCGGCGGCGTGAACAGCCGTCAAGGGTTCGGGCGCTGGCTGGACGAGAACCTTTTCAAGGGCGCGACCTTCGCCGACCTCTATCGCAACAAGCAGATCACCACCTGGATCAATGCGTCGGACATCTACAACCGGACGCCGTTCACTTTCGAGCCGGAGACGTTCCGCGCACTGTGCAGCGACCTGAACAGGCTGCCGGTCGCCGAGGCTGTCGCGGCGTCCGCCGCGGTGCCCATCGTCTTCTCGCCGATCGTGCTGGAAGCCTACGGGCCGCGTTGCACCTACGAACCGCCGGCATGGCTGACCACGGCCGCCTACAACACCGAGGCCTCGGCCTCGCTGCGAGCCTATGCGCGTGCGCTGCGCAATTACCGCGACCCGGAGAAGATGCGCTACGTGAAGCTGCTCGATGGCGCGGTAACCGACAATTTCGGCTTGACCGGCATCTCGATCGCGCGCGGCCGGGCGCAGACACGTCACGCCCCCTTCAGCGAGGAGGAGGCGGTGGCGCTGGAGCGCATGGTCTTCATCGTCTCCAATGCCGGGCGCGAGCTCGACGGCGACTGGGCGAACGAGGTCGCCGGTCCGGGCGGTCTAGACCTCGTGTCGGCGATCGCGGATACGGCGATGGCCTCCGCGACACGCGAGGGCTTCGACGCCTTCAAGGCCGCGATGGAGCGCTGGCAGCAGGATCTGATCGCCTATCGCTGTTCCCTGAGCAATTCGGAGGTCAGGAAATTCGGCGGCGACCCGCGCAAATGGAATTGCCGCAACCTGAAGCTCTATGTCGCCGAACTGCGCTTCGACCAATTGGACAGCCAGATGGAGGCGAAGCTGAACGAGGTTCCGACCCGTTTGAAGCTGCCGCGCGAGCAGGTCGATCTGTCGATCGAGGCGGGCCGCCTGGCGTTGCGCCAGCACCCGGTCTACCGCAATTTCCTGCGCTCCTATGAGGGGATTTCCGCCAAGGGCAAGCGCCGCATTTCCCCGGACTGACAGAAAAAAAAAGGGCGGCGGAAAATCCGCCGCCCGTGATGCCGTTTTCGCAAAAAGCCGGCTTACTTGTAGCCGAGCTTGGTCAGCACCCAGTCGGCGTAGTTGCCGGTGCGGGTATAGGCGGAGAATTTGGCGTCGCGGTTGCAGCCCACGCCATCCATCGAAGCCAGCCCCCAGCTGACGATGCCAGCCTGGATGTATTTGCCTCCACCGACGCCGATGACCAGCGGTCCGCCGCTGTCGCCGTCGCAGGCACCGCGCGGGCCTTCCGGTGTGCCCGAGCAGATCATGTTCTCGGTGAGCGGAACCGGGACCCTGCCGATCATCTCGTCCCAAATCGCGTTGGCGTCGTTGCCGGAAAGAGCGAGCGCGTTGGCCGCCTGCTGGAAGTAATTGGCCGCCGCCTTCATCGGGCCGGCGAGAAGGGCCGCGTTGCAGACATTGCGATCGATGATCTCGATGCGGCCTTCGCGAAGTTCACGCGACGGCGTGCCGGCTTCCGTTCGGCCCCAGCCGGTCACGATCGTTTCGGTGTTCGGCTTTTCGAGGATATCGGCATATTCGCCAGTCGGAATGGTGATCGTCTTGAAATTGGCGTTCGGCACGCGTGCGAGCTTGATCAGCGCGATGTCGTTGTCGAAACCGTTCGGATTGTAGTTCTCATTGACGATGATCTGCGCGACCTCGACGAAATCGCCCTCATTGGAGATGCGGTTCGTGCCGACCATGATGCGGGTCTTGGCGGGATCGATGATGTAGTAGCCGTCCTGGCGCTGCTCGACCACGCAGTGGGCCGCCGTCAGGACCCAGTCGTTCTGGATCATCGAGCCGCCGCAGAATTGCGAGAGAAGGTCGCGCTCGACGTCGACGCGCATCAGGGCGACCTGCCACGGCCAGGCGCCATCGGCGGCGATCTTGCCGTTCAGGACGCGCGACCGTTCCTCTTCGGAGGAGCCTTCCAGCAGTGCGGCCTTTTCAGGGCTTGCCGCGAAGTTGAACGGCATGTCCGGCGACCCTTCCTTTTTCTCCCACATGGGTTCTGCCGACGCCATCGCCGGCAGAATAAGGGCGATCGCCGCGGCGCCGGCGATCTTGCTCAGTGTTTTCCTCATCGTCAGTCCTTTCAGGGTTGCGATTGTGTTGCCTCTAGCGGGTACGCGGAAACCGTCACAGCCAGTTTCCGATCAGGATGAAGGACGACCAGAAATAGGGATGGGAAAATCCCGCTGACGTGTCGGCCTTGCGTTTCTGTTTCGACAGGGCGGCGCGCTCGCCGCCTTCGGATGCGACAAGCGTTTCGCCGCCACGCATCATGGCGATCTGGGCGGCGCGCAGCGCATCGGCTTTCGACATGCCGCCGCGCATCATGTTGTCGTAAAAGTCTTCCATCAGCTTCGCCGTCGCCTCGTCGGCGACGGGCCATAGCGACGCCATGACGGCGGAGGCTCCGCTCATCTGCGCGGTCGTGCCGAAGCCTTCGATTTCGGATCCGTCGCCGCCGCCCCGGGCGGTCTGGCAGGCGGACAGGGTCACGAGGTCGATGCCCTTGAAGGAGAGCGCGCGCTTGTTGCGGATATCGGAAAGCGGAAGATGCGCGCCATCGCCGAGCAGCAGGAACGAGTTGTCGATCTGGCCCGGCATCAGGTTGAAATGGCTGGCGATATGCAGGATTTCGGGCTTCTTCAACAGGGTGAGCCGCAGGCTCTTTTCGGAGAATGCGTCGTCGAATTCGGCCGGGCCCTCAAGTATGCCGGCGTCGTCCTCGCCGGCGAAGATCCGTTCGATCTCGCGCTTCACGCCAGGCAGCGGAGAAAAGCCCGGATGCGCGGCAGTGACCCCGAAGCCGGCGCTCTTTGCGGCGAGGCGGTCGCCCCGGCGAAACTGCGTCGGCACGGAGGGCGTGTAGAGCGCCACCGCGTAATCCTCGACGAAGTAACGTTCGCCGTCGTAAAGCGCCGCGAAGGGCAAATACCGCAGGAAGCCGTCCAGATTGAGCATGACGACCTCGACGCCGGCTTCCTTCAGGTCCCGCGCGACAGGCCGGACAACCACGTCATAAAGCGCCTTCAGCTTGTCGGTCGTATCGGCGCTGCGGGCCTCGATGGCGACCAGCGCTTCGAATGTCATGCGCGACAGCTCGACTTTCGAGACGTCGGACTGTTTATGCAGCGTGACGCTGGGCAGGGTGACGAAAATATGCGTAGCCTTGTCGATCGCGGCGACCTGCAGGATCGCGGTCTTCTGTTCGAAGTTCTCGAGGATCGCTTGCTGGCTTCCAACCGCATCGAACTGGCTTTCGAAAGACTGTTTGCGGTCTTCCTCGACATCCGCGAGGAAGGCGTCGACCTGCTGGTCGAAATTCTCCGCCGCCCGGTCGATGCTTGCCTGCAGGACGTCGATCTTCTCGATATCCTCGTCGGTCGCCTCGTCGCGCTCGATCTTGCCGATCAGCTGATCGAGCTCGCGCGCGGCGGCGAGCGGGAATTCCGACAGGGCGGCGATCTTCACCTCCTCGTCCTGTTCGGAGTCATTGAGGAGTGCGCGTGTATCGCGCAGGTCGGCGGAGGCGTCGCGGCGCAGGAATTCGAAGACTTCCTGCTCCTTTTCCATGTTGAGGACGGCCTGGGCTTCCGTGAAGCGGCCTTCCTCGATCAGCATGTCGGCGAGGTGCTGGTAAAGCCAGCGCCATTCGTCTTTCAGTTCCTTGCTTTCGCCTTCCGAAAGGGACTTGTTCGCCGAGCGAATGGATTGCTGCGCATTGACCGCGAGCTTGGCGAAAGCGATGGCCCGTTTCGGATCGCCCTTCGCCCGGAAGGCGCGCGCGAATGTGTCGAAGGCCCAGCGCTGTTCCTCCAGCGTGATCTCGTTGTTGGCCTTGATGTAAGGCATCGCCTTCATGGTCCAGCGGATCGCCGAATCCTGGTTGCCGAGATAGTGCTCGATGATGCCGATATTGATCGCGACGATACCGGCATTGCGCGAATAGCGGCCTTCGTGACGCGCGATGATCGTCTCGGCCTTGAGGAACCAGCGTTTCGAGACCTCGTAGCTTTCAAGGCGGCGATGCACCCAGCCGATATTGTTGGCTGTCCAGCCGATCTGCATCGCATCCGGTCCGAGCGCTTCGTTGTAGCGCAGCAGCGCCTCCGTATAGACATCTAGCGCTTCTTCGTAGCGGTGCAGTCCCTCGAGGCTGATGCCCTCGTCGAGATAGGTGTCGGCGACTTCGCTGCTCATGTCGCCGAACTCGTTGATGCGCACTGTCCGCGCCTGCCGGAACATCATGATGGCCTGTTCGTATTTCGACAGGCCCTGCAGCGCGGCGCCCCTGCTTTCGAGTGCCGTGGCGATACCCGCGGCATCGCCGGCCATGGCGGAAATCGTCATGGCCTGTTCATAGATCTCCATCGCCTCGGTGAAATGGGCGGTGTTGAGGCTCACGTCGCCGAGCATGAACAGGATCGCGGCTTTCCACTTCCGGTCCTCTCCCTCGGCGTCCGCGTAGAGATCGAGCGCCATCTTCAGATATTCGCGTGCGCGTTCGAGATTTTCGGCGTCGCCCTTGCTGCGGTATATCCAGCCGAGATTATAGAGCGCCGGCTTCAGGCCGCCGATATCCTCGCCGTCCGTCAGACCATAGGTCTCGACCGCGCGGCGATAGTAGTCGGCCGCTTCGTCGTATCCGTCGGCGCCTCGCTGCATATGGGCGTAGCCGAGGGCCGAATAACTCTCGGCCTTCCACTTGAGGCTGTCTTCTCCAGCGGCGTTTTCGAATGCGTCGGCCGCCTTGAGGAAGGTGGTCGACGCGGCCCCCAGTTCCTCGCGCTCCAGATAGGCCCAGCCGAGATCGTAAAGCGCGCTGGCGTCGCCGCTCTCGGCGGATTTGAGCAGGGCCCGGTCGATGGGCGCCTCGCTCTCCGCTTCCTGCGCGAGGGCAGGGCCGGCCAGCACGAGGCCGAGTAGCAGAATTGCCGATGCGAGTGTCGTCTTCATCCGATCAACTCCCCGGGCAGCCTTACTCGGCCGTCGAACCTGGCGGCAGGATGTCGAGGGCGACCTGCGCGATACCGGAACCGTCGTCCGCCTTCGTCTTGCGTCGCGCCGCGCGTGTCTTCTCGCCAAAGCCCGCCTCGGCCAGCATGTCCCGGAACCCGCCGCGCGAGGCGCCGGCGGCGCGGGTCCGCCCGATCGCCGGCTGGGCGAGCCATGAGAAATCGGCCAGCGCGGTCTGCGGTTCGGCGGGCGTGACGATGCTGATCAGCCTTTCGCGTCCATATTCGCCCTCGATGATCTCGAGCAGGCCGTCCCGCAGCGTCTCGCCGGGATTGATGCGCCCGTTATACATGAAGTCGATGGAATAGCTGACACCGACATAAAGGATGTTCAGATCGAGCGGGCGGTTCGAGGTGTTCCTGGCTTCGAGATACATCTCGTCGCCCGGTTCCAGCCGCGGGATGGCCGGGGGAGCCACCGGCGTGCGCTCTCCGGTTTCGGCGGACTGTATGTAGTAGGTCACCTCCAGACCGCCGCCGCGGCTCGAGAAGGAATCTCCGAGCTTGAGGAGGTTGGCGACGCGGGCGATGCGCGCGAGGCTCTCGGAAAGGATGTTCACGGTCTCGCCGCTGTCGCGGGTCGTGTAGGAAATCGAGATCGTCTTGTCGGTGCCTTCCTCGATGCGCTCGGCGCCCGCCGGAACCAGCCAGAGCGATCCGCCGGCCACCTGAAGATAGATGTCGGCGCGGTCCTCTGCCGGGACCAGTTCGAGCCTCAGGCCCTCGCGGTCGGCGGCTTGCAGGCCTTCCATGACCGCCTGGACAGCGTCGCGCTGATCGTCGGAAACGGTTGCCGGGTCCGGCATGGCGACGGTGACGCCGAAGCTCATCTCCTCGGCGGCTTTGCGGGCGTAGTAGCCCGGCTCGATCATCACGAAACCGCCGTCGACGATCTCGAATTCCGACTGGAAGTCGTCTGTGCCGGTCACGCGGATCGTCGCCACCTTGTCGTCGTCGCTTGCCGCCGGGCCGGGCAGGAGGGTCAGTTCGTCGCCGACCGAGAGACCATGGAGCCTGCCGCCGGAGAAGATGCGCTTGCCGCCTTCCTGCTTGACCGGCCATTGCTGGACCCTGCCGCCATGGCCGATGTCGGCTCCGAAGACCGGATTGTCGAGCGCGCCCTCGAAGAGCGGCGTCGGCTGGACACGGTAGCCGGTGGTGTAGCGGCGCAGGATTTCCTCGCCGAGCTGGCGGTAGGTCAGGGCCGGGTTCTGCGACAGCGCCTCGAACAGGGTGAAGGTGAACAGCCCGTGCGAGACACGGTCCGGATCGCCCTGGGGCAGGCGCATTTCCGGGGTCGTCTGGTTTGTCTGGGCCGCATAGAAATAGACGAACTGGCCTTCGCCGGTTCCCGACGTTTCGAGCGTCGCCGTTTCGGGAGCAGGCGAACCCGAGCGGGTGCGGACCGGCTCGACCGCGTCCAGCACGTCTTGCGGAATGCCAAGCGCGGTCGCGCCGAGCTTGCGCGACTTTTCCACGTCCAGCGGATCGCCCGACGGGCCGGCGCGGGTGACCGTGCCGGAATGGCAACTGTCGAACACGGCCCAGACATTGGCGCCCTTGTCGATAATCCGGTTGATCATCTCGCCGAGATCATCGTCGACAAGCGCGTTCGGGATGGTGCCCGTGCTCATGTCCCAGTTGGAGATGTCGGAGGGCAGGAAGAGTTCGTCGAGACCGTCCTGTTCCTCGCCCTCGACGCGGGCCGGCGCCTGCGAGCCATGGCCGGAAAAATGCAGGAAGACGAAATCGCCGGCCTCCGCTTTTTCCGCAAGGGCGGCGAAGGCCTCCTGAATATGGGCGTTGGTGGGAGCGGCAGCTCCTTCAATGCCGTCGGCGAGCAGGGTTATGCCGTCTTCGGTGAAGTCGATCGGCGCGCCGTCGAGCAGATATTCATGCACCAGCTTCGCGTCGTTCACGGGACCGGCGAGCCAAAGGGTCTCGTCCAGGTTCTCGTACTTCGACACGGCGACCACCAGCGCATAGTTGTTTTGCGCGAGCGCCGGAAACGCCAGCAAACTTCCGAACGCCACGTTTGCGGCCAGTGCGACGCCGCACTTGCGAAGAAACCTGTTTGTCATCCCACACCCTCAGTTTTAGCCGGCGTTCCGGAGGGACCGGACCGCACGGGCATGTCAGAAAGCATCGTTGCAAGCATGGAAAAAATTGGGCGATGCTCGCAAATTCTTTCAAGGAGTAACGGATGGTGAGCATCGGCCGGGCGGATTCGTATCGATCCGCGGCACACGCGATGGTTCAATTCCAGCCTCCCAACCCCCTGAAAACTTGGCATTCGCACGTTAGCGGCGACGCCGCGGCATGCAACCTCGCAGGATAATATTTTTAGAGTTAGTTTTTGCGGTTTGACCTGTTGGTTAACGGGTCTGCGACCCGCGCCCTATCATGTTTGTGGCAGAAAACGGGCAATCAGGCAGGGCTTTTGAGCGCCGTTATGGCGTTTAACGGCTTGCACATTCCGCGTCCGTACAGCGATAAAACGGATGTACGGGCCTACTATCGATGGCAAGTCTAACCGTAATGTTCGACGCCTATCTTTCCGAGTTGTTCGGCTTTCCAGGCATCGTGCTGGCCGCGATCGGCGCGTTCTACCTATTCGCCGGTCTCGTGCTGGCGCGCCAGATGATCCTTGACCGGGTCTTGTCGCGCGCCATCGAGATGATCTCCCTTGAGCGGCAAAGCCGCGTCGAGACGCTCCAACAGGTCTGGATGACCGTCAGCGCGATCCTGATATTCGCCGCAGGGGCGACCCTGCTTTGCCTGTCGCGGCTGGCGGTCTGGCTATTCGCCGCCGCCCTGCTGCAGCAGGTGCTCTACCTGACATGGGCCGCCCCGCGTTACTTCGATGTGGAAGACGAGCCCGATCCTACCGGCCGGCGTCAGTCGACGAATGCGACGATCCTCTTCGGTGCGGTGACGCTTGCTGTTGTTGCCGCAGCGACCAATGGCAAGCTGCTTCCCCTGTCCGGCGCGGGATTGCCGTCTCTGTTCGTGTCGGGCGCGCTCACGGCGGCTTTCGCGGTCTGGATACTCATGCGGTTGCGGATGCCGCTTCGGCCCGGCGCGCATGCCATGCCGGAGATCGACGATTTAGAGGAGGAACCGGTCGGTATGGCGGAAGTCGATGGCCTGCGGCTTTCCGCGGAATGGTACGAGCTTCCGGTGATGGCATTATTTGCCGATGGCGAAACGAGGTTCGTAACGCCCGGGCAGATCGGCCTCTCGAATTCGCTCGGGCAGGAACTCGATGCGTGGCAGAGCGCCTACAATACGATCTGCGAGAGTAATGAAAGCGACCTGGCGCCGGTTTGGACCGAGGAGCAGAAGACCGCGCATTTCGAACAGGCGGCGGTGCTCGCGGGTCGGATCCGCGCAGAAATACGGGCCGCAGGCCACGACCGGATCGCGATATCCTGGCAGGCTGCCGATGAAACAATCGTCCTCGTTAAACCCTGAAAAAGCCTTCGCCAGTAGCTCGACAGAAACATCCGACCCGGAAAACCGGGCCTTAGTCGCAAATATGGACAAGGCTGTCGCTGGCGCATAGCGTGGCGCACTTTCAATCGACAGAGCCCAGATGCCAGAATTCCTTCCCGGCGCCACCTTCAGCGGCATAATGACAGTCCTGTTCGTGATCGCCTGGCGCGTGCGTGCCGGCAAGCCGCGTTGGCCTGTTTGGAAACTGGCGCTGATCGGTATCCTGTCGGCCTTCCTCATGCCGTGGGCGCTTGCTCTTTCGATAAGCGCATGGCGGTCTGTGCCCGGACTGCCGGATTTGCCCGTGGTCAGCTTCGACCAGGTGTTCATCGGCGCGCTGGTGGCGCTCCTTGTTTTCGCGTCCAGCCATCGCCCCGGCGGCAAGCCGCGCATGCCGCTTTGGGCAAGCCTTCTGAGCGGCGCAGTGGTGGCCGCCGTGCTGCCACCGCTTCTGTTCCTCGTAACCGGCAGCTATCAGCGCGCCTCTTTGCGGGCGGACGTCAACCAATGCACGCGCGGCATGACCGGGCAGGTGCAGCCTCGTGACATCGAGAATATTTGCGACGAGCCGATCGCGGTGGGCCTCTGCCTGCCGGGAGAAACCAATCCCGCGCCCTGTGCGCAGACAGAAATCCTCCAGCCCGGCGAGGTCGCGCATTTCAATCCCGGAGACGCGCGGCTGTCGTCCTTGCCGTCCAATCCCGGTGGCCTGACCGTCGTCGCCTGCCGCCCGCCGGCGAGGCCGTCGCGAATGGGGACCGCCATCGGGCGAGGCTATGAGGGCGTCTGCCTGCCGCCCGGTTGAGCCGCTCGCATAGCGCCATAGCCGAGCAGGGATGTGCTGATCAAAGATTGGCCAGTTGCCATTTTTTGGGTCGTTTGCCGACGCATTCGTTTCCTGTAATCGGCCGGAAATCCGATGGTTTGCGGCATTTCGGCGTATTTCTTTCCTTTCGGCCGGTTGGCGCATTTCTTGCGTCGCGAGATGTATGAATTTCCAACCGGCCCCCGCACAGAAACTCTATCCGGACATCGTCTGGAAGCGGCTGTTTGCCGAGCTGGATCGCGACGGGCAGGGCCTGAATATCCAGATCCGGCGAACGATCGTCTGCGCGATCGAGCAGGGTGTCCTGACGAACGGAACCCGGCTGCCGTCAACCCGCCGGCTTGCGGTGTTGCTGGGCGTCGCCCGCAACACGGTCACCGCGGCCTATCAACTACTGATCGATGAAGGCTTTCTCGCTTCGCGCGAACGGAGCGGGATTTTCGTCGCGGCCTCGACATCGCGGATCGCGGCCGGTCCGGAACGCCAGGATGCCGGCGACGGACAATGGGCGAACCGCTTCGCCATCCGCCCGTCCGACCTGCGGCAGATCGACAAGCCGCGCGACTGGCTCGACTATTCCTATCCGTTCCTGTTCGGCCAGTTCGATCCGGCGATCTTTCCGACCAACAATTGGCGCGAGGCGATGCGGGCGACCTCCAGCGTCAAGGAAATATACGGCTGGGCCGGTGATCGCGTCGACGATGACGATCCCGATCTCGTCGAACAGCTTCGCCTGCAGGTGCTCCCGAAGCGCGGGATCTTCGCTGATCCCGACGAGATCATCGTCACGATCGGCTCCCAGCACGCGCTATCGATGCTGGTTCAGCTCTTCGTCGGGGCAGGAACGGTCGTCGGAGTGGAGGACCCCGGCTACACGGATATTCGCAACATGGCGGAGATGGCGACGTCGAATGCCCACATGCTCAACGTCGACCGCCACGGCGTCGTGCCCGACGCGACGTTGTCGGAATGCGAGATCGCGCTGCTCACGATCGGCCATCAGTGCCCGACGACAGCGGTCATGCCGTTGCAGCGCCGCAAGGACCTGCTCAAGACGGCGGAGCGAGACGACATTATCCTTGTGGAGGACGACTACGAGGCCGACCTGCTTCTCGAAGGCGAGGCTGAATTGCCCTGCCTGAAGAGCCTCGATGAAAACGGCCGGGTGATCTATGTCGGCAGTTTCTCCAAGGCGCTCGCGCCGGGACTGCGCATCGGCTACATCGTCGCGCCGCGCTCGGTGATCGCCGAATTGCGCGTCTTGCGGCGCATCATGCTGCGCCATCCGCCAACCAACAACCAGCGCATTCTGGCGACCTTCATCGCGCTCGGTCACTACCGGCTGCACCTGAAGAAGACGGGCGCCATTCTGCGCCGCCGGGCCGACCTGATCTCCGGCCTTCTGCCGGAAGTGCTGCCGGGGTTCCGCTGGCGCAGGGATGCGGGCGCGAAGAGTTTCTGGATCGAGGGGCCGCCGGATTTCGACAGCGGCGATCTTGCTCGTGCGGCGCGGGAAAAGGGCGTGCTCATCGAACCGGGCGACATCTTCTTCGCAGATCCCGAGACCGGCCGCCGTTTCTTCCGGCTCGGCTTCACCGCCATCGGCGAGGCGAAGATCGAGGCTGGCCTTCGCCTTCTCGGCGATCTCGTGCCCCGCTGAGCGGCGGCCTTTCTCCCGACACGGACTGGACCAGTTTCCGTTTTCGATGGTGCCAGCGGCGTTCGGCCCGTCACAGGGCGCGGCGAATATGCTACGTCGCAAGGATTGCCGCGCCAAGGAGAAACGCCCATGGGCATCGTCGAGAATCCGAACGATATCGGTCATGTCGTCGAAGCAGACAGGGAGCATGTCTGGCATCATCTGACCCAGCACAAGCCTTTCGAAAGCGCCGATCCGCGCATCTTCGTCGAGGGCAGGGGCATGCGGCTGTGGGATGCGACCGGACGCGAATATCTCGACGGCGTCTCGGGCGGCGTCTGGACCGTCAATGTCGGCTATGGCCGCGAGAGCATCGCCGATGCGGTGCGAGACCAGCTCGTCAAGCTGAACTATTTCGCGAACTCCGCCGGCTCCATTCCCGGCGCGCTGTTTGCCGAGCGGCTGATCGAGAAGATGCCGGGCCTGAGCCGCATCTATTATTCCAACTCCGGCTCCGAGGCGAACGAGAAGGTCTTCAAGATGGTTCGCCAGATTTCGCACCGCCATCACGGCGGGCGGAAATACAAGATCCTCTACCGCGACCGCGACTATCACGGCACGACGCTCGGCTGCCTGGCGGCCGGCGGGCAGGCGGAGCGCAAGGACCAGTACGGCCCGCTGCCGGAAGGGTTCGTGGAGGTGCCGCACTGCCTCGAATATCGCGGCCAGTATGGCGATATCGACAATTACGGCGAGCGCGCCGCGGACGCCATAGAGGAGGTCATCCTTCGCGAAGGGCCGGACAGCATCGGTCTCCTGTGCCTTGAGCCGGTGACCGCCGGTGGCGGCGTGATCACGCCGCCGAAGGGCTACTGGGAGCGTGTTCAGGACATCTGCCGGCGCTACGACATCCTGCTCCACATCGACGAAGTGGTCTGCGGCGTCGGGCGCACAGGCAAATGGTTCGGATATCAGCATTTCGGCATCGAGCCGGATTTCGTCACCATGGCCAAGGGCGTCGCCTCGGGCTATGCCGCGATTTCCTGCATGGCGACGACGGAGAAGGTCTTCGACCTGTTCAAGGACGATCCGTCCGACCCGATGTCCTATTTCCGCGATATCTCCACCTTCGGGGGATGCGTCGCGGGGCCGGCGGCGGCGCTGGAGAACATGCGCATCATCGAGGAGGAGAACCTGCTCGAAAACACGACCGCGATGGGCGAACGGCTGATCGCCAATCTCCGCGATCTCCAGGACAAGCACGCGGTGATTGGGGATGTCCGCGGCCTCGGGCTGTTCTGCGGCGCGGAACTCGTCGCCGACCGGCAGACGAAAGAACCGGCGGACGAAAAGAAGGTTCAGGCGGTCGTCGCCGACTGCATGGCGCAGGGCGTGATCATCGGCGCGACCAACCGGTCGATCGCGGGCTTCAACAACACGCTGTGCCTGAGCCCGGCCCTGATCGCGGGCGAGGACGATATCGACGCGCTGACGGCGGCGATCGACTCTGCTTTGACCAAGGTCTTCGGCTGACGGGATCGGGCGCGGCCGCGCCGGTTACGACGCCTGTTCGCGGTGGATCTGGAACGGCGCCCAGGACTGGCTTACCGGCATGATCTCGATCGCGTTGATATTGACATGCGGGGGCAGGGACGCCGCCCAGTAAATGCTCTCGGCGATGTCTTCCGGTTGCAGCGGATCGGCGCCGGCATAGAGCTTGTCATAGGCGTCCTTGTTGCCGCCGGTGCGCACCAGCGTGAATTCGCTTTCCGACAGGCCGGGTTCGATCGATGTCACCCGGACGCCGGTTCCGAAGAGGTCGGAGCGCAGCCCCAGCGAGAACTGCCGGACGAAGGCCTTGGTGCCGCCATAGACATTGCCGCCGGGATAGGGCCAGCTGGCCGCGATCGATGCGAGGTTGACGATGATCGCCTTGCTCTCGATCAGCCTGTCGATGAGGAGGCGCGTGATCGTCACCAGCCCGGTGACATTGGTGTCGATCATCGTCTTCCATTCTTCGAGGTCGCAATTCTGGATCGGGCCGGTGCCGAGCGCCAGCCCGGCGTTGTTGACCAGCGCATCGATGGTGCCGAAGGCTTCCGGCAGCGATTGAAGCGCCTCGCGTGTGGCGTCTTCGTCGCGGATGTCGAAGCACAAGGAATGCGCCCGCTCCGGGCCGCCGAGATCGCTAACCAGCGCATCGAGCCGATCCGCGCGGCGTCCGGTGACGACGACGTGCCAGCCTTCCTTCACGAAGCGGCGCGCGATTGCATCGCCGAAACCGGAGGTCGCTCCCGTGATCAGTGCGGTTTTCGGCATGGCTCGTCTTCCTTTCAAATCCTTGCGCCGCACAGAACGGAATGCCTGATGCAGCAAATCACCGCCCTGACATAGGCGGCGAATTCCCTGCCCGAAAGGGCCAGCGGCCCGAAGGCATGGAGCCACGCCGGTTCATGGTCGCGCAGACTGGCACCCTAAAAAGCCCGGGTTGGCTCTATGCCAATTTTTGGGCATGCCGTTTAATTGTGCACTGCGGGATGAGCGGGGCGCGATATGCCTTCAGCGCAGTGTCCCGCTGCGATGTGGCAAAGGCCCGAAATAACCAAAAGGGAAACTCACATGACGAAGAGAATTCTGAAAGGCGCACACAGCCGGCGCACAGTGCTGAAAGGCGGCGCGGCGGTCGCCGGCGCGTTGGCCATGCCGGCGGTTATCAGTTCGAAGGCGCTGGCCTCCTCGGGCGAAATCAACATCCTGATGTGGTCCGACTATCTGCCGGAAACCTTCCTGAAGACGTTCCAGGACGGGACCGGTATCAAGGTGAACTACACCGGCATCGGCTCCAACGAGGAAATCATCAACAAGATGAAGGCCACCAAGGGCCGCGGTTTCGATATCGTGTCGCCGACCAATAACCGGTCGCTGCAATGGGGGCCGCTGGAAATCCTGCAGCCTTTCGACATGTCCAAGGTCGAGATCGACAAGGTCAATCCGGCCATGGCGAAGATCGGCTCCACCGAATGGGCCTTCACCGAGGGCGACATCTACTGGGTTCCGCATATCTGGGGCACCGAGGGCATCGCGTGGCGCACCGACATGTTCACGCCGGGCGGCGACCTGCCGAGCTATGGCGACGTCTGGAAGGAAGAGAATGCCGGCAAGACCATGGGGCGCGGCCATTCGATGATGCTCGGCGCCGGGCTCTACATGGAGACGATCGGCGATCTCGAGCCGGGTTCGGTCTGGAAGGCCTATGAATCGCCGGAAGCGATGCAGCCGATCTGGACGAAGATCACCGAGTGGTGCGTCGCCCGCAAGGGTAACATCAAGCTCATCTGGAACGATGCCGACACGCAGAAGAACGGCTTGTTGAATGAAGGCGTCATTGTCGGTCAGACCTGGGACGGCCCGCCGCTGGCGCTCAAGAACGACGGCGAGCCGGTCATGTACGCCGCGCCGGTCGAAGGCGCGATGGCCTGGGTCGACGGCATGGCGATCCCGACGGGCGCGGAGAATATCGACGCGATCTACGAGTTCCTGAAATACGCCTTTACGCCGGAATATGCCGGCGAGGCGATCGACCATCACGGTTACAATTCGCCGGTCCTCGGCGCCGACAAGTTCGCCGGCGAGACCTATGCGAAGAACTTTGCGGAAGCCTATCCGGGCGAGGCGCTGGCCAATCTCAATCCCTGGCCGGCCGAACCGCAATGGTATGCCGACGCGCGCACGGAATTCGTGAACAAGTTCCTCAGCGCCTGATCCATGCAAGCCCCCGGCCCGGACAGGCCGGGGGCTTTTTCCTATTCGAATACAGCCCGTACCGGTCCGGAGTATCGATGACGAAAGACATAACGCTGGATCATGTCTCCGTGTCCTTCGGCGACTACACGGCCGTCGATGATGCCCATCTGACGATTGCGGGCGGCGAGTTCTTCTCTTTTCTCGGTCCGTCCGGCTGCGGCAAGACGACCTTGTTGCGATGCATCTCCGGCTTTCAGGAGCCGAGTTGGGGCGAGGTTCGCATCGGCGGCAAGAACATGGCCGGCGTCGGTCCGAACAAACGGCCGACGGCCTTGATCTTCCAGAACCTGGCGCTGTTTCCGCTGATGTCGGTTGCCGATAACATCGCTTTTCCGCTCGAGGTGCGCGGCGCCGACCGGAAGACGCGGCGCAAGCGCGCCGATGAACTGCTTGAACTGATCGCGCTCTCCGGGCAGGGCGACAAGAAGGTCAGCGAATTGTCCGGCGGCCAGAAGCAGCGTGTCGCCATCGCCCGGGCGCTTGCCGTCGAACCCGATATCCTGTTGCTCGACGAGCCGTTATCGGCGCTCGACCTGAAACTGCGCCAGCACATGCGCCGCGAACTGCGTGCGATCCAGCAGCAAGTCGGCCTCACCTTTATCTACATCACCCATGACCAGGGCGAGGCGCTGACCATGTCCGACCGGGTCGCGGTGATGAGCCGCGGCAAGATCGAACAGGTCGCCGATCCGCGAACGGTCTACGATCAGCCGGCTTCGAGCTTCGTCGCCAGTTTCGTCGGCGAAAACAACGCCCTGCCGGGCAAAGTTCTGGAAAGCGGCGAAGGCCGGATGGTGATCGATATCGGGCTTTCGGCGCCTGTCACGGTGGCGACCGGCGAGGGGCGGGGCCGCAAACTGAAGGTGGGCGAGGACTGCCATGTCTTCGTGCGTCCCGAAAGCGTTGGCATCAATGGCGAAGACGGGACCAACCGCTTCGACGCGACCGTCATTCGCGAGGAATTCGAAGGGCAGGTGCGACACCTGATCGTCAAGTCGGGCGAGACCGAATTGCGCGTCACGCAGGTCGGGTACGGAAACGGCGCGTCGGGACCCGGGGCCTCGGTCGCGATGTCCTTTGCGCCCGAACTGGCGGTTCCGCTCCCCGTCGGCCATCTGGCCAGCGCCTAGGACGCCGACCATGCGCGAGATCGGACGCTTCTTCTCCGGATTTGCCAGCCGCAACGGACTGCCCGTCGCGATCTATCTGCTCGTCGCGGTCTCGATCTGGATCTTCGTGCTGGTGGTCTTGCCCCAGCTGACGATGTTCGACTTCTCCTTTCGGCACAATTTGCCGCCGCCGAAAATCGGCGGACCGGACGACGTCCATACGCTCGAGCAATACCGCTATTTCCTGATGGGCAACGAGATCACGGGCGGTGGCGTCAACACGCTCGATATCGCCGTCCTGTTCAAGACCCTCGTCGCGGCCGTCTTCGTCACGATCATCGATCTCGTGATCTGTTATCCGGTGGCCTATCTGCTGGCGCAGTCCTCCGAGGGCAGCGCCAAGCGGCTGCTCGTGCTCGCACTGATCGTGCCCTTCTGGGTCAACGAGATCCTGCGCGCCTTCGCTTTCCGCATCCTGTTCGGCGCGACGGGCGTGATCAATGGCGTCGGCATGCAACTCGGTCTCTGGGATGCGCCGATCGATTTCATCGGCGAGAATGTCGCGCTCTATGCGGGACTGGCCTACGCCTACATCCTGCTGATGATCTTCCCGCTCTACAACGCGATCGAGAGCCTCGACCGCAACCAGATCGAGGCGGCGCGCGACATGGGCGCGAGCTGGGCGCAGGTGCATCGCCGCGTCGTCATACCCTATGCGAAACCGGGTATCGCCTCCGGCTCGACCATGGTCTTCATGCTGACGGCCGGGGCGCTCGCGGCGCCGCAGATTCTCGGCGGTCCGTCGAGCCTGTGGTTCACCCAGATCATCTATCAGTGGTTCAATTCGGGCGGCAACTGGCCGCGCGGTTCGGCCTATGCGGTGATCCTGCTGGCGATCTGCATCATGTTCGTGCTGCTGGTCATGCGCGTCTTCAAGGTCTCCATCGGGGAGATCGGCCGATGAGCAATCTCAAGGCCTTTCCGACCGGCGGCCTCTATCTCCTCCTGTTCTTTCTCTACCTTTTCGGGCCGCTGGCGGTGATGATCGTCACCGCCTTCAACTCATCGAGCTTCCCGCGCATCTCGCCCTGGGAATGCCTGACGTCAGACTGGTTCTTCAAGCTCTTCTCGGACGAGACGCTGATCGCCGGTCTCGGCAATTCCTTCATCATCGGCATCGGCGTCGTACTGGTCGCCGTTCCCGTCGGCCTCGCCGCCGCGATCGTGCTCAGCCAGGTCGGCCCGCATCTTCGCTCGGTCATGTATGCGATCTTCATCGCTCCGATCCTGATGCCCGGCGTCGTGATCGGCCTGTCGACGCTGATCTTCTGGGATCGTCTCGGCACCTTCTTCGGAGCGGCCTACGACTCGTTTTTCTATAACGGCATGTTCCTGACCATTGCCGGCCAGGTGACCTTCATCTCGGCCTATTCGATGCTGGTCTTCCTGTCGCGTCTGCAGCGTTTCGACCCGACGCTGACGGAAGCCGCGCTCGACATGGGCGCCAGCCAGACGCAGGCCTTTGTCAAGGTGCTGCTGCCCTTCATGACGCCGGCGATCCTGTCGGCCTCGGTGCTCGCCTTTCTTGCGTCGATGGAGAATTACAACACGACGGTCTTCACCATTGTCGCCGAGAGCACCTTCACGACCGTGCTGGCGCAGAAGGTGCGCTATGGCCTCGATCCGTCGATTTCGGCGGTTGCGGTGATCATTGTCGGGATCACGCTTGTCGGCGCGATCATCTTCGAGAACTACAATCGCCTGCGCACGCAAAAAGAGGCGAGGGCGGCGGCTACCGCCTTCGTCCCGCCGGTTGCGCGTTTCGCCACGCATCCGCTGGTCATCATCGGCTTTGTGCTTGTCTGCGCGATCGGTTTCGTCGCCTGGGTCGGCAGCCACGATTCCAGTGTCTGCGAGGCCAATGTCGAACAGATGAAGCGCGAGTATCAGCAGGAACAGCTCGAACAGCAGCGAAACCGGATACCCGCACCCGCGAGCGAACCGGCGGCCCCGGCGGTTCCGCCGGCCAATACAGGCGGCGGGGTCTTTGCGCCCGGCAATCTGTCTCCGGGTCAGGCGGAACCGGAAGAAGCTCCCGCCTCGCCCTTCGGCAATGTCTTTGCGCCGGAAAACCTGCAGGGCGGCGACTAATGCCGGCTTTCGGGCGATCGCGACACTGGCCCGCGCCCATCGCGGGCAAGGTTCGCTTTCTCAAAACGCGAAAGATATAAGCGCAATTTATATTGTTACTCCCCGATACGCTTTTAGCTAAGTTTCGTTCGGGAGGAACCGGACGACATTCAGCGACATCGATAGACCGATTCTGAACGGCGAAGGACGCCGGGCAATCTGTGCGCCTGTCGAAGCCGAAAAATCATGTCCCGCACTGGCGGCAAGCCATTGAAATTGCTGCCCAGCGTATTCGAGGCACGATGAACAAAACTCTCAAAACGAGAATCCGGGCCAACCGGACGGCGCCAACAAACCAACGGAGGAACACAAAATGAGACGACTTCTATTGACGCTGTGCGCACTGGCCGCCACCGGCGCCATGGCCGCAGCGCCGGCGTCGGCAAAGGAACTGGTTTACGGCTCCTGGCTTGGCACGAACAACAAGACCAATACCGACGCCCTTGTACCCTATTTCGAAATGGTCAAGGAAGCCACCGGCGGCGAAATCGAATGGAAGATGGTCGGCGGAGCACAGCTCGCCAATGGCCCGGCGACCCCTGAAGCGGTCGGATCCAACCTGATGGATGCCGGACTGGTGATGGCGCCTTATCAGCCGCGCATGCTTCCCGCGACGAACCTCATCTTCAGCCAGTCGCTCATTGGCGACGACTATCTGGCGTCAGTCGGCGCGATGAACGAAGTGGTCATGCTCGATTGCCCGGAATGCCAGGACGAGTTCAAGAAGAACAATGCCGCCGGCTTCGTGGGCTATGGCGTGACCCCCTACCTGTTCCTTTGCCGCGGTGAGGTGAGGTCGGTCGAGGACCTGAAGGGGCTCAAGATCCGCGGCTCGGGCGGCGGCGTCAACATTATCGAGATCGCGGGCGGCACGCCGGTCTCTATGCCCCCGTCGGAAGCGACATCGGCGCTTGAACGCGGCACGCTGGATTGCGTCCTGGGCGCGGTCTCGTGGCTGACCTCGTTCGGCTATATCGACGTCGTCGACAGCGTCATCCAGTCGCCCATGGGCATGGGCGGTCCTCCGATCATGATGTATGTCAACCGCGATGTCTGGGAAGACATGACGCCGGAGCAGCGCAAGGCGCATATCGATCACGCGCCCGACCTCGTTGCCATGGAAACCTTCGACGCGCAGATCGCCACCGACGATGCGGCCATCGCCAAGGCCAAGGAAAAAGGCATCACCTTCGTGGATGGCAATGACGAGTTCGCCGCCATCATGAAGAAGCGCGACGAAGTCCAGTATGGCATCAATGCAGAGAACGCGCGCAAGGCCGGCGTCGAAAATCCGGAGCGCATTCTCGACGCCTATCTCAAGGCCTACGACAAGTGGAAAGCGCTCGTCAAAGACGAGATCGGCGACGACAGGGAGAAGTTCCGCGAGGCCCTTTGGCGCGAGGTCTACTCCAAGGTCGATCCCGAAAGCCTCTGAGCAGGCGGGACGCATGCAACGACGGGGGCGGCGGAAAACCGCCCCCCTTTTCTTCCGGGAGGGAACCGAATGAAGCGTCTCCTTGACGCGGTCGTCACCGGCGCGGGCTGGATCGCCGGGATCGCCACCATCCTCATGATGTTCCATGTCACGATCGACGTGGCCGGGCGGCAGTTTTTCGGCCGTCCGTTGACGGGTACGGTGGAAATCGTCTCCGCCTACAACATGATCGCGCTGGCGTTTCTCCCTCTCGCGCTGATCGCGCGCGAACGCGGGCACATCATTGTCGAGCTTTTCACCGGCTGGATGAAAATGAGGCCGCGGACGCTGCTCGATGCTTTCGTGGCCATCATCACGCTCGTCTATACCTCCGTCTTCACCTGGAAGGCGATCGAGGTCGCCATCGACAAGACCGAAATCCGGGAGGCCAAGGAAGCCGGTATCGGCTTCGTCGAAATCTGGCCGGCGCGCTGGATCGTTGCGATCGGTTTCGGCCTCATGGCCATTTACATCCTCGTGCTCATGCTGCGCGATTTCAGGACCGGCCTGACCGGAGAGATCCATCCGGAAGATGCTGAACGCCATGGCGGCGACAGTCCCACCCATGTCAATCCCGGGGAGAAACAGCTGTGAGCCCCGAAATTCTCGGCTTCGGCAGTCTGGCGCTGGTTCTCTTCCTGATCGCCATTCGCATGCCGATCGGCGTGGCGCTCGGCGTCGTCGCTTTCCTCGGCTTTACGATCCTGCGCAATGAACGCGTCGCTTTCGCGGTGATGCAGAACACACCTTTCGAGGTGGCCGCCAATTGGGGGCTGTCGGCGATACCGATGTTCATCCTGATGGGCGCCGTCGCACACAGCGCCGGCATATCCGAGGCCTTGTTCAAGGCCGCCCGGCTGTGGCTTTCGTTTCTGCCCGGGGGCCTCGCGGTGGCGACGAACATGGCGTCGGCCGGTTTTGCCGCAGCCTCAGGCTCTTCGGTTGCGACATCGGCGACCATGGGCCGGCTTGCGATTCCGGAAATGCTGAAGGCCGGCTATGCGCCGAGCCTCGCCGCCGGGGTCGTCGCCTCTTCGGGTACGCTTGGTGCGCTTATTCCGCCTTCGATCATGTTCGTGATCTACGGCGTCTTCGCGGAAGTCTCGATCACCAAGCTTCTCATCGCCGGCGTTCTGCCGGGCCTTCTGACGGCTGCGGTCTATACCGCGATGATCATCGGCCGCTGCAAGCTCAACCCGAAGATCGCGCCGCCAATCGGCCTTGGCATGGACAAGGATGAATTGTGGCGCGAGCGCTGGCGTTCGCTCGGGCCTGTGTGGCCGCTGCTGGTCCTCATCGTCGGCATGATTGGCGGCCTTTACGGCGGCGTCTTCACCCCGACCGAGGCGGGCGCGGCTGGCGCCTTCCTCTCCTGCGTCATCGCGGGGGTCCAGCGGCGCCTGACCTTCGACGTTATCCGCACCAGCGTGATGGAAGCGGTCAAGACCACGGCGCAATTGTTCTTCGTCGCCTATGGCGCGGTGATGTACACCAAGTTCCTGGCGTTGGTCGGCGTGCCCGCCATGATGGCGGGCATGGTCGGCGACTGGGCGGTCGATCCGGTGCTGATGCTGGTCGCCGTGTCGATCATCTACCTGATCCTCGGCATGTTCCTCGATCCGCTCGGCGTCCTGCTGCTCACTCTGCCGATCGTCCAGCCGATGTTCCACGCTCTCGGCCTCGATCCGATCTGGCTTGGTGTAATCGTGGTCAAATATATCGAGATCGGGCTCCTGACGCCGCCGGTCGGCTTCAACGCCTATGTCGTGAAGAACGTCGTCGGCGACCGGATCTCGCTGGAAACCATCTTCAAGGGCATCGGTTGGTTTCTCGCCTGCGAGGCGGTGATCATGTTCCTGATCCTCGCATTCCCGCAAATCTCGCTCTGGTTGCCGAATTCGATGAACTAGGCCTTTGGCTTTGAGGAAGAGGAAGCGCGACGCTGCGCTTCAAGCAATGGTGAGTTCGCCGCAGACAGGCTGTTGCAGCCTTTCGAGCCGGGCGGCGAAATCGCCGGTCTCAGCCAAGACGTAAGCGAGCTTCGCATAGGCCGCCTCGATCGTCATGTCGCGGCCGTCGACGACATTGAACTCGGCCAGCATCTCACCCGCGGCATAGGTGCCGAGGGCAAGGCCGCCTTCCGGACACTGGCTGACGGCGACGACCGGGCATTGTCGCTGCCAGGCGGTAGCGAGCGCCTGGCGCAGGCCTTCCACCTGGGGAACGGTGCCGGACCCGTAGCAGCGCAGCACAATGCCGTCGCAGAGGGCCGCCGCATGCCGCACCAGCGTCTCGGACATGCCGGGCGCAACCGCCAAGACGGCGATGTCCGCGGCCGCGGGGCTGTGCAGGCGAACATCAGAGCCGGGGCGGCGTGGCGGAACGTCGCTCGGGTCGGCGGCGAAGGCATCGAGATTGCGCGAATGGGACTTGCGGGTCCGCGCGCCGTGCAGCAACCGGCCGGCAAACTGAACCCGGACGCCCGGCGGCGCCGTGCCGGCCTGCTGCATGGCGTCTCTCAGATTACGCGGACCGTCGCTGCCCTCGACCGTCAGCGGTAGCATCGACCCGGTGAGGATCACCGGTTTCGCCAAGCCTTCGAGCGCATAGCAAAGGGCGGCCGACGTGTAGGCAAGCGTGTCGGTGCCGTGCGTGACGACGAAAGCGTCGTAGCGCTCATGCTCTTCATGGATGATGCGGGCAATGCGGTCCCAGTCTTCGGGCGTCGCGTTGGCGCTGTCGATCAGCGGTTCCAGCACCCGGATATCGGACGGCGGCAGTTCTCCGCTCGCCGCATGATCGCGGATGTGATCCTCGACGACACCGGGCGCGGGCGCGAATCCGGTCGCCGTTTGCATCATGCCGATCGTGCCGCCGGCGTGGATGAGAAGAAGTGTCATTTGCGCATTCCTGAAGCACGCCTGTTTGTCGCCCGTTTCCGTTCATTCGGCAACGATCCGGCGGACAGTTGGCTTCCAAACCGGTTGCCGGGTTTCCAATTCATACCCACGATTTTCCAGGCCGTAGAGGCTCTAAACCCAGCTAACTAGCTGATAAATAAACATATAAATAAACTGGCACAGAGGTTGCTGATGGTTCTTCCGGAAGAGGGCGCGTTTTGCGCCGACGATCGGAGGAGTGTCCAGACATGACCGAAACCTTTTACGAGGTCATGCGCCGGCAGGGGATAACCCGGCGCAGCTTTTTGAAATTCTGCAGTCTCACGGCGGCTTCGCTGGGGCTCGGCCCGACCTTCGCGCCGCAGATCGCCCATGCGATGGAGACCAAGCCGCGCATTCCGGTATTATGGCTGCACGGGCTCGAATGCACCTGCTGCTCGGAGAGTTTCATTCGGTCGGCGCATCCGCTCGCCAAGGACGTGATCCTGTCGATGATCTCGCTCGATTACGACGATACGATCATGGCCGCCGCAGGCAAGCAGGCAGAGGCGATCATCGACGAGACGATCGAGAAATATGACGGCAATTACATTCTTGCCTGCGAGGGCAATCCGCCGCTGAACCAGGAAGGCATGTCCTGCATCATCGGCGGGCGGCCCTATCTGGAACAGCTCAAGCACGCCGCCGACCACTGCAAGGCGATCATTTCCTGGGGCTCTTGCGCATCCTGGGGCTGCGTGCAGGCGGCGCGGCCGAACCCGACACAGGCGACGCCGATCCACAAGGTGCCGGGCCTTGCGCCGAAGCCGATCATCAAGGTGCCCGGCTGTCCGCCGATTGCCGAGGTGATGACGGCGGTGATCACCTATATCCTCACCTTCGAACGGTTCCCGGAACTCGACCGGCAGGGCCGGCCGAAAATGTTCTATTCGCAGCGTATCCACGACAAGTGCTACCGGCGGCCGCATTTCGACGCCGGCCAGTTCGTCGAGGCCTTCGACGACGAAGGCGCGCGCAAGGGCTACTGCCTCTACAAGGTCGGCTGCAAGGGCCCGACCACCTACAACGCCTGCTCGACGGTGCGCTGGAATGGCGGCCTGTCCTTCCCGATCCAGTCCGGCCACGGCTGTTTCGGCTGCTCGGAAGACGGCTTCTGGGACAAGGGCTCGTTCTATGACCGCCTGACCGACATCCACGGCTTCGGCATCGAGGCCGATGCGGACAAGATCGGCGGGACTGCCGCCGCGGTGGTCGGCGTGGCAGCCGCTGCGCATGCAGGGGTCAGCGCCATCAAGCGCGCCCGCCAAAAGGGAGGGGAAAACTGATGGCTACGATGCAGACACCCAACGGCTTCAATCTCGATACATCCGGCCAGCGCGTCGTCGTCGATCCGGTGACCCGGATCGAGGGGCACATGCGCTGCGAGGTCAATGTCGACGAGAACAACATCATTCGCAACGCCGTCTCGACCGGCACGATGTGGCGCGGTCTGGAGGTGATCCTGAAGGGCCGCGACCCGCGCGACGCCTGGGCCTTCACCCAGCGCATCTGCGGCGTGTGCACGGGCACCCATGCGCTCACCTCGGTGCGCGCGGTCGAGGACGCGCTTGGGATCGATATCCCGGAGAATGCGAACTCCATTCGCAACATCATGCAGCTTTCGCTGCAGATTCACGATCACCTCGTCCATTTCTATCACCTGCACGCGCTCGATTGGGTGAATCCCGTCAATGCGTTGAAGGCGGATCCGAAAGCCACTTCGGAACTGCAGCAGAAGGTGGCGCCGCATCATCCGAAATCGTCGCCGGGCTATTTTCGCGACATCCAGAGTCGGCTGAGAAAATTCGTCGAATCCGGTCAGCTCGGTCCGTTCAAGAACGGCTACTGGACAAATCCGGCCTATCTGTTGCCGCCGGAAGCCGACCTGATGGCGGTGACGCATTATCTCGAGGCGCTCGATTTCCAGAAGGAGATCATGACGACACGCACGATCTTCGGCGGCAAGGACATTCATCCGAACTGGCTTGTCGGCGGTGTGCCTTGCGCGATCAATATCGACGGGGATCTTGCCGCCGGCGCGCCGATCAACATGGATCGCCTGAACTATGTGAAGGGCGTTATCGACCGGTCGCTGGAATTCGTGAAGAACGTCTATATTCCGGACATTCTGGCGATTGGCGGCCTCTACAAAAGCTGGCTCTATGGCGGGGGCCTGTCGAGCCAGAGCGTGCTCGCCTATGGCGATATCCCCGACAGGGCAAACGACTACTCGGCCGAGAACCTGATGATGCCGCGCGGCGCGATCATCAACGGCAAGCTCGAGGAGGTCCACGAGGTCGACCTCCGCGATCCGGAGCAGATCCAGGAATTCGTCCCGCACAGCTGGTACGCATATCCTGACGAGAAGAAAGGTCTGCATCCCTGGGACGGCGTCACGGAGCCGAACTATGTTCTCGGGGCGAACGCCAAAGGCACGAGCACCAACATCATCGAGCTCGACGAAGCCGCGAAATATTCCTGGATCAAGGCGCCGCGCTGGCGGGGTCATGCGATGGAGGTCGGGCCGCTGGCCCGCTACATCGTCGGCTACGCGCAGGGCCATGAATATTTCACCGAGCAGATCAACCGCACGCTGAGGACCCTCGACGTGCCGGTCGACGCGCTGTTCTCGACGCTCGGGCGAACGGCCGCGCGCGCTCTCGAGGCGGAATGGGCGGCCGAGATGCAGGTCTATTTCTTCGACAAGCTGATCGCCAACATCAAGGCAGGCGATACCGCGACGGCGAATGTCGAGAAGTTCGATCCGCAGACATGGCCGAGCGAGGTGAAAGGCGTCGGCTTCACCGAGGCGCCGCGCGGCGCGCTGGCGCACTGGATTCGGATCAAGGACACCAAGATCGACAATTACCAATGCGTCGTGCCGACGACCTGGAACGGATCCCCGCGTGACAATGAGGGCAATATCGGCGCCTTCGAGGCGTCGCTGATGAACACGAAGATGGAGCGCCCGGAGGAGCCGGTGGAAATCCTGCGCACGCTGCATTCCTTCGATCCCTGCCTTGCCTGCTCGACCCATGTGATGGGGCCCGACGGCGAGGAAATGGCCGAGATCAAGGTGCGCTAGGGGAGGGCAGGATCATGAGCGCGGATGTCACGTCTACCCACTCCGAAGAGGCGGTCTATGTCTACCAGGCGCCGGTGCGCCTGTGGCACTGGGCCAATGCCGGATCGATCCTTGTTCTGGCGATCACCGGCTATTTTATCGGGTCGCCGCCGCCGGCTGTCGGCGGCGAGGCAAGCGCGTCCTTCCTGTTCGGCTGGATACGCTACCTGCATTTCGCCGCGGCCTATATCCTGATCATCGGCTTTCTGTTCCGCATCTACTGGGCCTTCGTCGGCAACACGCATGCGCGGCAGATCTTCCTGCCGCCGGTCTGGCGCGGCACCTTCTGGAAAGAGCTGTTCCACGAATTGGCTTGGTACGCGATGATCGCCAAGGAGCCGCTGAAATACTCCGGACACAACCCGCTGGCGACGCTCACCATGCATGTGATGTTCGTCTGGGGCATCGTCTTCATGATCCTCACCGGGCTGGCGCTCTATGGGGAAGGGGCCGGGATGGGATCCTGGCAATACGATCTCTTCTCCTCCTGGATCATCCCGCTCTTCGGGCAGAGCCAGGACGTTCACAGCTGGCACCATCTCGGCATGTGGCTGATCGTCTGCTTCGCAATCGTCCACATCTACGCGGCGATCCGCGAGGATATCATGTCGCGGCAATCGATCATGTCGTCGATGTTTTCCGGCTGGCGGACGTTCAGGGATGGTAGGCCGGCGGATGACGGGCATTGATCCATCCGCTCTTCCGACAGATCGATGCGGGGCCTTCGGGCCCCGTTTTCGTTCATGCGGAAAGCGGTCGCTCGCCCATGGGCAGGAAGCTGCGAATGGTGAGAAAGCCGCCAAGATTCAGATGCAAACTTACTTTGCATTTTTTGCCAATATTGGAATGATGGTTTTCAACCATGAAGAATGATTGAGGTGCATCTTTCAGGGAAACCGGGCGATCCCGCTGTTTTCATGTTTGGCATGACACTTGCCAACGACTCCACATCGGGAGGCCTGAAAAGGCATTTGATATGGGAGGAGACGCGCATGCGGCCGCGCGGCACCACTGTACTCATACTTGGAATCGGAAATCTGCTCTGGGCGGATGAGGGTTTCGGCGTGCGCGCGGTGGAGGAACTGCACCGCGCCTACGAGTTCGATGACACTGTGCGCGTGATGGATGGCGGCACGCAGGGTATTTACCTCGTCCAGCATATCCGCGAGACCGATATCCTGATCGTGTTCGATGCAATCGACTACGGCCTGCCGCCCGGCACGCTGAAACGCGTCGAGGGCGAAGAGGTGCCGAAATTCATGGGCGCCAAGAAGATATCGCTGCACCAGACCGGCTTCCAGGAAGTCCTCGCCATGGCGGAGATGATGGGGGACTATCCGGAGAAGCTCCTGTTGATCGGTGTCCAGCCCGTGGAACTGGAGGACTATGGCGGCAGCCTGCGGCCCGAGGTGCGCGCGCAGATTGCGCCCGCGATCGGGATGGCGCTGGAATTCCTCGCCGAACACGGTGTCGAGGCGAAGCCGCGGACCGAACCGCTTGGCGACGACGATACGATTGCATCGCACGAGATGACGCTGGGCCGTTACGAGGCCGGCCGGCCCGACGAGCGGAACGCCTTCCGGCATGGCGACGCCCGCGTGCTGGCATCGGAGGAATGGCGGGGTCCGGAGGACTTCGAGGCCGAGATGGAACGGCTCGTCAAGGCGAGGGCAACCTGATGTGTCTCGGGATTCCGATGCAGGTGGTCGAACCCGGCGTGGGCAGGGCGCTTTGCCGGGCGCGCGACGGCGACCACGAGATCGACATGAGCCTCGTCGGCGAGATCCCGGAGGGAGCCTGGATCATGGTGTTTCTCGGCGCCGCCCGCGAGGTGATCTCCGAAGAGACCGCGCGCCGCTCGGCGGACGCCATCGAGGCGCTTGAAATGGCGATGCGCGGCGAGAGCGGCTTCGACCATCTCTTTGCCGACCTCATCGACCGCGAACCGCAGTTGCCGGAGTTCCTGCGCCCGGCCGCGTCGAATGACAATTGAAAAGGAGATCCTGATGTTCTCGCCCCTGCTGCAATCCATCATCGACCGGGAAGGTCTGACCGTCGTGACAGACAGCGCACTCGAAGCCGTTACGAGCGAATTGCCCTTCGCCATGCTGTTCGTCGCGGGTGACGCGGATCGGATCGCCGAAAGCAACGATGTCGCCGTGGTGCTGCCGGAACTTGCCCGGGCGCTCGGTGACGCGGTGACGCCGCTGGTTGCCGACCGCGCCAGCGAGCGCGACATTCAACGGCGTTACCGCTTCAACGCCTTCCCGGCGCTGATCTTCCTTCGCAATGGCGAGTATCTCGGCGTCATCCAGCGCATCCAGGACTGGACGGACTATCTGCGCGACATTCCGGAAATCCTGTCCCGCGAGCCGAGCGATCCGCCGCGCTTCGAATTCCCCGAGGGCTGCAGCGCACCGCAGCCGAGCGTGATCCACTGACAGCCCGATCCGAGGAGACAATCATGAACGACACGCTTTCATCCCTCGTCGGTCCCGGTTCGCAGCCCGGCGAAGAAGACGGCGCGGCTCTGGATTACATGCGCATGCCCTCTGGCATGATGACATTTTCGACGCCGAACCTGCCTGAATCCGAGGATGTGCAGGGCTATCGGAAAGGCAAGGCTGCGCTGGAAGACGTGCTTTCCATCCTGAAGTCCGCCGAAAGGCGCGGAAGCGTCGATCTGGACGAGCTGGATGCGGCCAATCGCGATTTCGTGGAACAAGTCCTGGGCGAAGGAGAAGTTTCGGTCATTGCCGGCGGTCGCGCGCAAGCACAGGAATCCGTTCTGGCAGGCGTCTGGCGCGTGCGGGAGACGGGCCGTGATGGTGCGGTGACGCGGGACTATGTCGAAGTCGGCGCCTTCCCGGCGCATATCCTTGGCGGCGCTTTCGAGGGAGCGCGCGATACGGTGCCGGTCCCTGACAGGTTCGGTCCGAACATCTTCAATGCTCCGCCGCTGCTTCCGGAAATCAACGAGCACCTCGGCAAGACAAGCGGGCTCGCGCATGCGATCAACCTGTCGTTGTTGCCGCATACGGAGGAAGACCTTCTCTTCCTGAACGACATTCTCGGGCGCGGCGAGTTGACGATCCTGTCGCGCGGCTATGGCAATTGCCGCATCACCGCCACCGCGACACGCAATGTCTGGTGGGTCCAGTTCTACAATTCGCAGGACACCATGATCCTCAACACGATCGAGATCGCGTCGGTTCCCGAGGTGGCGTGCGCCTCTCACGAAGACATCGACGATTCCGCCGAACGGCTGGACGAGATCCTGGAGATTTATCGATGAGCGATCATTTCTTCGCGGGATCCTATGGCGGTGACGCAGCGAAGATCGGGCCGAAAACCCGGCTCGAATGCAAGATCTGTTGGCATATCTACGATCCCGCGCTGGGCGATGCCTATTGGCAGATACCGCCCGGCGTGGCTTTCGCGGACTTGCCGGAACACTGGACCTGCCCGGAATGCGACGCCGGCAAGGCAGGGTTCATGGTTGTCGAGGAGGGCTGATTGGAGGAGCGCGCCGACATGGCCGGCAGGCTCGAAGCCTGTTTCGCGGAGATCGCGGCAACCCGCATGGAGGGCGTGCCGATCCTCAACCATGCGCTATCCGTGCAGGCGGTCGGCGGACGAGACTGGAGCGATGGCTGGCTTTGCGTCCTGGTGACGCCGTGGTTCATGAATTTGATGTTCCTGCCCGGTGTGGAAAAAGAGGCCGGTGTCGCGACGGGCACGAAACGGCTATTCGCCTTTCCTGCCGGCCAGTTCGAGTTCATTGCCGGTCATGAGGATGATTTGGGAGACTACTGGATGTGTTCCCTGTTCTCGCCGGTCTTCGAGTTCCCGGATCAGGAGGCGGCCGTGGCGACAGCCGGCGCGGCGATAGGCGCCTTGTTCGAAACGGAGGGCGAAACAGACGGCAGCGAGACCGCGATGGCGCGGATGTGGCGCGGCGAAATGCCGGAGGAAGAGCCCGTCGCGGACGAAGGCGAAAGCGGGGACGAGGACGTTGAAATCGCCGCTCCGAGAGAGGTCAGCCGCCGGGCCTTCCTGCGCGGCGGCGTTTCGGAGGACCGGCCATGATTTCCGAAGGGAGGGTCGAGATCACGCTCCCCCGAGGGCGTGTCGCAACCATGCGCTACGATCGCCCGGTCGATGTCTCGCCGCTGCTCAACGGGCAGGCGCCTGAGGAGGTCATGCCGCTGGTTTCGGCGCTCTATGGCGTCTGCGCCAATGCGCAGGCCCATGCAGCTGTGCTCGCACTGGAAGCCGCGAGTGGTTTGACGGCAAACGCCGAGACACAGCGCGCCCGGGCGCTTGTGACCTGCATGGAGAATTTGCGCGAGAATATCCTGCGAATTGCCCTGGAATGGCCAAAGCTCACGGGCTGCGAGCCGAATGGCGTGGCGGTGCGGCCGGCCGTCACCTTTCTGCCTCGCATTCGCCTGGCGCTGTTTGACGGAATGGATCCTTTCGCGCTCGATGCCGCGGCCAAATCCGATCGGAAGGCGGCGCTGGAGATTATCGCCGATGCGGAACGGCTGCTCCAGGACGTTATATTCGGCGAGCCACTCGCCTTCTGGCTTAGCCGGCGCGGCCATGTCGGCCATATCGACTGGTGCGTGACCGCAAAGACCCCGGCGGCTCGCCTGATCGCGCATCTCGCCGATTGCGGCTGGATGCATCGCGCCGATATCGATTGCGGCTCCATCGGATTGCCCGGCGCAGATGCCGCCCAACTCTGGCCGAGGCGGTTCGCGCGGGAGGGCGGATTGGCGCCTTTCTCAACGGAGGCCGGTGTGCCGGAGACGACGCTTTTCTCGCGAAGAGCGGGCGACGGCGTGGTCGCGAGCCTTAAAAACGCGGGGCTTGGCGCGCGGTTTCTTGCCCGGCTGGCGGACCTCGCGCGTCTTCCCGGCGAAATGCGAGCGCTCTTGGATGGCGATTGCGCACCGAAAACCGTTTCCGAATATGCGGATGGCGCGGGAATCGGTATCGTCGAAGCCGCGCGGGGGTTGCTCCTCCACGTGGTGCGGCTCCACAATGGCCAGGTGGACAGGTACAGGATCGTCTCGCCGACAGACTGGAACTTCGACCGGCAGGGTATCGCGGCGCGATGCCTGGCGACGCTGGACGGGCATCACGACGAGGACGAACGGGTGGCGCTGGCGCATCTGATCGTCAATGCCATCGATCCTTGCGTAGCCTATGAGGTGAGGGCCGGCTGATGCACGAGATGTCGATTTGCGAGGGCATTCTGGACGTCTTGAAGGAACAGGCGCGGGCGCAGAATTTCGATACGGTCAGGCGCGTCTGCCTGGAGATCGGCCCGCTGTCCGGTGTCGAAATCGATGCGCTGAAATTCGGGTTTGATGTCGTGATGCGCGACTCCATTGCCGATGGCGCGACGCTCGATATCATCGAAACCGAGGGAAAGGCCTGGTGCTTTTCCTGCGGCGCCACGATCGTGATCGCCGAACGCTACGATCCGTGCCCGAAATGCGGATCGCACCAGTTGCAGGTGACGGGCGGCGAAGAATTGCGGATCAAGGAACTGGAGGTGAACTGATGTGCACGGTTTGCGGATGCGGCGAGGGCGAGGTCCAGGTCGAGGGCAAGGACAAGACGCATGGCCACCACCATCATGGCCACGGCCATGATCATCACGGTCATCACCACCATCATGGCGAGGACGGGTCGCTGGATTACGGCGCGGGCGAAGCGGGCGGGTCCGTGCCGGGGATGAGCCAGGGGCGCATGATCCAGCTCGAACAGGACATCCTTGCCAAGAACAACGCCTATGCGGCTGAAAACAGGGGGTTTTTCGCGGATCGCGGCATCCTCGCGCTGAACCTCGTATCGAGCCCCGGATCGGGCAAGACCTCGTTGCTGGTGAAGACGATCGAGATGCTCGGCGAGCGGCTGAAAAGCTATGTGGTCGAGGGCGATCAACAGACCGCCAACGACGCCGAGCGCATCCGCGCGACGGGCGCGCCGGCGATCCAGATCAACACCGGCAAGGGATGCCACCTGGACGGGCACATGGTCGGTCATGCGATCGAGCACCTGACGCCGGCCGACGGCTCCGTGGTGTTCATCGAGAATGTCGGCAACCTCGTCTGCCCGGCCGCCTTCGATCTCGGCGAGGCGCACAAGGTGGCGATCCTGTCGGTCACCGAGGGCGAGGACAAGCCGATCAAGTATCCCGACATGTTCGCCGCGTCCGACCTTGTTCTCGTCAACAAGACCGATCTCTTGCCGTATCTCGATTTCGACGTGGAGGAGGCGATCGCCAATGCCCGCAAGGTCAATCCGGCGATCAAGGTGCTGAAAGTGTCGGCGCGAACAGGCGAGGGCATGGAGGCCTGGATCGCCTGGATCATGGCGGCACGCGGCATGGCGCTGGCCGGCCATCCGCTCGGAACGGCGGCGGAATAGGAGAAACATCATGTGTCTGGCGATTCCTGCGATCGTGACGGCGCTCGAAGACGGCGACATGGCGGTCGTCGCGCTGGAGGGCATCAAGAAACGCATTTCCGTCGCGCTGCTCGATGAGATCGAGGTCGGCGACTATGTGCTGGTCCATGTCGGCTATGCGCTGCACAAGGTAAGCCCCGAAGAGGCGGAGCGCACGCTGCAGCTGATGGCCGAGGCCGGTATCCTGAAGGAGGAACTGGAGGAAATCTCGGGAGGTGCGGCATGAAATATGTCGACGAATTCCGGGCGGGCGATCTCGCCGAGAAGCTCGCGCGGCAGATCGCCAGCGAGGCACACGCGGACCGGACCTATCATTTCATGGAGTTCTGCGGCGGCCACACGCATGCGATCTTCCGCTATGGCGTGCAGGATCTGATGCCGGACAATGTGCATTTCGTGCACGGTCCGGGTTGCCCGGTCTGCGTTCTGCCGGTGCGCCGCCTCGACGATGCGGTGGAGCTTGCCGAAAAGCACGGCGTGATCCTGTGTTCCTATGGCGACATGATGCGGGTGCCGGGCACGAAGCAGCGCTCTCTGATCAAGGCCAAGGCCGACGGCGCGGATATCCGCATGGTCTATTCGACGCTGGATGCGCTGAAGATCGCCCGCGACAATCCGGACCGGCAGGTCGTGTTCTTCGCCATCGGCTTCGAGACGACCACGCCGCCGACCGCGGTCGCGATCAAGCAGGCGGAAGCGGAGGGGCTGGAGAACTTCTTCGTCTTCTGCAATCACGTCCTGACGCCGCCGGCGATCGGCCATATCCTCGATTCCGACGATTTCGCGCCGGGCGGACCGGCGAAGATCGACGGTTTTCTCGGGCCGTCCCATGTCAGCGCGGTGATCGGCTCGAAGCCCTATGAAGCGGCGGCGGAGCACTATCGAAAGCCGGTCGTGATCGCCGGTTTCGAGCCGCTCGACGTCATGCAGTCGGTGCTGATGCTGGTCCGGCAGGTCAATGAGGGCCGCGCCGAGGTCGAGAACGAATATACCCGCGTGGTCACGCGCGAGGGCAACCGGAAGGCGCAGGCGCTGACCGGCGAGGTGCTGGAACTGCGCGAAAGCTTCGAGTGGCGTGGCCTCGGATCGGTGCCCCATAGCGCGCTGCGTATCCGCGACGCCTATGCGTTCTTCGACGCCGAAAAGCGCTTCACGGTTTCGGAGAAGCAGTCGCGCGAGACCAAGTCCTGCGAATGTCCGGCAATCTTGCGGGGCGTGAAGAAACCGACCGACTGCAAACTGTTTGGCACGGTCTGCACGCCGGAAAACCCGATGGGATCGTGCATGGTCTCCTCCGAGGGGGCATGCGCGGCCCACTGGACCTATGGGCGCTTCCGGGATCCGGCGCGGCAAAAGGCGGACGCGGCATGAACATGGTCGACAAGGGCGTCTCCGTCCGGGCCGGAAACGTGGACATGACGCATGGCGGCGGCGGACGCGCCATGGCGGAACTGATCGCCGACCTGTTCCAGCGCCATCTCGGAAATCCGATCCTTGCCCAGGGCAATGACGGTGCGCTGCTGGAGCCTCAGAGCGGCCGGCTGGTGATGTCGACCGATGGGCACGTGATCTCGCCGCTGTTCTTTCCCGGCGGCGATATCGGCTCGCTAGCCGTGCACGGTACGCTGAACGACGTCGCGATGACGGGCGCCCGACCGCTTTATCTGACCGCCGGTTTCATTCTCGAGGAAGGCTTTCCGCTTGCCGATCTGGAGCGCATCGTCATGTCGATGGCGCGGGCGGCGAAGGAGGCGGGCGTGCCGGTCGTCACCGGCGACACCAAGGTCGTCGAAAAGGGCAAGGGCGACGGCGTCTTCATCACGACGACCGGTCTCGGCGTGGTGCCGGACGGCGTGCATGTCTCGGTGGAAAGGGCGACCCCCGGGCAGGCGGTCTTGCTGTCGGGCTCGATCGGCGATCATGGCGTGGCGATCCTGTCGAAGCGCGAGAGCCTGGAATTCGAGACCGAAATCCGGTCCGATTCCGCTGCCTTGCATGGAATGGTTGCGGCGATGGTCGAGGCCGTTCCGGGAATCGCGGTGCTGCGCGACCCGACCCGCGGCGGGCTGGCATCGACGCTGAACGAGATCGCGCGGGCGGCCAATGTCGGCATGATGCTGGACGAGGCGATGATCCCGATGAAGCCCGACGTCGCCGCGGCTTGCGAATTGCTCGGTCTCGATCCGCTCTATGTCGCCAATGAGGGCAAGCTCGTCTGTATCTGCAATACTTACGATGCCGATACGCTGCTCGCGGTCATGCGGGCTCATCCGCTGGGAAGCGACGCGGCGCGAATCGGCACGGTGGTCGACGACGACGCAAACCTGATCCAGATGAAAACGGGCTTCGGCGGAACGCGCGTGGTCGACTGGCTGGCCGGCGAGCAATTGCCGCGAATCTGCTGAGCCATGGCAATCGCGTTGCGGAGGAGGGCCGCATCATGACCGAACCGTCACAGACCTTGCCGACCATCCTGGTCGTCGACGACGAGATTCGTTCGCTGGAATCGCTGGCGCGCATCCTCGACGAGGAGTTCGACGTCCGGACCGCCTCGACCATCGCCGAGGCTGAGGCGATCCTGCAAGGCGAATGGGTGCAGGTCATACTGTGCGACCAGCGCATGCCCGACCAGACCGGCGTCGAATTCCTGAAGTCGGTGCGGACGCGCTGGCCGGATATCATCCGCATGATCGTCTCGGGCTACACGGACGCCCATGACATCATCGACGGCATCAACGAGGCCGGGATCTTCCAGTACATCACCAAGCCCTGGCACCCTGAAGGCCTTATCCTGACGCTGAAGACCGCATGCCGGCTCTACGAATTGCAGCGCGAGAACGAATTGCTGGCGATCGAACTCAAGATGTCGCCATCGGAGGCGAGCCGGAAGGTCAGCGACCGGCGCGAGAAGCTGCGCCGGGACTATGATTTCGATGACGGGATCGTGCGGGGGCGGGACAGCCCGATGAATACGGTCTGTTCGACGCTGAGGCAGGTCGCGCCCTATGACGTGCCGGTTCTGCTTTCGGGCGCATCGGGGACCGGCAAGGAACTGGCGGCGCGGGCGCTCCACTACGGATCGCTGCGCTGGAACAAGCCCTTTGTCGTCGAGAATTGCGGCGCTCTGCCGGACGAGTTGCTGGAGAGCGAGTTGTTCGGCCACAAGCGGGGCGCCTTTACCGGCGCGGTCGAGGATCACATGGGTCTGTTCGAGCGGGCCAATGGCGGCTCGGTCTTCCTTGACGAGATCGGAGAGGTGTCGCCGGCCTTCCAGGTGAAGCTTCTGCGTGTGCTGCAGGAGGGCGAGATCCGTCCCGTCGGCAGCACGAAGACGCGCAAGGTGGATGTGCGGGTGATCGCCGCGACCAACAAGGATCTGGAAGAGGAGGTGCGCGCCCGGCGTTTTCGCGCCGACCTTTATTACCGGCTGGCCGGCATGGTGATCCGCATCCCCGATTTGAAGGATCGGCGCGGCGACATTCCGGTGCTTGCCCGGGCGCTACTTGCGCGGGCGGTCGACCAGCTGGGCAAGCAGGTGACCGGCTTCACCGACGAGGCCGTCGACTGCATGCGCAATTATGGATGGCCGGGCAATGTGCGCGAGATGCAGAACGAGATCCAGCAGATGCTGGTGATGGGCCCCGAAGGCGGGGCGCTTGGCGCGGAGTTGTTGTCGCGCCATATTCTGCGAGCCGACCCCGCCGATACGGGCGCCGCGGACGACGCGGCGATCGCCGATATCGAGGGAACGCTGAAGGACCGTATCGAAACGCTGGAGGCCCGCATCATCCGCGAAACGCTGATCCGCCACCGCTGGAACAAATCCCGCGCCGCACGCGAACTGGGACTGTCGCGCGTCGGCCTGCGCTCCAAGCTCGAGCGGTACGGGCTCGAAAACGTCAAACCGCATCCGGCAACGCGCCGGGCGGCAAGTTCGACGGCATAGGACGCCATGCTGACGCAATCGCACAAGGACCGGCTTCCAATCGGCACGCCCTCCCAGCCCGGCAGATTGCCGATCGGCGAGGGCGGCGAAGATGTATGGATCGACGTCATCCAGAAAATGGACGAGGTCTATTCCGAACTGGTCGAATCCCAGACCGAGCTGGAAGAGAAGAACGCCCGGCTGGAGGAGGCGCATGCCTTTATCGGCTCGGTGCTCGCCGCGATGACCGACGTCCTGATCGTGTGCGACACCAAGGGGCAGATCCAGCAGGTTAATCCCGCGCTCGAAGCGACGATCGGCCGGCCGGAACGCGATCTCGTCGGCCTTCCCGTCACCGATCTCTTCGACGAGGAGAGCAGACCCGCCGTCGCCGACCTGCTGCCGGAACTCAGGGAAGGAGGGATCGTCGCGCAACGCGACCTGTCGCTGGCGGCCTCCGATCCGCAGCGGGCGCTGATCTCGGTCAATTGCACGCCGCGATGCGATCATCGCGGCCGTCTCGTCGGCATGGTGCTGGTCGGGCGGCCGATCGGGGAATTGCAGCGCGCCTATCGCGAACTCGACAGCGCTCACCAGAAGCTGACACAGACCCAGCAGCGCATGATGGTGTCGGAGAAGATGGCGGCGCTCGGACGGCTCGTCGCCGGCGTCGCGCATGAGCTTAACAATCCGATCAGTTTCGTCTTCGGCAACATGTATGCGCTGAAGCGTTATGGCGCGGCGATCACCGAGTATCTCTCGGCCTGTGACGGCTCCGGCGGCAATCCCGCTGAAATCGCGGCGTTGCGCAAGAGCCTGAAGATCGACCGGGTCCTGCAGGATATCGGCCCGCTGGTCGACGGCACGCTGGAGGGCGCTGAGCGGGTTCGCGATATCGTTCAGGATCTGAGGCGGTTTTCCTCCAACCAGGAGGAGACGACCGAGAGTTTCAACATTACGCGGCTGGTACGCACGGCGGTCGACTGGGTGATCAAGACCCAGCGCGTCAAGCCCGCGGTCCGGCTCGATATCCCCGACAAGCTCGAATTGCGCGGGCGCAAGGGGCAGTTGCATCAGATCATCGTCAACCTGGTGCAAAACGCCGCCGATGTGCTGGAGGGCGATCCGAAGGGCGAGATCGTGATCACCGGAGAGCGGAGTGGCGGCGATGTCATCATCCGCGTGGCCGATAACGGGCCGGGCATACCGCCCGAGCGCCTCGACAAGATTTTCGAGCCGTTCTTCACGACCAAGCCGATCGGGGCGGGGACGGGGCTCGGCCTCTACGTTTCCTACAACATGGCGATGAAACAGGGCGGCGATCTGACGGCGGCAAACAGGCCGGAAGGCGGCGCCGAATTTACCGTGAGAGTACCGGCCGATGATGCGTCCGCTGCCTGAACGCCGGCGTCCTCTGCGCCTGTTCTGGATGCAGTCCGGCGGCTGCGGCGGCTGCACGCTGTCGCTGATCGGCGCGGAAGGGCCGGACCTCCTCGCGACCTTCGAGGCCGCCAATATAGAGGTGCTTTGGCATCCCTCGCTGAGCGAGCAGAGCGGCCGGGCGGTGATCGGCATCATGGAGCGGATCATCTCCGGCGAGGAAACGCTCGATATCCTCTGCCTGGAAGGATCGGTGATGCGCGGTCCGAACGGGACCGGGCGCTTTCACATGATGGCGGGGACCGACCGGCCCGTGATGGACTGGATTTCCGATCTCGCGGCAAAGGCCGGCCATGTGGTGGCGGTCGGAAGCTGCGCCGCCTATGGCGGCATCACGGCGGCCGGCGTGAACGAAGTCGAGGCTTGCGGACTGAGCTATGACGGCCGCAAGGAAGGCGGACTGCTCGGGGCCGATTTCCGCTCGCAATCCGGCATGCCGGTGATCAATGTCGCCGGCTGTCCGATCCATCCGGGCTGGCTGACCGAAACGCTGCACATGATCGCGGCCGGCCGCTTCGGCAAAGCCGAGATCGACGAGTGGGAACGGCCGCTTTCCTACACGATGCATCTCGTCCACCACGGCTGCGCGCGCAACGAGTTCTACGAGTTCAAGGCGAGCGCCGAAAAACTCTGCGACCTCGGTTGCATGATGGAGAATCTCGGCTGCAAGGGCACGCAGGCGCGCGCCGACTGCAACATGCGCGCCTGGAACGGCTCCGGCTCGTGCCTCGACGGCGGCTATCCCTGCATCAACTGCACGGCGCCCGGCTTCGAGGAGCCGGGGCACTCCTTCACCCTGACGCCGAAAATATCGGGCATACCGGTGGGACTGCCGACCGACATGCCGAAGGCCTGGTTCGTGGCGCTCGCATCGCTTTCCAAGGCGGCGACGCCCGCGCGGCTGAAGGAAAACTCGGTCGCCGATCATTTGACGCGGCCGCCGGTCGACCGGCAGAAGAAGACGCGATGACGCGGCTGGTCGTCGGTCCGTTCAACCGCGTCGAAGGCGATCTCGAGGTGAAGCTCGATATTGCCGACGGGCGCGTGGAGACCGCACGGGTTAATTCGCCGCTCTACCGCGGGTTCGAGCGCATACTGGTCGGCAAACCGCCCGCGGACGCCCTCGTCTATGCGCCGCGCATCTGCGGCATTTGCTCGGTTTCGCAATCGGTCGCGGCGGCGAAGGCGCTGGCCGAGGCGCAGGGCGTCGCCATGCCGCCTAACGGCGAACTGGCGGTCGACCTGGTGCATGCGACGGAAAACGTGGCCGACCATCTGACCCATTTCTACCTGTTCTTCATGCCGGATTTCGCCCGGGAGGCGTATCGGAACGAAGCTTGGCATGCGGCGGCGCATGAACGGTTCGTGGCGCTCAAGGGGACGGCTTCGCAGGATATCCTGCCGGCGCGTGCGCAGTTCATGCATCTGATGGGCATCCTTGCCGGCAAGTGGCCGCATACGCTTTCGATCCAGCCGGGCGGCTCGACACGTGCCGTCAGTGCGGGAGAGGTTGCACGGTTGGCCGCGATCCTGTCCTCCTTCCGGCGGTTCCTGGAAAGGACGTTGTTCGGCGACAGCCTTGAACGGGTCGCGTCGCTTTCCTCCGTGGAGGAACTGGAGGCGTGGGCCTCTGAAAAGCGCCCTGACTCCAGTGACTTCAGGCATTACCTTTTCCTGTCGGCGGAACTGGGGTTGAAGCATCTCGGGCCTTCCAGCGGCAAGTTCATGAGCTTCGGCGCTTATGGCGCAGGCGGACATCCGATGTTTGCAAGGGGCGTCTTCGACGGCGCCGTCGGCGCGCTGGACAGTTCGACCATTGCCGAGGATGTCAGCCATGGCTGGTACAAGGCGAGCGAGGGAGCCATGCCGCCGCTTGCGGGCGAGACGCTGCCCGATGTGGAGCGTCCGGACGCCTATAGCTGGTGCAAGGCGCCACGGCTCGGCGGGGAGATCGCGGAGGTCGGCGCGTTGGCGCGGCAACTGGTCGACGGCCATCCGCTGATCTGCGATCTCGTTGCGCGCGACGGCGGCAATGTGCATTCCCGCGTGGTGGCGCGGCTCGTCGAAGTGGCGCTGGTGGTCATCGCCATGGAGGGCTGGGTCGATGCCCTTCAGCCGGGCGAGCGTTTCATCGATCACGCGAAGATGCCCGATGACGGCGAGGGGGCCGGACTGACGGAGGCCGCGCGGGGCTCGCTCGGGCACTGGCTGAGGATCGAGAACGGCAAAATCGCCAACTACCAGATCATCGCGCCGACGACCTGGAATTTCTCGCCGCGCGATGCGAGCGGGACACCGGGACCGCTGGAACAGGCGCTTGTCGGCGCCCCGGTGAGGCCGGGGGAAACGGAGCCGGTTGCCGTGCAGCATATCGTCCGCTCTTTCGATCCGTGCCTCGTTTGCACGGTGCATTGATGAAGTCGCCAATCGTTGGGCGGGTCGTTCGCGTTCGCGGTCTGGTGCAGGGCGTCGGGTTTCGGCCGCATGTCTGGCGACTGGCGACCGAAACGGGGCTGTCCGGGCATGTGCTTAACGACGGCGCGGGCGTGGCCATCGAGGTCTGGGGAGCCGGTGGCGCGCTGGACGCCTTCCTTGCCCGGCTGACATCGGAGGCGCCGCCGCTGGCGCGCATCGACGCGGTGGAATGGCAAGCGCTCGAGGGGCCGGGGCCGGGCGGCGAGTTTCGGATCGAAATAAGCGCCGGCGGGGCGATATCGACGGGTGTCGTGCCGGATGCCGCGACCTGTCCGGATTGCCTTGCCGAGATCTTCGACCCGGGCAATCGCCGCTTCGGTTACGCCTTCACCAATTGCACCCATTGCGGGCCGCGGCTGTCCATCGTCCGCTCGATCCCCTACGACCGGGCGAAGACATCGATGGCCGTCTTTGCGATGTGCGAGGACTGCACCCGCGAATATCAGGATCCGGCCGACAGGCGGTTCCATGCGCAGCCGAATGCGTGCCCGGTCTGCGGGCCGCGCCTATGGCTGGAGGACGGGAAGGGGACGGTGGACGTCGAAGACCCGGTTGCCGAGACCGCGCGGCATTTGAAAGACGGCGCGATTGTCGCCATCAAGGGGATCGGCGGGTTCCATCTCGCTTGCGATGCCACAAGCGATCAGGCGGTGTCGGAGCTGCGCCGGCGCAAGCGCCGCGCCGCCAAGCCGCTCGCGGTGATGGCGAAAAACGCGAGTCAAATCCGCCGCTTCTGTTCGGTCTCTGAGGAAGAGGAGAAATTGCTTGAAGCGCGGTCCGCACCGATCGTGCTGTTGCGGAATGGCGGCGAGGCCCTGTCCGAGGGCATCGCGGCGCGGCAGGCGCAAACCGGTTTCATGCTTCCCTATTCGCCGCTTCACCACCTGCTGATGGCCGCGCTTGACAGGCCGATCGTCCTCACCTCCGGCAACCTCTCCGACGAGCCGCAGGCCATCGACAATGACGATGCGCGGGAACGGCTTTCCGGCATCGCCGATACCTGGCTGATGCATGACCGGGACATCGTCAACCGGCTCGACGATTCGGTGATGCGGCTCGATGCGACGGGGGCGCAGATCCTGCGGCGCGCGCGCGGGCTGGCGCCGGAGCCGTTGCCGCTCGCTGACGTCTTTGGCGATTCACCGCCGGTGCTGGCGATGGGCGGAGAACTGAAGTCGACCTTCTGTCTCCTGAAGGACGGGCAGGCGATACCGTCGCAGCATCTTGGCGATCTGGAGGAGGCGGCGACGCATTCGGACTATCGCAAGGCCATTCGCCTCTATCGCGATATCTTCCGTTTCGACCCGGCGGTGATCGCGGTCGACCTGCACCGTGATTATCTCTCGACGCAATGGGGCGAGGCGCTGGCGGAAGAGACCGGCGCGAAGCTGGTTCGCGTACAGCACCATCATGCGCATCTGGCGAGTTGCCTTGCAGAGCATCGCGTGGAGCCGGTCGACGATCTCACTGTCGGCATCGTCATGGACGGGCTTGGGCTCGGCACGGACGGGACACTTTGGGGCGGCGAGTTCCTGCTGGGCGGCTATCGCGGTTTCGAGCGGGCGGGCCATTTCCTTCCCGTCGCGCTGCCGGGCGGCGCGCAGGCGATGCGCGAGCCGTGGCGCAACGCGATAGCACATCTGGTGGCCGCTTTCGGCGATGCGTGGCGGCGACGCGTGGCCGATACGCCTTTCGCCGCGATGCTTGAGGGAAAGCAGACCGGCGTCGTCGAGCAGATGATCGCCAAGGGACTGAACGCGCCGCTCTCCTCGTCGGCCGGACGCCTGTTCGACGCCGTCGCGGCGATGCTCGGCATCTGCGCGGATCGTCAGCATTATGAAGGCCAGGCGGCGATGGAAATGGAGGCGCTGGCCGTCGATCATATGGAATCGGCAGGTGATTATGCCGTCGCGTCCGAGGAAGCGAATGGCGCAACAGTGCTGTCGTGGGGCGCCCTTTGGGAGGCGCTGTTGGAGGATCTGGGCAGGGGCGCGGAGCCCGGCGTCATTGCGGCCCGTTTCCATGCCGGGCTCGCAGCAGCGCTCGGCGACACGGCGATTCGCATCGCCCGATCGGCGGGAACCGGGCGTATCGCGATGTCGGGAGGGGTGATGCAGAACAGGATTCTAGCCGAGACGCTCCATGCGCGGCTGACCCGCGATGGTTTCGATGTGCTGGTCCAGTCGCGTGTGCCGGCCAATGATGGCGGGTTGTCGCTCGGTCAGGCGGCGATTGCGGCGCTATCCGGCCGTTAGGCCGGGCCACGGATCGGGCGCATCTCAGCCATAGGTCCGCTCCTCGATCGGGATCGTCTCGATACGGTCCATCAGTTCCTGAAGCAGGGATTCTTCCGCCCGATTGAGCTTCGCGCGGGGGTTCCAGACAACATGCACGTCGATTTCGGGCATCTTGTCATAGGGCGGCAGGTGCCAGAGCAGGCCGGCATCGACGTCGCGTTGGGCGACGTGAACCGGCAGGGGGCCGATGCCGATTCCGGCGATGATCATGCGCCGGACTTCTTCCAGGTGGCTCGACGTGCCGACGATACGGTCGCCCATGTCGGCCGCGGCGCGCATCAGCGTCACCGGCTTGAGGACGTCATGTAGGCGGTCGGTCTCGAAGGAGACCGACGAGTGGCCGGCGAGATCGCGCCGCGTGAGGTTGGTCTTGCCGAAAAGCGGGTGGGAAGGACCGCAGAACAGGCCGAAGAACTCGCGATAAAGACGCCGATATTCGAGCTTCGGATTTCGCTCCTTGACGAGGCAGATGGCGAAGCTGGCGCTGCGCGCCGTGACGGCGGCGATCGCCTCGCGGCTGGTGTCGACATCGATCGACAGCGTCGCCTTGGGATGCAGGGCATGGAAATGGGTCAGCGCCTCGTCGAAGACCGGACAGATGACATGGCTGGCGACGGCGATCTTCACGTGGCCCTGCACTTCGTCGGTCACTTCGCGCATCAGTGTCGTCAGGCGGAAGATCGAACCCTGGATGTCCACGGCTTCGCGATAGAGGAGTTCGCCCGCCTGGGTCAGGCCGTAGCGGCCCGGCGAGCGGTCGACCAGTTTCCGGCCAAGCCGGTCCTCGAGCCGTTTGAGCGCGGTGGAGACGGAGGGTTGGGCAAGGCGCAGCTTTTGCGCGGCTTCGGTCACGGATCGCGATTCGGCCAGCACGATGAAAGTGCGCAGCAGGTTCCAGTCGAGTTCGCGGACGAGCCGTTCGGATGGCTGAAGGGGGATCGCGGCGATTACCATAGCCTGTACCTATAGCGAAAATTCGGATTATCTATTTGATGAATGATCTTCCCGGCGTCAATGTCAAGCCTACCGCATAGGCAAGGGATGATGCATGTCGGTCGAACGCCGCGAGGCCCGCCAGCCCTGGATACTGCTTTCGCCCGCCCTGGCGGCGATCACGCTGCTTCTCTTCGTGCCGCTTCTCTTCATCGTCGTCTATTCGTTCTGGCTGCGCACGGCGACCGGCGCCGACCAGGCGGGCTTCTTTCTCGACAACTGGAACGAGGCGCTGACCGACCCGTTCTATCGCGACATCCTGCTCAACACGCTGAAGATCGCGGCGATCACCACCATCGTCTGTGCCCTGATGGGGTATCCGTCCGCCTATTTCATTGCGCGCTCGCGCGGCAACAAGGCGATCCTGCTGCTGCTCTTGATGCTGCCCTTCTGGATTTCCTACATCATCCGCACGATGAGCTGGATCAACATTCTCGGCGTCTCCGGCGCGGTGAACTCGATCCTGATCTGGCTCGGCATCATCGATGAACCGCTGCAGATGCTCTACAACGAGACGACGGTCATTCTCGGCCTCGTCCATTTCCTGCTGCCCTTCATGATCCTGAACGTCTTCGTCAGTCTCGACGGTATCGACGAGACGCTGGAGGACGCCGCGAATTCGCTCGGTGCGACCCGGTGGCAAGGCTTCCTGGAGGTGACGCTGCCGCTCTCCCTGCCGGGACTGGCGGCCGGGGGGCTGCTTTGTTTCGTGCTCGGGGCGGGAACCTATATCACGCCGCTGGTGCTTGGCGGGCCAACCGACGCGATGTTCGCGAATCTCGTCTTCGAGGCGATCATCACCCAGCTCAACTGGCCGCTCGGCTCGGCGCTCTCGCTGATGCTGCTCGCCGTACTCGGCGCGCTGGTGCTGATCTACAATCGCTATCTCGGCATGGCGCAACTGATGAAGGGGCTTGGCTGATGGGCTGGTTCTTCATCCGCCTTTGGGCGCTGCTGGTCTACCTGTTCATGTTCCTGCCGGTGGCGGTGGTCGTTCTGCTGTCCTTCAACGCAAGCCAGTTCGGCTCCTTCCCGATGACCGGGCTCTCGTTCCGCTGGTTCATCGAGCTCTGGGAAAACGACGCGATCCTGCGCGCCTTCCAGACCTCGATGATCCTTGGCGGGCTGACGGCGCTGATCTCGACGACGCTCGGCGTGCTGGCGAGCCTCGCGCTGGTGCGCTACCGGGTGCCGGGCGCCAATATGATCTCGACCATGCTGATCGCGCCGATCCTCGTGCCCGAGGTCGTGCTGGCGGTGGCGCTGCTGCTGTTCCTCAATTTCCTGTCGGTCAACAAGAGCTTCGCGCTGCTGCTGTTCGGCCACGTGATCTTCACGCTGCCCTTCGTCGTCCTCGTCGTACAGGCACGTCTCGTGTCCATTCGCCGCGACATCGAGGAGGCGGCGATGAGCCTCGGCGCGAGCCCGGTGCAGACCTTCTTCGAGGTGACGCTGCCGCTGATGCTGCCCGCCGTTCTCGCCGGCGGCCTGTTCGCCTTCACCATCAGTTTCGACGACATCACCGGCACGCTGTTCTGGAAGCCGGGCGGCGTCGAGACCGTGCCCACCCAGATCTTCGCCATGCTGCGCAACTCGATCTCGCCGGAGATCAACGCGCTGGGCACGGTGATGATCGTGCTCACTGTCGGGCTGCCGCTTCTGGGAGCTGCGATTGCCCGGCAACTCGCCCGAAAAAGCGGCGGATAACCGCTCCCGCCACCATACGATACATGCAAGGAGAGAGACACATGGACAACACAAGACGATATGAAAGACTGCTGGACCGCTACATGAATGGCGATCTGGACCGCCGCAAATTCCTCGGCCTGATCGGGGCGGCGGGTCTCGCCTATGGCGTCCAGACGCCTTTCGCCAGGCAGGCGCTGGCGGCGACGGAGCAGGTGCGCTTCGACGGCTGGGGCGGCGTCGTCTCCGAGGCTTTCCGCAAATACGCTTTCGATCCCTACACCGAGAAATCCGGCATTCCCGTCGTCGACGGCACGTTCGGCGGCGGCGACGAATATCTGTCCCGCGTCAAGGCGAGCCAGCCCGGCGAGTACAACATCGCCCATCTGTCGGGCGTGTTCGACTATGCGCGCTATGCCAATCTCGATCTCGCCTCCGAGTTGAACGAGGACAATATCCCGAACCTGCAATATGTCATTCCGAAGCTGGTCGACGTGTTCCGCGGCGTGACGGGCGGCAAGCTGTCCTGCGTGCCCTATGATTACGGCACGACGGGTCTCGCCTATAACCGCAAGCACATCTCCGACGAGGAGATGAAGGAAAAGGGCGCCAAGATCCTCATCGACGAGAAGTACAAGGGCAAGATCGGCGGCTGGTCCGATTGGCGCACGCGCATGTGGTACGCCGCGCTGCAGACCGGGCAGGATCCGAACAACGCCACCGATGTCGACGCGATGTGGGATGCGGTTCGCGCCCACCGCGACCTGGCGCTGAAATACTGGACCTCGGGCGCCGAGCTGATGAGCCTGCTGGCGGAAGAGGAAATCTACGTCACCGAGGGCTGGTCCGGCCGCATCTACGCGCTGCAGGAGCAGGGCCACGATATCGGCTACATGGATCCGCCGAACGGCTTCGGTTGGCAGGAATGCCTGTTCGTCATCAAGGGATCGCCGATGGAAGCCTGCGAAGAGCTGCTGAACTTCATGCTCGCGCCGGAAACCTCCATCGCGGTCGCCGAAGGGCAGAACTACCCGCCGGCGCTCGACCCGACCAAGGTCGAACTCGGCGACAAGATCCCGACGCTGCCGGCCTTCGATCCGACCGGCACGCTGTCCGGCCTGACCTTCGCCCAACCGGATTACTGGAACGGCCACGAGGCCGAGTGGTCGAAGATGTTCGGCCGCGTCCAGAAGGGTTACTGACGCTTCTAACGCTTGTCCCCGCCGCTCCGGCGGCGGGGACATCCTGATCACCGGAGACCGGCATCGTGAGTTCCGTTACCCTGACAGACATCGTGAAGCGCTTCGAGGCGTTCACGGCCGTCCACAAGACTTCGCTGGAAATACCCGACGGCAATTTCGTGACGCTGCTCGGCCCGTCGGGCTGCGGCAAGACGACGACGCTGCGCATGGTTGCCGGGCTCATCGATCCGACGGAAGGAGAGATCCTGATCAAGGGCCGCAAGGTCAATGACGTGCCGATCCACAAGCGCAATCTGGGCCTTGTCTTCCAGAACTACGCGCTGTTTCCGCACAAGACGATCGCCGAGAACGTCGCCTTCGGCCTCAAATATCGCGGCGTCGCCAAGCAGGACGCCCGCAAGCGCGTGCAGGATGCCCTGGAGCTCGTTCAGCTACCCGGCGTCGGCGACCGTTATCCCAAGCAATTGTCCGGCGGTCAGCAGCAGCGCATCGCGCTGGCGCGGGCGATCGTGATCGAGCCGGACGTGCTTCTGCTGGACGAGCCGCTTTCCGCGCTAGACGCCAATCTGCGTGAAGACATGCGTGTCGAGTTGAAGCGGATCCAGGAACGCATTGGCGTGACGACGATTTTCGTCACCCATGACCAGTCGGAAGCGCTGGCGATGTCGGACCAGATCGTGGTGATGTCGGCGGGCCGTGTCGAGCAGGTCGGCGCGCCCGAAGACGTCTACAACACGCCGGCCAGCGAATTCGTCGCGAATTTCCTCGGCGCGTCGAATATCCTGCCGGCAAATTGCCTTGGGCGGGATGGCGAAGCCGTGGTTCTCGAAACGGAAACCTTCGGCCGCGTCCCGGTGCCGGCCGCCAGGGCGCGGAATGTTTCGGGCGAAGGTCCGGCCAAGCTTGTCGTGCGCGCGGAAAAACTGCAGCTCGCGCCGCGCGATGCGCCCGCGGACGGGACCGTCTCCGTTGATGCATCGGTCGAAACCGTCGATTATCAAGGCCAGGCGGTGCGCTATTTCGTGCGCGCCGGCGACACACACTTGCAGGCGATCAACATGATCGACGAACGGCCCTTCGCCGAGGGCGCGCCGGTCTCGCTGCGCCTCAGGCCGCGCGATTGCGCGGCTCTTCCCGTTTCCTGATCTTTTTCGGATACCCGAATGACGACGCAGCAAAAGAGCCATCTCTTCTACCAGACGCGCCGCCGCAAGCCGGTGCTGGACCAGGCGCGCGGCATCTATATGTGGGATGTCGACGGCAAGCGCTATCTCGACGGCTCGTCGGGCGCGATGGTCTGCAATATCGGCCACTCCAACGGGCATGTGCTCGAAGCGATGCGGCTGCAGATGGAGAAATCCACCTTCGGATACCGCCTGCATTTCGAGACCGAGGCGTCTGAGAAACTGGCCGCGAAAACCGCGTCGCTGACGCCGGAAGGCCTGAACCGCATCTTCTTCGTCTCCGGCGGATCGGAGGCGGTGGAAAGCGGGATCAAGCTCGCCCGCCAATATGCGGTGGCGATCGGGCAGACTTCGCGCTGGAAGGTGATCTCGCGCTTTCCCTCCTATCACGGCTCGACGCTCGGCGCGCTGGCGATCACCGGCTACGACCCGCTGACCGAACCGTTCGAGCCGATGATGCGGATGATGCCGAAAGTGCCGGCGCCGCGCGCCTATCTCGACGGGCTCGACCCAGACGACGAGGCGACCGGGCTGCACTACGCCAACATGCTCGAACAGAAGATCATCGATGAGGGGCCGGAGACGGTGCTAGCCTTCTTTGTCGAGCCTGTCGGCGGGGCGTCGACGGGCGCGCTGGTGCCGCCGAAGGGCTATATGGAGCGGGTCCAGGAGATCTGCCGGGAATATGGCGTCCTGCTGATCCTCGACGAGGTGATGACGGGGGCGGGGCGTACCGGGAAATTCCTTGCCGGCGAGCACTGGGACCTCGCACCCGATATCGTTGTCATGTCGAAGGGGTTCGCGGCCGGCTATGTGCCGCTTGGCGCGATGGCAGCCCATGACCGGCTGATCGAGCCCGTACTCGACTCCGGCGGTTTCCAGCACGGCTACACCTATGCCGGCAACCCGCTCGCCTGCGCGGCCGGCCTGGCCGTGATCGAGGAGATCGAACGGCAGGGCATGATCGCCAATGCGGACCGGATGGGCGCGGTGCTGAAATCGCGGCTGGAAGACCTGATGCAGCGCTATGCGATCATCGGGGACGTGCGCGGCAAGGGGCTTCTGACCGCCTTCGAGTTCGTCTCCGACCGGCGCACCATGACGCCCCTGCCGGCGTCTCTCGGCGCCTGCAACCGGTTCGTCGACATCGCCTACGACAACGGCCTGATCGTCTATTCCCGCCGCACCCGCGGCGGCTATGAGGGCGACCATATCCTCGTCTGTCCGCCGATGATCGTGAATGAGAGCCAGATCGAGGAAATCATCGAAATGCTCGATACTTCGCTGCGCCAGTTCACAGCCGAGGTTCAATCCGCAGTGCCGCAGAGCGCATAACAGTCCATGTCGAAGATCATCATCACCTGCGCGATCACCGGCTCGATCCATACGCCATCCATGTCGCCGCATCTGCCGGTAACGGCGAGCGAAATCACCGAACAGGCAATCGGCGCGGCGGAAGCGGGGGCGGCGATCTTGCATCTGCATGCGCGCGATCCGGAGACCGGCAAGCCGTCTTCCTCGGTCGAGCATTTCATGGGCTTTCTTCCCCGCATCAAGCAGGCGAGCGACGCCGTGCTCAATATTTCGACCGGCGGCAGCGCGGTGATGACGCTGGACGAACGGCTCGCGGCGCCGAAACGCGCCGAGCCGGAAATGTGCTCGCTCAACATGGGCACGATGAATTTCGCGCTCTATCCGGCGACGGAGAAGATCAGCGAGTGGAAACATGACTGGGAAAAGCCGTTTCTCGAGGGTTCCGACGATCTGGTGTTCAAAAACACGCCGCGCGACATTGCCCGCATCCTGACCGAACTGGGCAGCGAACGCGGGGCGCGCTTCGAGTTCGAGTGTTACGATCTCAGCCATCTCTACATGCTTCGGCATTTCGCCGACCGGGGACTGGTGAAGCCGCCATTTTTCATTCAGTTCGTCTTTGGCGTATTGGGTGGAATGGGGCCGGATCCGGAGAACCTGACCCATATGAAACTGATCGCCGACAAGCTTTTCGGTGACGATTACGCCTTCTCGGTTCTGGCGGCGGGACGGCACCAGATACCGCTGACGACGATGGCCGCCACGATCGGCGGGCATGTGCGCGTCGGGCTGGAGGACAGCCTGACGATCGCGCGCGGAAAGCTGGCGACATCGAATGCCGAACAGGTCGCCAAGATCCGCCGCATCGTCGAGGAACTGGGGCGCGAACCCGCAACGCCCGAGGAGGCGCGCGCCATGCTGGGTCTGAAAGGCGCGGACCGGACGGCGATCTGATGACGGAAATTACGATCCGGCGGGCGAAGGCCGAGGATGCCGAGCGGCTGAACGAGGCGCTGGCGCATCTTTCCGGCGAGATAGGCGACGATCACGGCGGGACGGCCGGGCTGCTGCGGGAGGCCGGGTTCGGGGATGACCCGGCCTTCCGGGCGCTGCTGGCCGAAGCCGGGGAGCAGGTGGTCGGCACCGCGCTCTATTCGCCGGTCTTTTCGACCGTTCGGGCCGGTGCGGGCGTCTATGTGTCCGACCTCTGGGTCTCCAGTGCGGCGCGAGGGCAGGGGCTTGGAAAGCGGCTGTTGCAGGCGGTTGCCGTCGATGCGGAAGCGGTGTGGAACGCGCGCTTCCTCAAGCTCGTCGTCTATGACGACAACGAAGGCGCGCGCGGCTTCTATGACCGGCTCGGCTTCACAGCCTCGGTCGGCGAAACGACCCTGACGCTCAATGACAAGGGGCTCGCCGCCCTGAAGGACGAATGACGGGAAATCCGATGAAAGCCATCTTCGACGAACGCCAGTGGAAACACGATCCGCAGCACTTCATGGCCAATGGCGCGGTCTTGCCCAATCCTGAGCAGCCGAAACGCATCGAGATCCTGAAGGCCGCAGCCGAAGCGGCCGGCTGCGCATTCGATGCGCCGGACGACGCGGGCATGGGACCGATCGCGGCGCTGCACACGGCGGAATACATTGCATTCCTGAAAAACATCTACACACGCTGGCGGCGCATCGACGGCGCGGGCGCCGAGGTGATCCCCAACATCCACCCGGCGAACCGGACCGATGCCTACCCCAAATCGGCGATCGGCCAGGCCGGATACCATCAGGTCGACACGTCCTGCCCGATCATGGAACACACATTCGAGGCGGCCTACTGGTCGGCCCAGTCGGCTGTTTCCGGCGCCGACCTGATCGCCGGGGGCGAACGCGGAGCCTATGTGCTCAGCCGCCCTCCGGGTCATCATGCCTATGCGGATCTCGCAGGCGGATTTTGCTTCTTCAACAATTCCGGCATCGCGGCAGAACGTCTGCTGAAGGCCGGAAAGCGTCCGGTTATCCTCGATATCGACGTGCATCACGGCAATGGCACGCAGGGCATCTTCTACCGCCGTTCCGATGTGCTGACGATTTCGATCCATGCCGATCCGGCGCGCTTCTATCCTTTTTTCTGGGGGCACGCCCATGAGCGCGGCGAAGGCGAGGGCATCGGCTACAACCTCAATCTCGCGCTCGAGCGCGGCACGGGGGACGACGCTTATCTGAAGACGCTCGACACCGCATTCGAGCGGACCATCGCCTTCGGGGCCGATGTTCTTGTCGTGGCGCTGGGGCTCGATGCGCATATCGACGACCCGTTCAAGGGGCTCGCGGTGACGACGCCGGGCTTTGCCCGTATCGGCGCGGCCATTGCCGGGCTTGGCCTGCCGGTGCTTTTCGTGCAGGAGGGCGGTTATGTCTCCGACGCGCTCGGCGACAATCTCACCCATGTCCTGCAGGGCTTTTCGCAAGCCTGACCGGGACGGAAATCACGACGAGGACATCATGAGCGACATCACCCGCATCGATACCGGAACCCGCATGAGCCAGGCCGTCATCCACAACGGCACGGTCTATCTCGCAGGGCAGGTCGGGGAACCCGGCACCAGCGTAACCGAGCAGACGAAATCCATTCTCGCGAAAATCGAGGCGCAGCTGGCCGAGGCGGGCAGCGACAAGACGAAGATCCTGCAGGCGATCATCTGGCTTGCCGACATGGCGGATTTCGCCGAGATGAACGCGGTCTGGGACGGCTGGGTCGCGCCCGGCCATGCGCCAGCCCGCGCCTGCGGCGAGGCGAAACTCGCGACGCCGGAATACACCGTGGAGATCATCGTCGTCGCGGCGCAGTGACGATCTGCCGCGCAGCGGCGCTTGATCGAAATCATGGGACAGGCCGGAACTGCGCATATATGATGTATTCAAAATGCATCATATATGCGTGTTATGAGTGAGCTAACCGAAAGCACAAAGGCGAGGGCGGAAACGCGGCTCGCCGCGATGCTTGCGCCCGTGCGCAGGCAGCTGTCGCTCGCCTCTTGGCTCTCCGCGGTGGCCTCCCTGCTGTGGATCCCGCAAGCAGGCGCCGTCGCGGTGCTTTTGTCGGCGCTGATCGGCGGGGAGCCGGGCCTGTTCGGCCCCTGGATCGCCAGTGGGCTCTTCCTGTCGGTCGGCATTCTTCGCGCGGCGCTGTCCTGGTCGGCGGGCGGCATCGCCTTTGCAGCGTCCGATCAGGCGATTTCGCGGGAGCGCGCCAATATCCTGGCTGCGCAGGGCAGGCGTTCGCCGGTCATTGCCGGCCGGCATTCCTCTGCCGAGATCGCCAGCCTCGCTGCCGACAAGCTCGATCTCGTTGCACCCTATCTGACACGCTATGCGCCCGCGATGGCGCGCACACGGATCGTGCCGCTGGTGATCCTGGCGTTCGCCTTCTCGCTGTCCTGGGTCGTCGGCATCATCCTTCTGGCCGCCGGGCCGCTGATCCCCGTCTTCATGGCGCTGGTCGGACTTGCCGCCCGCGACGCAAGTGAGCGCCAGATGCAGGAAGTCGGCTCGATGAACGCCCTGTTGCTGGAGCGAATCCGGGCACTGACCGACCTGCGATTGCTGGATGCGACGCGCCGAACCCTGGAGGATTTCGAGGCGGCTGCGGATCGCTTGCGCCGGGAAACGATGGAGGTGTTGCGCATCGCCTTCCTCTCCTCGGCGGTGCTGGAACTGTTTTCCGCGATCGGCGTGGCCCTCGTCGCCGTCTATGTCGGCTTCGCCCTGATCGGCGAACTTGCCTTCGGCGCATGGGCGACGCCTTTGACGGCGGGCGAGGGCATCTTCCTGCTGCTTCTGGCCCCGGACTTCTTCCAGCCGCTTCGCGATCTGGCCTCGGCCTGGCACGACAAGGCGGCTGCGCTTGCCGTCGCCGGAGAAGTCGCCGATATCGAGGACGAACCGTCGGTCGACATATTGGGCGAGGGGAAGGCCTGTCCGCCGCTCCCGGGTCCGGCGGCGATCGCGACGAATAGCCTCGTCTGGGAGACGCCGAGCGGACGGCGGATCGAATTTCCGGATATCGCGGTCGAGCCGGGCCGCACGCTGGCCATTACCGGCCCGAGCGGCAGCGGCAAGACGACCTTGCTTGCCCTTCTGGCCGGGCTTGCGGCGCCGGCGAGCGGCTCGATCACGGTCGCGGGCGAACGCCTCGGCGACCGGACGGCGGATGCTTGGCGGGCGCGTCTGACATGGATCGGGCAAACGCCGCATTTTTCCAATGAGAGCCTGCGCGCCAATCTGATCCTGTCGGCTTCGATGCGCGACGACGCGCGGCTGGAGGATGCGCTCGTGCAGGCTTCGGCGGAAGCGATCGTTCGAGCGTTGCCGCGTGGCCTCGATACACGGCTTGGAGAAACCGGGCACGGCGTTTCCGGCGGCGAGGCGCGGCGTCTGATGGTGGCTAGGGCGCTTTATTCCAACGCCGATGTCGTTCTGGCCGACGAGCCGACTGCCGATCTCGATCCGGCGACGGCGCAAGCGGTCAGCGAGGGGCTTTTGGCGCTGGCGGCGCGCGGGGCGACACTGATCGTCGCCACGCATGATATGGATTTTGCCGCCCGCCTCGACAACGTCATCGATCTGGGGGGCGGCGGATGAGGGCGCTTCTTCCGATTGTCCGGCGCATCTGGGCGCGGGAATGGTGGTCGCTACTGCGCGGGACCGCGCTTTCCGCCGTCGTGTTGATCGCGGGCATCGCGCTGCTCGGTCTGTCCGGCTGGTTCATCACGGCCGCGGGCCTCGCGGGGCTGGCGGGCATGGGGATCGCCTTCGACGTCTTCCGGCCGAGCGCCGGGGTGCGTTTCCTGGCGCTCGGGCGCACTGCGGCGCGCTACGGCGAACGGATCCTGACCCATGACGCGACGCTGCGCAGTCTCGCCCGGCTGCGGGTGCATTTGCTCGATGCGATGGCGCATCTGCCCTTCTCGCGCTTGCCGGCCTTGCGTGCCTCCGAACAGCTCAACCGCATAACCCGCGATGTTGATGCGCTGGACGGGATCGCGCTTCGCCTGTTCATTCCAGTCGTGGCGGCGCTGACGACGCTCGCCTTGATTGCCATGATCCTGTGGTTCCTGGTGGATGCCGCCCTGGTGATCTGGCTTCTCGCCAGCTACGTGCCCGGCGCGCTGTTGGCGCTCGGGCTGGTGGCGCTGAGGTCGCGCGAGCCGTCCCGAGCGGGACAATTGGCGCTCGGCGCTTTCCGGATGCGCTTCGTCGACCTCCTGCGCGCGCGCACCGACCTTGCCGTTTTCGGCAGGCTCGGACAGCGCGCAGAGCATGTGCTGGCCGCCGAGGCCCGCATGCGCGCGGCGACGGCGCGCAATGACCGTATCGAACGGGCTGGCGGCTTCGTGCTGTCTGTCACCGAAACCTTGGCCGCTGCGGGAGCCCTGTTGATCGGCGCAGTCTTGGCTGAGGCCGGAGCCATCGATCCGGCGATCGCCGCGCTCGGTTTCTTCGCCACGCTCGCGCTCGGCGAGGCGCTTGCGCCGCTTCGCCGGGGCATGGCCGAGATCGGCCGAATGATCGATGCGGCGCGGCGCGTGAACAGGATCATCGAGAGCCGCAAGGGGGGCGTTCCGGCGGAAGGACACTTGCGCGCAGGCATCGATCCGGCCGCGCCGGTCCTGGCGCTGCGCGGCGTGCGCTTCCAGCACGAGGGCGCCGATACGCCGATCGTCGGCGGCTTCGATCTTCAGGTGAAGGCCGGGGAAACGGTGGCGCTGGTCGGGCCGAGCGGCGGCGGCAAGACGACGATCCTGCACCTCGCCGCCGGGATGTTTGCGCCGCAGTCCGGATTGGTCGAAATCGGAGGCCGGTCCGCCGGCGGCTGGAGCGAAACCGATTTGCGGCAGGCGGTTGCGCTTCTGCCGCAGCGCAGCGCGCTCTTGAGCGGGACGATCCAAGACGCGCTGGCGCTTGCGCGGCCGGACCTCGACGCGCGCGAAGCCTGGGCGGTGTTGGCGGCCGTGGCGCTCGACAGGGTCATCGAGGAACGGGGCGGTCTCGAAAGCCGTCTCGGCGAATCGGGCGCCGGCCTTTCCGGAGGCGAAAGCCGCCGTCTGGCGCTGGCGCGCACCTTGTTGCGCCGGCCGGCGCTTTTGCTGCTCGATGAACCGACCGAGGGACTGGACCGCGCGACCGCCGAAAACGTGCTCGCGGGTCTCCGAAGATACCTGCCTGACGCCGCGATCCTGCTGGCCTCGCATCGCGAGGCGGAGCGCAGCTTCGCGGACCGGGTGCATAATGTCGCACGGGTTCCCGTGTAATCAGGCCGCGTTAATTGATTTGTATCAATGTTCCCTACCGCGCCGCCTGTAATCAGTGCGCGAGATAACATGCAAATCAAATGCATGTTTAGACAGAAAGGATCGGAAGATGGAGCTCGATGTCGTTGAGCTGTCTCGCCTGCAATTCGCGATGACGGCTATGTATCATTTCCTCTTCGTCCCGCTCACGCTTGGCCTGTCGATCATCGTTGCCATCATGGAGACGGTCTATGTCATGACCGATCGTCCGATCTGGCGGCAGATGACGAAATTCTGGGGCACGCTGTTCGGGATCAACTTCGTACTCGGTGTGGCCACCGGGATCACCATGGAGTTCCAGTTCGGTATGAACTGGAGCTATTACAGCCATTATGTCGGCGACATTTTCGGCGCGCCTCTGGCGATCGAGGGCCTGATGGCCTTCTTCCTCGAGGCGACATTCGTCGGCCTGTTCTTCTTCGGATGGGACAAGCTCTCGAAGGTGGCGCACATGACCGTCGCCTGGCTGGTCGCCATCGGCTCCAACTTCTCCGCATTGTGGATCCTCATCGCCAATGGCTGGATGCAAAACCCGGTCGGCGCCGAGTTCAATCCCATGACCATGCGCATGGAGATGACGTCCTTCTACGAGGTAATGTTCAACACCGTCGCGCAGGCGAAGTTCGTGCACACGGTTTCCGCCGGCTATGTGACGGCGGCGGTCTTCGTGCTCGGAGTTTCGGCCTGGTATCTCCTCAAGGGGCGCCATACCGAACTGGCGCGCCGGTCGATCGCCGTGGCGGCGAGTTTCGGCCTCATGTCGGCGCTTTCTGTCGTCGTTCTCGGCGACGAGTCCGGCTACACGACCACGCATGACCAGAAGATGAAGCTCGCCGCGATCGAGGGCATGTGGGAAACCGAGCCCGCGCCGGCCTCTTTCACCCTGATTGGATTTCCGGACCAGGAAGCGCGCGAGACCAAGTATGCGATCCATATCCCCTGGGCTATGGGCCTGATCGGCACGCGTTCGCTCGATACGGTCATTCCGGGCATCGCCGAACTCGTCGAGCGGTCGGAGGAGCGCATCCGTTCCGGCATGATCGCCTATGACGCCCTGATGACGATCCGCGCCGACCGCGGCGAGGTCGCGCAGGACGTCAGCGACCGGTTCGAGGCGCACAGCAAGGATCTCGGTTATGCGTTGCTGCTGAAGCGCTATGTCGACGATCCCCGCGAGGCGACGGACGAGCAGATCGCACAGGCTGCCGACGACACCATTCCGACGGTCTGGCCACTGTTCTGGGCGTTCCGCATCATGGTCGGCCTCGGCTTCTCCTTCATCGCGGTGATGGCCTATTTCTTCTACATGGCCTCGTTCAGGCGCATGCAGTTCCCGCGCTGGTCGCTTTATTTCGGCGTGGCGATCATTCCCACGCCGTGGATCGCGGCCGAGCTGGGCTGGTTCGTTGCCGAGTTCGGGCGCCAGCCCTGGACAGTCGACGGCGTGTTGCCGACGGCGCTCTCGGTCTCGCATCTGAGCGTCGGGGATCTGCTGATTACGCTGGCGGGCTTCGTCACCTTCTACTCGGTGCTGTTCATCGTCGAGATGGGGCTGATGCTCAAATACATCCGCAAGGGGCCTTTCCAGGACGTTGAGGAAACCGACCGGTGGATGGCCCGCCACGAACATCGTCTGCGCACCCATGACGGCAATGTGCCGGGTGCGGTGCCAGCGGAGTAAGACCCATGATTTTGCATGATCTCATCAGCTTCGAACTTCTGCGCGTCATCTGGTGGCTGCTGCTCGGCGTCCTGCTGATCGGCTTCGCGCTGACCGACGGTTTCGACATGGGCGTCGGTGCGCTGCTGCCCTTCGTCGCCAAGACCGACAATGAACGCCGGGTCGTCATCAACACGGTCGGGCCGGTCTGGGAAGGCAACCAGGTCTGGTTCATCCTGGGCGGCGGCGCCATCTTCGCCGCCTGGCCGCCGCTCTATGCGGTCTCCTTCTCCGGCTTCTACCTGGCGATGTTCGCCGTGCTCGCGGCGCTCATCCTGCGGCCGGTCGGCTTCAAGTACCGCTCCAAGCGCGAAAGCGCCGCCTGGCGGTCCGGCTGGGACTGGGCGCTTTTCGTCGGCGGTGCGGTGCCGGCGCTGATCTTCGGCGTTGCCGTCGGCAATGTCCTGCAGGGCGTGCCGTTCCACCTCACCGAGGACCTGATGCCGCTCTATGACGGGACCTTCTACTGGAAGTTCCTCGCCCTCCTGAACCCGTTTGCGATCCTGGCCGGCGTCGTTTCCTTCGGCATGCTGCTGATGCATGGCGCGGCGTGGCTGACCGTGAAGACCGAAGGCGCAATCGCCGCGCGCGCGCGCTCCATCGGCACGATCATGGGGCTGATCGCCATGGCCGGTTTCGCGCTGGCGGGGATCTGGCTGGCCTTCGGCGTCGACGGCTATGCGATCGTCGGCGCGGTCGTTGCCGACGGACCGTCCAATCCGCTGCATTCCGAGGTTTCCAGAGGAAGCAGCTGGCTGGCCGCCTATGGCGCCCGTCCGTGGATCGCGATCGCTCCGGCACTCGGTTTCCTCGGCATGGCGATGGCGATACGCGGCCTGCGCAGCGGCGGCGAGGTGTCGACGCTGCTGTGGTCGAAACTCGGCATCTTCGGCGTCATCTCGACGGTGGGGCTGACCATGTTCCCCTTCATCCTTCCGTCATCGGTCGACCCGAAATCGTCGCTGACGGTGTGGGACGCCTCGTCGTCGCATCTGACGCTCTTCGTCATGCTGGTCGCCACGGTCATCTTCATGCCGCTGATCCTTCTCTACACCGCCTGGGTCTACAAGGTGCTGTGGGGCAAGGTGACCGAGGATGACGTGACCTCCAACAGTGACAGCGTCTACTGAGAAAGGATTGATTCCATGTGGTATTTTGCCTGGCTTCTCGGCCTGCCCGTCGCGGCCCTTTTCGCAGTCGTCAACGCGATGTGGCTGGAAATGCAGCAGGACCGCCTGCTGACCGAGGACGATCCGGACGCCAAGTAGGCGGACGGCTTCAAAAGACCGGGGCGCCTTCTCGGGAAGGCGCCCCGGTTTTTTATTGCGCATCTTGGATGCGTCTTTATGCCCCATCCTCGGTCCCGAACAATATATCTAATAACGTGAATATAAACGCGCGCCGATAAATGGCGTGACCGACTACGCACCATGAAGGGAGGCATTTTCGCATGCTGGCCAATCGAAGACAGTTTCTGGGCCTTTCGGCCGCCGGCGCCGCAACGGCATTCACCGGCGCGCCCGCCCGCGCCGAAAAGACGAAAAGCAATGCACGCATCGTCATCGTCGGAGCCGGCGCGGCGGGCACAGCGGCGGCCAACCGCCTTGCCGACCGCCTCGACGGCGCGAAGATCACCATCGTCGACGCGCGCAAGCAGCATCTCTACCAGCCCGGCTTCACCCTGATCGCCGCCGGGCTCAAGCCTGCCGGCTACTCGGTTTCGGCAACTTCGGACTGGTTGTCGCGGGATGTCGACTGGATCGAGGAAGCCGCAGCCGAGATCGATCCGGTGGGCAGGAAAGTCGTTACGACAAGCGGCAAGGCGGTCGAGTACGACTTCCTGATCGTCGCGGCCGGCATCAAGCTCGACTTCGACGCCATCGAGGGCATGTCGCTCGACCTGATCGGCAAGAACGGCATCGGTTCAGTCTATGCGGGGCCGGAATACGCGGCGAAGACCTGGGCGGAGATGGATCGCTTCACCGAAACCGGCGGCGTCGGTCTGTTCACGCGGCCGGGCACCGAGATGAAATGCGCCGGCGCGCCGCTGAAATACACCTTTCTGACGGATGACTACGCGCGCAAGAAAGGCACGCGCGGCAAGACCGAGATCATTTACGCCGCGAACAACAAGACGCTGTTCGGCGTGCCGATCGTCAATGAGAAGGTGCGCATGCTGTTCGAGGATCGCGGTTTCGAGACCGTCCACGACCATGTCATGAAGGCGATCGATCCCGGCAGGAAAATCGCGACTTTCGCCACTCCGGAAGGCGACAAGGAGATCGGGTTCGATTTCACCAATATCATCCCGCCGATGCGGGCGCCGGACGTGATCCGCAACAGCCCGCTTCCATGGGCGAACAAGTGGACCGACCAGGGCTGGGTCGAGGTGGATCAATACACGATGCGTCACGGTCGTTTCTCGGACGTCTTCGCAGTCGGCGACGCTGCGGGTGTCCCGAAGGGCAAGACCGCGGCCAGCGTGAAATGGCAGGTGCCGGTCGCCGTCGATCAACTCGTCGCACAGATTGAGGGCAGGGAGTCGACCGAGACCTATAATGGTTACACCTCGTGCCCGCTGATCACCCAGGTCGGCAAGGCGATGCTGATCGAGTTCGACTACAAGAACAATCTGACGCCATCCTTCCCCGGGATCATCGCTCCGCTCGAGGAGCTTTGGATATCCTGGCTGATGAAGGAAATCGCCCTCAAGCCGACCTACAACGCCATGCTGCGCGGCCGGGCCTAAAGGAGACATCATCATGAAAGACGTATCCATCGGCATGTTCATCGCCGTGTTCGAGGAGATTTTCGGCGCCGGGCTGTTCTGGGGCATGATCGCGGCGGCCGCCGCGATCCTGCTGGCGTTCCTCTATCTGATCCTGCGCGACCACAAGCTGGAAAGCCGCCGCTTCCTGCGCGCGGAACTGTGGGCGCCGTTCGGCGCGCTGGCGGCGATCCTGTTCGTGCAGTTCTGGACGAATTCCGGTTTCACCGACATTGGCGGGCCAATCGATGTCATCGTGCTGATCCTGATCGGACTGGCGGGCGCGGTCGGGCTGACCATTCTCGCCTATGTGATCCCGGGCCTGCTGACCGGGAGGCGGAAGAGCGCCTGACGCGCTCCCTTCACGAAAGACATGAAAAAGCCCCGGGAAAACTTTCCCGGGGCTTTTTTGTTGCCGAGGCAGACAGGCGCTCAGCCTTCCTCGTGTTCTCCGGGCGCGGAAATGTGCTTGGCGATATAGGCCGGTTCGCCCATGCGACCGATCAGGTCGAGCTGGAGCTCAAGCCAGGACATGTGGCCTTCCTCGTCGAGCACGATCTTCTCGAAGAGAACGCGCGAACCGATGTCGCCCGCTTCGGCCGCCTGTTTGGCCGCCTTCGTGTAGAACTCGATCGCTTCCTTCTCGTCGGCCAGATCGGTCTCGAACATGTCGGCGAGGGACTGGGCGCGTGCCGGCGGCTTGTCGAAACGCAGTTCGGGATCGCCCTTCAGGAACATGATGCGTTCGATATAGGCGTCTGAATGGCCAAGTTCCTCGGTCATTTCCTCGCGCATCTTGTCGGCGAGGCGATTGATGCCCCAATCGTCCAGGACATGGGCGTGAAGCTGGTATTGATGCGCGGCGCTCAACTCCATGCTCAGGGCTTTCTGCAGGTTCTTCAGTGTCTCTTCATGGGCCATGACGGCTTTCTCCTTAACGTTGAGTGGGGGTGGCCGCGGAACAGTTCTAGTTGAACGTGTTGAGCGGGATTTTCAAATAGGCGGTTCCATTTTCCTCGGCTTCGGGAAGCTGGCCGCCGCGAATGTTGACCTGCAATGCGGAGAGCATCAGCTTGGGCAATGGAAGCGTCGCGTCGCGCTTGTCGCGCAGGGCGATATAGTCGCTCTCCGGTGTTGCGCCCTTCAGGTGGATGTTGCCGGTCTTGTGGTCGGCGACAGTTGCCTCGCATCGCTCTTCGCGGCCGTCCGGCGGGTAGTCGTGCCCGACGAACAGACGCGTTTCGTCCGGCAGCGACAGGATGGCCTGGAGGCTGCGGTAGAGTTCGCGCGAACTGCCGCCCGGAAAGTCGGCCCGGCTGGTGCCGCTGTCCGGCATCATCAGCGTGTCATGGACGAAGGCGGCATCGCCGGCGACATAGGTGATCGACGCCATGGTGTGACCGGGCGAGAACATCACGTGCACCGGTATCTTGCCGACCGCAAATTCCTCGCCGTCCGCGAAGAGCCGGTCCCATTGGCTGCCGTCGGTCGGGAAATCGCCGGGCAGGTTGTAGATGTCTTTCCAGAGCTTCTGGACCTTGACGACATGCTCGCCGATCGCCGTGGGCGCGCCGAGCTTTTCCTTCAGATAGGGCGCGGCGGAGAAATGATCGGCGTGCGGATGGGTGTCGAGGATCCAGACGATCTCGATGCCGGCTTCATCGACATAGCGCAGGATTGCGTCGGCGTTTTTCGTCGAGGTCGATGCGGAAAGCGGGTCATAGTCGAGCAGCGGATCGACGATGGCGCCCTGCATCGTATCGGGATCATGGAAGACATATTGCCAGCTGCCGGTCGGTTCGTCCCAGAATCCCCTCACGGTTGGTGAAACGGTCATATCCAGTTCCTTTTCTTCTTCTTGCGGGACAAACGCCCGGACCGCCATTGCGATCCGGGCCATTTTGTCGCGGGGGCCTCAGAGCGTCCTGGTCGAGAAGTACCAGTCCTTCGTGTCATAGCCTTCCGAGGCGCGAGCCTGTGCGGCTGCGACGGTGCCGGGCGTCGGCACGATGACGGGATCACCGGGCTTCCAGTTTTCCGGCATCGCGCATTTGTTCGCGTCGGCGGTCTGCAACGCCTCGACGAGGCGGTAGATCTCGTCGACCGAGCGGCCCGCATTCATCGGATAGTAGACCATGGCGCGCAGCACGCCGTTCGGATCGATGATGAATGTGGCGCGCACGGCGGCCGTGTCCGATGCGCCCGGCTGGATCATGCCATAGGCGTTGGCGACCTTCATGTTCAGGTCGGCGATGATCGGAAAGCCGATCTCGACGCCGAATTTCTCCTTGATCGAGAGCACCCAGGCGATGTGCGAGTAGTGGCTGTCGATCGACAGGCCGAGCAACTCGACGCCCTTGGCGCGGAAGTCGTCCTGACGCTTGGCGAAGGCGATGAACTCGGTCGTGCAGACCGGCGTGAAGTCCGCCGGGTGTGAGAACAGGATCAGCCACTTGCCGTTGTAATCGGCGAGCGTTTTCTCGCCATCCGTGGTCAGTGCCTTGAAGTCCGGAGCCGGCTCGTTCATCCGCGGCCCCTTGATTTCGATTGTATCGATCATTTGTCCGTTTCCTTCTATTTGCATTGCTTGCAGGACGGATATGGCGTGGCTTGAATAATTTTTGAAACGAATTAATTTCCTCATAGAAATCGATTTTTTGAATGATTATGCGATGATCCTCCCAAGCCTGCAACAGCTGCGTTTTCTGGTCGCGCTCGCCGACGAACTGCATTTCGGCCGCGCGGCGGAAACCTGCCACGTGACCCAGTCGACGCTTTCCAACGGCATCAAGGAGCTGGAGGGGACACTGGGCGTCGCGCTTGCGGAACGGTCCAAGCGTTCGGTGCTGCTGACGCCGGTCGGCGAGGAAATCGCCGATCGCGCGAGGCGCTTGCTGGCCGACGCGACCGATCTCGTCGATGCTGCGAAGCGGCATTCCGGCACATTGCGGGGCGATCTGCGATTGGGCGCGATCCCGACCGTCGGGCCGTTTCTGGCGCCGAAGCTGATGCCGCTTGTGCGAGAGGCCTTTCCGGAATTGCGCGTCTATTTTCGCGAGGAGCTGACGGAATCCCTGATCGCGGGGCTGAAGGCGGGCCGGCTGGATGCGATCGTCTTCGCCCTGCCGTTCGATCATGAGGGGCTGGAGACGATCGAGCTCTTCGAAGACGACTACCAACTCGCGTCGCCTCTCGATCACAGGCTGGCTAACCTCGAGGCGGCGTCCGGCAGCGACCTCTCCGGAGAAAAGCTGCTGCTGCTGGAGAAGGGGCACTGCCTGCAGCGCCATGCCCTGTCGGCCTATCCCGATGCCCATGCGACGCCGGATGACAGTTTTGCCGCGACAAGCCTCGTCACGCTCGTTTCGATGGTGTCGGAAGGGCTGGGCATGACGCTGTTGCCGCAATTGGCGATTGACGCCGACGTGACGCGTGGCGCAAGGCTCGCGCTGATCCCGCTGACCGGCGCCTGTCCGCGCCGGATCGTGCTCGCATGGCGGAAGACGTCCGCGCGATCGAAGGATTTCGCGGCGCTGGCGGAAATCATGCGCGCGGCGCGCCGCGACCTGTCCGCATGAGACCGGACATCATGCCGCACCGGGTGCGGCAATAAGGTGCATCCAGAATTGCGCTTTGTCAAAGCCGCCGACGCCGGCCGTTCCTAGTCTGTCGCCGAGACTGGCGAGAGGAGAAACCGGATGCGGCGAAACAGGTATGTGCCGGCAATTGTCGTGGCGGCTCTGTTACTGGGCGTTTTACCGCGTCTTGCGCAGGCCGAGGACGGGGCGGCCGTAACGGCCAAATCGAACAGCACGGCAGACCATTCGACGTTTGAAATCCTGAAGAAGCCATTCGCCTCCGGTCCCGAGGTCACTGCGGCCTGCCTGACCTGCCACACCGAGGCTGCGAAGCAGGTGCAGAACTCGATCCACTGGACCTGGGACTACATCAATCCGGCGACCGGCCAGGAACTTGGCAAGGCGCATGTGATCAACGCCTTCTGCGGCAATGTCGCCTCCAACGAACCGCGTTGCACCAGCTGTCACGCCGGTTATGGCTGGGAGTCGATGGCCGACGGCCCGCCGAAGGAACAAAGCGCCGTCGACTGCCTTGTCTGCCACGACCGGTCCGGCAATTACGCGAAGCTCGACAATGCCGCCGGTCACCCGCCGCTTTCGCCGGTGCGCGACGGCGCCAAGACGATCACCGGCGCCGCGGCGAAACCGGTCGATCTAAATCTCGCGGCGCAAAGCGTCGGCATGCCGGCGCGCGAGAATTGCGGCCAGTGCCATTTCTACGGCGGCGGCGGCGACAATGTGAAACATGGCGACCTGTCATCGGTTCTCTACGACCCCGACCGGTCGGTCGACGTGCATATGTCGAAGGACGGGGCGAATCTCGTCTGCTCCGACTGCCATGTGACCAACCATCACGAATGGGCTGGCAGCCGCTACAATGTCGCGGCGCATGATACGGCCGGCCTTGGCCGGCCCGGCGAGCGGCGCGATGTCGCCACCTGCGAATCCTGCCACGGCACGGAACCGCACGAGGCGGTCTCGCTGATCGGGATGAAGCTCAACGACCATATCGACAAGGTGGCCTGCCAAACGTGCCACATTCCCGAATTCGCACGCGGCGGCGTTGCGACGAAGACCGTCTGGGACTGGTCGACGGCCGGCAAGCTCAAGGACGGCAAGCCCTATGGCGAGGACGACTTCGTGCAGAGCGACGGCAAGCATTTGCATACCTACCTGTCGACCAAGGGCGATTTCGAGTGGGGCGAGGACGTCGTGCCCTTCTACGCATGGTTCGACGGTCAGGTGGAATACACGACCGGCGACCAGACGATCGATCCGACCGAAGTGGTCGACATAAACCGCATTTCCGGATCGGCTGGCGACGGCAAGTCGCGCATTTGGCCGTTCAAGCGGATGGAAGGCCGGCAGGCCTATGACAGCCAACTGAACAAGCTCGTCTACAACCATGTATACGGGCCCGAGACCGACACCGCTTTCTGGTCGAATTTCGATTGGTCGAAGTCGATCCAGGCGGCGATGGACTATGTCGGCGAACCCTATTCGGGCGAGTTCGATTTCGTCGACACGCATATGTACTGGCCGATCACCCACATGGTGGCGCCGAAGGAAGGCGCGCTCGATTGCGAGGCGTGCCATGCAAAGGACGGCCGGCTGGCCGATCTCGCCGGCTTCTACATGCCGGGGCGCGATCCCGGCGGGCCGGTGGACAAGATCGGTCTGGCGATCCTGATCGCGGCGCTCGCCGGGGTCGCGGGACACGGCCTCCTGAGGATCGTGATGCGCCGGGGAGGGCAAGCGTGATGACCGAACGTCTCGTCAAGGTTTATCCGGCTTTCGAACGGTTCTGGCACTGGTCGCAGGTTCTGCTGATCCTCGTTCTACTCTTCACCGGGCTGGGGCTGCACGGCCTTCACGGTCTCCTCCCATTCGGGCCGGCCGTGATGCTGCACACGGTGGCGGCCCTGGCGCTGGTCGTGCTGTGGATTTTCGCGATCTTCTGGCACCTGACCACCGGCACATGGCGGCACTACGTGCCGACGACGCAGGGACTGTTCAAGGTGGCGCGCTTCTATGCCTTCGATATTTTCAAGGGCGCGCATCACCCCTATCGCAAGGCCTATTGGCGCAAGCACAATCCGCTGCAGGCACTGACCTATCTGGCGCTAAAGCTGTTCCTGTTCCCGGCCATCTGGGTGACCGGCATCGCCTATCTGACCTATAATTTCTGGGAACATCAGCCGAACGCGTCGCTGATCTTCGAGATCGTCGCCAATCTGCATGTTCTGGTCGCCTATCTGATTGCGACCTTCGTGATTGTTCACGTCTATCTGCTGACCGCGGGGCACTCGTTCGTGGAGCATGTGAAACCGATGATCACCGGTTTCGACACGGTCGACCTCACTCCGGAGGAGGAGGCCTATCTGGCCGCGGACGAACCGCGGCGGCTGAAGCGTTAAGCGGCGGCCTCAGCCTTTCGCGAGCAGCGCCTCGATCTCGTCTCGTCGCGGCATGGAGGCCGCGGTGCCCGGGCGGGTGACGGAGATCGCGGCGGTGGCGCAGCCGAAGCGCACCGCATCGACGGGCGCCATGCCGCGGGTGAGCGCGGCGGCGAAGCCGCCATTGAAGGCGTCGCCCGCGCCGGTCGTCTCGCGCACGGGGCCGGCATCGAAGACGGGGACATGCACGGAGGCTTCGCCGTCATGGAAGAGCGCGCCGTTTTCTCCCAGCGTCAGGATCGCCGCGCCAGCGCCGTTGGCGATCAGCCGGTCGGCGGCGCGGCGCGCGTCGTCGAGCGTCCGGACGGGGATTCCGGTCAGTCCCTCGGCCTCGTGCTCGTTCGGCGTGACATAATCGCATAGCGACAGCATGCCGTCGGGGAGATCGGCCGCGGGGGCCGTGTTGAGGATCGTGATGACGCCGGCGCCGCGCGCGATTTCCAGGGCGCGCATGGCCGCGTCCATGGGCTGTTCGAGCTGCGTCATGAAGACGGAGGCGTTCTCAATCTCGTTTCGCCAGCCCTCTATGTCGCCGGGCGCAATCGTCCCCGCGACGCCGGGACAGATGATGATCGCATTGTTGCCGGTCGCTTCCTCCAGGAAAATGAAGGCCGAGCCGGTCGGCTGATCGTCGTGCTGGGTGACGGCGGGCGTCACGCCGGCTTCCTCCCAGATATGGAAGGCCATGTCGGCGAAAGTGTCGCGGCCGAGCTTGGTGAGGAACCGCGTTTCCGCCCCGGCGCGAGCGGCGGCGACCGCCTGGTTCGACCCCTTGCCGCCGGGGCCGAGCGCGAAACTGTTGCCCAGCAGGGTTTCGCCGATTTTGGGCATGCGGTCGGCGCGATAGGCGGCGTCGGCGACGAAGACCCCCAAGATGACAATCGGACCCGTCATGCATTCCTCCCGTTTGGCCGGGCCGATCGGCGAGGCCCGGAAACGCTGTAGGGCGCGCATGAAGGCATCGCAAGTGCGGGATGCCGGGATACTCCTTCGACCGCGTCGTATTGTCTAAAATTTAGGCTTTCGCGGCCGTTGCACATATGATTTGCTGCACTGCGAAATTTTGCCGCGCCGGAACGCGGCGCAACGATGACGGGGCGGGAAACATATGCGGCTTTGGATCAGGAATCCGCTGGCCATCCTGGCGGAGAATGCCGGAGGCGGTCTTGTCGTTGAGGGCAGTCGTATCGCCGAACTGGTTCCCGCCGGAAAGCAGCCGTCCCAACCTGTCGACCAGATCTTCGACGCCAGCCGGCACGTCATCCTGCCGGGCCTGATCAACACGCATCATCATTTCTTCCAGACGCTCAGCCGGGTGCATCCGCAGGCCTACAACAAGGAATTGTTTCCCTGGCTGGTCTCGCTCTATCCGATCTGGGGGCGGCTGAACCGCGACATGTTCCGCGTCGGCGCGCGGCTGGCGCTGGCGGAATTGCTGCTCTCGGGCTGCACAACCGCGATGGACCATAACTATATGGTCTTCAAGGGCTTGGAGGACGCAACCGATATCGAGGTCGAGGAAGCGCGCCGGCTCGGCATCCGCGCGACGGTAACGCGCGGATCGCTTTCGCTCTCCGAAAAGGACGGCGCCATCCCGCCGGACCATATCGTCCAGGACGAGGACACGATCCTGGCGGACAGCGAACGGGTGCTGCAGACCTTTCACGACACGTCCGACGGCGCGATGACGCAAATCGCGCTTGCGCCCTGTGCGCCGTTCAACGTCTCGCGCGGCGTGATGAAGGCGAGCGTGGAGCTCGCGGAGAAATATGATTGCCGCCTGCACACGCATCTCGCCGAGACCGAGGACGAGGAAGACTTCTGTAAGGCGACCTTCGGTTACCGGCCCATAGACTGGCTGGAGGATTGCGGCTGGTTGCAGCCGCGTGTCTGGCTTGCCCATGGCATCCATTTCACCGCGGACGATTGCACGAAGCTCGGACGGCATGGCGTCGGCGTCTGCCATTGTGCGACGTCGAACGCGGTGCTCGCCTCCGGTTTCTGTCCGACGCTGGAACTGGAAGCGGCCGGCAGCCCGGTCGGTCTCGGCGTCGACGGCTCGGCCTCCAATGACGGTTCGAACCTCATGGAGGAGGTGCGCCACGCGCTGATGGTCAACCGGCTTGGCTACAAATCGGCGGACCGCGTGACGCATCGCGACGCGTTGCGCTGGGCGACGAAAGGCTCGGCGCGTTGCCTCGGCCGCGACGACATCGGGGAGATCGCGGTCGGCAAGCAGGCCGACCTCGCGATGTTCACGCTCGACGAAATGCGGTTTTCCGGCAATCACGACCCGATCGCCGCGCTTGTCCATTGCGGCGCGACACGCGCCGACCGCGTCATGGTCGCCGGCGAATGGCGTGTCATCGATGGCGCGATTCCGGGTCTCGATGTGCCGGCCCTGATCGCTGAACATTCCAACGCAGCACGTATTTTCGACTGAGGTGTCTCCATGAGCGAAACCGCTATTCCCGTTATCGACCTGCAGCCCCTCTTCACGGGCGGAGAGGAGGGCCGGAAGGCTGTCGCCAACCAGATCGGCGAGGCCTGCCGGGGGATCGGTTTTTTCTACGTGACCGGCCATGGCGTGCCGACCGAACTGCGCGATGACGTGTTCGACGTCGCGGCGCGGTTTTTCTCCGCGCCGGAGGAGGAGAAGGCCAAGGCGGCGTTTTCGGTTGCTTCCGGCAATCGTGGTTTCATCCCCATGAAGGGCGAGTCGCTCGACCCGACCAAGGCGCCGGACTTGAAGGAGGCCTTCAATATCGGTCTGGAGCTGGCCCCGGACGATCCGGAGATCGTCAACGAGACCAAGTTCCGCGCGCTGAACAGATGGCCGGAGATGGCCGGCTTCCGCGAGACGATGCTCGCCTATTACAACGCCGTCTGGAAACTCGGCTGCAAGCTGCACGAGGCCTTTGCGACGGATCTGGGGATCGAGACGGACTTCTTCGACGACAAGCTCGATCGTCCGCTCGCGACGTTACGCTTGCTGCATTATCCCGAGCGTCCGGACATGCTGGACGAGGAAGGGCAACTCGGGGCGGGCGAGCATACGGATTATGGCTGCGTGACGCTGCTGGCCACCGACGAGGTCGGCGGGCTCGAGGTCCGCACCCGCGACGGCCGCTGGCTCGCGGCACCGTTCATTCCGGGCTCCTATGTCTGCAATATCGGCGATTGCCTGATGCGCTGGACCAATGACACTTACGTGTCGACCCCGCACCGGGTCGTCAGCCCGCCCGGCCGCGAGCGCTATTCCATCGCCTTTTTCCTCGATCCCAATCCGGAAGCGATGGTCGAATGCCTGCCGGGCTGCGCCACGGATGACAATCCCGCGAAGTATCCTCCGATCCGCGGCGATGATTATCTGATGAGTCGGCTGAACCCGACTTATGAGAAAAGCGGCCTCATGTAGGCCGCCACGGCTCCAGCGGCGCCGAAACACGCACTTCAAAATTGTATGCCGAGTGCGCTTTTGTGCCTAATTTTTACTCAATAGAAATTTTGTAGTTATTTTTTAGGCGATTAATCTCGCGTTGTATACGCCGCCGACATGTTCCACCTCAGGTGCGGATTCCGTTTTCGCAAATGAAAACAATCGCTTGGATGTCAGTTCTTATTTTTCCCGAGTCTGGCACATGGTTTGCTTCGCTGTTTTCAGGAGGCGCCGCACGATGCGTCGTCCAGCAGGGAAAGCGAAAACAGGAGCCGGAACATGTCAATTCACGGGGTTTCAAGACGTACATTGCTGAAGGCGGGCGCAGCCGGCCTGGCTTCCACCGCGTTGCCGCTCGGCGCCATTCGGTCGGCCCAGGCGGCGGACGTCATCGTCGGGGCGGTCTATGTCGGTCCGCGCGACGATTTCGGATGGAACCAGGCGCACGCTGTCGCCATGGAGATCCTCAAGGGCGTCGATAATGTGGAGGTCATCGAGGAAGAGAACGTTCCCGAGACCGACGCCGTCGCCAAATCCATGGAGTCGATGATCAATCTCGACGGCGCCAACCTGATCCTGGCAACGTCGTTCGGATACTACAAACCGTTCGTCCTCGACCTGGCCAAGAAATATCCCGATGTGCAGTTCCGCCATGCGGCGCCGCTCTGGAACGCCGATACCGATCCGAAGAACGCAGGCAGCTATTTCTGCTATCTGAACCAGGCGCATTACGTGGACGGCGTTGCCGCCGGCCTTTCGACGACAACCAACAAGATCGGCTTCGTCGCCGCAAAGCCGATCCCCTCGGTTCTCTCCAACATCAACTCGGTTCTGCTCGGTGCGCGCAGCGTCAATCCGGAAGCGACGGTTCAGGTGATCTTCACCGGCGAATGGTCGATGCCGGTGCGCGAGGCTGAAGCCGCGAACGCGCTCGCCGATGCGGGCTGCGATGTCCTGACCTGCCATGTCGACGGGCCGAAAGTCGTCATCGAGACGGCCGAAGCGCGCGGCGTGAAGAGCTGCGGCCATAACGCCTCGCAGGCGCCGCTTGCGCCGAAGGGCTTCATCACAGGCGCGGAATACAAGTGGGAAACCATCTACACCATGTATGCCGATATGCTGGCTGCAGGCGAGGAGCTGCCGAATTTCGTCGCCGGCGGCTACCACAACGACATGGTGCGCAACACGGCCTACGGCGCCGGCGCGACACCGGAAGCCATCAAGGCCGCCGACGCGGCCATCGAGGGTCTCAAGGCTGAGAAGCCGATCTATGTCGGCCCCCTCAAGGACAACAAGGGCAATGTCGTCATCGACAAGACCTACGACAATTACGATCCGGTCCTCGACGGCATGAACTACCTGCTGGAAGGCGTTTCCGGCTCGATCACCTGATCGCACCATGCGCTCCGGGGCGGCTCCGGCCGCCCCTCCCTATCCCCTTTCCGGCGGCAGGCAGATGACGGCTGTTACGACAGATACCCCGGTTCGTTTGACCGACAGCACGAAATTTCGCGCGTGGGCGGAGGCGGTTGCCATTCCCGTCGGCGCGCTTGTCGTTTCGGCGCTGATCTTCTCGATATTCCTGATCTTCCTCGGCAAGTCGCCGGTCGACTATTTCCAGTTGCTCTGGAAGGGGGGATTCGGAACCTCCTTCTCGATCCAGAACACGCTGCAGCGCGCCGCTCCGCTGATCCTCTGCGGCCTCGCTTTTGCGATCCCGGCCCAGATCGGCCTGACCATGATCGGCGCAGAAGGGGCCCTCGTGCTGGGCGGCTTTTCCGCCGCGGCCATCGCCATCCCGCTGGTTACCGGCGGGGTGCCGGTCGTCCTGGCCATGCCGATCATGGCGCTCTGCGCCATGGCGGTCGGCGGGGCCTGGATCGCCATCGTCGGCTGGCTGCGCCATGCGCGCGGGGTCAACGAGACGATTTCCTCGCTGCTGATGACCTATATCGCCATCGCGATCATGAATTTCTTCGTCGAGGGCGCTCTGCGCGATCCCGGCTCGGCCAACAAGCCGTCGACCATGCCGATCGGCAAGGATTACATGGTTGGCTACATCCCCGGCACCGACATCCACTGGGGTCTGGTCGCGGGCATCGTGCTCGCGATCGCCCTGCAGATCCTGATGACGCGAACCACGTTCGGTTTCGCCGCGCGGGTCACGGGTGGCAATGCCCGCGCCGCGCTGGCGCAAGGCCTGCCTGTCGGGCGGCTGATGGTCGCCTGCACGGCGATCGCCGGCGCCTGCGCCGGGCTGGCGGGCTATTACGAGGTCGCGGCGATCCACGGTCAGGCGAATGCCTCGCTCGTCGCAGGATACGGTTTCACCGGCATCCTGATTTCCTTCCTCGCGCGGCATAATCCGATCATGATCCTGCCGGTCGCGGTGATGTTCGGCGCGATCGAGGCGTCCGGCGGCCTGATCCAGCGCCGCATGGACATGCCGGACGCCACGGCGCTGGTGCTGCAGGGCATCATTTTCGTGGTGCTGCTGACCAGCGAGACGCTCTACGGGCGGTTCGCCATCTTCCAGCAGAAGGCCGGGGCGGAACGGACATGAATGACGGTATTCTGGCCACCATCCTGATCTCGATGCTCGGCGGCGCGATCCGCGTCTCGACACCCTTCATGTTCGTCGCGCTCGGCGAGACGCTGACCGAGAAATCCGGCCGTATCAATCTGGGGCTGGAGGGCAATCTCGTGCTTGGCGCGATGGTCGCCTACGCGGTCTCCTATCACACCGGCAATCCCTGGATCGGGGTCATTGCGGCCGGTTTCGCGGGCGTCTTTCTCGGGTCGATGCATGGCATCATCTGCTCGCTGCCGCGGGTCAACGACATCGCGGTCGGCATTGCGATGATGTCGTTCGGCACCGGCATCGCCTTCTTCTTCGGCAAGCCCTACATCCAGCCATCGGCGCCGCGGCTCGAATCGCTGCCGCTCGGCAATTGGAGCGAAAGTTCGTCTCTCCGGCAGGCGCTGGATATCAATCCGCTCTTCTTCGTCGGCATAGTGGTGGCCATCGTGATGTGGTGGGCGCTCGCCAATTCGCGGTGGGGGCTGATCGTGCGCATGACCGGCGACAGCGAGCCGGCGGCGCGCGCCATGGGCGTGCAACCCTATCAGGTCCGCATCGCCGCGACGGCGGCCGGCGGTTTCCTCGCCGGGGTCGGCGGGGCGTTTCTGTCGCTCTCCTATCCGGGCAGCTGGAACGAGGGCCTGTCTTCGGGACAGGGGCTGATGGCGGTCGCGCTGGTCATCTTCGCGCGCTGGAACCCGCTGCGCTGTATCATCGCGGCGTTGCTTTTCGGCGCGGCCGGCGCGATCGGGCCGGCGCTGCAATCCGTCGGCATCAGCCAGGGCTACTACTTCTTCAACGCCGCGCCCTACATCCTGACGCTTTTCATCATGATCGCATCGGCGCGGTCATCTTCCTCGGCGCGCGAGGCGCCGGGCGAATTGTCGATCACAAAATAACAGGAGACCGGATCGTGAGCGCTCTCGGCGGATTGAACAAGACACCCAACGGCGTGGTCATCGGGCTCGTGCAGCTGCAGTTGCCGGTCGTGGAGACGCCGGCCGATCTTGCGGCCCAGACCGAAAAGATCGTCGTCATGGTCGGCAAGGCGCGCCGGAACATGGGCACGATGGATCTCGTCGTTTTCCCGGAATATTCGCTGCACGGCCTGTCGATGGACATCAATCCGGAGATCATGTGCTCGATCGACGGGCCGGAGGTCGCCGCCTTCAAGCAGGCCTGCAAGGACAATGCGATCTGGGGCTGTTTCTCCATCATGGAGCGCAATCCCGGCGGCATGCCGTATAATTCCGGCATCGTCATCGACGATCAGGGCGAACTGAAACTCTATTACCGCAAGCTGCATCCCTGGGTGCCGGTCGAGCCTTGGGAGCCGGGCGATCTCGGCATACCGGTGATCGACGGGCCGAAAGGCTGCAAGCTGGCGCTGATCATCTGCCATGACGGGATGTTCCCCGAGATGGCGCGGGAATGCGCCTACAAGGGCGCCGAGATCATGCTGCGCACGGCCGGCTATACCGCGCCGATCCGCGAGAGCTGGCGCTTCACCAACCAGGCGAATGCGTTCCAGAACCTCATGGTGACGGCCAATGTGTGCATGTGCGGCTCGGACGGCACCTTCGATTCCATGGGCGAGGGGATGATCGTCAATTTCGACGGCACGGTCATCGCGCACGGCACCACCGGCCGCGCGGACGAGATCATCACAGCCGAGGTGCGGCCAGATCTGGTGCGCGAGGCGCGCAAATACTGGTCGGTCGAAAACAACATCTACCAGTTCGGCCATCGCGGTTATGTCGCGGTGAAGGGCGGCGCGCAGGACTGCCCCTACACCTTCATGCAGGACATGGTGGCCGGGACATACAAGCTGCCATGGGAGGACGAGGTGGTCTACACGGACGGCACATCCTGCGGTTTCCCGAAGCCCGAACGCCTGTTTGGCGAAAAGGCGCGCGAGGCGGCGGAGTAGCTCCATGGACAAGCTCGGCGACGAACGGATCGAAGCGGCCCTGGTGGCCAACGCCCGCACGGTGGATGCCGATCCCTATCCCTGGCCGTTCGACGGCGATCTGCGGCCGGAGAACACCGCCATCGTGGTGATCGACATGCAGACCGACTTCTGCGCGCCGGGCGGCTATGTCGACTCGATGGGCTACGACCTCTCCCTGACCCGCGCGCCGATCGGACCGATCGCGAAACTGCTCGAGGCGGTGCGGGCAAAGGGTTTCTCGGTCATTCATACGCGGGAGGGGCACAAGCCGGATCTCTCGGACCTGCCGGCCAACAAGCGCTGGCGCTCGCAGCGCATCGGCGCGGGCATCGGCGACCAGGGCCCCTGCGGGCGCATCCTGGTGCGCGGCGAGCCCGGCTGGGAGATCATCCCGGAATTGCAGCCGGTGGCTGGCGAGCCGATCATCGACAAGCCGGGCAAGGGATCGTTCCTCGCCACCGATTTCGATCTCGTCCTGCAAACCAAGGGTATCCGCAACATCGTGCTGACAGGCGTGACCACCGATGTCTGCGTCCACACGACGATGCGCGACGCCAATGACCGCGGCTATGAGTGCCTGCTGCTCTCGGACTGCACGGCGGCGACGAAATATGAAAACCATCTCGCCGCGCTCGACATGATCAAGATGCAGGGCGGCGTCTTCGGCGCGGTCGCGACGAGCGAGCAGTTCATCGAAGTCTTGGAGACGCTGTGATGGATACCGCGGTTCTTGCCCCCGAAGCGCCGGCGAAAGCGAAGCGCGCCATCGGTATCGAGACGGTCGGCATGTCGAAGATCTTCGGCTCGCTGGTGGCGCTGGACGACGTATCGATCAAGGTGAAGCCCGGCGAGTTCCATGCGCTTCTCGGGGAAAACGGCGCCGGCAAGTCGACGCTGGTCAAATGCATCATGGGCTTTTACCAGCCCACCCACGGGCAATTGCTGATCAACGGCCACGAGACGCCGATCCGCCATCCGCAGGATGCGCGCGCGGCCGGGATCGGCATGGTCTACCAGCATTTCACGCTGGTGCCCTGCCTGACGGCGGCCGAGAACATGGTGATCTCCAGGGCCAACGTGCCGGCGGTGATCGACTGGAAGAAGGAGATCGGCGAGCTCGAGGCCTTCATGGACCGGATGCCGTTCCGCGTGCCGCTGACCGAGCCGGTGGCGACCTTGTCCGCGGGCGAGAAGCAGAAGCTCGAAATCCTCAAGCAGCTGTATCTCGATCAGCATTTCCTGATCCTGGACGAGCCGACTTCGGTTCTGACGCCGGGCGAGGCCGACGAAGTGCTCGGCCTGCTGCACGACATGGCGCGGGCCGGCGATATCACCGTGCTGATGATCACCCACAAATTCCGCGAGGTGACGGCGTTCACCGATAATGTCTCGGTGCTCAGGCGCGGCCAATATGCCGGCGGCGGCAAGGTCGGCGAGTTGTCGACCGCTGAGATGTCGCGGATGATGATCGGCGAGGCCGAAATCCGCAAAAGCGCCGAACGTATCGCCGATGTCGAGAGTTCGGTGGAGCTTGAGTTGGCGGGCATCGTCGTCAAGGACGAAGAGGGCATGGCGGCCGTCGACGGGCTCAATCTCAAGATCGGGGGCGGCGAGATCGTCGGCATTGCCGGCGTGTCCGGCAACGGTCAGTCGGAACTGGTCGAGGCCCTGTCGGGGCAGCGGCCGATCGACAATGGCGGCGTGTTCATCAATGGCAAGGAATTCGATTGTTCCCGGTCGGGCTACGATCTCTTCAAGGTGTTCGGCTTGCCGGAAGAGCCGTTGCGCAACGCCGCCGTGCCGCGCATGAGCGTCGCCGAGAACATCGCGTTCCGCACCTTCGACAAGGCGCCGGAAGCCAATCTGGGATGGTGGCTGAAGCCCGCCGTGATGAAGAGCCGCGCGGCCGGGCTGATCGAACGCTACCGCGTGAAGACCCCCTCGACGGATACGCCCATCGAGAACCTGTCGGGCGGCAACGTGCAGCGGGCGATCCTGGCGCGTGAACTCTCCCACGACGTGAAAGTCCTGATCGTCGCCAATCCCTGTTTCGGGCTGGATTTCGCATCCGTCGCCGAAATCCGGGCGCAGATCATCGACCAGCGCAACAACGGTGCGGCGGTTCTGCTGGTGTCCGAGGATCTCGACGAAATCCTCGAATTGTCGGATCGTGTCGCGGTGATGTCGGAGGGCAAGATCACCTATGTCTCGCCGATCGGCGAGACGGACCGCAACACGATCGGTACTTACATGGCGGGGCATTGAGATGGTGAGCGTCAAGGCAAGGCCTTACGACTACGCGCTGGAGCCCGGCAAGACCGCGCTGGTCGTCATCGACATGCAGCGCGATTTCATCGAGCGCGGCGGCTTCGGCGACGCGCTCGGCAATGACGTATCGAGGCTCGAGGCGATCATCCCCGCGACGGCAAGGCTGATCGGACTGTTCCGCGAGCAAGGATGGCCTATCGTGCACACCCGCGAGGCGCACAAGCCGGACCTCTCCGATTGCCCGCCGTCGAAGATCCGCCGCGGCAGCGCCTCGGTGCGGATCGGCGAGGAAGGCCCGATGGGCCGGCTTCTGGTGACCGGCGAGCCCGGCAACCAGATCGTGCCGGAACTGGCGGCGCAGGACGGCGAGATCGTCGTGGACAAGCCGGGCAAGGGCATGTTCTGGGCGACCGGCCTGCATGAACGGCTGCAGGGGCTCGGCATCACCTATCTGGTCTTCGCCGGCGTGACCACGGAGGTCTGCGTGCAGACCTCGATGCGCGAAGCGAACGATCGCGGCTATGAATGCCTCCTTATCGATGAGGCGACGGAGAGCTACTTTCCCGAGTTCAAGGCATCGACGATCGAGATGATCGTCGCGCAGGGCGGCATCGTCGGCTGGGTCGCCTCGCTGGACGATCTCGCCGTGGCGCTGGAAGGCGTGGAGGCGGCGGCGTGAGCGGCGAGGCATTCGACGTCGGGAAACTGATCGACTCGATGGCCGAGTTCCTTGGCCTGCCAGTCGCGGAGGACTACCGGCCGGGGATCGCCGGGCACCTGGTCGTCGCGCATCGCATTGCCCAGGATGTCCTGGCCTTCGAGACCTCCGACGAGACCGAACCGGCGCCGGTCTTCGAACCATGAATCCGCTGACAGACATGACCGGCGCGGAAATCGCCGCAGCGGTGAAGGCTGGCAAGCTGACGGCGCGGAGCGTCGCGGAAGCTGCGCTGGCGCGGACCGAGAAGCTGAATCCTGTCCTGAACGGCTTCACTGCGATCACCTCGCAACGCGCGCTCGCAAAGGCCGACGCGGTGGACGCCGATATCGCGGCGGGTCGCGATCCGGGGCCGCTTGCCGGCGTGCCCTTCGCGGTCAAGAACCTGTTCGACGTCAAGGGTCTGCCGACGCTGGCCGGCTCGAAGATCAACCGCGACTTGCCGCCCGCCGGGGACGACGCGGCCTTGGTGAAGCGGATGGAGGCGGCCGGCGCGGTGCTGACGGGCGCGCTCAATATGGGCGAATATGCCTATGATTTTACGGGGCAAAACGCCCATGACGGCGCGTCGCGCAATCCGCATGATCCCGAACACATGTCCGGCGGTTCGTCGGGCGGATCGGGAACGGCGACGGCCGCCGGCATGGCGTCGATCACGCTCGGATCGGACACCAATGGCTCTATCCGCGTGCCGTCCTCGTTCTGCGGACTGTTCGGCCTGAAGCCGACTTATGGCCGGCTGACGCGCGCAGGGACATTTCCCTTCGTCTCCAGCCTCGACCATCTCGGGCCGATCGCGCGATCGACGGCGGATCTGGCGCTCGCCTATGACGCTATGCAGGGGCCTGACCCGGACGATCCGGGTTGCGCCGGCCGGCCGGTCGAGCCGACGTTTGCCGAGCTCGCCAAGGGCATGGACGGGCTGAGGATCGCGAAGGCCGGCGGATATTTCGAGCGCGGCGCCATGCCGGAGGCGTTCGAGGCGGTCGACCGGATCGCCAAGGCGGCCGGCGCGGATGAAACGCTCGATATTGCGGACGCAAAGGCGGCCCGCGGCGCGGCCTATCTGATCACCATGGCGGAGGGCGCGTCGCTGCATCTCGACCGGTTGCAGACCCGCCATGCCGATTACGACCCCGATGTGCGCGACCGGCTGATCGCGGGCGCGATGATCCCCGGCGCATGGGTGACGAAGGCGCAGAAACTGCGCCGCGTCTACCATGACAATGTGCTGAAGCTGTTCGAGACGGTCGACGTGATCCTGGCCCCGGCGACACCTTGCCGGGCGCCCCGGATCGGGCAGCAGACCATGGTGCTCGACGGCGTCGAGATGCCGGTGCGGCCGAATATCGGGATCTTCACGCAGCCTATCTCCTTCATCGGCCTTCCGGTCGTTTCCGTGCCGGTCTGGACCGAAGGCGAAGCGCTGCCGATCGGCGTGCAACTGATTGCCGCGCCATGGCGCGAGGACATTGTCCTGCGGCTGGCGCATCATCTGGAGACGACAGGCGTGGTTTCCGCGCCTGTCGCAAACGTGCAGGAGAAGTGACGATGGAAAAAGCCGGACGCTGGGCAGGACGCAACACGAACAAGGATGCGCTGCGCAGCCGCATCTGGGAGACGCTCGATTCCGGCGGCATGGCGATGGGGCCGACATGGAGCCACATACCGAATTTCATCGGCGCGGATCAGGCGGCCTGGCACCTGGCCCAGACCGAGGCGTGGAAGCGCGCCAAGGTGGTCAAGTGCAATCCCGACCCGCCGCAAATCCCGGTTCGCCTGCGCGCGCTCTACGAGGGCAAGATGCTTTATGCGCCGGTGCCTTATCTCACCAAGGAGTTTCCCTATCTGAAGATCGATCCGGTGAAGCTGCAGGAGAAGGGAATTTCCTTCGAGTTGGCGGCGACTTCGGGCGGCTATCTGATGTATGGCGAGAGGGTCGATTTCGAGGATGTCGAGCCACTCGATTTCTGCGTCGTCGGCTCGGTCGGGGTCAGCCGCACCGGCGGCCGAACCGGCAAGGGCGCGGGCTTCGCGGACCTGGAGACGGGCATCTTCCGTGAGCTTGGCATCATCGGGCCGGACACGCCGATGGCGACGACGATCCATTCCTCGCAACTGGTCGGCGACGACGAAATCTTTATGATGGCGCATGATTCTCCGCTCGATTTCGTGGCGACCGAAGAGGAACTGATCGTGACCAACAATTCGATGCCGCGGCCGAAGGGCGTCGCCTGGGAGTTCGTCCAGGAAGACCAGTTCGAGACCATCCCGTTCCTGAAATCACTGCGCGACAGGATGGAGACGCGATAGTCGATGGTCGTCAACGATCCCGAGACGCTGGCCGAGGTCGAGGCCGTTTTCGAGCGCTATGAAACGGCGCTGGTGACCAACGATGTCGAGACGCTGGACGAGTTATTCTGGCAGGACGAGCGTACCATCCGCTACGGCGGCGGTGAAAATCTCTACGGCGTCGCCGAAATCCTCGCCTTCCGCAAGGGCCGTTCGGCGGCCGGGCTGGAGCGGGACCTCGACCGCACGGTGATCACGAGTTTCGGCACGGATTTCGCCACTGCCTCGACGCTTTTCCGCCGCGACGGGGCGCCCGGCAAGGTCGGCCGGCAGATGCAAAGCTGGGTGCGCATGGAAGACGGCTGGCGGGTCGTCGCGGCCCATGTCTCCATCATCGACGAACCGTCATGAGCGAGGCCGGGAAACGGCTCCCCGCGTCCTCCGTTCAGCCGGCGCGCACTTCGGTCGACGCGATCCGTCTCGAGATCGCGCGGCGCATCGTCACCGGCGAGCTCGAACCGGGCACGCCGCTCGACGAGAGCGGACTGGCGGGCGAGTTCGGTGTTTCGCGCACGCCGGTGCGCGAAGCCCTGCGGCAACTGGCCTCTTCGGGGCTGGTGCAGCAGAGGCCGCACCGCCGCACAGTCGTTACCAAGCCGAGCGACAAGGCGCTGTCGGACATGTTCGACGTCATGGCCTATCTGGAAGGGCTGTGCGCGGGGATTTGCGCCAAGGTAATGCCGCCTGCTGAGCGCAAGGCGCTGGAGGATCTGCACGCCCAGATGGGCGCGATGATGCGGGCCGGCGATTCCCAGGGCTATGCGCAGGCGAACGAGTATTTCCACAACGCCATCTATGACGGCACGCAGAACGCCTATCTGATCGAGATCACCTTCTCGACGCGGATGCGACTGCAGCCTTTCCGCCGCGCCCAGTTCGACACGTTGGGCCGGCTTGCCGCCTCCCATACCGAACATACCGAGGTGGTGGAGGCGATCCTGCGCGGCGACCGTCGCGGTGCGGAAGAGGCGATGCGCGCCCATATCGGCCTCGTCGAGGAGGCCTGGCACGAATATGCCGGCGACGTGCCTCAGGACGCTTCGGCCATGAAGCTTCGCCAGGAACCGTAGGACGAGATGTCCCGGGCGCCGTTGACGGCTTCCGCCTCGACGAGGAACCCCTTCGCCGTCGTTCCGTCGTCGAGCCTCAGCGTGCCGATGCCGAGCGGGGCGGGAATGCCGGCGACGAAAGTGCCGAAGGCTTCGGCCGACAACGCCCACAATTCGACGGCGATTTTCTCGCCCTTGCCCTTTGCGACGCGCAGAAGACCGGGCTTCGGCGGGACGGTACCCGGCAGGGCGTAGAGGCGGTAGTCCGGCGCGGTCGAAAGGGCCTGCAGAAAGACCGCATTGCGCGATGTCAGTTCGTGGTTGAGCGGCATGCCGGAGAGATGCGCGCCGACAACCGCGACCGCGATTTGTCCCTCGGGAACCGCGACGGCGTTCTCCGGCCGGGCGCCTGTCTCCAGCGCTGCTGCATAGCCGGCGAGCCGGGCGTCACTCCCGGCCGCGCCGATCAGCGTCAGGCTCGAGGGCAGTCCGTCTTCGCGCTCGCCGACGGGGACGGATATGGCTGCAAGATCGAGCAGGTTCACGAAATTGGTGTAAGTGCCGAGATTGGAGTTGAGCTGCACCGGGTCGGCTTCCACCTGCGCCACGGTGTAGACGGCGGGGACGGTCGGTACGGCAAGGCAGTCGAGCCCCGCGAGGATCGGAGCGACCGCGCGCTTCATCGTCTGGAGCTTGTAGATGGCGTCGAATGTGTCGACCGCGGTGATGCCTTCTGCGCCGCCGATGATCTTGCGCGTCACCGGATGCAGCACATCCGGGCGGTCTTCGATGATCTCGCGGATGGCGTGGTAGCGCTCCGCGACCCACGGGCCTTCATAGAGAAGCCGGGCGACGGCGTGGAGCGGCTCGAAATCGATTTCCCGGATCGTGGCGCCGAGGCCTGCGAGCGTTTCCAGATCGGCTTCGTAGGCCTTCTGCGATTTTCCGTCGCCGAAGAACTGGCGCTGATCGGGCAGGGGGACGCCGACGGTGATCTGCGGCGGCATCGGCGAAACGCCGGCCAGCGGCAAGGCGCGCGACATGAAATCCGATGCGTCGTAGGCTTGCGCGACAGCCGCTGCCTCGGCCGCATCCGCAACCGTCACGGCGAAGATCGAGATCGTATCGAGCGTGCGGCAGGCCGGCACCATGCCGGTCGCCGACAAAAGCCCGACGCTGGGCTTCAGCCCGACAATGCCGTTCAGTCCGGCGGGAATACGGCCGGAGCCGGCCGTATCGGTTCCGAGCGAGAAGGCGACCGCGCCCGCCGCCACGGTGGCGGCGGAGCCGGACGACGAGCCGCCAGGGATCAGCGCCGGATCGAGAGCGTTTTTCGGGACGCCATAGGGCGAGCGCACGCCGACAAGGCCGGTCGCGAACTGGTCGAGATTGGTTTTGCCGATACAGATCGCGCCGGCGTCTTCCAGCCGCTGCACCGCGAAGGCCGATTTCTCGGCGACATGCGCGAAGTCTGGGCAGGCGGCCGTGGTCTGCAAGCCGGCGACATCGATATTGTCCTTGACGGCGAAAGGCAGCCCGAAAAGCGGCTTGCCTTCGGGCCCGGCGGCGTCAAGGGCCGCGGCTTCGGCGAGCGCCTGGTCCTCGTCCTTCAGGCTGATGAAGGCAGCCGGATCGTTTGCCGCGCGGATCGTTTCAAAAGACCGGCGGACGGCGTCGACTGCCGACAATGCGCGCCATTCGGAAAAAGGCCTGCCATTTGATCGCACAGAAAGTCCCTCCAGATTAAAAAATAGGCAATATTGGGCTTATTGTATGCCGGATTGCGATGCTACGGGTTCGCCTGAATGTCAGCAAGATGCATGCCACACCATCCTGCGGCTTATTCGTACGGAGCTTCTTCCCAGCGCGAGGAATTCGGCTAGGTTTGCGCCGATCCATATTCGCGGGGAGAGACGCAATGAAATCGAGAACCATCGTCATCGAGGAGCAAGGCGGGCCGGAGAAGCTCAAGCTTGTCGAGATGGAGGTCGGCGAGCCGGGGCCGGGCGAAATCCGAATCCGGCACGGCGCCTGCGGTCTCAATTTTATCGATGTGTATCAGCGGAGCGGCCTCTACAAGATGGACCTGCCGCATGCGCTCGGCATGGAGGCGGCCGGTACGGTCGAGGCGGTCGGCGAGGGCGTCACGCATCTGAAGCCCGGCGACCGGGCCGCCTATGCCTGCCATCCCGCCGGCGCCTATTGCGAAGCGCGCGTCATGCCTGCTGGGCAGGTGTGCAAATTGCCGGACGAGATCGATTTCGAGACCGCCGCGGCCATGATGCTGCAGGGCATGACGGTGCAGTATCTGTTCCATCGCACCACGCCGATCTCGGAAGGGAGTCGGGTGCTGTTTCATGCGGCTGCAGGCGGCGTCGGCCAGATTGCCTGCCAATGGGCGCGGTCGGAGGGTATCGAGCTGATCGGCACCGCTGGTACGGACGAGAAATGCGCCATGGCGCTGGAGGCGGGCGCGGCGCACTGCATCAACTACAAGACCGAGGATTTCGTCGCGCGGGTCAGGGAGATCACGGACGGGGAAGGGGTCGACGTGGTGATGGACGGCGTCGGCGCGGACACGTTCGACCGATCGCTCGACTGCCTGAAACCTCTCGGCTTCATGATCTCGTTCGGCAATGCGTCCGGGCCGGTGCCGCCTGTCAATCTGCTGACTCTTGCGGCCAAGGGGTCGCTGAAGCTGACGCGGTGCACGCTGTTCACGCATATCGCCAGGCCGGAGGACTGCCAGGCCATGGCGCGATACGTGATGGACAAGGTCGCGTCGGGCGCGGTGAAGATCCATGTCGGACAGCGCTACCCGCTCGAACGGATCGCCGAGGCGCATCGCGCGCTGGAGGCCCGCGAGACTACGGGATCGACGATTATCACGCTCTGAGGGGCCGGCGCGAAGCTTGCGTCGCCGTCCGGCTCGTGTTCGAAAGGAGCGTTCCGGTTTCGCGGGACGGCTTCTGGACAGGAAACGATGATCAACGGCGCATTGGTTCGCAGCGTCGCCGGCAATCTGGCGATTGTCATCGCCTTTGCGGCGGTCTTTGCCCAGCTTGCCGGTGTCGCCATGCCCTGGCCGGTCTGGGCGGGGATCTTCGCGCTGCATTTCCTTGTTCGGCTGGATCGTATCAAGCGCAGCGCGCGGATTATCCTTTCGGTCGCTGTCGTGCTGTTCGCCGGCAGCTGGCTCGTCACCGGTGAGGTGCTCGGAAGCGGGTTTGACCGGGCAGGCTTTCTCCTCGTCTTCCTGCTCGTCATGCAATATCTGGCCGAACTGGCCGCCCGTTCGCCGGATATCGGCAGGGCGGCGGAAACGATCGTTACGCGCCCGGCCGGGCAGCGTTACCTGTTCGTCACTGCCGGCTCTCACGTGCTTGCGCTCTTTCTGCAGATCGGCGCGGTCATCCTGATCATGACATTGCTCATGTCGCGCCTGAAAGAGGCGAACGCCGCCACGGTGCGCTCGCTGGCGATCGCCCAGACACGCGGATTTACCTCCACCGCGCTCTGGTCGCCGCTGTCGCTCGGCATTCTGATCGTCTTTTCGCATGTGCCGGAGGTGTCCTATCTCGGCTTTGTCCCGTTCGGCCTTGCCGGCGCGGCGTTTTATCTGACCGTCGGTTACTGGATGGAGCGCGGCCGCCGGGCGAAAAGCCACAATACGGCCGCTATCCCGCTGGCCGAAAAACTGAACCTCGCGCGCGTCGCCGGCCTCGCGGCGTTGCTCGTGGTCAGCGGTCTCGCCTGGGTCAGCATATTCGACGTGCCGCTTATCGAGGGCATGTTCACGGTGGTTCTCATCCTCGGTCTTGCATGGTCGGCGGTTTCGATCGGCAAGGGCCAGATGTCGCTCGCGCAAGGTGCGAAGAGCCTGTCGAACGCCGGATCGACCCTCGTGAACGAGGTTGCGATCATTTCGGGCGCGACGGTGATCGGCAGCGTCGGGGCAGGGCTGTTGGAACAGTGGGGCGGGCTGGAGGGCGCGGTTTCCCCGATGACGGCGAGTATCGTCGCGTTGACGATACCCTGGGCGACCTTCGCCGCCGGGCTCGCTGCCTTGAATCCCGTGTTGAGCGTGACGATACTCGCCGGCGCGCTCGATGCCGTCTGGCCGGATGGAGCCAAGTTCTGGCTGGCCTGCGCCCTGACATGGGGATGGGCGGTCACCGCCGGCGGCACACCGTTTACCGCAAATGTCCTGATGACGGCGCAGAAAGTGGAGCAGCCGGGCTCTGTCGTCGCGCTCTCCTGGAACGGGCGGTTTTCACTGCTGATGCTCGTCTGCTTTTCCCTTGCTGCGGCGCTTGGCACGTATCTGTGGAGCTAGAAACGTCGCGCCACGGGTGAGTTCGGGCTGTTTCCCGAGGCAGCTTGTGCATCGCCGACAGTGGCGGTTGGCATGTTCGGGCAAAAAAGTGCATATTTGCGTCGAGAGATGTATACACAGGCCATCACATTATGCAGCAAACCGGCAACAAGACCCACGCGACACGCACCGTCATAGAATTGCGCAAGAAAATTCTCGCCGGCGATCTGCCCGGCGGGACCCGCCTCTTCGAGGTGCCGCTGGCCGAGGAGCTTGAGATTTCGCGTACGCCTCTGCGCGACGCGATGTCGCGCCTGGCGGAGGAGGGTCTTCTGGAACGGGCGAAAAGCGGCGGCTTCGTCGTCCGTCAGTTCACCTTTTCCGATGTGATCGACGCGATCGAACTGCGGGGCGTGATGGAAGGCACCGCGGCGCGCCTGGCTGCGGAGCGTGGCGTCAAGCCGGAGGCCATGGCGCGTATTCAGGGCGTCCTGAAGGATCTCGACGACAGCTTCGGCAAGGCGCCCGGCGAAGTCGACTTCGAAGCCTATTCCGAACTGAATGCGAGATTCCACTCCGAGCTGGCCGGCTTGGCGGGCAGCAAGATGGTGACCCATGAAGTGGAGCGGGCCGCGCGGCTGCCTTTTGCGTCGCCCTCGGCCTTCACGCCGGACAGGGCGGATATCGAGGCCTTCCGCCGGTCGCTCAACATCGCCCAGGTTCAGCATCGCGCGATCGTCGAGGCGATTGCGGCCCGCGAGGGCACCCGCGCCGAAGCGCTGGCGCGCGAGCATGCGCGCATCGCGCGGCGCAACATGGAATATGTGCTGCTCGAGGACCGGAGCCTGATGGAACGTGTTCCGGGTCATGCGCTCGTCGTGGCGTGACCTGCGCCTTGGCTGTGTGACGGCGGCCGGTGGCTGCTGACGTCCGCACCGGAATCCGCCATGTGCCGATCGGCAAAATTTTGCGGGCCGTGACAAAATCGCTTGCAACGGCGCGCGCGATCCGGCACTAGATGTATACATAACAACTCAATCCATGGGAGGATGCCTATGACAAAGTCTTCACTTTCCGAGGTTCTTAAGGAGTCCGGCAGCGCCGTTTCGCTGCTCCGCAACTCCAAGATCGGCATGTATGTATACCCTGTCGTCGCGCCGGAGTTCACCAACTGGCGTAGCGAGCAGGCCGCATGGCGCGATGGCGCTGTGCTTTTCGACCAGTCGCACCACATGGACGAGGTCATCGTCGAGGGCCCGCAGGCCACCGAGTTTCTCGCCTATCACGGCATCAACTCCTTCTCGAATTTCGGCCTGAACCGCGCCAAGCACTATGTGCCGGTTACGCCGAACGGCCACGTCATCGGCGACCACATCATTTTCCGCGAGCGTGAGGACAAGTACATCCTCGTCGGCCGCGCCCCGACTTCGCACTGGCTGCTGTTCGCATCGGCCTGGGGCAAGTGGAACGTCCGTATCCGCCACGATCCGCGCTCGCCGAGCCGCCCGGAAGGCGAACGCGTGCTGCGCGAGCATTACCGTTTCCAGATCCAGGGCCCCGAGGCTCCGGCCATCTTCGAGAAGATGAACGGCGGCCCGATCCCGGAGATCAAGTTCTTCCACGTCGACTGGATCAATATCGGTTCGAAGAAGGTGCAGGCGCTGCGCCACGGCATGGCCGGCGCGCCGGGCCTGGAAGTCTGGGGTCCCTACAAGGACAAGGACTACATCCACTCCACCATCATGCAGGCGGCCAAGGATGCCGGCGTCAATCTGGTTCAGTGCGGCAGCCGCGCCTACTCGACCAACACGCTGGAATCGGGCTGGATCCCGTCCCCGCTGCCGGGCATCTACACCGGCGATGGCATGCTGGCCGATTACCGCGACTGGCTCGGCGCCGACATGTATGAGGCGGCCGGCGCGATCGGCGGTTCCTTCGTCTCCGACAATATCGAGGACTACTACGTCAACCCGTTCGAACTCGGCTACGACTTCTACATTGGCTGGAAGAAGGACGATTTCGTCGGCAAGGCGGCTCTCGAGAAGATCAAGGCCGACGGTCCGAAGCGCAAGAAGGTCACCTTCGAGTGGAACCCGGAAGACGTGCTGAAGGTCATCTCGACCGCGTTCGAGGAAGGCACGCCGGGCAAGTGGATCGACTTCCCGCAGCCGAACTATGCGTCCTCTTCCGCCGACCTGATCCTCAAGGACGGCAAGAAGGTCGGCATGTCGATGTTCAACGGCTACTCCTGGAACGAGCGCCGCTGCCTGTCTCTCGGCGTCGTCGATGTCGACATCCAGGAAGAGGAAATCCTCACCCTCGTCTGGGGTGAGCCGGAAACCACCGGCAAGACCTCGACCGAGCCGCACAGGCAGATGGAGATCCGCGTCCGCGTCGCTCCGACGCCGTATGCGGCCGAGGCTCGCGAAAACTACGCCGACAGCTGGCGCACCAAGAAGGCGTCCTGACGCCTGGCGGCCTGGCGCGGCGGCAAGCCGCGCCCGGTCGGTACCGACATTCGAATGGCCGTCGATCCGGAAGGGTCGGCGGCCATTTTCGTTGCGGTGCCGTGTTTACCGGCCGCTGCGGCGGACAGCGTCCGTGTATACAGAATCTTCTCGCATTATAAGATTGATTGCCTTATATTGCGCGTAAGCGGCTGTTTTGCCGTTTCGTCACTGATGCGTGTACACAATTTGATCTCGGGCGGAGGAGGCGCCGGCTATGCTCAACATTCTTAAACGCGGAAAAACCGACAGCGCCGCGACCGGGGCTTCGCTCGGCGCCTTCCTCGAGGGGTTCTCGATGGAAGTGATGCCGCGCACCGCCGCGAAGGTGGAGGATTTCAAGGCCCTGCTGCCTGCCGGCACCCGTGTCTACATCGCCCATATCGAGGGCACGCCCATCGAGGAGATGGTCGAGACGGCGAAGCGCCTGCATGAGGACGGTTTCCCGGTCATGCCGCACTTCCCGGCGCGCATCATCAAGGACAAGGCGACGCTGGAGGACTGGATCAAGCGCTATCAGGGCGAAGCCGGCGTCGACCAGGCGCTGCTGCTCGCGGGCGGCGTCGAGCAACCGGTCGGCGATTTCCATTCCTCGATGCAGCTTATGGAGACCGGCCTGTTCGACCAGTACGGCTTCAAGCGCCTGCATGTCGCCGGCCATCCGGAAGGCAACAAGGACATCGACAAGGACGGCTCGACGAAGACTGTCGACGAGGCGCTGCAGTGGAAGCAGGCGTTCTCGGAGCGCACGGATGCCGAGATGGCGATCGCCACGCAGTTCGCCTTCGACGCCAAGCCGATCGCCGCCTGGGCCGAACGCCTCAAGGCCGCCGGCATCACCCTGCCGATCCATGTCGGCATCGCCGGTCCGGCAAAGCTCCAGACGCTGATCAAGTTCGCCGTCGCATGCGGCGTCGGCCCGTCGCTCAAGGTGCTGCAGAAGCGCGCCATGGACATGTCGAAGCTGCTGCTGCCCTATGAGCCGACCGAGGTCGTCGCGGAACTCGCGGCCTACAAGGCGGAAAATCCGGAGAGCCTGATCGAGAAGGTCCACTTCTTCCCGCTGGGCGGCATCAAGACCAACGCCAACTGGGCGGCGGAAAACGGCTGAAGCCTTTGAGCTTCAGCCCAGGCCCGGCATGCCGCCGAGCTTGCCGAGCAGTTCGGCGACATTGGCCGCCTGGAATTTCTTCAAGAGCCGCGCCCGGTAGGCTTCCACCGTGCGCGGCGAAATATCGATGATGCGGGCGATCTCCTTCGAGGTTCGCCCTTCGCCCAGATACATGACGAGCTGGCGTTCGCGTGTCGTCAGTTCGTGCATGGGGCGTTCATGCGACAGGTCGGCGAAGCTCCAGACGGCCTTCATCAGCGGGTCGCCTTCCTCCGTCAGCGTGATGCCGCGCACCCGGCACCAGAACATCGAGCCGTCTGACCGGGCCATGATGCGCTCGTCCGAATAGCGATTGATCTCGCGCAGCGGCTTGACGCCGATATCGCGGACTTTCACGAACTCCTCGTAGGAGGGGTAAAGGATGGCGAAGGACTGGTTGCGCAGCTTGTCCACGGTGAAACCGAACATCTTCGCAAAGGCCGGATTGCAGGTTCGGATGACCCGGTTCTCCGTCATCACGATGCCGACCGGCGCATATTCCCAGGCCAGCCGGTCCAGGTCCTCGTAATTATCCGTATTGCCCATGCGTGTTTCTACGATATTGCCAGCCTTTCGTGTTGGAGCGGATACTACCACGCGGCCCGGCTGCGCAACGAGGAATGTCAGGCGGGAGGATCCGGCGGTGCCGGATGGCGGCCGATGGGCCCGTGGGGAGGATACCGAAAAACGCTTGTTCGTTTCGCCGGCACGCCAACCCGACGGCTCCGCGATCGCGTGAATTCACGCAGCCCGGCGACAGAATGCCGGCTGGCGTCAGGGCGTTCGGGAATGCCCGGCCATCAGATGGAGGAAACGACATGAAACGGATTTTCGCGACATTGACGGTCGCCGGAACGCTCGCCGCGGCGGCGTTCGGCACGGCCAGCGCGCAGGACGACACCGCCAGGATCGCCCTGGTTCACGGCCTGTCCGGCTCGCCTTTCGAGGTCTATTCGAAACAGACCTCGACCGGCTTCCAGCTCGGGCTCGAATACGCGACCAAGGGCACGATGGAGATCAAGGGCAAGAAGATCGAGCTCATCGAGAAAGACACGCAGTTCAAGCCCGACATCGCGCGCGCGGCGCTGGCTGAAGCCTATGGCGACGATGATGTGCTGATCGCCGTCGGCGGTACGTCGTCGGGCGTCACCACGGCCATGCTGCCGGTGGCCGAGGAATATGAGAAGATCCTGCTGGTCGAGCCGGCGGTTGCGGATTCGCTGACCGGTCCGGATTCCAACCGTTACGTCTTCAAGACGTCGCGCAACTCCTCGATGGACATGCAGGCGCAGGCCCTGGCGCTGAAGCCGGATGAAAACCTGCATGTGGCGACGCTGGCGCAGGATTACGCCTTCGGCCGCGACGGCATAGCGGCCTTCAAGGCCGCGCTGGAAGGCTCCGGCGCCACGATCGAGGCCGAGGAATACGTGCCCCAGCAGACGACGGACTTCACCGCGACGATCGAACGTCTCTTCAACGCGCTGAAGGACAAGGAAGGCCGCAAGGTCATCGTTATCTATGTCGCCGGCATCGACGCGATGACGCCGCTTTCGGCGGCCGATCCGGGCCGCTACGGCATCGAGCTTTCCACCGGCGGCAACATCCTGCCGGCCATGGCCGCCTACAAGAAGGTGCCGGGCATGGAAGGCGCGATCTACTATTATTACGAGTCGCCAACAAACGAGATCAATGACTGGCTGGTCGCCGAGCACCAAAAGCGTTTTGGCTCGCCGCCGGACTTCTTCACGGCTGGCGGCATGGCTGCGGCACTCGCCATCGCCAGCGCGCTCGAAACCGCCGATGAATGGGACACCGAGACGCTGATTTCGACCATGGAAGGCATGAGCTGGGAAACGCCGAAGGGCACCATGACCTTCCGTCCGGAAGATCACCAGGCGCTGCAGTCCATGTATCACTTCAAGATCAAGGTCGAGGACGGCGTCGACTGGGCCGTTCCGGAACTCGTTCGCGAAATCAAGCCGCACGAAATGAACATTCCGGTCGGCCGCAACAACCAGTAAGCGGACCATCCAAGAAAAAAGCGGGCGCGTTTCTCGCGCGCCCGCCGACCCGGTGCGACCCCATGACCGCTCCTTCAATAGAAACGCGCGACCTGACGATCCGCTTCGGCGGCCATACTGCGGTCGACGCTGTCTCCTGCGCGTTCCGCCCCGGCGAACTGACAGTGATCGTCGGGCCTAACGGCGCCGGCAAGACAACCTATTTCAGCCTGATTTCCGGTCAGCTCGCTCCAAGCGAGGGGACGATCCTCAAGGGCGGCGAGGACATCACGCGCCTTTCCCCGTCGGCGCGGGCCAAGGCCGGTATCGGCCGGGCCTTTCAGCTGACCAACCTGTTTCCCAAGCTTAGCGTGCTCGAAAACGTCCGGCTCGCCGTGCAGGCGAAGCACGGCGTCGGGCCGCGGCTGTTCCGCCCGGCCTTGTCCTTTCGCGAGATCGCGGACAAGGCGTATCGGCATCTGGAGGCGACCCGGCTTGACGACGTCGCGCATCTGCCCGCCGCGGCCCTGCCGCATGGCGACCAGCGCAAGCTGGAAGTCGCGCTGTTGCTCGCCATGGAGCCGGACATCTTCATGTTCGACGAGCCGACCGCCGGCATGAGCGTCGACGAGGCGCCGGTGATCCTCGAACTGATCGACGAGATCCGCAAGGACACCTCCAAGACCGTGCTGCTGGTCGAGCACAAGATGGACGTGGTGCGCGCGCTGGCCGACCGCATCATCGTTTTGAACAATGGCGAACTGGTCGCCGACGGGCCGCCGGACGAGGTGATCGCCATGCCCATCGTGCGCGAGATCTATCTCGGCATCCCGGCGGACGAGGCGGCGGCATGAGCGACTATGTCCTGCGCCTCGACGACGTGCACACCGATATCGGCGAATATCAGGTGCTGCACGGCATTTCCTTCAACGTGCCGGAAGGCGGCGTGCACGTGCTGCTTGGCCGCAACGGCGCCGGCAAGACGACGACGCTTCGCACCATCATGGGCCTGTGGCGGGCCCGGTCCGGCGCGATCGTCTTCAAGCATCACGACATCACCGCGATGCACACCTCCGACATCGCCCGGCTTGGTATCGCCTATGTGCCTGAAAACATGGGCATATTCGGCGGGCTGACCGTGCAGGAAAACATGCGGCTGGCAACGGCCGACGGCAGTTTCAACGACGGACGGCTTGGCCAGATCTTCGAATTGTTTCCGGCGATGGAGAAGTTCTGGACCAAGCCTGCATGGTCGCTGTCCGGCGGGCAGAAGCAGATGCTGGCGATCTCGCGGGCGATCGTCGAGAAGCGCGAGCTGATCCTGATCGACGAGCCGACCAAGGGCCTGGCGCCGTCGATCATCCGGGCGATGATCGCGGCCTTCGAGGAGATTTCGCGCGAGACCACGATCCTGCTGGTCGAGCAGAACTTCCTGTTCGCCTCGTCGCTGGGCCGCAATGTCTGCGTCATCGATGACGGGCGGATCGTCCACCGTGGCGGCATGGGCGAGCTCGCCGAGGACAAGGCGCTTCAGACGCGGCTGCTTTCGCTGTCGCTCGACGCGCATCAATAGGAGAAGGGCATGGCAAGGCAATCCTCCATGGCTGCAGCATTCGACCGGATCGGCGGCGTCAACGCCCTGCCGGTCATCCTGATGGTCATCGCGCTGCCGCTGGTCGGCTCGTTCTCCTCATGGGTCACCCTGACGGTGGCGGGTCTCGCCATGGGCATGATGATCTTCCTGATGGCGTCGGGGCTCTCCCTCGTCTTCGGCCTGATGGATGTGCTGAATTTCGGCCATTCGGCCTTCATTTCCTTCGGCGCCTTCATCGCGGCTTCCGTGCTGGCGGCACTCGCCGCATGGGTTGGCGCAGATTCGCTGACGCTGAATTTCCTGGCCCTGTTCGCGGCGCTTGGCGCGGCGACGCTTTTCGGGCTGGCGGCGGGCTGGTTCTTCGAACGGGTCATCGTCAAGCCGGTCTATTCGGATCATTTGCGTCAGATCCTGATCACCATCGGCGCGCTGATCGTCGCCGAGCAGATCATCCTCGCCGTGTGGGGCGGCAGCCCGATGCCGGTGCCGCGTCCGGCGCTGCTAGAAGGCTCATTCGTCATCGGCGATGTGGCGATCGAGACCTACCGCGTCTTCGCGTTCTTCCTCGGCCTCGTCGTCTTCATCGCGCTGAGCCTCGTTCTCAACCGCACCCGGATCGGGCTGCTGATCCGCGCCGGCGTCGAGAACCGCGAAATGGTCGAGGCGCTGGGCTTCCGGATCGACCGGCTGTTCATCGCGGTCTTCATGGTCGGCTCGGCGCTGGCCGCGATGGGCGGCGCCATGTGGGCCGGCTATCAGGGCCTGATCTCCGGCACGCTCGGCAGCGAATTGATGATCCTCGTCTTCATCGTCGTCATCATCGGCGGCCTCGGGTCGATCGAGGGTTCGCTGCTCGGCGCGCTGCTTGTCGGCCTGCTCGGCAATTACGTTGCCTTCATCTTCCCGAAACTGTCGCTCGCCTCGAACATGATCCTGATGATGGCGATCCTGCTGTGGCGGCCGCTCGGCCTGCGCCCGGCGGTGGGCAAGTAAGGGGAGGGCAGAGATGACCGATACCGCGCTGGCCTCCGCGCCGCCCGCAGACCGCGCCCGCACCGGCCGAATGATCGTCTATGCGGTCGTCTTCGCCATCGGTCTGGCGCTCGCCTTCGCGCCCTTCCTGTTCCAGGACGTGCGGTCCGGCCAGGTTGCGGCGCGCATCTGCGTTTTCATCGTGCTGGCCGCGAGCTACGACCTGCTGATCGGTTACACCGGCATCGTTTCCTTCGCGCATACGATGTTCTTCGGTCTCGGCGCCTATGGCGCGGCGATTGCCTTGAAGACGATGGGGCCGGGATGGAACGCCGTTCTGGCCGGCGGCGCGGCGGGTGTCGTCACCGCCATCGTGCTGGCGGTGCTGATCGGCGTGCTGTCGCTTCGGGTGAAGGCGATCTTCTTCGCCATGGTCACGCTCGCCGCGGCCTCTGTGATGATGGTGCTCGCCTCGCAATTCTCCCAGTTCACCGGCGGCGAGGACGGTATCGTCTACAAGGCGCCGGACCTGTTCAAGCCGGCGACCAAGCTGCTGACGGACGGGGACGGCAAGGTGCTGAAGCTGTTCGGCGTGTCGATGAACGGCAAGATCGCCGCCTATTACTTCGTCTTCCTGTGCTGCTTCGTCCTGTTCCTCGCATTGATCCGTATCGTCCGTTCCCCGCTCGGGACCGTGCTGGAGGCGATCCGCGAGAATGAGATGCGGGCCGAGGCGATAGGCTACCGGGTCGTTGCCTACCGCACTTCGGTCTTCGTCATCGCCGCCGTCATCGCCTCGCTGGCGGGCACGGTGTGGGCCGTATGGCTGAAATATACCGGGCCGGAGACGACGCTCTCCTTCGCGATCATGATCGACATCCTGCTGATGGTCGTCATCGGCGGCATGGGCACGATGGTCGGCGCGGTGATCGGCGTCGTGCTGATGAGCCTGGCGCAATTCTATCTGAAAGACCTGATGGAGGCGGCGTCGAACGCGACCGCGAATATCCCGCTCGTGCCCGATCTGCTCGATCCGGATCGCTGGCTCCTTTGGCTCGGCATCCTGTTCATCCTGCTGGTGTATTTCTTCCCGGCCGGCATCGCGGGAACCCTGATGAAGAAAGGCTCTCACCGATGATCGAGAGACGCTCGGATTATGTCTCCTGCGGCGCCCACGAACTGCATGTGTCCAGCTGGGGCGACCGTTCGAAGCCGGCGCTCGTCATGTGGCATGGCCTGGCGCGGACGGGCCGCGATTTCGACGAGGCGGCGATCGCCCTTTCCGACGAGTATTTTGTGATCTGTCCCGATACGCTCGGGCGCGGTCTCTCGTCCTGGGCCACGGATATCGCGACGGATTATTCCTATGCGTCCTATGGCGACCATGCGTCGGCCATCCTCGATCATTTCGGCGTCGAGAGCCTGCGCTGGGTCGGCACGTCGATGGGCGGCCTGATCGGTGTCACGCTGGCCGCGGGGCTGTTGAGGGACCGGATCAGCCATCTGGTCGTCAACGATATCGGGCCATGGATCCCCGAGGCCGCGAGCACGCGGATCGCCGACTATGTCGGAACGCCGCCGTCCTTTCATTCGGTGACGGAGCTCGAGCAGTGGCTGCGCACGAATTATGCCCCGTTCGGCGACAACACCGCCGCTTTCTGGCGGCGCATGGCGGACAGTTCGATGCGGCGGTCGGACGATGGCAGGGTAACCGTGCATTACGATCCGAACATCGTCACGCAGTTCACCGTGCACAAGGGCGATCTCGATTGCTGGGATGAATGGGACTCGCTGGACCTGCCGGCGCTGCTCCTGCGCGGGGTCGAGTCGGATGTCCTGCCGGCGTCGGTCGCGTCCGACATGAGCGCGCGGGGTCCGAAACCCGAGCTTGTGGAATTTGCCGGAGTGGGTCACGCGCCGACATTGGCGACGGAACCAGAATGGAAGCTGTTGCGCGACTTCCTCGCATCATGATGGCGCCGGGGCCGGGAGAAAACCCCGGCGCCATTCCTCCTGCCTGGACCGATTCCCGATCATGATGAATCATGATCGGATAGATTACCGGTCCACACATAAAGCTGGCGCGGCAAGTTTACCGATCTGATTGTTTCAATCAGATCGGACGCCGCGCTAGCGCAGGTAGAAGGTTACGGTGCCGTCGGCGGCCTTGGCGGCCGCGACCACATTGCCGATCTCGACATTCTGGGCCTTGAGATCACGCAAAAGGGCGGGGTTTTCGCGGATCGCCTTTTGCACCGAACTTGCCATCTCGTCGCTCTGCTGCCGGATCTCGGCGGCCTTGGCGCGATCGAGGGAGTCGATCCGGGTCAGGGTGAACTGGCCGTCCTTTAGGGACTGGATGGCGGCCGTATCGTTGTTCCACATGGTCGCAGCCTGGGCGGTGCCGGCGATTGCGAGAGCGGAGAATGCTGCCGCGGCAGCGATGGAAACCAGACGTTTCATTTCGTTCTTCCTTCTGTTTCGGCGGGGTCCGGGTTTTTGACGAGGGCTCCGTCGGGTTTCAACATCCGCAAAGGTGGGATCGCGAAAGGGCTGTTCAATGGCGAAGGGACGCGGCACGCCATTAAATTTCTGTAATGTGCGCGGTAAAAAAATGTTACAAAATCAGATTGTTAGCTTGCTTTTTCGATGCTTCGCTCTACCGCGCATTGCGGGGGGCGAGCCGATTTGCGATAGGATGCCGGCAATCGGAAAAGCCGGACGGCGCCCATGATCGACAAGCTGGAATTCTTCCTTGCGCTCGCCCGCGAAAAGCATTTCGGCAAGGCGGCGGAGGCCTGCAATGTCAGCCAGCCGACGCTCTCCGCCTCGATCAAGCAACTCGAAGACCAGCTGGGCGTTCTGCTCGTGCAGCGGGGCTCGCGATACCAGGGACTGACGCCGGAAGGGCGGCGGGTGCTCGAATGGTCCCGGCGCATCGTCGGCGACGCGCGCGCCATGCGCATGGAGATCAACGCCGCCCGCCACGGCCTGCACGGCTCAGTACGCATCGCGGCCATTCCCACGGCACTGCCGATGGTGCGCGAACTGACGGTCGCCTTCCATGCGCTGCATCCCGGCGTCAATTTCGTCGTCCTGTCGCGCGCCTCGATCGAGATCCTCGAACTGATTGACAATCTCGAGATCGATGTCGGCATCACCTATCTGGCGAACGAGCCGCTCGGAAAGGTGGTCAGCGTACCGCTCTACGAGGAGCGCTACATGTTCGTCACCGCCGCGCCCGACCTGTTCGCGGACCGCAAGACGGTGACCTGGAAAGAGGCGAGCACGACGCCGCTCTGCCTGTTGACGCCGGACATGCAGAACCGGCGCATCATCAACCAGTATTTCGAGGCGGTCGGCGTCAGCGCGCGGCCGGTTCTGGAATCGGATTCGATGATTGCGCTGGTCTCGCATGTGCTCGCCGGCGCGTGGTCTTCGATCCTGCCGGCCAAGGTCGTCGACATCTTCAACGCGGCCGGAACGATCCGCGCCTTGCCGCTCACGGAGCCCGATGCGATCCAGACGATCGGGGCCATCGCAGACGAGCGGGAACCACGGACACCGGTCATCGACGCGCTGCTGAAATGCGCTTCGACCGTGGCCGGCCGGCTGGGGAAATCATGATAGGGAAATCCTATCAATTGACGGAAATCCATTATTGATTCCGAATATGGATTTCGGCATCCTGTATACATAGCGGCCACATAGGGAGGAACGGCATGGGCTTGGACCTGTCGTCCGACTTCGCCGGCGATCGTATCGAAGCGATTGTCGACGAACACATCAATCTCGAGGGACCTTTGCTTCCCATCCTGCACGCGGTGCAGGAGGATCTCGGATGCATTCCGCAGGAAGCGCTTCCCGTCATCGCGAGCAAGCTCAATCTCAGCCGTGCCGAGGTGCATGGTGTGATGAGCTTCTATCACGATTTCCGCGAGCAGCCGGCGGGCCGGCATGTCGTGAAGATCTGCCGGGCCGAGGCCTGCCAGTCGATGGGCGGCGACGCGATTGCCGAACACGCCAAGCGCCGCTTCAAGATCGGCTTCGGCGAGACCGCTCCCGATGGATCGGTGACCCTAGAGGCAGTCTATTGTCTCGGCCTGTGCGCCTGCGCCCCGGCGGCGATGGTCGACGGCAAGGTCATCGGCCGGGTCGACGAAGCGCGCATCGACGCTATCTCTTCGGAGGTACGGTCATGACGATTACGGTCTACATACCCGGCGATTCCGGCGCGGTTGCGCTCGGCGCCGACGACGTTGCGCAGGCGATTGCCGGCGAAGCCGAAAAGCGCGGCGCCGATATCGCGGTCGTGCGCAACGGGTCGCGTGGCCTCTACTGGCTGGAGCCGATGGTGGAAGTCGCCACGGAGAACGGTCGTATCGCCTATGGCCCCGTGAGCGCAGGAGACGTTTCCGCGCTGTTCGACGCCGATTTCCTGTCCGGCGGCGCGCATGCGCTATCGCTCGGCGATCCGGAAGAGATTCCGTTCCTGAAAAGCCAGACGCGGCTGACCTTTGCGCGCTGCGGCATCGTCGATCCGCTGTCGCTCGAGGACTATGAGGCGCATGACGGGCTGAAGGGCCTGCGCAAGGCCGTCTCCATGGCCGCCTCCGACATTGTCCAGACGGTGACCGATTCCGGCCTGCGCGGCCGCGGCGGGGCAGGGTTCCCGACCGGCATCAAGTGGAAAACCGTGCTCGATGCGGCCGGTCCGCAGAAATACATCGTCTGCAACGCCGACGAGGGCGACAGCGGCACCTTCGCCGACCGCATGATCATGGAGGGCGATCCCTTCGTGCTGATCGAGGGCATGGCGATCGCCGGCCTCGCGACGGCGGCAACGAAGGGCTACGTCTATCTGCGCTCCGAATATCCGGACGCGATCCGCATCATGAATGCGGCGATCGGCATCGCCCGGGACAAAGGCGTTCTGGGAGCTTCGGTGCTCGGATCCGGCAAGGCCTTCGACATCGAGGTCCGCGTCGGCGCGGGCGCCTATGTCTGCGGCGAGGAGACCTCGCTTCTCAATTCGCTGGAAGGCAAGCGCGGCGTCGTGCGCGCCAAGCCGCCGCTGCCGGCCCACAAGGGCTTCCTCGGGCGGCCGACGGTGATCAACAACGTCATCTCTCTCGCCTCCGTCCCGGTCATCCTCGACAAGGGCGCGGATCACTATCGCGACTTCGGCATGGGCCGGTCGCGCGGCACGATCCCGATACAGATCGCCGGCAACGTCAAGCATGGCGGCCTCTACGAGACGGCCTTCGGGCTGACGCTCGGCGAGATCGTCGACGAGATCGGCGGCGGCACGGCGACAGGCCGTGCGGTGAAGGCGGTCCAGGTCGGCGGCCCGCTCGGCGCCTATTTCCCGCGCGAATTGTTCGACACGCCGTTCGACTACGAGGCGTTCGCGGGCAAGGACGGCCTGATCGGCCATGCCGGTATCGTCGTCTTCGACGAGACGGCCGACATGATGAAGCAGGCCCGTTTCGCCTTCGAGTTCTGCGCCATCGAGAGTTGCGGCAAGTGCACGCCATGCCGGATCGGCGCGGTGCGCGGCGCCGAGACCGTCGACAAGATCATGCAGGGCATCGACCAGGAGAAGAACCTCGAACTGGTCGCCGATCTCTGCAACACGATGAAGTTCGGTTCCCTGTGTGCGCTCGGCGGCTTCACGCCCTATCCGGTGATGAGCGCGCTGACCCATTTCCCGGACGATTTCCGGAAGAACCCTTACCTGCAAGCTGCGGAGTGAAATCATGCGCCTGATACAAGAGACGGATTTCGGAACGCCCGCTTCCCGGTCGGAAAACACCGTTACGCTGACCATCGACGGCTTCGAGGTGACGGTGCCGGAAGGCACGTCAGTGATGCGCGCCTCGCAGGAGGTCGGCATTTCCGTGCCGAAGCTCTGCGCCACCGACATGGTCGACGCTTTCGGCTCCTGCCGCCTGTGCGTGGTCGAAATCGAGGGCCGCAACGGCACGCCGTCGTCCTGCACCACCCCGGTTGCGGACGGCATGGTCGTTCACACCCAGACGGGCAAGCTGAAGGACATTCGCCGCGGTGTGATGGAGCTCTACATCTCCGACCACCCGCTCGACTGCCTGACCTGTGCCGCCAATGGCGACTGCGAATTGCAGGACATGGCGGGCGCGGTCGGTCTGCGCGACGTGCGCTACGGCTACGAGGGCGACAGTCACGTCACCGCGCGCCAGGGCGACCAGCCGAACATGCGCTGGATGCCTAAGGACGAGTCCAACCCGTATTTCACTTACGATCCGTCGAAATGCATCGTCTGCTCGCGCTGCGTGCGCGCCTGCGAGGAAGTGCAGGGCACCTTCGCGCTGACCATCGAGGGCAGGGGCTTCGACAGCCGCGTCTCGCCGGGCATGCATGAAGACTTTCTCTCCTCGGAATGCGTTTCCTGCGGCGCCTGCGTGCAGGCCTGCCCGACGGCGACGCTGACCGAGAAGTCGGTTATCGAGATCGGCCAGCCGGAACACTCGGTCGTCACCACCTGCGCCTATTGCGGCGTCGGCTGTTCCTTCAAGGCGGAAATGCGCGGCGAGGAACTGGTCCGCATGGTGCCCTACAAGGACGGCAAGGCGAACCGGGGCCATTCCTGCGTCAAGGGCCGCTTCGCCTATGGCTACGCCAACCACCAGGACCGCATCCTCAACCCGATGATCCGCGAGACCATCGACGAGCCATGGCGCGAAGTCTCCTGGGACGAGGCTTTGAGCTTCACCGCCAACAGACTGAAAAAGCTGCAGAAAGATCACGGCAAGAACTCGATCGGCGTGATCACCTCGTCGCGCTGCACCAATGAGGAAACCTTCCTCGTCCAGAAGCTGGCGCGCGCCGTCTTCGGCAACAACAACACCGACACCTGCGCCCGCGTCTGCCACTCCCCGACTGGTTACGGCCTCGGCCAGGCCTTCGGGACCTCGGCGGGAACGCAGGATTTCGACAGCGTCGAGCACACCGACGTCGTCATCGTGATCGGCGCCAATCCGACCGATGGCCACCCGGTCTTCGGTTCGCGCCTGAAGAAGCGGCTGCGCGAAGGCGCCCAGCTGATCGTCATCGACCCGCGCCGCATCGACCTCGTGCGCTCGCCGCATATCAAGGCCGCGCATCACCTGCCGCTTCGCCCGGGCACGAATGTCGCCGTGCTGACCGCGCTGGCGCATGTCATCGTCACCGAAGGGCTGATGGACGAGGCCTTCATCCGCGAGCGCTGCGACTGGGACGAATTCCAGGACTACGCCGAGTTTGCCGCAGACGAACGCCATTCTCCGGAAGCGACAGAAACGCTGACCGGCGTGCCGGCCGAGGAACTGCGCAAGGCCGCGCGCCTGTTCGCCAAGGGCGGCAACGGCGCGATCTATTACGGCCTCGGCATCACCGAGCACAGCCAGGGTTCGACCGCCGTCATGGCGCTCGCCAACCTCGCCATGATGACCGGCAATATCGGCCGCAAGGGCGTCGGCGTGAACCCGCTGCGGGGACAGAACAACGTGCAGGGTTCCTGCGACATGGGTTCCTTCCCGCACGAGCTGCCGGGCTACCGGCACGTCAAGCTGCCGGAAGTCCGGGCGATCTTCGAAAGCCTGTGGGGCGTCGAGATCGACTCCGAGCCCGGTCTGCGCATCCCCAACATGCTGGACGCGGCCGTCGACGGCACGTTCAAGGGCATCTACATCCAGGGCGAGGACATCCTTCAGTCCGATCCGGACACGCATCACGTGGCCGCCGGGCTCGCGGCCATGGAATGCGTCGTGGTCCACGATCTCTTCCTCAACGAGACCGCGAACTACGCCCATGTGTTCCTGCCGGGATCGACCTTCCTCGAAAAGGACGGCACCTTTACCAATGCGGAGCGGCGCATCAACCGCGTGCGCAAGGTGATGAGCCCGAAGAACGGCTATGCGGACTGGGAGATCACCCAGATGCTCGCCAACGCGATGGGCGGCGGCTGGGCCTACAGTCATCCGTCCGAGATCATGGCCGAGATCGCGGCGACCACGCCGAGCTTCGCCAACGTCACCTACGAGCTGCTGGAAGAAAAGGGCTCGATCCAGTGGCCTTGCAACGAGGCGCATCCCGACGGCTCGCCGATCATGCATGTCGACGGCTTCGTGCGCGGCAAGGGCAAGTTCATCGTTACCGAATATGTGGCCACGGACGAGCGCACCGGCCCGCGCTTCCCGCTGCTGCTGACCACCGGCCGCATCCTGTCGCAATACAATGTCGGCGCGCAGACGCGGCGCACCGCCAACGTGGCGTGGCACGAGGAGGATCGCCTCGAAATCCACCCGCATGATGCCGAACAGCGCGGCATTCGCGACGGCGACTTTGTGCGGCTCGCAAGCCGTGCCGGGGAGACTTCCCTTCGGGCGCTGATCACCGATCGCGTCGCGCCCGGCGTCGTCTATACGACGTTCCACCACCCTGGCACGCAGGCGAATGTCATCACCACCGACTATTCGGACTGGGCGACCAACTGCCCCGAATACAAGGTGACCGCCGTGCAGGTGACGCCGTCCAACGGTCCGACGGACTGGCAGGTCGAATACGACGCGCAGGCGAAGCAGTCGCGCCGCATCGTCCATGCGGAGCCGGCCGAGTAGGGCATGCCGATGCGGTCGCTGCGTCCCTTCGAACGGCAATTCCGGCGCGCCGGGCGCGCGGGCCATGGCCCGCGCATGCTTGCCGAGGAGACGCCGGTGGCGCTCAGCTTCAACGGCGTAACGCATGCGGTGATGATGGCGACGCCCTCCGACCTTGAGGACTTCGCGACCGGTTTCTCGCTCAACGAGGGCATCGTCGCTTCTCTTTCAGACATCGAGTCCATCGAGGCGGTCGAGGTCGAGGACGGCATCGACCTGCAGATCCGGGTCACCGACGAGGTCGGCGAGCGGCTGGCGAAACGCCGCCGCGCCATGGCCGGGCCGGTCGGCTGCGGTCTGTGCGGCGTCGAGAGCATCGAGGAAGCGGTCAAGCCGCGCGCGGCGGTTTCCAGCGATTTTGCCCTGGCGGCGGCCGACATCGCCGATGCGATGGCGCAACTGACCAAGGTGCAGGCGATGAATGCCGAGACCGGGGCCGTGCATGCCGCCGGTTTCTGGACGCCCGCAGACGGCCTTAAGCTCGCGCGCGAGGATGTTGGCCGTCACAACGCGCTCGACAAGCTGGCCGGGGCGCTGGCGCGCGGTGGCGTCGACGGGGCGCAGGGCGCAGTGCTGCTGACCAGCCGTGTCTCGGTGGAGATGGTGCAGAAAACGGCGACAATCGGATCGCCGATCATTCTCGCCGTTTCCGCGCCGACGGCTCTTGCCGTCCGTACAGCGGAAAAGGCCGATATAACGCTCGTCGCCGTGGTGCGCGGCGAAGACCATGAAATCTTTACGCATCCGCGACGGATCACGAACGGGGAAATTGCCGATGTCGCCTGAGAAACTTGTCCGCATGGCCAACCAGATCGCGACGTTCTTCCATTCCAAGCCGCATGACGAAGCGGTGGCCGGGGTCGCGGATCATATCTCCAATTTCTGGGAGCCGCGCATGCGCGCGCAGCTCTTCGACAAGCTTGCCGAAGGCGGCGAGGGGCTCGATCCGCTGGTGATCGAGGCGAAGGACCAGATCCGCCCGGTCAAGCAGACCGCCTGATTTCGAAAAAAGATGCGCCCGATTGACGCATGTCATATCGGGCATCGACCTGTCCCGGTAACGTCCAACGCCAAGGCTTGCGACGTGGGTTTTCTGTCGCAATGGCTTGAACAATTCGATTTATGCGTGTGAACTGTCGGTGCACTGCATCGATTTAGTTATCCAGCCACAGCGAGACAGCGACCCATGCCAGTGAGTTCAGGCGCCAGCTTCATCCCCGATGAACCGGCGCCGCTCGCGGGATCGATGCTGTCCGGCGATGCCCGGCGCATGGAGCAGCGGTGACCGAATGGCGACAACTACACCCGACGATCACATGACTGGCCCGGCTGTATCGGTGCCGTCCATCCCGGTGGAGGAGATCGTCGCGATCTGCGAAACCTACGCCAACGATCGGCACCGGATGCTCGATATCCTGCGCGACGTGCAGGACCGTTTCCGCTGGATATCTCCGAAGGTGATGGAAACCGTCGCCAGCCAGACCGGCCTGTCCCGGATCGAGGTCGAGGGCGTCGCGAGTTTCTACTCGTTCTTCTCGCAGACGCCCAAGGGGCGGATCACGATCCGTCTCTGTGACGACATCATCGACCGCTTCGCGGGACTCGCCGCCGTTGCCGAAGCGTTCGAGGAAGAGCTTGGTATCAAGGTCGGCGAGACATCGCCGGACGAAAGTTTCTCGCTGGAATATACGCCCTGCATCGGCATGTGCGACCAGGCGCCGGCGGCGATGGTCAACGATGTCGTGGTGACGAATTTGACACCGGAGCTCGCGCGGCAGTGGGCGCAATCGCTCAAGGCCGGCAAGTCGCCCGGGGAGATCGTTTCGGACCGTTTCGCCGACTTGTCGCCGCACGCCAGGGCGACCGCGCAGGTCGACAACAATATCCGCCATGCCGGTGCTGTGTTGCTCGGGCCGGTGCCCGATAGCGCCGGACTGAAGACCGCGCTCGGCCTGACGCCGGTGCAGATCATGGACATGATCGAGGCGAGCGGCCTGCGCGGCTGCGGCGGGGCCGGGTTCACGACCGGCAAGAAATGGAAATTCGCGGCGGCCGAAAAGGCCGAGAAGCACTTCGTTCTCTGCAATGCGGACGAGGGGGAGCCCGGCACGTTCAAGGACCGGGTGCTGCTGACGGAGCGCCCGCATCTGCTCGTCGAGGGCATGACGATCGCGGCGCGGGCGGTCGGAGCGCGCGACGGGATCATCTATCTCCGGGGCGAGTATGTTTATCTCAAGGATCTGATCGAGGAGGTTCTCGCGGATCGGCGGGCGCGCGGTCTTCTCGGCAAGGACATCATGGGCGTCGACGGCTTCGATTTCGACCTGCGCGTACAGATGGGCGCCGGAGCCTATATCTGCGGCGAGGAGGGCGCTCTTATCAGTTCCTGCGAAGGGCTACCGGGCGAGCCGAAGACGCGGCCGCCGTTCCCGGTCAATCGCGGCTATCTCGGCTATCCGACGGTCGTCAACAATGTCGAGACCTTCTGCCACGCGGCTCGCATTCTCGATCGCGGCGCGCAATGGTTCTTCGACATGGGCGAGGAGGGCAGTCACGGCACCAAGCTGTTCAGCGTGTCGGGCGATTGTCTCAATCCCGGCATCTATGAATTTCCCTATGGCCTCACCATCCGTGAGTTGCTGGAAATGGTCGGCGGGGAAGATGCGGCGGCGGTGCAGGTCGGCGGCCCGTCCGGCACGATGATCGCCCGCGACAGCTTCCACCGGCGGCTGACCTTCGACGATCTCGCCACGGGCGGCGCGATCATCGTCTTTTCCGGCGAGCGCAACGTGCTGGAGATCGTCGAATACTACATGTCCTTCTTCGTGCATGAGAGCTGCGGCTACTGCACGCCGTGCCGGGTCGGCAACGTCTTCCTGCAGAAGGCGATCGGCAAGTTCCGCAAGGGCCTCGCCAATCCCGAGGACATCGACTACCTGAAGGACCTGTCCGGCACGATCATCGAGACCAGCCGCTGCGGTCTCGGCATGACGTCGCCCAATCCGATCCTTTCGACGCTAAAGAACTTCCCGCTCGTCTATTCGGCCATGGTGAAACCGTCCAAGGACGGCATCAGGGCGACATTCGACATCCAGTCGGCCATCGACGGCGCGCGCCATCTCGCGAAACGCCGGTCCTACATCTACGACGAGGATTTTTCGAAGTGAGTGAACAAGACATCACATTCACGATCGACGGCGTCGAGATTACCGCGAAACCCGGCCAGACGATCATGGAGGCCGCGGACGACGCCGGCGTCTATATCCCGCGGCTCTGCGACCACGAGGGGCTGCGCCACCAGGGCGGCTGCCGCGTCTGCACGGTCAAGGCGAATGGCCGCAGCGTCTCGGCCTGTACCCAGCCGGCCGCCGCCGGTCAGACGGTCGAAAGCGAGACGCCGCACATCAACAAGCTGCGCCGCGATCTCGTCGAGATGCTGTTTCACGAGGGCAATCACCTCTGCCCGATCTGCGAGGCCAGCGGCAATTGCGAATTGCAGGCGATGGCCTATCGACTGGAAATGGTCGAGCCGACCAAGTTCCCCTATCTCGAGCCGTGTCGGGCGCTCGATGCGTCGCATCACGACATCGCGCTCGACACCAATCGCTGCATCAGCTGTGGGCGTTGCATCCGCGCCTCCAAGGACGTCGATGGCAAGGGCGTCTTCGGCTATGTCGGCCGCGGCATCCACCGGCGCGTCGCGGTCAATGGCGAGGATCTGGCGCACACCGATGCGGATGCGTCCGACCATGCGATGTCGGGCGAGGTCTGCCCGGTCGGCTGCATCATCCGCAAGCGGGTCGGCTTCGTCACGCCGATCGGCGAGCGCGAATTCGACAAGGGCCTGATCGGCTACGAAATCGAGGGGAAGCGCCGTGGCTGAGTTGAGGAAGGCGCGCATCGCCACCGCATCGCTGGCGGGATGTTTCGGCTGCCACATGGCGATCCTCGACATCGACGAGCGGCTGATGGAGCTGATGAAGCTCGTCGAGGTCGACCGGTCGCCGCTGACCGATATCAAGCGTTTCACCAGACGCTGCGACATCGGCATCATCGAGGGCGGTTGCTGCAACGAGGAAAATGTCCACGTTTTGAGGGACTTCCGGCGCAATTGCGATGTTCTGATTTCGATCGGACAATGCGCGATCATGGGCGGATTGCCGGCCATGCGGAACGCGATCATGCATTCCGACGCGCCTCTGCGCGAGTGCCTGGAGGAGGCCTACATCACCGGGCGCTACATCCGGAACACGACACACGACATCCCGAACGATCCGGCGCTGCCGCTGTTGCTGGACGAGGTCTATCCGTGTTCCGAAGTGGTCGAGATCGACTACCAGATCCCGGGCTGCGCGCCGACCGGCGATGTCATCTACGAGACGCTTGCGGGCCTGCTCGCAGGCAAATTCCACGGTTTCGACCGCACGCATATCAAGTTCGACTGATCCCGGAGCGCCAAGACATGGCCGAACCCAGAATGATCGAGATTTCGCCGGTGACCCGCGTCGAGGGGCACGGCAAGGTGACGATCCATCTCGACCGCGACAATCAGGTCGACGAGGCGCGCCTGCATATCGTTGAGTTTCGCGGCTTCGAGCGGTTCATCCGCGGCCGGCTGCTCTGGGAGGTGCCGGTCATCGTACAGCGCCTGTGCGGCATCTGCCCGGTCAGCCATCACCTCGCCGCGGCCAAGGCGATGGATGTCATCTGGGGCGTCGACGAATTGCCGCCGACGGCGGAAAAGATGCGCCGGCTGATGCATTACGGACAGGTGATGCAGAGCCACGTCCTGCATTTCTTCCATCTGGCCGCGCCCGACCTCCTGTTCGGTTTCGGCGCGCCTGCCGAGAAGCGCAACATTTTCGAGGTCATCAAGGAAAATCCCGAACTCGGCCGCCGCGCCGTGATGATGCGGAAATTCGGCCAGGAGATCATCGAGGCGACGGCGGGCAAGAAGATCCACGGGACCGGGGCGATCCCCGGCGGGATCAACCGCAATCTGCCGATCGATACCCGCGACGCCTTCATCAAGACCATCGAGGACATGGTGTCGTGGTCGCAGGACGCGCTGGCGCTGGCACGCGGCTACAGCCTCGAACATGCGGAACTGGTCGACAATTTCGCATCCTTCCCGTCGAACTTCATGTCGCTGGTGCGTGCCGGCGACGGCGCGCTCGACCTCTATCATGGCAATCTGCGCGCGCTGGATTCGCAGGGCGACGTCATCTTCGATCAGCTGGACTATCGCGACTACCATGAGAATATCGTCGAGGACGTGCGGTCCTGGTCCTACATGAAGTTCCCCTATATCCGCGACATCGGTCCGGAGACCGGATGGTACCGTGTCGGCCCGCTGGCGCGGATGAACACGGCGAGTTTCATCGACACGCCGCTCGCGGATACGGCGCTGAAGGACTTCAAGTCGGTCACCAATGGCGCGCCGAACAATGCGGCGCTCAACAATCACTGGGCGCGGATGATCGAGGTGCTCCACTGCGTCGAGAAGATCAGGGACCTTTTGCACGATCCCGATCTGCAGGGAACCGATCTGCAGGCGCGGGGACACCGGCGCGAGGAGGGGATCGGCGTCATCGAAGCCCCGCGCGGCAACCTCATCCACCATTACCAGGTCGACGACAAGGACCAGGTGACCTACTGCAACCTGATCGTCTCCACCACGCACAATAACGACGCCATGAACAAGGCCGTGAAGGACGTGGCGGTGAAGCACCTGTCCGGCCATGAGCAGATCACCGAGGGCATGCTGAACCATGTCGAGGTCGCGATCCGCGCCTACGATCCGTGCCTGTCCTGCGCCACCCATGCGCTGGGGCAGATGCCGTTGCAGGTCGAGCTTTTCGACGCCGACGGCGCGCTGATCGACAGCCGTGCGCAGGCGGCCTGAGGCGGCAGTCGATGCTGCTGATCGGGTACGGCAATAGCGGACGGTGCGACGACGGGCTCGGGCCGGCCTTCGCCGAGCGGATCGAGGCGATGGGTCTGCCGGGTCTGGAAATCGATATCGACTACCAGCTGACGGTCGATCACGCGCTCGCGATCGCCGACGCGGAAAGGGTGGTCTTCGCCGATGCGCTGGTGGGCTCCGCGGAGCCTTTCGAGTTCGGGCGGATCCATCCCGGCGGGGCTGGCTCGCTTGCAAGCCACAGTCTCACGCCGGCCACTGTCCTTGAACTGGCGCGGACGCTTTACGGCAAGGAGCCGCAGGCGTTTGTCCTCGGCATCGCCGGGGCGGAATTCGGCGAGGTAAAGGAGGGGCTGAGCAAGGATGCGATGCGCAATCTCGACCTCGCCACGGCATTCTTCCTTGAATGGCTCTCGGGTGGGGAGGGCACCGCTGACCGATCGCGCACGGACAGCGAAACGGTTTCGTGATTCTCCTATCTACCCCAAGGGAATAGCGTTTTCCGCTTGGCGTTTTCACGGCGCTCCACTAATCACGGGCGACCATGCAATCGATGCCACCGACCTCGCTCCTCAAAGCCGCCATGTGGATGGGCGGGGCGATCGTTTCGATGGCTCTCATGGCGATCGCCGGACGCGCGGTTCAGACGGAACTCAACACCTTTGAACTGATGGGCTATCGCTCGGTGATCGGCTTTGCGATCATTTGCGGAGTGATCTTCTTTTCGCGCGACGGTTTCGCGCAGGTGAAGACGCGAAAGCCGGGCCTGCATATCGCGCGCAACCTGTTCCATTTCACCGGCCAGAACCTGTGGTTCTACGGCGTGGCGGCGATCCCGCTGGCGCAACTTGTAGCGCTCGAGTTCACCAACCCGCTATGGGTGGCCATACTGGCGCCACTGATGCTTGGCGAGAGCATGACCCGGGCGCGGCTGATCGGGGCGCTGATTGGTTTTGTCGGCGTGCTGGTCGTTGCCCGGCCGGGCGTGGCGCCGCTCCACCCCGGCCATTTCGCCGCGCTCGGCGCGGCGGTCGGTTTCGCCATGAACACCATCTTCACCAAGAAGCTGATGCGCACCGACACCACGTTGTGCGTGCTGTTCTGGATGACGTTTAGCCAAGGTGTGATGGGTTTCGCACTGGCGGCGCCGGGCGGGGTGACCGTGTTCTCGCTCCACCTGACGCCCTGGGTGATCATGACCGGCCTGACCGGCCTGACGATGCATTACAGCCTGACATCGGCCTTGCGCTATGCGCCGGCGTCGGTCGTGGCCCCGATGGAGTTCCTGCGGCTTCCGGTCGTGGCGATCCTCGGCATGCTCATCTATGGGGAGCCGCTGGAGGCCGTCGTCTTCATCGGCGGCGCGATTATTCTTGCCGGCAACCTCTACAATATCAGGGCAGAGCGCCGGGCACGGCGGGCCTCCGACGTCACGGCCTAGTCGAGTTCGCCCGACTCGCGCATCTTTTCCCAGCCTTCCTCGATCTGGTCGGGAACGAGCGGATGGGACAGCAGATATTCGGCGGTCGAGCCCTCGTGGCGCTGGCGGGCAAGGGCAATCGTATTGTCCCATTCCTGAGGCTCGGAATCGCCCCGGCCGATCCAGTAGAGCGCGACGAGCGCGTCCTGCTGATCGTCATTGAGCCCTTCGATTTCCTGCATCAGTTCCGCGCGGGTCAGGTCGCCCGACAATTCCTGCAGGGCGGCCGGCACTTCGTCGTCGCTCGGATTGCCCCCGGGATCGGAAACGTCGTTTTCCTCGCGCGCCATCAGCGCCCGCATGCGCAGGATCAGCCCTTCAAGTTCGTCGCTGTCGATTGCGATATCGGCCATGTGACCCTCCACTTCATCTGTCGTTTCGGCGAGCTTATTCCTTGCTCGTCATCTGCCCTTGATTTCCGTCAAGCCGTCGCTTTCCAGTCCTCTTGCAGCACTGCGGTTTCGGGAAGCGGCTCGATTTCGAAGTGGTAATCCTTGTCGATCGAATAGACGACGCCATTGGCGAAAGGCTTCCAGTTCTCGCCGCTGATCGGCTCGGAGGCGATTTCGATGGCGCGGTAGTCCTCTCCGATATCGTGCTGCACATGCTTCTTGCCGCAGATTCCGCAAACGGTCGCCTCGTTGCGTACCAGATGCCAGAGCGTGCGGTTGTAGCGCGAGCCGACGAGTTGCTCTCCATCCGTCAGAACGATGTTGAGGCCCGCGGGTTCCTCAGGATTGACGGCTTCCGACCACTGGATGATCCGGCGAAGTCCGCGCCCGACCGTCTCCGCCAGCGGGCGTTCCGGGTGACGCAGATGCATGGTCAGCAGGAAATAGAAGATGTGTTCGCTGTCGGTCGCACCCTCGATGTCGTTGCGTAGATCCGGGTCGATATGCTCGATCATCCGGTCGCGCACCTCGGCGAATTTCTGGATGGAGCCGTTATGCGCGAAGATCCACCGGCCATGCACGAAAGGATGGGTGTTTTCGATGGCGATCGCGCCGACCGTTGCCTGGCGGACATGGGCGACGACCGTGCGGGCGTAGATCCGGGCGGCGCGTTTGCGGAAATGCTCTCCGTGCCAGGCGGCCCAGGTCTGCTTCTCGATCATCGGAAGCGTGTCGTTGTAATCGGCCACACCCCAGCCATGGCTGTGCTGCAGGCCCTCGGCGTCGCCCTGGCTTTGCTGCATCAGCGCGTTCTGGGCATGCACGAGGCTGCATTCGACCCGCGTGGGTTCATTGGCGCGCATGGCGTAAAGGCGGCACACCGTTCGTTCTCCGTTATCCCGTTCCTCCCGGATACCCTTCTGATCTCGTACGAGCCTTGCGCGATGTCAATCGCGCGTGTGCGCAATCCCGTTGTCCGACTTCGTGAAGGAACGATACCGCCCAAGCTGCATTGCCCCGGTATCAACCAAACGCAAAGGAGGCCATGATGCCCAAGATTACCGAATCCAGGATCCTGATTCTGGCGACCGACGGCTTCGAGAAGTCGGAACTGTTCGTGCCGCTCGAAAAACTGAAGGAAGCCGGTGCGAAGGTCGTCGTAGCCGCGCCGGAGAAACGCGCCATCAAGAGCTGGGACAAGAAAGACTGGGGCGAGACGATCGACGCCGATTGCGCCGCAGCCGATGTCGATATCTCCGACTACGACGCGCTGGTGCTTCCCGGTGGCCAGATCAATCCGGACCTGTTGCGTGTCGACACGGATGCAATGGCGGTGGTCAAGACCTTCCTCAAGAGCGGGAAGGTGGTTGCCGCGATTTGTCACGCCCCTTGGCTGCTGGCCGAAGCTGGGGGCCTCGATGGCCGGGATGTGACGTCCTATCCCTCGATCAAGACAGACCTGATCAACGCCGGCGCGAATTGGCGCGACGCGGAAGTGGTTGCCGACAAGGGCATCGTCACCTCGCGCTCGCCCAAGGATCTCGACGCCTTCGTTTCAAAGATCGTGGAGGAAGTCGAGGAAGGCCGGCATGAGGAGCGCAAGCTCGCGGCCTGACCGTCTCCAAAACAAGGCAGCGCAGCAGTTATGCTGCGCTGCACTTAAGACTTGCGTTTAAGCCCCTGATCGGCATGGTTATGGCGTTACAGGGGACACTGCCTTGCTCGATTTCGCCATTGCCTGGGACTGGCTGACCTTCGCCGCGCGCTGGTTGCACGTCGTTACCGCCATCGCCTGGATCGGATCTTCCTTCTACTTCATCGCACTCGACCTCGGCCTGACCCAAAGGCCTGGGCTGCCGGACGGCGTTTATGGCGAGGAATGGCAGGTCCATGGCGGCGGCTTCTACCATCTGCAGAAATATCTGGTGGCGCCGGCGGAGATGCCGGAACATCTCACCTGGTTCAAATGGGAAGCCTATACGACCTGGATGTCCGGCGCTTTCCTGATGGCGCTGGTTTATTATGGCAGCGCCGATCTCTATCTGATCGACCGCAACGTCCTCGATGTCCCGGCCTGGGGCGGCATCCTGATCTCGATCGTCTCGCTGACGATCGGCTGGATCGTCTATGACTTCCTCTGCAAGTCCCCGCTCGGCAAGAACGACACGGGCCTTATGCTGCTGCTCTATGTGCTGCTGGTCTTCATGGCCTGGGGCTACACGCATATCTTCTCCGGCCGCGCGACCTTCGTGCATCTCGGCGCCTTCACGGCGACGATCATGAGCGCGAATGTGTTCTTCATCATCATTCCGAACCAGACCAAGGTCGTCGCGGCGCTCAAGGCCGGCGAGAAACCCGACCCGTCATTGGGGAAGGCGGCAAAGCAGCGGTCTTTGCACAATAATTACCTGACGCTGCCGGTCATTTTCCTGATGCTGTCGAACCATTACCCGCTGGCCTTCGCGACGCCCTATAACTGGGTGATCGCCTCGCTGGTGTTCATCATGGGCGTCCTGATCCGGCATTATTTCAACACCAAGCATGCGCGCAAAGGCACGCCGAACTGGACCTGGCTGGCGACCGGCATCATCTTCATCCTGATCATCTGGCTGTCGACCAATCCGATTCAGCATGCCGACGAGGAAGCGGAACTGCCGACGCGCAGCGCCGAGAAAATGATGGCCTCGGCCCATTTCGAGGAGGCGCGCGACGTCGTGCTGTCGCGCTGCTCGATGTGCCATGCCGCCGAGCCGGTCTGGGACGGTATTCACTGGGCGCCGAAGAACGTGCTGCTCGACACCGATGCGCGGATCGCCAACCATGCGCGCGAAATCTACCTGCAGGCCGGTCTCAGCCACGCCATGCCGCCCGGCAATGTCACCGACATCCCGCCGGAAGAGCGCGCGGCTTTGGTTCGGTGGTACAGGGCGCGCGGGGACTCGTGAGCGCGGAAGGTCTCTATCGGGCGCGCCTTCTCTGGTTCGAGAGAGAACCGGAGGGCGCGGAGGATACCGACGCTTTCAGGTATATCGAGGACGGGGCCGTCGCGGTCGCCGGCGGGAAGATCGTCTGGTCGGGCGACTGGGCGGAACTGCCCGCCGAATATTCCTCCGACCCATATGAGGATTTCCGGCCGCATCTGATCATGCCGGGGTTCATCGACTGCCACATCCATTTCCCGCAGGGACAGGTTGTCGCTTCCTATGCCGGAAGCCTTCTCGAATGGCTGAACACCTACACATTCGTCGAGGAGCAGAAATACGGCGATCCGGTTTTCGCGGAAGCGATGGCCGGCCGGTTCCTCGACATGCTGCTGGAGCATGGCACGACGACGGCTGTCGCCTACGGGTCCGTGCACAAATGCTCCGCGGACGCCTTGCTGGGCGCCGCGGTCGTAAAAGGCATGCGGATGATCGCCGGCAAGGTGATGATGGACCGCAACGCGCCGGAGCAACTCACCGACACGCCGCAGACCGGCTATGACGACACCAAGGCGCTGATCGCCGAATGGCACGGCAAGGACCGCGTCGAAGTGGCGATCTCACCGCGCTTCGCGTTGACCTCGACCGAGGCGCAGATGGAGATGGCCGGCGCACTGGTCCGCGAGCATCCCGAATGCCTGGTGCAGACGCATCTGTCCGAGAACCATCGCGAGATCGAGACGGTGGCGGAGCTGTTTCCCTGGTCGAAGGACTACACCGACGTCTACGACCACTACGGCCTGATGGGCCCGAAGACGCTGTTCGGCCATTGCATCCACCAGAGCCCGCGCGAGATGGAGCGCATGGCGGAAAGCCGGTCCGTCGCGGTGTTCTGCCCGACCTCGAACATGTTCCTCGGCTCCGGCCTTTTCGACCTTTCCAAGATGCGTTCGACCGAGCCCGAGACGCGCCACGGGATCGCCACCGATATCGGCGGCGGCACCAACTGGTCGATGCTGCGGACACTGGACGAGGGTTACAAGGTGCTGAACCTCCAGGGGCAGCGTTACCACCCGCTGCGCTCTTTCTACCAGGCGACGCTCGGCAATGCGCGGGCGATCGGCATGGACGACCGGATCGGCAAGCTCGAGGCCGGCCACGAGGCCGACTTCATCGTCCTCGACTCGTCCTCCAGCCCGGCCATGGCGTTGCGCGCGGAGACGGTCTCGACCCTGTCGGAGGAACTGTTCCTGATGCAGACGCTCGGCGACGACCGGACCGTCGCCGCGACCATTGTGTCAGGCGTCACAGCGCACCGGCGCGAGACAGCCTAGATAAGGGACAAGTTCAGGGCCGGCGATACGATAACAAGATGACCGGTCAAGAAGGGCGTATCATTTTAATATATTGGCTTTTCGCGCTGAGACAGCGCGGTGATCCGCCTTTGGATCAGTAATGCTTACGCAGCCATTGACCCAGATCTTTTAAGGGGCGATCGGTTTGGAGGTTTGTTGTCTTCAGGATGCGTTCGCTGCGAAAGCTACGTTCTTCGCGGCGCAATTCGCACCAAGCTTCGATTAGGACTTCAGGCTCGTGTGCGGTGAGCCGGATCATATGCGGGACGATCACACGTTCGGTGACTATGCCGTCTGTATCCGCATATTCGATGGCGAAGCGCAGCCGATCTGTGACGCGGCGGTTCATCGCTTCTTCCCATGTGGCGAAGCGCGGGTTGTCCGGCTTGCTTTCTATTTCTCGGACGGTAACTGACGCTTCAAACGGCGGATTGGGCGCCGGATTGTCCGTTTTGCGTGCCCTACGTCGGACGAACCATGCGACTACCAGTACAACCGCTGCAATCAGCAGCCAATCCATTAGTCACCTCCGCTTTTTTTCGAAGAGAGTGAGACCGCGATGATTTCTGGTCAAGACAGAGTATTCAAACTCTTGAGGTCGGTAGAACGGAGATGGTAGTTTTCCGGGTTATTCGACCCGGTAGCCGACCTCTTCGGATGATCGGCACAGCACGTGCCAGAAAGATCGCGCAAACGAGCGGAAGACATAGATGTCGAAGGCATCGTCATCCACGCGCTGGATCTGCACCATGAAGTCGTGATGGATGGTCGAAAGACCGTCGCCCTTCGCGAAGGCTTCCTCCGCAAAATCGATAGCGAAGAGTTTGGACAACACCCGACGGCTTTTCGGGCCGTTGATGCGCAGCACGCTACGGCCATGGCTCAGATTGATGACGCTGCCATTGTCTCCGACCGCTTCGGCCAGCTTCGCGGCCAACTGAGCATCCTCTCCCGAGACGAGCCAGCGCGCGGGCGCGATGTTGAACGCCGCGGCGGCCGGCTTTGTCGTTCCGCTGCCGGGCGCGGTTTTCAATGTCAGGCCGGAGGCTGCCTTGATCGCGGCGCGGCATTTGCTCTCGCCGCTTTTCCACGCGACGACCTCCGCAATTGACAAGCCGAAGCGTTCGAACAGGACGACGCCCGGTCCTTCGTCGTGCAACGCGCCGAATTCGCCGGTCTCGACATGGCTGGCGAGGGGCGAGACGGCCTGTTTCGCCAGGACAGGATCGGCGATAAAGCTCTTCGGCTCAGCCATGCATGCGCTCTCCCTTGGGGTCGTAGAAAATGTGATTGACGAACTCGACCGGGATATGGGTGCCGGAGCGTGCGGGATCGGTGGCGAAGGCGCGGGTGCCGATGCGGGATGTGCCGTTCTCGACCAGCGCCAGGCCGATATATTTGCCGTAGAGCGGCGAGAAGCACATCGCGGTCAAGTGACCGAGGCCGCGCCCGGGATTGTCGGCCGGGCCGTCGACGATGTGGCTGCCGCCGCGCAGTTTCTCACCGGACAGCGAGATGACGCCGACAAGCGACCACCGCTTCGGATCGGCCAGTCCCTCGCGGTTCATCATTGCCGAGCCGATGAAAGGCTTCGTCTTCGAGATCAGCCAGTCGAGATGCAAGTCCCGCGCGGTGGTGCGGCCGTCGATCTCCGCGCCGGTGACATGGCCTTTTTCGATGCGAAGGGTGCCGAGCGCTTCCAGCCCGTAGGGCTGCATGTCGAAGGCCTTACCCGCTTCAATCAGCGCATCCCAGACGCGTTGGCCGTGATGGGCACCGCAATAGACCTCGTAGGCGCGTTCGCCGGAAAAGGAGAGCCGGCAGATCATGACGGGGATTTGCGCGATCTTGCCGTGGACGATGCCCATGAAGGGCAGGGTCTTGTTGTCGAGCCTGGTGCGCTTGACGCAGGCGGCCAGCACCTCGCGGCTCTTGGGCCCCGCCACCGCCACCGCGGCCCACTGGTCGGTGACTGAGGTCAGATGCACTTTCAGGTCCGGCCAGATACAGTCGAGATAGTATTCGAGGTGCTGCATGACGCGGCCTGCATTGGCCGTCGTGGTCGTCATCAGGAAGCGGTTATCGGCAAGTCGCCAGGTCGTGCCGTCGTCGAGCGCGAAACCGTCCTCGCGCAGCATCAGCCCGTAGCGCGCCTTGTTCACCTGCAGCGTCGAGAAGGTGTTGGTATAGACGCGGTCCAGGAACTCGGCAGCGTCCGGACCCTGTATGTCGATCTTGCCGAGCGTAGAGACATCGACGATGCCGACATTGCGGCGGACGGTTTTCGCTTCGCGGACATAGGCGTCCTCGACGGTTTCGCCCGTCCGGTTGTAGCTCTCCGGCCGGTACCAGAGGCCGGTGGCATACATGCCCGCGCCGTTGGCTTCGTGCCAGTCATGCATCGGCGTCAGGCGCTCGGGTCGGATGTCACCGTAACGTTCGGCGGCGAGCGCGCCGAGCGACACGCCGGTGAAGGGCGGACGGAAGCGCGTCGTCCCGACCTCCGGGATCGGCTTCGACAGTGCGTCGGCCATGATCGCCATGCCGGAGACATTGGCCGTCTTGCCTTGATCGGTCGCCATGCCGAGCGTCGTGTAGCGCTTCAGGTGCTCGACCGAGCGATAGCCTTCGCGATGCGCGAGGCGCACATCGTCGGCGGTGACGTCATGCTGGAAATCGACAAAGGCCTTGTCGCCTTTCGCCTTGATCTCGAAGAGCGGGGCAGGCGGCTCGATGCCTTCGCCCGCGGCGGAGCCGACGGCCTCCCACGCGTCCTTGCTTTCGGGCGGCAGGAAGGCCTGCAGCTTGTCGTCCCAAACCGGCTTCGCGCCGGCCTGCGAAGCGAGATGAACGACAGGGGACCAGCCGCCCGAGACCAGCAGCGTGTCGCAGGCGAGGCGCTTCGGAGGGCCGGGGAAGGCGTTGATCTCCGCGTCGAAAGGCTGGACGGTCACCGAGGTGAGCGTATTGCGGCCGCCGGTCGCGACCACCGCATGGCCGGCGAGGACTTCCGCGCCCGCTTCCTTCGCCAGCGACAGCGCCCAGTCTCCGATCGTCGGCCGGACATCGATGATCGTGGTGATGAGCGCGTCGCGCTCGCGCAGTTTCGCAGCGGCTTCGTAAGCGCTGTCATTGTTCGTAAAGACGACCATGCGCTTGCCCGGCAGGACGCCATATTCGCCTGCGAAGCGCTGGGCGGCGCTTGTCAGCATGACGCCAGGCCGGTCGTTGCCGGGGAAGACGAGAGCCCGTTCGAGGGCGCCGGTCGCCAGTACGACGTGTCCGGCGCGGATGACCCAGTGGCGGTGACGCGGTTCGCCGGGACCGGCGCTCTTCTTGTGATCCGAAACACGCTCCAGCGCGGCGAAAGTGTTGCCGTCATAGCAGCCCCAGACCGTCGTGCGCGGAAGGAGGGTCACGTTCGGGTTGGAGCCGAGATCCGAGATCAGCGTGTGCGCGAAATCAGCTTGCTCCGAGCCGGCCCAGTTGGCGGTTCCGCCGAAGGCGGCACTCGTCTCGCAGAGGATCACGCGTTTGCCCTCCGCGGCGGCGCTGCGCGCGGCTTCCAGCCCGGACGGGCCGGACCCGACCACGAGGACATCGCAGAAGGCGTTCATGCGTTCGTAGCGGGCCGGGTCGGGCACCGTGCCGGCGGAGCCGAGGCCGGCGGCGCGGCGGATGAAGTTTTCGCAGAACATCCACGCCCGCGTGCCTTTCAGCGGCCCGATGACCGGGCCCATGAAGGTCTTGTAATAGAAGCCGGCGCTAAATGCCTTGCCCGCCAGCTGATTTGCAGCCTGAAGGTCGAAACCGAGCGAGGGAAAGCGGTTCTGACTTTCGGCGACCAGTCCGTCGTAAATTTCCAGTTCGGTGGCGCGAATATTTGGTTCGCGCGCGCCGTCGGTTGTCACGGTGACGAGGGCGTTGGGCTCCTCGTAGCCGGCGGCGAGCAGGCCACGGGGGCGGTGGTATTTGAAAGAGCGGCCAAACAGGCGAACGCCATTGGCAAGAAGCGCGGAGGCCAGCGTGTCGCCGGCAAAGCCGGTATAGGACTTGCCGTCGAAGGTGAAGCGAACGGACCGGGTGCGATCGATGCGGCCGCCGCTCGGGATGCGCCAGGACGTCACGACCGTTTCCTCCCGCCGCGCTTGCCGGGCGCGAAGTCCACTCCCGAAATCGCATGAGTCAGCGTGTTGCGGGTGACGACCAGGTGTTTCCGGCAGCCGCCGGAATGCTGCCAAAACTCGCGGTGTTCGCCGGCCGGGTTGGCGCGGTCATAGACATAGGCGTTCCAGGCGTCCTGGTCCGTCGAGGCCGGGTCGGGGCGCGTCAGCGTCGCATCGCCCTGATAGCTGAATTCCTGGAGATCGCGCGGGCCGCAATGCGGGCAGGTGATCCTCATGGCTCAGTGCTTCCAGGGCGTCGCGCCCTGGCCCTTTTCGTCGATGACATAGCCGCGATGGAAGCGGTCGAGCGAATAGGCCTCGTTGAGCGGATGCGGCTCGTCCCTGGCGATGGTGTGGGCGAAACACCAGCCGGAGGCGGGCGTCGCCTTAAAGCCGCCGTAGCACCAGCCGCAATTGAGATACATGCCGGGCAGCGGGCCAGTGGTGATGATCGGCGAGCCGTCCATCGACATGTCCATGATGCCGCCCCAGGACCGCAAGAGGCGCACCTTCGCCGCGGCCGGAAAGAGCGTCACGGTCTCAGCCATCACGTCCTCGACGATGGGCAGGTTTCCGCGCTGGGCATAGGTGTTGTAGCCGTCGATGTCGCCGCCGAAGACGAGGCCGCCCTTGTCGGATTGCGAGATGTAGAGATGGCCCGCGCCGAAGGTGACAACCGTGTCGAGCAGGGGCTTCAGCGATTCCGAGACGAAGGCCTGCAGGACGTGGCTCTCGATAGGCAGCCGGTCGATGCCGGCGAGTTTCATCACCGCGCCGGTCGAGCCGGCAACGCAGACGGCGACCTTCTTGGCGCGGATCTCGCCGCGCGATGTCCGAACGCCGACGATCCGGTCGCCGTCGCGCAGGAAGCCGGTGACCTCGCAGTTTTCCAGCATGTCGACGCCGCGCCGGTCGGCGGCGCGGGCATAGCCCCAGGCGACAGCGTCGTGACGCGCGGTGCCGGCGCGCGGCTGTTCGAGGCCGCCTAGGATCGGGAAGCGCGCCGTTGGCGACAGGTCGAGGCCGGGCATGCGGCGGCGCAACTCGTCCGGCGTCAGCATGCGTGCGTCGACGCCCATCAGCCGCATCGCGTTGCCGCGCCGCGCCGTATCGTCCAACTGGGCCGGCGTGTGGCACAGATTGATGATGCCGCGCTGCGAGAACATCACGTTGAAATTGAGCTCGTGCGAGAGGTTCTCCCACAGCTTCATCGAATGCTCGTAAAAGGGCGTGTTGCCCTGCAAAAGATAGTTGGAGCGCACGATCGTCGTGTTGCGGCCGATATTGCCGGAGCCGAGCCACCCCTTCTCGCAGACGGCGACATTGGTGATGCCGTGGTTCTTGGCGAGATAATAGGCGGTCGAAAGCCCGTGCCCGCCGCCGCCTATGATGACGACGTCATAGTCGGGCTTCGGGTCCGGTTTGCGCCATGCCGGTTTCCAGCCGGTGTTGCCGCTCCAGGCGTTTTTCAGAACCTGCCAGGCAGAATATTCCGCCATCCGTCTCCGCGTCCCTCTCGCTGTCGTCCCAACCTAACCCGCAAGTTACCGCGTTGCATCGGGAAATATCGCCGTCAAGTTTCCCTTTCGCGACGCATTTACCAATGGTTTGCCTGACCTTGGCGATAGTTGTTCCGTGGCTTTCGACAAGTGTGGTAACAGCCCAGCGATGAAACCGGTTCTGAGATTCCTGATTGTCGCCCTGGCATTGCTGGCCGCCCTGCCGGCTCTGGCGCAGGTGACCGGGGAGACGGCCGGTACCGTCCAGGGCTTCGAACGTGAGCTCACTCGGGTGGAAGAGGCGCTCGACGAGGCGCGCGACAGCGACAGCGCGCTGGTGGAACTCTACGATCGGGTCCGGGGGATTTCCTCGCAATTGTTGTCGACCGGCGTGACGTTATCGCCGCGGCTGACCGAGATCCATGCGCGGCTGGAACAGCTGGGGCCGGAACTGGAACAGGGTGCTGAACCCGAAGTCCTGCAGCAGCAACGGACGGAGTTGACCGAGGAACGGGCGCTGATCAATTCGCTGATCGGGCAGCTGGAGGACATGTCGATCCGCGCCCACACGCTCGAAAACGAGATATCGGAGGCCAGGCGCGATCTTTTCACGACGACGCTGTCGCGCCGTTATGACGTGACGGCTGCTTTCGGCAGCGAACTGATCGCCGATCTGAAAGCGCGGTCGGCCGATTTCGCCAACAAGGTCGAGTCCTGGGCGAGCTTCGTCTGGCGGTTCAAGCCGGGCCCGTTCCTGGTGGCGACCACCCTGGCGCTGATGGCGGCGGTGCTGTTCCTGGTCTTTGCCCGTAAGCTGCTCGGACGGCTGATCCGACGCGATCCGACGGCAACGGAGCCGGGCTATTTCTCGCGGCTGTCGGTGGGCTTTCTCGGAACGCTGTTGCCGACGCTCGGTCTCTGGCTGTTCTTCATTTTCATCTATGCGCTCTACAGCCACTTCGCGGTATTGCGCGGCGATATTGGCCGGATCCTGATGACGCTGTTGCTCGGCATCGGCGTCGTCAATCTGACCTGGCAGTTGTCCGAGGCGGTTTTCGCGCCGCGACTATCGCAATGGCGCCTCGTCGGGGTGACGGACCGGGCGGCGCGCCGGCTGAAGCTTCTGGTCCTCATCATGACGGTGGCGATCGTCGCCGACGAGGTCATCACCCAGATCCTCGGCGTAGTCGGCGACTCGCTGCCGATCACGGTCGCCAAGAGCCTGGTCAGCAGCACCATCGTCGGGCTGACGCTTCTGGCGATCGATTTCGTGCGGCCATTTCCCGGCGGGGAGGGCAAGCCCGACCGGCCCTGGCCGGGGGTCGTCCGTTTCCTGCTCAAGGGAACCGGTCTCGCGCTGATCGTGGCGGTGGCGGCGGGCTATATCGGTTTTGCGGATTTCGTCTCCAAGCAGATCGTCCTGACCGGCGCAGTCGGCGTGACGTTCTATATCGGCCATCTGGCGGCGCGCGAGATGAGCCGCGAAAACGAACTCCTGCATTCGCGCGTCGGAAAGTGGCTGCGGGTCAATCTGGAATTGTCCGAGACGACCATCGACCAGATCGGGCTTTTCGCCGGGGTCTTGCTTACATTCGGGCTTGCGCTGGTCGGCGTGCCGCTGCTTCTGCTGTTGTGGGGCTTCAAATGGGCCGACATCCGGGGCTGGCTGCTCGGCTTTGTCAACGAGTTCTCGATCGGCTCGATCTCGATCTCCATCTCGGGAATCATCGCCGGCATTTTCGTCTTCATCATCGGTTTCTGGATGACGAAGCTCATCCAGCGGTGGCTCGACAAGGATGTGCTGACGCGCAGCCGCATCGATACCGGGGTGCGCAATTCGGTTCGCACCGCGATCGGCTATGCCGGCGTGACGCTTGCCGCGCTGGTGGGTGTGGCGGCGGCGGGTATCGACCTGTCGCAACTCGCGCTGGTGGCGGGCGCGTTGTCGCTCGGTATTGGCTTCGGCCTGCAGAACATCGTGTCGAATTTCGTGTCCGGGCTGATCCTCCTGGCGGAACGGCCCTTCAAGGTGGGGGACTGGATCGAGGCGGGCGGCATCAGCGGCACGGTCAAGTCGATCAATGTGCGCGCCACCGAGATCGAGACGTTCCAGCGCAAGACGATGATCCTGCCCAATTCGGACCTGATCAACTCGGCGGTCGGGAACTGGACCCATCGCAACACGCTCGGCCGGATCGAGATCCCCGTCGGCGTCTCCTACAAGTGCGATCCGAAACAGGTGCGCGACATCCTGATCGGAATTGCCGAGGATCACCCGCTCATCCTCGGCAATCCGGAACCCTATGTCATGTTCGCCGATTTCGGCGACTCGTCCCTGAACTTCGAATTGCGGGGGTATCTCGCCGATATCGGCAATATCCTGACTGTCGGCACCGAAATACGCTTCGCCATTTTCGAACGTTTCGAAGCCGCCGGCATCGAAATTCCGTTCCCGCAACGCGACGTCAATCTCAAGGTTGTCGACAAGGAGGGTGCGGTGGTCGCCGAAAGCACGGCTGACCTGGATTTCGGCTCGATCGAGGCCGACAGACGCCCCCTGCGTGACGAGGAATAAAGGGGAATTGCGCGTTCAGCTTCGGTTCAGGCGGAAAATCCGATAAGAGGGACAAGTGGCGGGCAAAGGCCCGCAAGAAAGAAAGGAGGCGCTGCCGATGCGGCGTCATCATAAGAAAACGAGCCGGCTTTCGGTCGCAGTCGCCGCCTTCCTTGCCATCACGGCAGGGGCAGGCGCCGCGTCGCTGACCAACAAGGATACCGAAAGCTACACCGTCATCGTCACCGAGGGCGGCGTCAAGAACGAGCTTGCGATTACGGGGGGCGAGACGCTCACCTTCTGCAACGCCGGCTGTTTCCTGACGCTGCCCAGCGGCAACAAGGCGGCGCTCGCCGGTCCGGAGAGTGTTGAGATCATCAATGGCGAAGCGGTCGTGAAATAGGCCGAAGGCCTGTCCGACCCTGTTCCGGCAGTTGACCGGCGGTCCTTGGGGCCGCCGGTTTTTTCTTTGCAGAGCAGCGCCGTCGCGCGGCGTTTTGGCGATGTCGCAAACAGGCTGCAAAACCATGGCCCCGCCGCCCTATAGTCCGCCAGAATTCTTATCTCGGAGTCGCAGGGCATGGCACAATTTCCGGAAAAGGCGAAGGTCGTCATCATCGGCCTTGGCGGCATCGTCGGCGCGTCGATCGCGCATCACCTGATCGAGCGCGGCTGGGACGATATCGTCGGCATCGACAAGTCGGGCGTGCCGACCGATATCGGCTCGACGGCGCATGCCTCGGATTTCTGCTACACGACCAGCCACGACTACCTGTCGGTCTGGACGACGCAGTACTCGATCGATTTCTTCGAGAAGATGGGCCACTACGCGCGCATAGGCGGGCTCGAAGTGGCGCGGACCGGCGACGACAGCTGGATGGAGGAGATCAAGCGCAAGGTCACGTCCGGAAAGGCCTTCGGCACCAATGTGCGGCTGGTGTCGCCCGCCGAGATCAAGGAGATGTTCCCGCTGATCGAGGAAGACCAGGTGCAAGGCGGCATGTTCGATCCTGACGCCGGCCTCGTCATCCCGCGTTCGCAGACCGTCGCCGGCAAGCTGGTCGACGCCTCCGAGAAGTCCGGCAAGCTGAAGGTGTTCGGCAACACGCCGGCGCAGTCGCTGATCGTCGAGAACGGCCATATCAAGGGCGTCGTCACCCATCGCGGCACGATCATGGCCGACCATGTGGTCGTTTGCGCCGGCCTCTGGGGCCGGCTGATTGCCGAGATGGTGGGCGAGGACCTGCCGGTGATGCCGGTCGACCACCCGCTGACCTTCTTCGGGCCCTATAACGAGTTCGAAGGCACCGGCAAGGAGATCGGCTTTCCGCTGCTGCGCGACCAGGGCAACTCCGCCTATATGCGCGACACGGGCGATCCGAAGACCACCGAGGGCGGCCAGATCGAGTGGGGCTATTACGAAACGACCAACCCGCGCATGTGCCATCCGCGCGACATCCTCGAAAAGCACGAGGCGCGGCTTTCGCCCTCGCAGCGCGATCTCGACATGGAGCAGATCATCGAGCCCTTGGAACGCGCCATGGAACTGACGCCGATCCTCGGCGAACTCGGCTATAATGAGGGCCATTCCTTCAACGGTCTCCTCCAGGTTTCCGCCGCCGGCGGCGCTTCGTGCGGCGAGAGCCAGAAAGTGCGCGGGCTGTGGTACTGCGTGGCGATCTGGGTCAAGGACGGCCCCGGCTACGGCAAGCTGATCGCCGACTGGATGACGGATGGCCGCACCGAGATCGACCATGCCTCAATCGACTATTCACGCTTCTACCCGCACCAGTTGACCGAGGAGTTCATCGAGAACCGCTGCTACGAGGCGGCGCAGAAGATCTATTTCCCGGCGGTGCATCCGCGCGAACCCTATGCGTCGAGCCGCGGCGTCAAGCGCTCGCCCTTCCATGAGCGGGAGAAGGAGCTCGGCGGCTATTTCATGGAGCTCGGCGGCTGGGAGCGCGCACATGGCTATGCCGCCAACGAGCACCTGCTGGAGAAATATGGCGACCGGGTTCCGGTCCGCGAGAACGAGTGGGACGGCCGCCATTTCTGGCGCGTCTCCAATGCCGAGCATCTGGCGATGAGCGAGGATTGCGGCATCGTCAATCTCAGCCATTTCTACATGTTCGACGTCGAGGGGCCGGACCATGTGGCGCTGATGGAATGGCTCTGCGCCGCGAAGACCGGCGGCGACAACAATATCGGCAAGGGCATCTACACGCATTTCCTCGATGACGAGGGAATGGTGCGCGCCGACCTGACCGTCATCCGCATGGAAGACCGCTGCCGCGTCGTGGACGGCGCCGATGCAGGGCCGCGCGATTTCACCTATGTGAAGCGTGTCGCCGAGGACAAGGGCTTCGACGTCACGGTCACCGACGTGACCGAGCAGTATACGACCATCGGCATCTGGGGTCCGAATGCGCGCGAGACGCTGAAGAAAGTGGTTGCCGATCCGGCCGGGCTCGATCCGGAGAACTTCCCGTTTGCCGCGATCAAGCCGATCGAGATCGCCGGCAAGACCGTGACTGCGTTCCGGCTTTCCTATGTCGGCGAGCAGGGCTGGGAACTGCACATGAAATACGAGGATGGCCTCGCCGTCTGGGATGCGCTGCGCGAAACCGGCGTGATGGCTTTCGGCGTCGAGACCTATGCGAACTCGCGGCGCATGGAAAAGAGCCTGCGCCTGCAGAACGCCGATCTGCTGACCCAGTACAATCTGATCGAGAGCGACCTGGCGCGCCCGAAGGTCAAGGACGCCGATTTCCGCGGCAAGGGCAAGCATGTGGAATACAAGGCGCGCGACCACCAGCCCGCCATGCTGTGTACGCTGGTGATGACCGAGAACACCGACAAGGACGGCGTCAAGCGCTATCCGGTCGGCGCGATGCCGGTCATGGATCCGGACACCGGCAAGACGCTGGTCGATGAGCTTGGCCGGATCTCCTACACGACCTCGGTCGCGTTCGGCCCGACGGTCGGTAAGAACATCGCGCTCGCCTATCTGCCCTGGGATTACTGCCAGGTCGGGCGCAAGCTCCATGTTGAGTATTTCTCGGAGACCTATCCGGTCGAGGTGGCCGCGGTCGGCTATACGCCTCTCTACGATCCGGAGAATCTGAAGCCGCGAAGCTGACGGACGGTAAAAGCCGGTCATCATATTTTCGCGAGGGCCGGATTCGACATATTCCGTTCCGGGAATTTTCGCCTATCATCGCGTCATGCGAATAGCCGGATATCTCCCGCCGGTCATCGGCGCCGTGCTCATGGCCATCGTCCTTGCGGCGCCGGCGAGGGCCGAAGAGCGGGTCGACATTGCGCTTGTGCTCGCGGTCGACGTTTCGCGTTCGATGTCGCTCGAGGAACTCCGGATCCAGCGCGAGGGCTATGCGGCGGCGATCGCCAGCCCGGAAGTGGTGCGCGCGATCGGGCAGGGGGCCTATCGGCGCATCGCGGTGACGCTGTTCGAATGGGCCAATAACAGTTATGCCCGCGAAATCGTCGGCTGGACGATCATCGAGAGCCAGGCGGATGCCGATGCGGTCTCGGCGGTGTTGCTTGCGGATCACAGCTACGGGCAGCGGCGGACCTCGATCTCGGGCGCGATCAGCCGCGGGGCGGAACTGCTCGCGACCGTGCCCTATGAGGCCGACCGGCACGTGATCGACATTTCCGGCGACGGGCCGAACAACCAGGGCATTCCGGTGACCGAGGCGCGCGACGCGGCGATCGCCCAGGGCATCACGATCAATGGCCTGCCGATGATGACACGCGACGGCTTCGCCTCGCAATTCCACATCGACGATCTCGACCGCTACTACACGAAATGCGTGATCGGCGGGCCCGGCGCCTTCATGGTGCCGGTCAACGACTGGGAGCAATTCGCCGAGGCGGTGCGGCGCAAGCTGGTGCTGGAGATCGGCGCGGTGGAGACGCCTGCGCCGAAAGTCATTCCGGCGCAGTTCGTGCTCGAGGAGCCCTATGACTGCCTGATCGGCGAGAAGATCTGGCAGCAGCGCGGCTGGCAATTCGACGAATTCAACCCGTAGGGCGGGTGCGGGTCAGTCTCGTCTTCCTCCGTCATTCCGGGGCCGCTTTGCGGAACCCGGAATCCAGAGCCGTGCGGTGGGCACTCCTGCCTGTTGATCGAGGCCGTCTTTGGGCGGAGATCCAGCGTTTGTCCGGGAACTCTCGGATCTGGATTCCGGGTTGCGCGATGCGCCCCCGGAATGACGGCTGGTGTTGATCAGGCCACCAGAAGCTGCTTGCGGTCGGCGCGTTCCTGCTGCGGCGACTTGTTGTAGACCTCGCGGTAGCATTTCGAGAAATGCGAGGCGGAGACGAAGCCGCAGGCGATCGCCACTTCCACGACCGGCATCGAGGACTGGATCAGGAGGTGACGGGCGCGGTCGAGCCGGATCTCCAGATAGTAGCGCGCCGGAGACCGGCCCATCTCCTGGCGGAACAGGCGCTCGATCTGGCGGCGCGACAGGCCGACATGATCGGCGATCTCGACCAGCGACAGCGGCTCCGACAGATTGGCTTCCATCAGTTCGATGATGGTCAGCACTTTCGGGTTCTGCACGCCGAGGCGGGCGCGCAGCGGCAGGCGCTGGCGGTCGGTCGGATTGCGGACGCGGTCGGTCAGGACCATCTCGCAGATGCGGTTGACGGTGGCGTCATCGAAATCGTCGGAGATGATCGACAGCATCATGTCGAGCGTGGCGGTGCCGCCGGCGCAGGTATAGATGTTGCCGTCGATTTCGAAGAGGTCGGAATAGACTCTGACCTGCGGAAAGGCTTCCTGGAAGCCGGGCAGGTTTTCCCAATGGATGGCGCAGCGCTTGTCGTTGAGCAGGCCGGCGGCGCCGAGCGAGTAGGCCGCGGTGCACAGGCCGCCGATCTTGACGCCGCGATTGTATTCCTCGCGCAGCCAGGCCGACAGGGACTTGGTGTGATAGCGCTCGATATTGAGGCCGCCGCAGACGAACAGGATCGACGGGCGGTGCTGGCCGAGCATCAGCTTGCGCTCTTCCTCGACGGAGGTGTCGACGCGGACCTCGACGCCGTTGGAGGCGGTGACCGGTTCGCCCGTCCTGGAGACCAGCCGCCAGGTGTAGGCGTCATAGCCGAGAATGCGGTTGGCGCCGCGCAGGGGCTCTATCGCCGCGCAAAAGGCGAGCATGGTGAATTCGGGCTGGAGGTAGAAGACCACAGTCCTCTGGAGCGCCGGTGCGTGGGTCATTCTGCCATCCACATTCGTGCCGCGCGACGCATCTCGCGGTGTCTTGTTTGCGACAGAAAAACAGTCATTGACTGTCCGGTCAATAGGGCTTTTCGACGAGGCGGGGGTGTCCCGGCTAACGCTGGGGAAGGGGATGGTCTGCGAAGGCATTCAGTCACTCCATGCAATTGGCGTTACACGGAGCAGCCATTTCGCGCCTGTGCCGTTCCAGCGGCGTTTTGGACACGCCGCAGGGGTGAACGGCCAGCTATTATCAAAGCGTTTCCCGGAGGATTGGGATCAACCGGCAAGACGCTCCCTCATGGGCGGCTCGATCGACGGCCTATGCGCTTTCGCATGGGTTGCGGGCTAAGCGAAATGCGAAGCGGGGGCGTCTGTTTGCGACGCGGCGGGGCGTCGCAGGCAAAACAGGGACGAATTCGGCGCTCGGACTTTCCCCGTCAGCCGCGTGCGCGGCGTCCGCCCTCGCGCCTGCGCCGGCCGCCGCCGCGGCCGTCATCATTGGCGGCAAGTGTCTTGCGCTCGGGCAGGGTGACGGCCTTGGCCAGTTCGGGGAAGGGGTCTTCCTTGTTCGGCAGCGCCATGGCGGCGACGAAATGATCCTGGAATTTCGGCTCCAGCGCGGTCTCGATCTTCTCGATCTCGCGGACGGTGCGCTCGATCTCGCGGCGGTAGCCGCGGTTGAGAAGCGCCATGCGTGCGCCGGTTCCCGCCGCGTTGCCCACCGCCTTGACCTGCTCGAGGTCGCAGTCCGGGATCATGCCGAGCACCATCGCGTATTTCGGATCGATGAAGGAGCCGAATGCGCCGGCGAGGCCGATCCGGTCGACGCGGTCGACATTCATCTTGTCCATCAGCAGCTTGATACCGGCATAGAGCGCGGCCTTGGCGAGCTGGATCGCGCGAATGTCGTTCTGCGTGATGGTCAGGCGCGGGCTGCCTTCGTGCAGAACATAGGAGAATGTGCGACCGTTCTCGACGATGCGCGGGGAACGCGCGGCGAGCGCGCCGTCGATGACGCCGTCCTCCGAGATGATGCCGGCCAGGAACATCTCGGCGACGACCTCGATGATGCCGGAACCGCAGACGCCGGTGACGCTGATCGCCTTGGCGGCCTCGGCGAAATCGGGTTCGTCCGACCAGGGTTCGATGCCGATGACGCGGAAGCGCGGTTCCAGCGTTTCGGGATCTATGCGGACGCGTTCGATCGCGCCGGGGGCGGCCCTTTGGCCGCAGGAGATCTCGGCGCCCTCGAAGGCCGGGCCCGTCGGCGAGGATGCGGCGACGACGCGGGTCGAATTGCCGAGCACGATCTCGGCATTCGTGCCGACATCGACGAGCAGCATCATCTCGTCCTGGCGATGCGGGCCCTCGGTCAGGGTGGCCGCGGCGGCGTCCGCGCCGACATGGCCAGCGATGCAGGGCAGGATATAGGTGCGTGCGCCCGTGTTGAGCGCCAGCCCGATCTCGGACGCCTTGAGGGAGACCGCGCCGGAGACGGCGAGCGCGAAGGGGGCGCCGCCCAGTTCGGTCGGATCGATGCCGAGGAACAGGTGATGCATGATCGGATTGCCGACGAAGACGGCGTCGAGAATATCCTCGCGGTCGATGCCGCCTTCCTTGCAGGCCTTGTCGACGAGATCGCTGATCGCGGTGCGGACAGCCGTCGTCATCGCCTCGCGGCCTTCCGGATTCATCATCACGTAGGAGACGCGGCTCATCAGGTCTTCGCCGAAGCGGATCTGCGGATTGGACGCGCCGGCAGAAGCGATGGTGCGGCCCGACAGAAGCGACGAGACATGCAGCGCGATGGTCGTCGAGCCGATATCGCAGGCGATGCCGTAAGCTTCGTTCTTGAGGCCCGGATAAAGCGCGATCAGATGGGCGAAGCCGCTCTCCTCGTCGCGGTGGATCGCGGCGGTGACGGCCCATTGGCCTTCGCGCAGGATCTTCTGGACGCGGGGCAGGAGGTATGTGTCGACGAGGAGGGTTTCGAAACCCCAATCCTTCGCGAGCGCGGCCTTGAGGCGGTCGAGGTCGCCGAGCGGCTTGTGCATGTCGGGTTCCTCGACCTCGACATAGCACATCTGGACGGCGGGGTTGCGCTCGATGACGCGCGTATCGGCATCCTTGCGCACGACCTGCGCGTTGATCGCGATATCCTGGGGCACGTCGATGACGAGGTCGCCGAGGATCGTCGCGGAGCAGGAGAGGCGGCGGCCCGACTTCAGTCCGCGCACCCTGTCGTAGCGTTGTTCCTTCGCGCCGAAGGGCGACAGGTGGTCATCGGCCGAGGTGATGCCGTGCTTGGCAAACTGGCCTTCCTGAACCTCGATCTGGCAACGTCCGCAGGTGCCGCGGCCGCCGCAGACGCTTTCGACATAGACGCCGAGCTGGCGCGCCGCGTCCAAAACGGTCGTGCCCTGGGGAAAGCGTCCGCGCTTCCCCGAGGGCATGAAGAGGATGAGGGGATCGGCCATCGGCTCCGGTCAGGCGCGGGCGCGCCGGCCCTCGCGGCGGCCGCGGGCGCCTGCCGGCGCCGCATCGGGATCGCGGTTGAAGGCGATCCAGGCACCACCGCCGGAATCCTGGTTCAGCAGGAAGTTGGCGGCGCGGATCGCTTCCATCTCCTTGCCGGCGCGCGGCTTGGTGGAGCCGATGCCGAAGAGCTTGCAGAAGGTCTCGTCATCCATCTCCGGCGGCAGGATGATGCCGGCGGCTTCGACTTCCGCCTTCTTCTCGGCGATCTTCTTCGGCCCGACCGGCAGCGCCACCGGGTTCATGATCGCCGACGTCATGCCGGCCGCATAGGCCATCGGCAGAAAGGCGTTGTTGATGCCGTGGCGGTTCGGCAGGCCAAAGGAGATGTTGGACGCGCCGCAGGTGGTGTTGACGCCCAACTCCTCGCGGAGCCGGCGGACCAAAGTGAAGACCTGGTGTCCCGCGGTCGCCATCGCGCCGATCGGCATCACCAGCGGATCGACGACGATGTCGTGCGCCTTGATGCCGAAATCGGCGGCGCGCTCGACGATTTTTTTCGCGACGGCGAAGCGGACGTCCGGGTCTTCGGAAATGCCCGTGTCATCGTTGGAGATCGCGACGACCGGCACATCGTATTTCTTGACCAGCGGCAGAACCTTTTCCAGCCGCTCTTCCTCGCCGGTGACCGAATTTAGCAGCGGACGGCCCTTGGCGGCCTGAAGACCGGCCTCGAGCGCGCCCGGCACGGAGGAATCGATGCACAGAGGGCAATCGGTGACCGCCTGCACAACCTCGATCAGCTGCGGCATCAGCATCGGCTCGACGAAGTTGTTGTCCGCATAACGCGGGTCTTCGGCCATCTTGTTGGAGAACACCGCGCCCGAATTGATGTCGAGCACGGTGGCGCCAGCGGCCACCTGCGCGATCGCGTCGGCCTCGACGCGCGTGAAATCGCCCCGCTCCAGTTCCTCGTTGAGCACCTTGCGGCCGGTCGGGTTGATGCGTTCGCCGATGACGCAGAAGGGCTGGTCGAAACCGATGACGGTTTCGCGCGTGGCGGATGCGACGACGGTGCGGGTCATTATGCAGTGATTCCTACGATTTGGAGTTCATAGAAGGATATAAAGATGTCTTTATATCCCATGTGCCGCGTTCTTCAAGCCACCCGGCGGCTTTTTTGATGCCGCCGAAGGGGAAGACGTGAACCTGGCGGATCGCGGTCTGCGGATTGTCCTGCCAGTGTTTCTCGATCGGGCCGACCACGCCTTCCGGCGAGTGGCTGGTGGCGAGCGTCGCCAGAGAGCGGGTGCGCTTCTTGAAGAAGTCGAGCGAATTGCCGACGCCGCACATCGCCGCATATTTGACCAGCGTGGTGATCTTGGCCGGGCCGGCGACGCCGAGATGGACCGGCATGTCGATGCCATGCGCGCGCAGGCCTTCCGCCCATTTGATGAATTTCTCGCCGTCGAAGCCGAATTGCGTGACGATGCGGACCTTGGCGCCGGTGCGTTCGCCGAAGCCCTTCTTCAGGCGCAGCGCCTCGACCGCGACCTCCTCGGAAAAATCGGGGCTGCCTTCCGGGTGGCCGGCGACGCCGACATGGGTGATGCCGTATTTGTCGAGGAAACCGGTTTCCAGCACTTCCATCGACGACGAAAAATCGCCGGCATGTTTTTCCAGCCCGCCGCCGATGACCAGGATGTCATGGACGCCGGCTTCCTGGGTGGTTGCCTTGATGCGGTCTTCCAGAGCGGCCTTCGTCGACAGGCGGCGGGAGGCGAAATGCGGCACGGCGGTGTAGCCGAGATCGGTGACGCGTTTCGCGGCGGCGACCAGCGTCTCGGTCGGATCGGTGCCGATATCGGTGATGTAGACACGTACGCCGGCCGGGAAGAGGCCCGGAAGATCGGGGGATTCGACCGCCTGTTTTGGCGAGATCTCGATGGAGGCCGGAATGTGTTTCGGCCGGCTGTCCGCGGTGTCCATGCCAATCGTGTTCATTGCGCTCACTCCTTCTCAAAGCCTTCGTTCTTCACGAGGGCGACCAGCCGCTCCTTCGTGTAGTTCGCTTCGATCTCGGCGGCGGCCTTGTCGGCTTCCGCTTCCAGATCATCGCTGACGGCGACCTGGTCGGCCTTGCGCCACTCGGCGAGATAGGCGTCGCTGTCGCGCGCTCCCACCCGCATGGCGCACATGTCGATCGCCTCGGTGAAGCGAAGCGTCAATTCGCGCTTCGCGGTCTCACGCCGCTTTCGAATGATAACCTGTGCGGGAATGTCGCGCCAAAAGACGATGATCCGGTCTGCCATGGCGGTTCTCCTGTCGGTTGCCAGCAATGCAGTATGCCACGGCGCGCGGCTTGTTGGACGGCGACGCGCGGCAATTCAAAAACGACAGGGAAGATATGGCGCGATCAGAGCAGCCAGGAATGGGCGAAGGCGTGGGCGACGAGGACGACGCCGACCATGATGCAGATCGCCACGACGCCGGTGATGGTGCCGACGGCGAGCCAGAAGCCGTCACGTTCGGAAAGCGCGACGCCGCAGATGAAGCAGGCGAGCGCCGGCAGCCAGTTGCCGAAGGGGATCGGAATGACCACGGCGATCGCGAAGATCAGCGTGATGATGCCGACCACCTTCTCCGCCGCCTTGGCGCTGGGAAAGGGCCAGTAGCGGGGGCGCACCCAGTTTTCCATGCGCCGCAGGAAGGGAATCAGCCAGGTCGTCATGCGGTGAAACGCCTTCTGGCTGAGCGACCGCTTCAGGAAGAAGCGCGGCAGCCAGACGGTCGGGTAGCCGAACACCATCTGGAAGGCGACGAGGACGATCGGCACGCCGAGCAGGACCGTCGAGCCCGGTGGAAAGGGCAGAAGATTGATACCTGCGGTGAAGACCAGGAATGTCGCGAAGGAGCGGTCGGCAAGCGCATTGCGGATACGCCGCACGGTGACCTTGCCGCGTTCTTCCTGCGCGAGTTCGTAAAGGACCTGCGACAGCGGGCGCGGATGGCAATAGGATCCCGTTGCCTCAACCGGTTCGAACTGTTCCGGAACTTGCTGCAACATTTTCGTCCACTGGCCCCCGATCGGCGCTGATGACGCAATGATACGTCAAGATGATGACATACCGGTCAAATGCGACGATTTGGTTTACGAGCGCGGCGGTTCTACCACCCTGTCGGCGCGCTGCAAAGCCGGGGAGAGATCGCCATAGCCGGTGAATCTGCGCTCGAAGGCGAGACCGAGGAAATCCGCCGCCTCGCGGGCCTTTACGGTCAGCTCGGCATCGTCCGTCTGGGCGAGGAAGAGCAGGCGGTCATAGGCGCCGAAATACATGTCGCGCAGCTCCGGATGACGGTCGAGGCCGAGCGGTTTGACCAGGAAGGTCTCGAAATGGCGGGCGAGGAAATCCGTCACGAAGAAGGTCGTCATGTAGTCGTCGCCGCCGGCCTCGAAAGCATCGTTGCCGATATAGAAGGAGAAGCAGTGCGGGCCTGCGATGCGGGCGACGCCGTGTTCGGCGCAGACCTTGTCCAGCATGCCGCCGGTGCCGCAATCCGCATAGCCGATGAAGATGTGCTCGTAGCCCTCGGCGCGCGCCTTGCGGATCGCCTTGTCGGTCTCCGGGGCGATCTTTTCGGGGTGATGGTGGTAGTCCGCCGGCAGGCAGGTCAGCGAGACGTGGTCGAGGCCGTTCATGCGGCAGACATCGAGGATCTCGCGCGCAATCATGCCGCAAGCGATGACCCTGACCTTGTCTTTCACGTCGTCCATCTCGCGTGTTCAGCCTTTTTCAACGCCCGGTATAGATAATCCCTCCGAAACGGCTTGCCTATGATCAGGGCCCGCCACCACAAGCGAGGCGACTGCAATGTCGCGGGACGAGGCGATGAACGCACCGCAACACCAGACTTTTCTCAGCGGCCGGCACGAGCTGGGCGACATCTCAGGAAACCCCATGGCCGCGCCGGAACTCTCGATCATCCTGCCCGCCTTCAACGAGGCGAAGAACATCCCGCTGATCGTCGACAAGATCGCCGATGCGATGGGCGACATCGCCTACGAGGTCATCGTCGTCGACGACAATAGCCCGGACGGGACCGCCGGGGTGACGCGCGCGATCGGCCGCGACAAGCCGAATGTGCGCTGCGTGCGCCGGGTCGGCCGCCGCGGACTTTCGGGCGCCTGCATCGAGGGGATGATGGCCGCCAATGCGCCGGTCGTCGTGGTCATGGACGCCGACATGCAGCATGACGAGACGCGGCTTCCGGTCATGTTGCGGGAGATCAGGAACGGCGCCGACCTCGTCATCGGCAGCCGCTATGTCGGCGAGGGCAGCGCGTCCTCCGGTTTCCAGAAGAAGACCCGCGCCAAGGGCAGCGAACTGGCGACCGCGCTCGCCAACCGGATCACCGGCAGATACACGACCGATCCGATGAGCGGTTTCTTCATGATGACGCGGGATCTCGCCGACAGGGCCGCGCCGGCGATCTCGCGCGACGGCTTCAAGATCCTGTTCGACATCGTCAGCCGCTTCGGCCGCGACCTGACGATCAGGGAAGTGCCCTTCCAGTTCCGCGAGCGCGTCGAGGGCGAGAGCAAGCTGGGCTTCCTGGTTACCGTGCAATTTCTCGGTCTCCTGGTTTCGCGCATGACCGGCGGGCTGATGCCGGTGAAGTTCCTGCTTTACGGCATTGTCGGCTTCACGGGCCTGTTCGTCCACATGGCGACGCTTTTCCTGCTGCGGGGCGCGTTCGATATCGCGTTCCCGACCGCGCAGCTCGTCGCGACCTTCGTCGCGATGACCTCGAACTTCGCTTTCAACAACGAAGTCACCTTCGCCCATCGCAAGCTGACCGGCTGGCGCTTCGTCACGGGCCTGCTCACCTTCTACGCGGTCTGCAGCATCGGCGCGCTGGCGAATGTCTCCATCTCGACGCGGCTGTTCGAATGGGACTGGTCGCTCGCCGTCGCGGGCTTTGCCGGCGCGGTGATGAGCGCTGTGTTCAACTATGCGGTCACCAAGCTGGTGACCTGGCGCGATACCTGAGCCGATTGGCCTTGCCGGGCTGCCGTCAGACGGCAGCCCGGGAATTGTGCTTGCGCTTCATGAAGTCCTTGGCGGTCTCCACGGCCACGGCGGCGTCGCGGCAATAGGCATCGGCGCCGACGGCCTTGCCGAATTCCTCGTTGAGCGGCGCGCCGCCGACGAGCACGACGAGATCATCGCGGATGCCCTTTTCCTTCATCGTGTCGATGACGACCTTCATATAGGGCATGGTCGTGGTCAGCAGCGCCGACATGCCGACAATGTCAGGCTGTTCGCGCTCGATGGCCTCGAGATAGTTCTCGACCGGATTGTTGATTCCCAGATCGACCACGTCGAAGCCGGCGCCTTCCATCATCATGCCGACGAGGTTCTTGCCGATGTCGTGAATGTCGCCCTTGACGGTGCCGATCACCATCTTGCCGAGCTTCGGCGCGCCGGTTTCGGCGAGCAGCGGGCGCAGGATGTTCATGCCGGCCTTCATGGCGTTGGCCGACAGCAGCACTTCGGGAACGAACAGGATGCCGTCGCGAAAGTCCTCGCCGACGATGCGCATGCCCTCGACGAGCGCCTCGGTCAGCACCTCGTAGGGCGCCCAGCCGCGGTCGAGGAGAATTTGCGTGCCTTCGAGAATCTCTTCCTTCAGCCCGTCATAAAGGTCGTCATGCATCTGCTGGACGAGTTCATCGTCGGACAGGTCGGAAAGAATGATTTCATCGTCGGACATTAGCGGCATCATCCCTGAAAGAGTGCAAGCGGGCAGCGCCCGCTTTTTCCATAAACAGGATTTTGAATCGGAAACAGCCAAAAAAGCGCTTCAAATGCGACGGCGCCGAATGCTTTTTGCGACTGAGGCGCTTTTCGTGACCATTAAATTCAACATGACGCATTGTCGCGGCAGCGCCACCGGCTGGCGCGAATTGAAAGGCGCGAAATCCCGCCCGCCATCATTGTCAATGGACGAGAGCCGGAGCGTCGAGCGTTTCCGGCCCATTTGACTGGCAAGGTGAGATCATGTCGGACACGGCAACGGAAATGGGTGAAACGGCCGAGCAGGGCGCACGGCGCGGCGGACGCCGCGGGGCAGGCGGCGGCGCGGCGGCGCGGCGCGCGGCGCGCAGCGGCGGCAAGACGGGGCCGGCGATGCCTCATATCACCCGGCGTGTGCCGGTCTACGAAGTGCTCGGCGAGGAAGCGCTCGCGACGATCGAGGCCAATGCCGACACGGTGCTCGAGGAAGTCGGCATCGAATTCCGCGACGACGAGGAAGCGATCAGGCTCTGGAAGGACGCCGGCGCGGACGTCAAGGGCCAGCGCGTCCACTTCCCGAAGGGCCTGTGCCGCGAGTTGCTGAAGACCGCGCCGTCGGTCTTCACCCAGCATGCGCGCAATCCGGAGCGCAGCGTGCAGATCGGCGGCGACGCCACCGTGTTCGCGCCCGTCTACGGCCCGCCCTTCGTGCGCGATCTCGACGGAGAGCGGCGCTACGCGACGATCGAGGATTTCCGCAATTTCGTGAAGCTCGCCTACATGGCGCCGTCCATGCACCATTCCGGCGGAACGGTGTGCGAGCCGGTCGACATCCCGGTCAACAAGCGGCATCTCGACATGGTCTACAGCCATATGCGCTATTCGGACAAACCCTTCATGGGGTCGGTCACCGCGCCGGAGCGCGCCGAGGACACGGTGGCGATGTGCAAGATCCTGTTCGGCGACGAATATGTGGACAACAACACGGTCGTCATCAACCTGATCAACGCCAACTCGCCGATGGTGTTCGACGACACGATGCTGGGCGCGGCCAAGGTCTATGCGCGCAACAACCAGGCCTGCATCGTCTCGCCCTTCATCCTCGCCGGCGCGATGAGCCCGGTGACGATTGCGGGAACGCTGACCCAGGTGCTGGCGGAGGTGCTCGCCGGCGCATCTTTCACGCAGCTCGTGCGGCCCGGCGCGCCGGTGTTGTTCGGCACATTCGCCGCCTCGATCTCGATGCAGTCCGGCGCGCCGACCTTCGGCACGCCCGAGCCGTCGCTGGTTTCCTATGGCGCGGCGCAGCTGGCGCGCCGGCTCGGCCTGCCGTTCCGGACCGGCGGCTCGCTGTGCGGCTCGAAAGTGCCGGACGCGCAGGCGGCGCATGAGAGCGCGGCGACACTGAACATGACGCTTCTCGCCGGCACGAACTTCGCGCTGCATTCGGCCGGCTGGCTGGAAGGCGGGCTCGTCTCCTCCTACGAGAAGTTCATGATCGATATCGACCAGCTTGGCATGCAGCAGCGTTTCGCCGAAGGCGTCGACATGAGCGAGAACGGGCAGGCGATGGATGCGATCCGCGAGGTCGGTCCGGGAAGCCATTATCTCGGCTGCGACCACACGCGCTCCAATTTCGAGAACGCCTTTTACCGTTCGCTGATCGCCGACAACAATTCCTTCGAGCAGTGGGACCTCGAGGGCCGCAAGAGCGCCGACCAGCGCGCCAATGCGCTGGCGCGTCAATGGCTCGAAAACTACCAGGCGCCCGACCTCGATCCGGCGATCGACGAGGCGCTGCAGGCCTTCATGCGCCAGCGCAAGGACTCGATGCCCGACGCCTTCAGTTGAAGGAAGCCCGCGGACGGCCGGGCTAAAGTGGCCGACATCATCCACAAGGAGGTCTGGCGCACCGTCGGCGGTGACCGGGAATGACCGGTCTTGCCGTGGCGCTGGCCGAACATGGCCTGATCGTTCGAGGAGGCTTCTCTTTCGCGGAGGACGAAGCCGCGCCGCCGGGGCCTTCCGGCGCAGGCGCGCGCAGCGTCATGCTGGTCGGCCATGGCGGCGGAAGCATCTGGCCGCATTTCTCGGCATGGCTCGGGGAGCAGGGGGAGCCGCCCGCCGATCCGCTCGATTGCTGGTCGCGGCATGTGCTCGATCCGATCGCCCGGCGCTTCGGCGCACGCGCCGTCTATCCCTTCGAAAAGCCGTGGCTGCCGTTTCAGCAATGGGCGAAGCGCGCCGAGGGCCTGAAATCCTCGCCGCTCGGCATCTTGATGCATCCGGAATTCGGCTTGTGGCACGCCTATCGCGGGGCGCTGCTGTTCGAGGATGAGATCGAGCCTGAAGCTGCTGCCAATCCGATTCACGTTTGCGACGCATGTGTCGGAAAACCCTGCATGAATGTCTGCCCGGCGCAGGCGGTCTCGGAAGAGGGGATGGATATCGGGCGGTGCCACGGCTGGTTGAGCCCGGAGGCCGGACAGGCTTGCCGCACCGAAGGATGTCTGGCCCGTTCTGCCTGTCCGCATGATCGTTTCCGGTACTCTCCCGCGCAGGCCGCCTTCCATATGGCGGCGCATCTGCGGGGATTGTAATCGGGCTCCAAGAGCGGTTGACAAATTTTTTCATTCGGCACCCAAGGATCGCCGGATTGGAACCGTCTTATGGGCGATGATGACGATAACCGGGGATGCTCTTTCGCCTTCCGACGCCATCGCCGGTGACGGCGACCAGGCGCTGGCCGTGCGCGCGAGCGCGGGAGACCGCGAGGCTTTCGCGCGTCTGCTGGAACGCCACTACGACACGATCCACCGGATCGCGTGGCGGTGGTGCGGCGACGGTACGGAGGCCGACGACATTGCCCAGGATGTCGCCGTCAAGCTGGGGCGCGCGATCTCGGGATGGCGCGCCGAGGCGTCGTTCCCGTCCTGGCTCTACCGCATCGTCTTGAACACGGTGCGCGACCGGCAGCGGGCGCGCGCCTCGGAACGCCGGCGCGTCGAAGCCTATGCCGTGCAAACGCTGGTCGACGCGCAGGGGGGCGGGGGAGCCGATGACGATCCGGCCGCAAGGCTGTGGTCGGCCGTCGGCTCCCTCCCGGACCGCCAGCGCGATGCGGTGCTGCTGGTCCATGGCGAGGGGCTGAGCCACGACGAGGCGGCCGGGGTCATGGGCGTGTCGGAAGGCACGGTGTCGTTCCACATTCACGAGGCGAAGAAGAAACTGAGGGCGATGATGCAGGCGCCCGAGGATGAGCTGTCATGAGCGACGACGAATTCGATCTCGATCTTCTCAAGACCGTCAAGGCGCCGCGCCCGGACGCGCAGACGCGCGACCGCGCCATGCGCGAGGCGCTGGCCGCCTTCGACGACGAAAAAAATCAGGCCGCCACCCAAGGATCGGCTTCCGGCTCCCGTCTCATGACCATTCTGCAACGGTCATGGAGCACGACCATGGAAACCCTTTCGAAAGGCCGGCTGATGTCCGGCACCGCCATCGCCACGATCCTGGCGGTTCCGCTGGCGGGCTATCTCGCCTTCATGGTGATCAATGACGGCTACCGGCCGGGCATGACCGGCTCGCAGCCGATGGAACTCGCCGCCGACCAAAGCCGCCGCGCGGACGACACGGTCCGGCAGCAGGCCGCAAGGCCCGCGCCGGAACCGGCGCCCCGCGAGGTGGAGGAACGCGACCGGGCCATCGTGCTCAGCGAAGCGATGCCGCAGGCGACACCGCCGGCGGGTTACGTGCAGCAGGGCGCACTCGCCAAGCGGTCGCTTGTCGGCGACGGATCGGCCAAGGTGTCGCCCGGCGTGGAGCGGCTCAGCCGCGACCGGTTCGAGAGCTTCGAGACTTCGAGCGTCCGTTCGGTGCTGGAAGACCCGGTTTCGACCTTCTCGATCGATGTCGACACGGCGTCCTATGCGGTCGTCCGTCGCGCGCTGATGGAAGGGCGTCTGCCCGATCCGGACAGCGTGCGGGTCGAGGAGCTGATCAACTATTTCAATTATGCCTATCCGCTGCCGGATAGCCGCGAAGCGCCCTTCGGCGTCAATGTCTCGGTCTCGCCGACGCCGTGGAATGCCGACACGAAGCTGATGCATATCGGCATTCAGGGTTACGACATCGTCCCGGCGGACCGGCCGGCGGCCAATCTCGTCTTCCTGATCGACGTGTCCGGCTCGATGGACGCGCCGGACAAGCTGCCGCTCCTGAAGAGCGCCTTCCGGCTGCTGCTCGACAAGCTCGACGATCGCGATACCGTCTCCATCGTCACCTATGCGGGCAATGCCGGTACGGTGCTGGAGCCGACCAGGGCGGACGAGCGTGAAAAGATCCTCGAGGCGATCGACACGCTGCAGCCGGGCGGCACGACCGCCGGCGCGGCGGGGATCGAACAGGCCTACAAGCTCGCCCGCCAGGCGAGGGTCGAGGGCGGCGTCAACCGGGTGATGCTGGCGACCGACGGCGACTTCAATGTCGGCGCGTCCTCCGACGAGGCGTTGAAGCGCATCATCGAGGACGAGCGCGACGACGGCATCTTCCTGTCGGTGTTCGGCTTCGGCCAGGGCAATTACAACGACCAGCTGATGCAGGTGCTCGCCCAGAACGGCAACGGCACGGCGGCCTATATCGACACGCTGGCCGAAGCGCAGAAGACGCTCGTCGAGGAGGCCGGGTCGACGTTGTTCCCGATCGCAAAGGATGTGAAGATCCAGGTCGAGTTCAATCCGGAGACTGTCGCCGAGTATCGGCTGATCGGCTACGAGACGCGGGCCTTGAAGCGCGAGGACTTCAACAATGACCGGGTGGACGCCGGCGATATCGGCTCCGGCCATTCGGTGACGGCGATCTACGAGATCACGCCGGTCGACAGCCCGGCCGTGCAGAACGACCCGCTGCGCTACGGCGAGACGGATCAGGCGGCGGCGAGCGGCGACGCGTCGGACGAATATGCCTTCCTGAAGCTGCGCTACAAGCTGCCCGACGAGACGAAGAGCCATCTGATCACGACGCCGGTGGGGCCGGGCCTCGACAAGGCGTCGCTGGACGGGCTCTCGACCGATGCGCGCTTCTCCATCGCGGTCGCCGCCTTCGGCCAGAAGCTGCGCGATACGGACGCCGTGGCGGATTACTCCTGGGACGAGATCCGCGCGCTTGCGGCGGGTGCGCGCGGCGCGGACCCCTATGGCTACCGCAGCGAGTTCCTTCGCCTGATCGGATTGGCGGAAAGCCTCGACCGTTGATCCGACTGCGCCCGGCGTCAAATACCCTGACGCCGGGCGTTTCCCATTGACCGGCACGTTACGCTCTTATATTGAGCCGGCAGGGCACGAGGCGCCCGCCGCTCGCCGGAATTTCCGATGGTGAAGCCTCCCGGCGCAGGCCGGTTTTCCAGCAGACCCGTTTGAGACGCGGTCGCGCGGCAATGCGAGCTCCCGCCAATCATGACCGCAGATCAGGACGGAACTGCCGTTATGTCACTTCAATCCCCCCTGCCGGGCGAGATGCCCCGGACCATCGCGCAGGCCAAGCAGCGCGCCAAGATCATGCGCAAGGACCTGTTCTCGCGCGGTATCAAGATCAGCTATTCCCAGGCGCTGGAGCGCGTCGCCGCCGAGTTCGGCTATCGCGACTGGAACACCGCCGTGGCGCGGCTCTCCAACGAACCGCCTTTCTCCATCCAGGTGGGCGACACTGTCAGCGGCGCCTATCTGAGGCAGAACTTCACCGGCCAGGTGCTAGCGGTGCGCGAGATCGGCGGCGGCAGCCATTACGAGGTGACGCTGCATTTCGACGAGCCGGTCGACGTGGTGACGTTCGACAGCTTCTCGGCCTTCCGCCAGCGGGTCAATGTGACGGTCGACGACACCGGCGTCTCGCCGGCGAAGACCAGCGACGGCGAACCGCATATGGTGATCTGGCCGCTGGCCTTGGCGGTGGCGTGAGCCGCCGTCAGGCGGTGACGAGGCGCGCGCCGACGAGGCAGAAGAACGCCCCGAAGGCCGCCTCGAACCAGCGCGCGGCGCGGCGGTAGACAGCCTGCGCGCCGCGCGACGAGAACAGCAGGACGTAAGTCCCGTAGATCGTGAAGGACGACAGGCCGGCGGCGGCGCAGAATTCGAGGATCACCGGCAGCGACGCGTTCGACGACACGACGAAGACGGAAATCGACGCCCAGAACAGCGCCGATTTCGGGTTCAGGAGGCAGACGCCGAGGCCGCGGAAATAACCCGCGAGTGGCGACAATTCCCGCGCGTCCGGGCGGATCGCGCCGGGCGCGTTGCGCCATGCCGCAAGCAGCGAGCGGATGCCGAGGAAGACCAGATAGGCTCCGCCGGCGAGCTTCAGCGCGAGGAAGGCCGGCGGGAAGACGGTGAAGATCGCGGCGACGCCGAAGGCCGAGGCGAGCGACCAGATGAGGGTGCCCGTCGCGATGCCGGCGACGACCATGAGGCCGGGCCTGCGGCCATGACCGAGCGCGGTCGAGGCGGCGGCGACTAGATTGGGTCCGGGGGCGGCGATGGCGACGACCAGCATCAACCAGGCGGTCAGCAGCACGGAAAAGGTCTCGTGGGTCATGACCGAATCCCTAGTCCGGAATCGTGTGGCTGGCGAGTGGAAATCCGCGCCCGGCATTGACTTGCCCCCTCGGGCCATGCGCCCATGCGCGGCATGAAACTGACGCTTGCCGATATTCTTGCCGCGCAGAAGACGATTGCGGGGATCGCGACCGATACGCCGCTCGTGCCGTCGCCGTTTCTCTCCGAGAGGAGCGGCGTCGAGGTCCTGCTGAAGCTGGAGATCGCCCAGCCGATCGGGGCCTTCAAGCTGCGCGGCGCGATGAACGCCATCGCCAATCTGCCGGCCGACGTGCCGGGGGTCACCTGCTGTTCGACCGGCAACCACGGGCGCGGGGTGGCCTTCGCGGCGCGCGCGCGGAGCATTCGCGCCGTGGTCTGCATGTCGCCGATGGTGCCGCAAGCCAAGGTCGACGGCATCAGGGCGCTCGGGGCGGAGGTGCATATCGCGGGCGAGAGCCAGGACGACGCCTATGCGGAGAGCCTGAAGCTGAGCGAGAAGGAGGGGCTTGCGCAAATCTCGCCCTTCGACGACCCGCATGTGATCGCGGGGCAGGGGACGATCGGGCTGGAACTGCTCGCGCGACGCCCGGATCTCGAAACCATCCTGGTGCCGCTGTCGGGCGGCGGGCTCGCTGGCGGCATCGCGCTGGCGGCGAAGACGATCAAGCCGTCGATCAGCATAATTGGAATCTCCATGGATCGCGGCGCGGCGATGCATGAATCGCTTGCCGCCGGGCATCCGGTCGAGGTGACCGAGGTGGCGAGCCTGGCGGATTCGCTCGGCGGCGGGATCGGCATGCACAATGAATACTCCTTCGATCTCTGCAGGCGCTATCTCGATGATACGCTTTTGGTGAGCGAGGAGGATATCTATGCCGGCATGCAGGCGCTCTACTTCGAGGACCGGCTGGTGGCCGAGGGCGGTTCGGCGGTCGGCGTCGCGGCGCTGCTGGCCGGCAAGCTCGACGACCTGAAAGGGCCGGTCGCGGCAATCATCACCGGACGCAATCTCGACATGGAGATCCACGCCGCGATCATGGCCGGCGCGGACGTGACGCTCGGCGAAACGACCATCAGGGGGAGACGCCATGGGACATGAGGTTCTGATCGCCAACGAGGCCGAGCTGCGCGAGGCGGTGAAGCTGGACCTCGCGGCGGTGGAGGTCGTCGAGAAGGCATTCGCGGCGCTGTCGGAGGGCGGGGTGGTGATGCCGCCGGTCCTGTCGATGGACCTGCCGGACGCGCATGGCGAGGTTGACGTGAAGACGGCCTATCTTCCGGGTTTCGATGGGTTCGCGATCAAGGTCAGTCCCGGTTTCTTCGACAATCCGAAGATCGGGCTGCCCAGCCTCAACGGACTGATGATGCTGTTCTCGGCGAAGACCGGCCTGGCGCAGGCGCTGTTCCTCGACAATGGCTATCTGACCGATATCCGTACGGCGGCGGCCGGCGCGGTGGCGGCGAAATACCTGGCGCCGGGCGCTGTGACGACGGCGGCGGTGATCGGCACCGGCGTGCAGGCGCGGCTGCAGATGGCGGCGGCGCATCTGGTGCGGCCGTTCGGGCGGGTGCTGGTCTGGGGCCGGGACCATGACAAGGCGAAGGCCTGCGCGGCGGATATCGAAAAGCTGATCCCGGTCGAGGCGGAAGCGGTGGAGGATGCGGCGCTTGCGGTGCGCGACTGCCAGCTGCTGGTGACGACGACGCCGGCGCGCGAGCCGGTGGTCAAAGCGGAATGGCTGCATCCGGGAATGCATGTGACGGCGATGGGGTCCGACCAGGCGGGCAAGAACGAGATCGAGCCGAAGGCGCTGATCGACGCCGATCTCTATGTCAGCGACCGGGCCGCGCAATGCGAGTTGCTGGGCGAATTGCAGCACGCGATCAAGGCGAAGCTGTGGACCGGCGGCGCGCCCGCGGAACTGGGCGACGTGATCACCGGCAAGCGGACCGGGCGGCCTTCGCCCGGCGCGCTGACGATCTGCGACCTGACCGGCACCGGCGCGCAGGACACGGCCATCGCCACCCATGCGCTGGCCGCGATTACGGCGGCGGGCGGGGGAACCGTGCTGGAGAGCTAGATGACGCCCGTCATCTGGAGCGTTGCGAGCATGGCGGCGATCAGCGCGACGCCGCCGGCGGCGAAAGCGGCCTGGCGGGTTCTGCGCAGTTTCTCGGACAGGGCGAGGCTTTCGCCCTGCAACTGGGCGATCTGCGCCGACTGGCGTTCGGCCGCGGCGGTCTTGTCGGCATTGTCGCGCTGGTAGGCGCGGACCTTCTTCTGCATCTCGCCCAGTTCGCCATTGAGAATGGTGAAGCTCTTGTGGCGGGCGCGGAAATCGGCCTCCATCTTCTTGACCATCTCGACCTGCTTGCGGAAGATCACCCCGGTGATCTGCGCATTGGTGTAGTCATATCCGATCATCTGGACGATGGCCGTGATGGCCTCGTCGGGGCTTGCCGCGAAGCGATCCTTCTCGCGGGGCAGGCGTCGCGGCGCGAATCTCAGAAGCAGGTTCTTTTCGATCTCGTGGCGATCCGGGACGTGGACCGCGAATTCCACCTTGCAGGGAATCGGATAGGCGGTGCCGAACGCCTCGTTGCGGTATGCGCCGGGGTCGGTCGCGGTCGTGCCGATCTTGATGCTGTCGGGCTCCTCCGGGCACGACAGAACGACAACATAGCCAGCCGCCACCTCGAACCGTGACTGCGCCTCGACCATTACCACTGTCGACCTCCTCAAACGCTTACCGACACCCTCATACAGCAACTGACTAGCAAATTGTTGTAGTAATATGAAACGTGGTTACTTTCGCGGCGGGGAAAAGATTTGCCGGATTCCCGATCCGGCACAGTGAGATGCCCGATATTGCTGCGGTGCGACGGTGCGGTTAAGGAAAAATTTTCCATCGCCCGCGCGGGCGGCCCGATGGTCGCGACGAAGCGGCGAATCGGCAGGGCCGGTTTTCGGTAAGTAACGGATATGACGCGGTTTTTTCTTCCGTTGAGGAAGGTTTTCGCCATCGAGCCAGCCCCCCTCTGTCTGCTGCGCAGACATCTCCCCCCGCAAGGGGGGGAGAGTGGGCGCGTGCGCTCGCTGGCGGGGAAGAGCCTTCCGCCCCGCCTTTAAGCTCCTTGTTGCACGCGTCGCTGACGGGGATCCCGGTCACGACGTGTTCGTCTCCTCCGAATACTGCGCCCAGGAATGGAGGTCCTTCAGGATCTCGTCGATCTCGTGGGTGTGGCGCTTGCGGCGGCCGGGCGGGTAGCCGGGGCGCATGGGGGACAATCGTTTCACCCGGCCGGCGGCGCGTCTGGCCTTCCATCGGGCGAGGCGCTGCGCCTCCTTATCGAGATTTTCGAGCGCATTCTTCAGCGCGATGAGACGCCGGCAGAGGCGGGTGGCGTCGACGGGATCGCCGGGCTCGGGAAGCTTCACCTCCGGCAGGGGCGTCAGGTCGCGGCCGTCCATCCAGGTGATGCGCGGGACGGATCTGGCGACGCGGCGGCGCGGGCCGAAATGGAAGTGCTTCAGCGGGTCGATCAGCGGGAAGACCGGCGGGCGGGTAGCGGTTTGCCGCGGCGTTTTGCGCTTGGGCTTGGGACGGGGACCCATGCCGGCGAGGCCGAGATTGATGGTGATCATTTTGCAGCTCGTGCCGGATGTCGCCATCGCGGCCCCCCCTCTTGCAAAAACCAAGGGCTTAGCTGTCGCTAAAC
>ENA-OWNT01000192-OWNT01000192.1-seawater-metagenome-genome-assembly--contig:-NODE-192-length-173849-cov-6.004897_pt1 | contig 173849 bp, 150 predicted proteins | sample MGYA00238136_ERZ651165 | MGnify/ENA primary metagenome ERZ651165 (study PRJEB26861, sample SAMN08777766) | seawater metagenome | isolation source: coastal seawater | place: USA: Florida | collected...
CCGCCCGCCACCGTGACGCCCTCCGGGAGCGCATCCATGGTCCCATCCTGGTGATGGCGGGCCGCCCTCAGCTGCGCAACATCCCCATCAACCACCTGCCCTACCGCGCAGACAGCACCTTCTTGTGGCTGACGGGCTGCAGGGTGCCGGGTGCTGCGGTCCTGTTGGATGGCGACGGGGACACCTTGTTCCTGCCCCGGCCGCCTGCCGATGATGCGCTCTGGCACGGCCCACAGCCGACCATCCAGGCGCAGGGACAGACCCTCGGCTTCGGGCGGGTGCGTCCCCTCAGCGAGCTGCCCGAAGTGGTGCCACAACGCTCCGGTCTGCGCACGCTGGCCACCACCGACCCGGCGACCAACCGCTGGCTCACCGAGCACACCGGGCGTCCCCACGACACGCGCACCGAGCAAGGCGACCCCTCGGTCATCGAGGCCGTCATCGCCCTGCGCTCGAAGCTCGATGCCTTCGAGATCGACGCCACCCGAGCGGTGGCCGAGGTCACCGAAGCCGCCCACCGCGCCGCCATGGCCGCCACCCGCATCGGCTCCCACGAAGCTCGGGTGGGCGCAGTCTTCGATGGCGTCATCGCCGCACACGGCCTCACCACCGCCTACGACTCCATTGTCACCGTGCACGGCGAGGTCCTACACAATTTCCATCGCAGCCACCCGCTCGCCGACGGCCAGCTGCTGCTTCTCGACGGCGGCGCAGAAGGCACAAGCGGCTACGCCACCGACGTCACGCGCACCTGGCCGGTCAACGGGCGGTTCTCGCCTCGCCAGAAGGCCGTCTACGAAGCTGTTCTCGAAGCCCAGCTCCACAGCATTCAGATGTGCCGACCCGGCACCCGCTACCGCGACATCCACCTGGCCTCGGCCCGGGTGCTCACCCGCTTCCTCGTCGACGAAGGCCTGCTCACCGGCGACCTCGACAGCCTGGTGGAGCGCGGTGCCCATGCCCTGTTCTTTCCGCACGGCGTCGGACACCTCATCGGCCTCGACGTCCACGACCTCGAGCTCTACGGCGACACCGCCGGCTACGGTCCAGGGCGCACGCGCAGCACCCAATTCGGTCTCAACGCCCTCCGACTCGACCGCGACCTGGTGCCCGGCAACGTCGTCACCATCGAGCCAGGCTTCTACGTGGTGCCCGCCATCCTCGCCAACGCGGACATCACGGCACCCTTTGCCGACTGTTTCCACGCCAGTGCAGCGGAGGCCTGGCTGGGCTTCGGCGGCATCCGCATCGAAGACGATGTGCACGTCACGCCGACCGGGCCGGACGTGCTCACGGCCGGCATTCCCAAGACCGTGGCCGAGGTGGAGGCCGCCATCGCCGCGGAGCTTGTGCCCTTCTGGTAGCCGCTGCTACCAGCGCCGCTGCACGAGGCTGTCTCGGAGGAAGCGCGGGTTGGTGTCGGGGTAGTCGAGGGTGGTGTGCAGGCCGCGGCTCTCGCGCCGGCGCATCGCACAGTCGACCACGATGCTGGCGACCGTGACGATGTTGCGCAGCTCGATGAGGTCGCCAGTGAGCTGGTAGTCCCAGTAGTAGGACTCGATCTCGTCCTGGATGAGGTCGAGGCGCTTGCGGGCCCGGCGAAGGCGACGCGACGTGCGCACGATGCCGACGTAGTTCCACATCAAGCGCTGGACCTCGTCCCATACATGCGTGATGACCACCTGCTCATCGGGCTCGACGGCCTTGCCTGGGTCCCACTCCGGCACCTCGGGCGGCATCGGGATGTCCGCGAGACGACCCCGAATCTCCTCCCCGGCGGCGTGGGCATACACGATGGCCTCCAGCAGCGAGTTGCTCGCGAGGCGGTTGGCGCCGTGCAGACCGGTGCAGGCAGACTCGCCGACCACGAACAGGTTGGCGATGTCACTCTCGCTGTTGGCGTCGACCTTCACGCCACCGCACTGGTAGTGCGCAGCTGGCACGACCGGGATGGGGTCGACGGCCATGTCGATGCCCGCATCGAGGCAGCGGCGGTCGATGTTGGGGAAGTGGTGCTCTACAGCGGCGCGGTCGAGGTGGGACATGTCGAGGTAGACGCAGGGGGCGCCGCTCCGCTTGAGCTCCGAGTCGATGGCGCGGGCCACGATGTCCCGAGGGGCCAGCTCCAGCCGCTCGTCGTAGCGGTGCATGAAGGGCTCGCCGCCGGCCAGGATGAGGCGCCCCCCCTCCCCTCGCAAGGCCTCGCTGATGAGGAAGGGCTTGGTCTCCACCTGGTAGAGCGTGGTGGGGTGGAACTGGACGAACTCCATGTTCGCTACGCGCGCGCCGGCACGGAAGCACATGGCCACGCCGTCGCCCGTCGCGACTTCCGAGTTGGAGGTGTAGAGGTAGACCTGGCCCGAGCCTCCCGCACACACCGCCACCACGCGGGCCCGGTAGGCGCGGACCTGGTCGGTGACCTGGTCGAGCACGTAGGCACCCAGCACGCGGTCGGGATGGGGCGGCAGCTCGCCGCGGTGCCGTGCCAGCCAGCCCTCGGTGATGAGGTCGACCACGATGTTGTCCTCGATGACCTCGATGGACGGTTCGGCGTCGACCTTCTCGAGCAGGGCCCGCATGATCTCGGCGCCGGTGAGATCCTTGGCGTGCAGGATGCGCCGCTTGGAGTGCCCGCCCTCCTTGTGGAGGTCGTAGAGCTCGGGCTTTTCGTGCCATCGGTCGAACTCGACGCCCATCTCGATGAGCTCACCGACCCGCACCCGTGCCTCTCGGGCCGTGCGCTCGACCACTTCGCGCTTGCAGAGGCCCGCACCGGCCACCATGGTGTCCTCGACGTGGCGCTCCCAGGAGTCGGACTCCCGCCAGGCCGCCGCAATCCCGCCCTGCGCATGCCGGGAGTTGCCGGCATCCCGGGCCGCCTTGGTGATGATGCGGATGGAGCCATGGGGAGCCAGCTCGAGCGCCAGTCGCAGGCCAGCAAGTCCGCTCCCGATGATGAGAACGTCGGTGACACCATCATCGGCGGCGGGAGACTTCGGGGAGCTGCTCATCAGGCCTCCGGACCGACACGGGCTGGTTGCCGGCACAGTGCGCGCCCTGTACCCTCCCGCAGTGCACTACGTCATCGCCATCTCGGCCGTTCTCAACGTCCAGCCCACATATTTCGGCACGGACATCTACCAGGCCGAGCTGTCCAACGGGACAGTGCTGTTCACCGACTCACCGAACTCGAACGGCTTCGTGCCGCTGTTTCTCGACAAGAAGCCGCTGCCATCACGCACCCGAGTGAACACGGCCACCTTCCCATTGCTCGACACCTGGGACGACGAGATTCTCGCAGCCTCCGTCCGCTACGGCGTGCCGGCAGAGCTCATCAAGGCAGTGGCGGTCGCCGAGAGCGGGATGAACCCGAATGCCCTGTCCCCTGTGGGCGCCATGGGACTGATGCAGCTCATGCCGGCCACCGCAAAAGGCCTGGGCGTCGAGGACCCTTGGGATCCGCTGCAGAATCTCGATGGCGGGGTGCGGTATCTGAAGATGCTGCTGGGGCGCTTTCCCAACCTGCGGCACGCCATCGCTGGCTACAACGCCGGTCCACACAACGTGAAAAAACACGGCGGCATCCCACCGTTCAAGGAGACCCAGCACTATGTTCGCCGGGTCATGGATGTCTACGACTACCTCTGCATGTCGCGGCCCGTCGTCCCTGAAGATGTCCCTCACCAGACGGGCTCCTTGCCATGAGCGTGTTCCGCCGCGCCGGATTCTGGAACCTCCCCAACACCCTCACCGTCCTCCGCATCCTCATGGTGCCGCTGATGGTGGTGATCCTGTGGGAGGAGCCCAGTCAGGAGGCCATGCGCCTCGGCTGGGTCATCTTTGTCGGCGCCATGATCACAGACATCGTCGACGGCTGGCTGGCCCGACGCTGGAACCTCACCAGCGCAGCCGGCGCCTACCTCGACCCCATGGCCGACAAGCTCATGGTGGCCACCGTTCTCGTGATGATGGTCGAGCGGGGGTGGGTGCCCGGCTGGTTGGCGGCGCTGCTCATCTGCCGAGAGGTCGCCATCACGGGGCTGCGCGGAATCGCCAGCCAGGAAGGCATGGTCATCAGTGCCAGCACGCTCGGCAAGTTCAAGACCTCCTACCAGGGCACCGCGCTCGGCTTCATCCTCTGGGGATGGCACGACTTCGGCTCCGACCCCCAGCGCGTCGGCCTGTTGCTGCTCTACGTGGCCACCTTCTTCTCGTTGCTGAGCGCGCTGGAGTATCTCGTGCAGTTCTTCCAGCAGGGGGCGGCGAAGGTGAAAACGCCGACCGACGGCTGACGGCTACAGCGTCTTGAACCGCTCGTACAGCTCCGACTGACGGGTCTCCATGGAGCAGGCGCGTCCTCCGATCCACACCGAGGTCACCCGGCTGCGGGGCTGGAGCGGGTCGCCCGTGCTGCGGAAGAAGGAGGCGCGTCCCCCCGGCTCCATCCGTCCCAGACCAGGGATTCCGAAGGCGTTGGCCGCTCCCACGGCAAGGGCCTCGATGGCGGCCTCCCACGGAAGTCCGTGGGCCACAAGCACGCCGGCATCGGTGCGCAACCCTCGGGCGAAGTGGTTGCCCCGAGAGCCAAAAGCGATCTGCACACCCGCGTCGTGGAGGATTGCGGCGTTGTCGTATCGGGCGTTGGGGTGCGCAAAGCTGTCGGGCTGAACCATCAGGGGCCCGAGCACCACAGGCAATCCTGCGTCGGCGAGCAGGTCGGCGACCATCCACCCTTCGGCACAACCGAGCAGCACACCATCGAGCTTGCTCTCGTCCAGCCAGGCGAGGGCCCGCTCGATGTCGTCGGCCCGCTCGGCGCGCACCAGGACCTTCAAGCTCCGCTCTTTGACCTGTTGGAGCACCTTGTCGGCGGGAGAGCGGTCCTTGCTACCGCTTCCCTTTTCAGGGGACTTGTCGCGCTTCCACCTCGGGCCATCCTCCACCTTCAGAGCACGCGGGGCCGGCGCCTTGTCGATGAGCTCCCGAAGCATTCGACTCGTGCCGATGCGAGACGACGGGGACTTGTCTCCTTCTGTGGGACGGGCCATCGAGACACAGAGCGCGATGGGAGTCCGGAGGACGGCCTCGTCGAGCGTGCGACCTGCGGTGCGGACGAGTGCGGCCTGTCCGGGCACGAGCCGTCCCATCGTGGGACACACGACCGAATGGGTGATGCCGGCCACCCTGGTGACGGCAATGGGCGCAGACAGCGGGTTGTAGCCGTCCACTGCGCGCGCATCCGGAGTGATGGCAGGCTTGTCGCTCTGGTCGACCGTCGACTTCTCGGCGCCGATCTCCGCCAGTCCCAACCGGCTCGATGCATCGGTAAAGCCCGGGACCAGCCAGTCTCCGCCAAAGTCCAGCCCTCCACCCACCTGGGGCCCCACCTCCACGATGCGCGTCCCCTCCACGCGCACTCCCGCTCCCCGCATCACCCGGCCGTGGTGGTCGAGAAGCGTGGCGTTGGAGATGGTGAAGTCGGTGGGGGCGGTGTCTGCGAAGCCGCCGAGGCCGACCCATGGCTCCGACGCGAGCGAGAGGGTGGGAAGACCAGCCGCAGCTGCGAGGAGCTGGCGCCGGGTCCAGCGCGGTGCATGGGACTCAGGGGTGCGCATCGGGGGTGCCCTCCGAGCTGCGGTCGAAGACGAGCTCGCCGTCGATCCAGGTGCGCTCCACAAGGGTGGTGACATCGAAGGGATGCTTCGAGAACAGCGCCAGGTCGGCGTCGTAGCCAGCCTGGATGGCGCCGACCCGGTGGTCGACACCCAGGAGCCGCGCCGGGTCGGAAGTGATGGACTCGAGGGCCTGGGCCTCGTCCATCCCATAGCCGACGGCCTTTGCCGCCTCGGTGTACAGCCGCTGGACGGTGTTGGCGGAGTCGCTGTGAAGTGCCACCGGCGCGCCCGCTTCCTTTACGAGGGCCATGTTCTGGGGGATGGCGTCATAGGCCTCCACCTTGAAGCCCCACCAGTCTGGCCAGGTGGCGATGCCGGCGCCATGCGCTGCGATGAGGTCGCGCACCTTGTAGGCCTCGAGGGCATGGTGAAAGGCGGTGACCTGAACGTCGAATTCGTCCATCACGCGGAGGATGCCTTCGATGTCGTCGTGACGGTAGCAGTGGACGTGGACCCTGATCTCACCGTCGAGAACATCGAGAAGGGTCTCCATCATGGCGTCTTCAGCCACGGGCTCGGAGGACTGCTGCCGGGCGACCCGGTAGTCGAGGGCGGACTGGAAGGCGCCGCGCATCCAGGCGAGGTTGCCCATCCGTGTCATTGGACCGAATTCGTCGGCCTTGTAGACCCGTTTGGGGTTCTCGCCGCAGGCCATCTTGATGGCACGGGGAGCGCCCTCGAACCGCATGCCGGCGAGGGTGCGAGATGGACGCAGCTTCAATGGAGCGGCCTGGCCACCCATCAGGTTTCCCGAGCCCGGCAGCACCAGCACACTCGTGACGCCGCCCGCCCGCGCCCGCGAGAATGCGGGGTCGGCCACCCTCACGGCATCCTCGGCTCGCACATGTGGAGTGATGGGGTGAATCATCTCGTTGCCGTCGGAGTGGGCCTCGAGGCCGGGCCAGGAGTACACCCCCATGTGGGAGTGCAGGTCGATGAGACCCGGCGTGAGGAACTTGCCGCTGGCATCGACCACCACAGGGGTGCCTTCGGGAACGGGAAGACCGGCCCCGACCGCTTCGATGCGACCATCGGTGACCAACACCGTGCCGTCTTCGATGGCAGGACCGGACACCGGCAGCACGGTGGCGTGGACGATGGCCAGATCCGTCGCCCGGGCGGGGACAGCGGCCAGGAGCAACCCCAGGCAGGGGGCGAGGGGCATGGCATCTCCATGCTGGAGGAGGGTCAGCCGGACAGTCCGTCGAGCAGCCGGTGAGGGTCGGAGGGCAGGCCGTTCCCGCGATACCGCACCACGCCCTCGGCGTCGACGACCAGCACAAGCGGCACAGCCGAGACCTCGTAGGCACTGCTCACCTTGCCACGCGGGTCGAGCGCCACAGGCCAGCTCATGCCCCACTGCTGGGCCGCCAGGCGCGCCTTGGTGGCATCCTCTCCGCTGTTGACCGACACCACGGACACCCGCTCGCCGTAGCTGCGCACGATGCCGCCGATCTCGACGGCCTCCCGCCGACACGGTCCACACCAGGACGCCCAGAACACGACCAGCGACGGCACGCCTGCCTCCGATGGTACCGCGACATCGTCACCGTCCAGGGTCTTCAGTGAGAAGGAAGGTGCCCGTCGACCTTCGCGGGGGCCGACTGCAGGTCCGCTTGAGCAACCCGTGGCAGACAGCCAGCACATGACCACAGCCGCCGGAAGCAACCGACGCGCGACAACACCGCTGTAGAAGACCCCAGACATGGCCCGTTGGTTAACACGGGCCCCCCGTCCGCCGGAGACCATCGCATGCCATCGCCGCTCGACCTCGCGTGGAAGCTCGCCCGGCCCGCGCTCTTTCGGATGGATGCCGAAGACGCCCACCGGTTCACGCTTCACAAGCTGGCCGGCCGCCCCCGCCTGATGCGAGACACCCTGTCCACGCTGGCGTCGGTGCCCCAGCGGTCCCCACCTCCCCCGCTCGCCGGGCTTCGCATCCGCAGTCCCATCGGCCTCGCAGCAGGACTGGACAAGGACGCCGAGGCGTTGCCCGTCTGGCCCGCGCTGGGCTTCGGCTTTGTGGAGGTCGGCACCGTGACTCCGCGTCCGCAGGTGGGCAACCCACGTCCCCGTCTGTTCCGGCTGCCTCGGGAGGCGGCCCTCATCAACCGCATGGGCTTCAACAACGGCGGTCTCGACGCCATGCGTGCACGGATGGGCGCCGTGCGGGACGCCGACCTCTGGCCGACCGTCCCCGTGGGTGCGAACATCGGGAAGAACAAGGACACCCCCAACGACCGTGCCGAGGACGACTACACGGCGTGTGCATCGGCGCTGCATCCGCTGGTCGACTACTTCACGGTCAACGTGAGCTCGCCCAACACACCCGGCCTGCGCGCCCTTCAGGCCCCCGACCGACTCGGGCGCCTGCTCACCGCAGTCATCGACTCAGCAGGCGGACGCCCCGTCTTCCTCAAGCTCGCTCCCGACCTGGAGCCGGCTGCATTGCAGGAGGCGGTCCATGTGGCCATCGACAGCGGATGTGCCGGCATCATTGCAGCCAACACGACAATCACGCGCCCAGGCGACACCGGTCGGCTCGGCGAAGGAGGCGGCCTGTCGGGGGCGCCCATCTGGGAGCTCTCCCGGAGCCGCATCCACGCCGCACTTGCTGCAGCAGACGGCCGCGTGCCCGTGGTTGGCGTGGGCGGCGTCGACTCGGCGGAGCGAGCACAGCAGCTCCTGGATGCCGGTTGCGCAGCCGTGCAGCTCTACTCCGCCATGATCTTCCACGGTCCGGGCCTTGTGGGCCGAATTCTGAGGGGACTCCGCAAGCCAGCTCTGCTCGAAGCGAACGCCCGGTGAGCCTCCCCTCCGCGCGAGCCCTGGGCGCCTGGATTGCGATTGCTTGCGGGGCAGGCGGCTGCCTGGCCAAGAAGACGCCCGACCACCTGAAGGTCGCGCCGCCGGCCCCGCTCGGTCCGCCCGTCACCCCACCCACGACCTTGTCGGATGCCGTAGGCCAGCTCACCAAAGGCGACCCACTGGTGCGCCGGCCCAACGCCCGCTCCGAGGAGTGGTGGCTGTCGGCCGGGGGCGGGGCTGCGATTGCGGCCTGGCGAGAGGTCGTCGGGAGTGGTCCGGCCGATGCCGCCGCCCTCGCGAGCTTCGAAGGAGCATGGCGAGGGACGCCCGCGGTGGCCTTGGCTCGGGGCGCCCGACTCGCCGAGCTCGAGCACCAGCTCCTCACCGAGGCCCAGGGGCTGGAGGGGGACCGCGCCCTCGTGACATGGCTTGGCACGGTTGTGGTGACCGGACCTGCTGGTCCGAGCGATGTGCGGCCCGCCCTCGACTGGATCGACCCGGATGCGGGCCGGGCAGGCCTGCTTCGGGTGGCCGAACGGCATGTGGTCCTGGGCTGGCTCGATGGGCCGGAGGTCCCGCTGGCGCCTGTGGAGAACGCCATGGTGGTGGGCACCTTCGACCGGCTGCGCGCAATGCCGGCCGGACAGCTGGTGGTCGCCCGTGCATTGTCCGACGGGTCGCAATCCGAGCAGTCGCTCCAGCTCGGACTCGACCTCCTCGCCGACGCCACCCACCTCGCACTCATCCGCAGCGCAGCCGACTCCGCACCCCAGCAAGAGGCCGCGCGCGACGTGGCGGACTCCCTCAAAGCAGCGCACAGCCTTCAGCTTGACGACGCACAAGACCCCCTCCCGGTGCTGGTGGCCGAAGCCTTCGAGTCCTTCGTGCAAGCGGGTGGGACCGACGCGTCCACGGGGCTCGGCCTGGTGGCGCTCACCGCAGCCCGCCTCCTCGATGCATGTCCGGACACGCCTTGCACGGGCCTCGACCGCCATGACAGCCTGCAGCGTGCCGGAGTGTGGTCGTCCTCCGCCGCGACCTACGCATGGGCCTGGCGGCTGTCGACCGCCCAAGACCTTCGCGACCAGCTCGAGGTGGCAGAGGAGCTGGGGCTGTCCACCGATGCGCTGCCAGACGTGGCGGACCTCATCGTCGGCGAGCGCACCGCACGCATCCCGGCCGCACTGCTCCAGCAGCCGACTCTGACTCCGTCGACTGCCCTCGCCATCACCCGCGGACTGGGCCAGCCCGATGGCACCCGTGCGGAAGACGCTCTCTCCGCGCTCGACGCGCACATCGCCAGGCTCTGCAGCAGCCCCCCCCCCACAATCGACCCTCGGTGGAAGCCGCCAGTCGAGCGCATCTGCGGCCGGCCCTCCCGTTAGCGAGCACCCCCACAGTGACCGAGGGGCAAGAATGACAACGCCCCCGCGGCCTACGATGAGGCGGCGGGGGCGAGTGGCCCTGGCGGTTCAGCTACCGGTGCAGGAGTAGGTGAGCGTGACGACCTCGGAGCCGGTCGCCGCCATACAGTCGGTGACGGTGAGCTCCACTTCAACGGTGTCGGTGGTGGTGACGCCGTAGGAGCCTGCAGCACCCGGCATGGTGACCGTGGGCGCCCAGGTGTCTTCGTCGACGATGGTGGCAGTGCCACTGGTGATGGACCAGGTGGGGTCGCGCAGCTCGTCGCCGTCGGGGTCGTAGCTGCTGCTGCCGTCGAGCTCGAAGTCGTAGTCGGCGCAGGAGTCGCAGTCGTAGCCACCCGCGCCGTAGCTGATGGGCGTGCAGTCCGCGGTGGCCGAAGCACTCTGGTCACCACCGCCGTCGGCGATGGGATCGTTGTTGTACGGACGCTCGGTGATGTCGACCGACAGGTAGGCCGGGGGCGACTCTTCGGTGCCGTTGTCGACCACGAGGCTGAACACGTAGGTGCCCGCCACATCGGGGACGAACTCGGGCATGACGTCGGTGGTCTCTTCGATGTCGGCGGTCGTGAGAATCGAGGTCGCCGGCGCGGAGACGAGCTCCCAGGTGAAGGTGAGCGCCAGATCGCCCGGGTCGGTGGAGGCCGAACCGTCGAGGTAGAGCACGTCACAGGTCATCAGGGACGAGTCGTCGGTGTAGGTCGCGACGGCGGTGGGCCAGCAGTACTGGTTGCCTTCACCGGGCGAGCCACGGTCGGTGGCGGTGGCCCACTGGCGAGTGGCCTGGCACCACCAGTTGCCGTCGTCGTTGAGCGTGGCGTCGAGGTAGCTCGGGTCGAGCGACATCGAGGCACCGTTGACGTCGGGGAAGGTGACGCCGTCGTCCCACTCGACCACGTCGAGGATGAGACCGTCCGCTTCCACCACGAGGCCGTCGACCTCGTTGGAGAGCGACAGGTCGTTGCCGTAGGCGTAGCCGACGTTGGTGACACCACCGTTGTCGAAGGGGTTGTCGCTGCTGGCAAAGACGAAGAACTCGCCAGGCTCGACAATCAGCAGCTCGTCGCTCGACACCACATGGTAGTCGGAGTCGACCGACGACGACAGGATGAGGCCGTTGAGCAGCAGCGTGGAGCTCGAAGCGTTGTAGACCTCGAACCACTCGCCGTGGGTGTCGTCCACGTTGTCGGGGTTGGTCATGATCTCGGAGATGAACAGCTCATCTCCGACCCAGCCACCCTCGTCGACAAGGCTGTCACAGTCGTTGTCGGTGAGGTCGCCGTCGATCTCCTCGGCATCCGGGTAGATCGTGGGATCCGAGTCGTCGCAGTCCGCGGGCGTGGTCTCCGAGCCGCACTCGGTGTATCCGTCGCCGTCGTGGTCGAAGTCCTCGTCGATCTCGCCGTCACCGTCGTTGTCGATGCCGTCGCAGATCTCACGCCCCAGGCAGTCGGCGATGCCATCGCCGTCTTCGTCGGGGAAGCCCTCGTCGATCTCGCCGTCGCCATCGTTGTCCACCCCGTCGCACTCTTCCGAGTCAACACAGTCGACAATGCCGTCGCCATCGGTGTCTTCGAAGCCCTCGTCGGCGACGCCATTGCAGTTGTCGTCGAGGTCGTTGCAGGCCTCTTCGGCGCCCGGGAAGACGTCGTCGTTGGCGTCGTCGCAGTCGCCGTTGGCCACGGACCAGCCATCGCCGTCCATGTCCTGCGACGTGGACTCGTCTTCGACGTCAGGCGCCGATGCATTGGAGTCCTTCGAGGTCTCACCGGTGTCACAAGCCACCGCAAGGAGGCCAGTGGTGAGCAGAAGCGCCAGCTTGCGGGTCATCGACTGTCTCCAGGAGGGGCAGTGGGGTGTATGAACCGGCGTGGGGGTGAGCCGCACCCGAGCGGAGTTCCTCGGGAAGATGCCATGCCGACTGTCGATCGTCACGGAATTCTGAAGAGATGGCGGGCGAAGGCGCGGCATTCACCGCCCACGTCACCGATGCCGAGCCAGTGCATGCTCCACACGCATCCAGCCTCTCCACAGCGCCGGGACACTACCGCACAATGGCCCGTCCCCACAACTTTCCAGGCGAAATCAGACCCCCGAATCCGTACCGATCCCTCGCAGAACGACAAGATCAGGTCCCATGAGGCATCAGAATTGCCTTGCGCGTCGAAACGCCCCGGTTAAATGCGGCGGGCTCGCGGGAACGGTCAGACTCTTGAGTCCCACCCGCCGATGCATTGGGTGGAGCTCCTTTGTAGAGACACCCGTCGTTCTTCGACATCGCGGCCCATCCACGGATGGCGTCGCTCGGCAGCGGTGCGCTGCGGGAGTAGCTCAGTTGGTAGAGCACAAGCTTGCCATGCTTGATGTCGCGGGTTCGAATCCCGTCTCCCGCTCCATCGCGCTTCCGCGGGAGTAGCTCAGTTGGTAGAGCACAAGCTTGCCATGCTTGATGTCGCGGGTTCGAATCCCGTCTCCCGCTCTCGAACGCTTCACCCCGGTTCTGCCGGGGTGTTGTCGTTCTCGGGTCCGCCGTGGTCGAGCAGGCCACGCAAGACCATCGCCATCCCCTTGCGTCAAGGGGGCGCTCGCGCTCAGCGGTCGCGCACGACCCGCCCGTCCACAAAGCGCCGCCCCTTCCAGGTGGCTTCCAGGCTCAAGGTGGACCGGACCACAATCCAGACCAGCACGATGTTCCCGAGCGCATGGGTCCAAGCGAGTCGCGGCGACCTGCCATCGCGCTGCTCCACACGCGCGCGGAACCACACCTGAAGCGCGCACACCAGCGCCATCCAGGCAATCCATCCCCACCCCGGCACCCCCCACCCGAGCCCGAGCCGGAGGAAGAGTCCGACCGCCACTGCAAGGTAGGGCAGCAAGGTGCCGACGAAGATGAACAGGACCGCACCCATGGCAGTGGTGAGCGAGCGGTCCATGCCTTCGAACAGGTTCTTGGAGTAGCCCGCCACGACCTCCGACAGCCCCCTGTAGGGCCGCACCTCGAACAGCCAGCTGGCGTCGAACATCCCGAGACGTCCCCCCACCCGCTGCACCGCGGAAGCCAGACGGACATCATCGAGAATTGTGTCGGCGACGGCTTCGTGGCCACCGATTCGGTCGTAGGTGGAGCGGCGGACGGCAATGAACTGGCCGTTGGCGAAGGCGGCTTCCTTGCCGGGGGTGTTGACCGCATCGAGGTCGACGGCGCCGCGGATGAGCCAACCCACAGGAGGCACGGCCACCTGTTCCCAGAAGGTCTCGAGGCGCCAGCGCCCAAACGCGCTCAGGAGGTCGAGTCGCCCGGCCTCCATCTGGGCCACGGCAGCGTGAACGGCATCGGGGTCGACCTGCACGTCGGCGTCTACGAACACCAGCCACTCACCGCTGGCCTCGCTGGCGGCCCGCGCGCAGGCCCACGCCTTGCCGGACCAACCCTGCGGGGGCTCGGTGCCGGTCGACAGGTGGAAGCGCGGGTCGTCCCCGGCCGCCTCGCGGGCCACGCTGCCGGTGGGGTCGGTGGACCGGTCGTCGACCAAGATGACTTCGAGCCGGGGCCATCGGGTCGCCAACGCAGCCCGCACACAAGCACCGATGCTGTCCGCTTCGTCGCGGGCTGGGATGCAGATGCTCACCATCGGGCCATCCGCGGGCGGCTCCCCGGTGGGACGGACGAGGCGGTGTCCCCTCCCCCAACGCGGAACGCCCACCACCAACAGCCCCCAGAGCGCGGTCAGCAGGGCGAGGTAGCCACCGATCAGAAGGTGGTCCAGGACTGGCTTTCCCCACATCCACATGCTGAGCCCTCAGCCTCCGCCGCTGGAATCGGACAGGGCCGGCGCGGCGGCTCGCGGGGCGATGCACTCCAGTGTGCCGTCGACGACTGCCCAGGTGCCCGGGGCCGTCTCAGCTGGAAGGCGGCGCAACACGGCCGCGGGATCCGGGACGATGACCAGGTCGGGCGGGATGGTGCGTCCGGGCGCGATGAAGACGTCCGCCCCCACGATTGTTCGGGCACCGACTCCAACACCAGCGAGTCCCAGCGGTGCCTGCACCAGCCGCCCCCAGGCCGAGACCTTGACGGCCCCGCGGATGGCCTGGTCGAGCAGCGCGGCCGTCTTCTTCAAGGCGGCACCCCGGTCGAGCACACCGAGCTGCATGTCCCCCGCCGCGGCACACCGGCTGCCAAGCACCGAGTACTTCACCATCGCCTGCCGCTGCACGGTCGCGCGGGAGGCAAGCACACTCCCCTCGACGACGGCCAGCGCCTCGATTTGCGCACCTTCTCCAATGACACAGCCCCGCACCACTGCATGGGGGCCGACCTCCACGCCGTCGGCCAGCCAGCTGGACTCGACCACCGCAGTGGGGTGGATACGGCACTCGTCGCCCATGCGGACGTAGGTGGCCATCACGCGCCCGGGGTCGGCGGTGCGCGCCCGGAGCACCGCACCCACCAGCCGAACCCCCATCTCCACGATGTTCCGACCGCCCAGCGTGCGGTAGAGGTGGGGGCCGAGGCCAAGCAGGTTGGCCCAGAGCAGCTGAGCCCAGTGCCCGCAAGGCAGCACCAGGGACTCGGTCAGCGGGAGCTCCAGAGCGTCGGCCTCGAACTGTCCGGCCGGTAGAGGAAACTGCACGAGTCGCTCGTCGACCTCGACTTCCAGTGGCGTGCAGGCGTCGATTCGGGCCGTCGTGACCTGGCCACCGGGCACCAAGGCCACCAACCAGGGCTCGTCGGGTTCGCCGAGGGCCACCTCCGAGGCGATGTTTCCCACGCGTCCGCTCGCTCGCCACGCGACGTCTTGTTCGCCGGCGCGGGCCTGTTCGAGGAAACGGTCGAGCGCGGCTCGGGTGACAGCCACGTCCTCCCGCACCAGGATGCGCCAGCGGTCTGCAGGCAGCTCGAGCCCGTCGTCGACGAGGCCTTCCGGAATGTCGAGGCCGGCCTCCAGAAAGGCCCGGGTCTGCCGGTCGGCGAGGGGCATCCCCAGGAACGGCAAGGTGCCGGCGGGGCCTTCGAGGCCTTCCAGGGGACGCGGGGAGCGAAAGCGCCCTCCGATGACAGTGTTGTCCTGGCGGACGAGGGCACCCATTGGTGGTGGTCTCCAGCTGACAGGCTCCGCTTCGGCAGCCTGCCGCGCGCGTCTATCGCATGGGCGGAAGGGGCGGGACCCGGAGCGTGGCTCAATACAAGCGAACCACGCGGACCTCTTGGCTGTGGGGCCCCGAGGTGGCCCGCGCGCCCTCGCTGCCCATGGCCGGAAAGAGCGACTCGGCGAGCTGGACCGCCTCGTCGTACATGTCGGGGCCAGCATCCGGGTCGTCGTGGATGATGATGTAGCGGATGCCGGTGTCGATGGCCTTCGCCCGGATGTCCCGGCGAGCGTGCTCGGGGGAGGCCCCCACAGACCGGCGTACGACTTCCCAGAATGCCCTGCCAGTCCCATTGTTGGGGAAGTTCAACCGACCGGCGACCGGATGTTGGTGGACGGCCTGCTCATGCAGGTAGGCGCGTCCGCCAACGACCGGGTGGTTGACGACGGCTCCCTCGGGCGCTTGCTGGAGCACGTCGAGAACCGGGTGGGTGCGGGCATCGGTAGATACCGGCAGGCCAGCGGTAGGGGCGACCAGGCGGCCCTCCGCAAGGACGCACAGCCCGCACACAAGGACCCACCGCGCACTGCGGTCCCGAAGCGACCAGGCTGCGAGAACGGCGGCGACGAGGGCAACTCCTTGGCCCAGGCGCCACAGCAGAGACAGGGAGCCCAGTCCCGGCGCACGCTCGAACAACAGGTAGGGAAGAGGCCACACCCGTTCATCGAGAAAGACCCATGCGAGGCCATCGTGGACGATGACCGGTCCCAGGCTCAGCAGCCCGCAGGCCAGTCCCCCGACGAGGAGCCAGGCCACCGGACGCAGCCGTCGTCGCGCACGCCAGAGGCCCCAGAGACACACCAGCGCGAGGGTCCAACCAAGGTAGGGCGAGTGGATGAAGTCTTCGCCGTAGCGGGAGATGACGCGAAAGTCGGGGCTGCGGTAGTCGCCCGGAATCCAGTAGGCGAGGGGGTCGGCGGGACCGGTGCTCCGCCGAACGCTCGCGAGCTCCGCAGGGTGCTTGATGCCCACCAGGTTTCCGCGCGCGACCGAGGCCTGAGAGACGGCGGCCGCAATGGGCAACGAGCCAGACAGGCCCACCAGCAGGACGACCGCCCGCAATCCCCACCGACGAACGGGCGTGGGATGCCACAACGCGAGCAATGCCCCCACCAGAAGGTAGGCCACCACAGCCGAATACCCACTGGCCGCAGTGGCGAGGACGAGCAGGAGCCCGGCGCCGATGGCCCAGGTCCACCGACCGCCGCGCACGGCCCTCGCCGCCGCCCAGCAGGACAGGGCTGCCGGCGCGAAGGCCGCAGCCTCCGAGGTCCCGTTGTGGATTCCCGACAGCAACACGGCCGATGTGGCGTAGCCGATGCCCGCAATCCAGGGCGCCAGGTGGGTCCCTTGCCCTGTCTCGCCCTTGACAAGCTCGGCAGCCAGCAGATGTGCACCCACTCCCGCAGCGACGAGACGTCCCCAGACCAGCAGGCCGTAAGCAGCCTCGACCCCGAACCAACGGGCCGGAAGTGTGGCGAGGGCCGCCCCGACGGGGTCCGCGACCATCAGCACGCCGCCCGAAGGGTGGTTGAGGTGGAGAGTGTGCCAGGGCAGCTCACCGCGCATCAAGGCGTCGGACACAAACCAGATGGACCACAGGGAATTCCACACATCCGAGCGGGCCGCACCGGGCACATGGGCGCCGAGCTGCCAGGTGGAGGGGCCCAAGACGAGGGCACCGACGAGCACGTAGCCAATCAGCACGAGTGGCAGGCGACGCGGTCGCTTCACGAGTTGCGGGGGACTGCTCATCCGCTCGCTACACCCAGGCGCGACACGGAAGATGGTGGACGCAGCCGGTGTCGGAGCGGCGCGCCTGGACTGGGCGAGCGCAGCTTCGAATGCACCATGGTTGTTCCGGCCGGCCGGCTGGAGGTACAACGAGGTGTGCTGGAGGGGCGGCCGAGCCTGGCGCCCCACCGACGTTTGAACGGATGCCGCGCGCACACCTTCATCGCACGCCCGGCAACAGAGGAGTCAACCATGTCCCGCAAGCTCGCCGTCCTGCTCACCGCCGCCCTCACCTTCGGGGGAACTGCACTGGCCGGCAAGAAGAACAAGAAGGGGAAGGACGACGCAGCGGCCCCCGCCCCGAAAGCGGCGGCTGCAGTGCCCGCCACGCCCGACGATGCCGCCAGCAAGAAGTTCGGCGCAAAGCTGGTGACGGCGAGCCTTCTCAACTTCCGGCCGAGCGACGCTGGAGGTGCAACCTTCCAGTACGACAAGATGACCTTCGGTGCGGACAACACCTGGACTGCAGCCGGCTGGGTGGAATTCGACGACGAGAAGATGGAGTGCACGGAAGCCGGCAAGTGGACCATGGAGGCCGCCGACTCCGACAAGGTGGCCAATGTCACCTGGACCGTGGACAAGACCGACTGTGCGGGCCGCGAGAGTGGCAGCGAGGTCCGCGCCCAGCTCACCTTGTCCAAGGACGGCACCATCGACGCCAAGTTCCGCTGACGCTTCACGCGTCCACCGGACGACGGGCCCGGGCCGCCACCGACCGCGCGGCCCGCAGGCCATCCAGGGCGGCGCTGATGATTCCACCGGCGTAGCCAGCCCCCTCTCCGACGGGCAGCAAGCCGGGCAGGCCCACCGCTTCGAGGTTGTCGTCGCGGAGGAAGCGCAGCGGTGCGGTGGTGCGGGTCTCGGGCGCGATGAGAACACCGTCGCCTCCAGCAAAACCGCGCAGCTTGCGGTCGAAGTGGCGCAACGCGGCTTTGATGCCTGCGACGATGGGCGCCGGGAGCACAGCACGCAGGTCGGCAGGTTCGACACCGAGCGGATGGCTGGTGCGCGGAAGCTCGGTGGACGGGCGGTTTGCGAGAAAGTCGACCACCCGTTGGGCAGGGGCCCGGAAGTCCCCTCCCCCCACTTCGAATGCCTTCCTCTCGATGGCGTCCTGGTAGCGCACGCCACCGAGCGGGTCGGGGCCGTCGTAGTCGGCAGGCAGGACCTCGGCGATGACGGCGCTGTTCGCCCACCAGGCCTGCCGTTTCGAATAGCTCATCCCATTGACCACCACGCGACCGGGATGGTTCGAAGCCCCCACGACGGTGCCCCCTGGGCACATGCAGAACGTGTGCGCCTTTCGGGCGGCAGGCAGTTGCCCACGGGGCCGGGGATTCGACGTGAGGCGGTAGGACGCCGGGGGCAGGTCGCCTCTTGGGGAGCCATAGCGAGCGAGGTCGATGAGCTTCTGGGGATGCTCCACCCGAGCGCCGATATGGATGGGACGCTGCACCGCCCGAGCACCCGCATCCAGCATCATCTTCCACACATCGCGGGCGCTGTGTCCCGTCGCCATGAGGACGCAGGAGCCGGTCCACTCCGCGCCGCTCGACGAGCGAACCCCCACACAACGGCCGTCGTGGACGAGCAGCCTGGACACGGTGGTGCGAAAGTGGACCTCACCCCCGAGCTCGATGAGCCGCGCCCGAAGACGGGGAAGGATGGCCCGGATGCGGTCGGTGCCGAGGTGGGCCCAACCTTCGGCGAGAATCTCCGGACTGGCGCCGAAGTCGACGAAGCGGCGGAAGATCCAGCCCAGGTCGCCATCGCGCCGACGGGTGTAGATCTTGCCGTCGGAGAATGCGCCGGCGCCACCTTCGCCGAAGACGACGTTCGACTCGGGGTCGAGCTCTGCGTGCCGCCAGAAGCGCCGGACATCATGGTGACGCTCCTCCACCGCGCCGCCCCGCTCCAGGAGCACCGGACGGGCGCCCGCCTCGGCAAACGCGAGGGCCGCGAACAAGCCAGCCGGTCCCGCGCCGACAACGATGGGGCGCAAGGCGCTGTCGCAGGCGTCGATCGGGACCTTCGCGACGACGGCGTACCGGGCTTCGTCGCGGTCCTTGTACGCCCGCACGCCATGGAGCTTGCGGTTGAGGCAGGCGGTCTCGAGGGCCTCATCTGCAAGGACGACCCGGTAGTTCGCCAGCCAGACGGGCGGGCGGCGGCGCCCATCCACCGAGCGCTTCAGCAGTCGAAACTCGGTGAGCTGGCTCGGCTTCACCGACAGGCGCTTGGCGAGAGCGCCCGTAGGGTCGGCATCTGGGCCGGTCCATGGGATGTTGGTGACAAGCAGTGGCATGACCGGCGCCATATCGCGGACGGTGGGCTGTGCCGATGGCCGGGCGAGCCACAGTCCCGTCACCCGTTGTGTGACGTGGTCGTGTTACGCCGGCTCCCCGTCCGTGGAAGAGCGGAGAGTCAGGCTCGATTCGGTCAGCCCCCTCGTCCACATCGCCCCACTCAGTGAGGATTCCCCATGGCCATCCGCGTCGCTCTCAATGGCTTCGGCCGCATCGGTCGCTGCGTGCTGCGTGCCGCCTGGAACGACCCGAACATCGAGTTCGTCCACATCAACGACCTCACCAGCGACGACGTGCTCGCCCATCTCCTCAAGCACGACTCGGTCCATGGCCGATTCCACAGCCAGGTCGAGGCCACCGGAGAGGGCCTGCTTGTCGACGGCAAGCTCATCCCCACCTCGGCAGAGCGCGACCCCTCCGCACTGCCCTGGAAGGCCCGGGATGTCGACGTGGTGCTCGAGTGCACCGGTGCTTTCCGCAAGCGGGCCGGCGCCAATCTGCACCTCGAGGCCGGTGCCCGACGCGTCGTCATCAGCGCGCCCGCTTCCGAGCCCGACGCCACCGTGGTGATGGGCGTCAACGACGAGGTGCTGAAGGCCTCGCACCGCATCGTGTCCAACGCATCCTGCACCACCAACTGCCTCGCGCCGGTGGCCAAGGTCCTCGACGACACCTTCGGCATCGAAAACGGCCTGATGACGACCGTCCACAGCTACACCATGGACCAGCGTCTGCTCGATGCTCCCCACCCGAAGGACCCCCGACGGGCCCGTGCCGCTGCCGTCAACATGGTCCCGACCTCGACGGGTGCCGCAAAGGCCGTTGGACTCGTCCTTCCTCAGCTGAAGGGCAAGCTCAACGGCATGGCGATTCGGGTTCCCACGCCCAACGTCTCGTTGGTCGACCTGGTGGTGAACACCCGCGAAGCCGTCACCAAGGACGCCATCAACGCTGCCCTCGCAGCCGCTGCCGAGTCTGGTCCCCTCAAGGGCATCCTCGGCGTGTCGACGGCACCGGTGGTCTCGAGCGACCTGGTCGGAGACCCCCGCTCGTCCATCGCCGACCTGCCCCTCACCCAGACCACCGGCACCCACACCGCCAAGGTGCTGACCTGGTACGACAACGAGTGGGGCTTCTCCTGCCGCATGGTCGACCTGGTGCACCGCCTGGCGGCTCTGGAGTCCTGATGAGCGCCCCCACCCTCCAAGACCTCGAGCTGAGCCCCGGTGACGCCGTCCTCCTTCGGGTCGACTTCAACGTCCCATTGCAAGGCGGAGACGTCGCTGACGACACCCGAATCCGAGCCGCCCTGCCCACCATTGCATGGCTTCGAGAGCGACAGTGTCGCGTCATCATCTGCAGTCACCTCGGCCGGCCCGGCGGACGCCGCAAGGCTGCCCTTTCGTTGGAGCCCGCGGCCGCACGGTTGGCGGCGCTGCTCGATGACGAGGTCCTCTTCTCGCCGGACACCGTCGGTGCAGGCGTCGAACAGGTCGCCCGCGACGTCCAGCCGGGTGGCGTGCTCGTGCTCGAGAACCTGCGGTTCCACGCTGGCGAGAAGAAGAACGACCCCGACTTCGCGGCGGGCCTCGGTCGTCTCGCGTCCATCTACGTCAACGACGCCTTTGGCGCGATGCATCGAGCACACGCATCCATCGACGGCGTGGTCGAGCACACCGAGCAGCAAGCGGTGGGCCTGCTGGTCGAGAAGGAGCTTGCGGAGCTGTCCCGCCTCCACGGCGACGTGGAACGCCCCTACGTGGCCATCCTCGGGGGCGCGAAGGTCTCCGACAAGGTGGGAGTGCTCGAGGTTCTCGCCCGTCGGTGCGACACCATTCTGGTCGGCGGAGCGATGGCCTACACGCTGCTCGCCGCCCGCGAGGTGTCGGTTGGCAAGTCGAGGGTGGAGTCGGACAAGCTGCTTCTCGCTCGCCGGGTGATGGAGCGGTGCGACGAGCGCGGCGTCCAGCTGCTGCTCCCCTCCGACCACATCGTCGCCGGAGCAGTCAGCGACACCGAAGGCGCAGAGGCTGTTCTCGACATTCCGGATGATGCGATGGGGCTCGACATCGGCCCCGAGACCGCCTCCGAATGGTCCGACCTCGTGCGACAGGCACGCACGGTGTTCTGGAATGGTCCGCTCGGTCTGGTCGAGGAGGACGCCTTCGCGAAAGGCACCCGGGCCGTCGCCCAGGCCGTCGCAGACTGCGAGGGCTTCACCGTCGTGGGCGGAGGGGACAGCGCGGCAGCGGTCGCACGCTTCGATCTCGCCGACCAGATGGGACATGTGAGCACCGGCGGAGGTGCCTCGATGGAGTACCTCGAAGGCAAAGAGCTGCCGGGTATTCGCGCCATTCGTTCCAACCGCCGCTGAGTCCAGGAGCTCGACATGACCCGCCGACCGTTCATTGCTGGCAACTGGAAGATGAACAAGGGCCCCGCCGCGGCCGACACCCTGGCTCGGGAGCTGAAGTCCGCGCTCATCGACGTGGTCGATGTCGACGTGGCCGTGGCCCCTGCCTCGGTGTGCATCCCCACCGTCGTGCAACGGCTGGCACACACCGGGGTGCACGTCAGCTCCCAGGATGTACACGCCGCCGACTCGGGTGCCTACACCGGCAATGTCAGTGGTCCGATGCTTCGCGAAGCCGGCTGCACCTACGCCATCATCGGCCACAGCGAGCGCCGCGCTCAGTTTGGCGAGACCGACGAACTGGTCGCAGCCAAGGTCGAGGCGGCGTTCCGGAATGGCCTGCTCCCCATCGTCTGCGTGGGTGAGACCCTCACAGAGCGCGACGGGGGCAAGGCCGCCCAGGTGGTCGAGCGACAGGTACGCGCGGCACTCGGAGATTTGGCGCCAGACCAGGCTGCCTCGGTCACACTCGCCTACGAGCCCGTCTGGGCAATCGGCACGGGCCGCTCGGCGACTCCCGACCAGGCGCAGGCTGTGCATGCCACCATCCGCAACGTGCTGCGCGCGATGTTCCCGCCATTCGTTGCAAACAGCGTGCGCATCCAGTACGGCGGAAGCGTAAAGCCCGGCAACGCGCGGGCACTCTTGGCGCAGCCCGACATCGACGGCGCGCTCGTTGGCGGCGCGAGCCTTGATGCAAAGAGCTTCGTGGCCATCGTGAGTGCGGCGCAACGACCCACCCGTTAGTCGCGTGGGCTCGGCCCTGAAGCCAGGCACGTCTGGAGAGACGAGATGACGATATTCGTCAACACCTTGCACATCATGCTGTGCTTCGCCCTCATCCTCATCATCCTCCTCCAGCCGGGGAAGGACGGTGCGGCCGCTTTCGGCGGTGGTGGCGGAGGCAACCAGATGTACGGCCCCCGTGGGTCGGGCACCATCCTCACGCGGGCCACGACCACGGTCGCTGCCATGTTCATGGTCACGAGCATCACGCTCGCATGGTTCAGCAACGACAAGGTCCGAAGTGGCGGCGGGGTCGAAGATGAGCTCGAACAGCTCCAGCAGGACGAGCTTCGTCGGGCATCTGTCACCCGAGCTCAGTTCGACCTTCAGCCGAAGGTGACCACGCCAGCGGGCACTCCGACGCCTCCGCCGGCTCCCAAAGCCCCCGCGCCGGATCCCACCCCGACCCCAGACGCTGCTCCGCCAGACGCCCCTGGAGATGGTGCTCCGGCAACCGGCGATGGGACCGCTCCAGAAGGCACCCCGGTCCCCTGACTGGCCGACTGTCCCGTCAAGGCCGCCCCAGCTGACTGTTCAGCTCGGGCGGTTTTTGCATGTCTCGGGGTTGAGACACTCGCCCCAGATGTCGAGGCGATGGCGGGTGATGCGCAAGCCGAACTGTCGTGCGACAGCTGCCTGCCGACGTTCGATCTCTTCGTCTTCAAACTCGAAGATTGCGCCACAGGTCCGGCAAATCACATGGTCGTGGTGCTCCTCTTCGTCGAACACCGCCTCGAAGCGAGCCTGGCCATCCCCAAACTGACGCTCCGAGGCGACCCCCGCCTCCACGAACAGCTTCATCGTGCGGTAGACCGTGGCGTACCCCACGGATGGACGCTGCTTCTGTACCGCGGCCAGCAACTCGTCCAGCGAGACATGCCCCTCCGTCTTCGCGAAGGCCTCGAAGATGGCAGTCCGCTGCCGGGTGGTCTTGAGTCCGGCAGAGCTCAGGTAGGCCTGCCACCGAGCCTTCATCTGTTCGCCACAGGTCAATCGGTCCTCCGAGCTCTGGGCAGTTGCACTTCCTCTACTACGACGGCGAGCCTGATTCCAAGAACGAACAACGCCGAGGTCGCGAAGACCTCGGCGTCGATATCCTGAGGAGAACTCACTCCTCGCCAGCAACCTCGTCGGCCTGCTCACCTTCTTCAGTGACCGGACCCGGGGTGCCCACGAACTCGATGATGGCCATCGGGGCGTTGTCACCCGGACGGTAGCCGGCCTTCATCACCCGGGTGTAGCCACCCGCGCGCCCCTCGAAGCGTTCGGCAAGGTCGTTGAACAGGATGTCCAGCGCTGCCTTGTCCTGGATGGTGCGTGCCGCACGACGGATGTAGTGAACACGCTTGACCCGCAGGTTCTGGAGCGCCTCACCTTCCGCCGATGCCAGCGAGCTCGGGGCGACGCCCTTGCCCAAGGTCACCATGCGGTCCGCAACCTTGCGCAGCTCCTTGGCCTTCGCCAGGGTGGTGCGAATCCGACCGTGAATCACCAACGACGTCACCATGTTGCGGTACATGGCCTTGCGGTGGGAGCTGGTGCGCCCAAGCCGCCGGCCCGCCTTCAGATGCCGCATTGTTCTCTCCTTCGCGGGGACGGCGTCTCACCGACCCGCGAGCAATCTGTTGACCCGAGGCTCAGTGGGAGCCACGGGGCTTGAAGTGTTCGGGCAGCCGCATGCCGAGGGACAGGTCGAGCTCGGCGAGCACGTCCTTGATCTCCGCGAGGCTCTTGCGGCCGAAGTTCTTGGTCTTCAGCATGTCCGACTCGGACTTCTGAACCAGCTGCCAAATGAATTCGATGCCGGCATTCTGCAAGCAGTTGGCCGACCGGACCGTGAGCTCAAGCTCATCAACGCGGCGGTAGAGGGCCTCGTTGATCGGCTCAGTGGGCTCATCCGCACCCGAGTCAGCGAGACTTCCCGCGTCGACCAGGTTGGAGAAGACGCCCGCCTGCTCCTTGAGGATCTTCGAGGCCAGAGCCACCGAATCCCGAGGACTCACGCTGCCATCGGTCCAGACCTCGAGCGACAAGGAGTCGAAGTCGGTTCGGTTGCCGACGCGACAGGGGGTCACGTCGTACCGGGCCTTGGCGACAGGCGAGTAGATTGCGTCGACGGGGATGGTACCGATGGGCTGGTCCATCACCTTCTTCATCGACCCGGGCACGTAGCCGCGCCCCATCTCCACCGTGACTTCGACATAGAATCGCGTGGCACGGGTGAGAGTGGCAATGGGATGGTCCGGGTTGAGGACCTCCGCACCACCCGAGAACCGAAGGTCGCCCGCACGGACGACAACCACTTCGCCAGCCTTGCCCTGCACATCGATGGTGCCCTGGATGGGCTCCGTGGAATGCATCCGGACGCGGACGGACTTGAAGTTGAGGATGATGTCGGTGATGTCTTCCACGACGCCCGGCTTGGCCGAGAACTCATGCAACACACCATCGATCTTGATCGACGTGACCGCGGCACCTTGGAGCGAACCCAACAACACCCGACGAAGGGAGTTGCCAAGCGTGACTCCGAAACCACGCTCAAGCGGACGCACGACAAAGCGACCGTAGCGGCCGTCATCGTGCATCGTCTCGACAGTCTTCGGGACGCGAAGCTTTCGCCAGTTCGCGAACTGTCCTTCCATTGCGCTCTCCCGTGCGGGTTTCTGGCCGTGGGGTCGGCTCCACACCCGCGCAGCGACCGTCGCCTTCCCCAGTGCCTCCCGGCACAACGACGACAGTCAGGATGAAGTGATCAGACGCGGCGACGCTTGGGCGGCCGGCAACCGTTGTGCGGAATCGGCGTGACGTCGCGGATGTGAGTGATCTTGAGACCGGAGTTCGCGATGGCGCGAAGTGCGGACTCGCGACCGGCACCCGGCCCCTTCACGAACACACCAACGGCCTTCATGCCGTGATCCATGGCCTTGCGAGCGGCATCCTCAGCGACAAGCTGAGCGGCGAAGGGCGTGGACTTGCGAGAGCCCTTGAAGCCACGAACGCCAGCGCTCGACCACGACACGGTGTTCCCGTTGGGATCCGTGATGGTGACGATGGTGTTGTTGAAGGTCGCCTGGATGTGGACCACACCGGACGGGATGTTCTTGCGTGCGCGACGCGGCGCGCCTCGACGAGGACCTGCCATTGTCTACCTCCCGCTCTTAGCGGCGCCGGGTGATGGCGCGGCGCGGGCCCTTGCGGGTGCGCGCGTTGGTGTGGGTACGCTGACCGCGGGCCGGAAGACCACGCTTGTGGCGAAGGCCGCGGTAGCAGTTGATGTCGATGAGCCGCTTGATGTTCATCGCGATCTCCTTGCGGAGGTCACCCTCGACCTTGTAGCCGTTCTGGATGACGTCGCGGATGGCGGCGACTTCGACCTCGGAGAGGTCTTGCGTGCGCACGTTGTGCGCCACATTGGCCTCGTCCAGGATCTGCTTCGCGAGCGTGCGGCCCACGCCGTAGATGTAGGTCAGGGCGATGTCGATGCGCTTGTTGCGCGGAAGGTCAACACCTTCAATGCGTGCCATGGTCTAGCCCTGCCGCTGCTTGTGCTTGGGGTTCTCGCAGAGAACCCGGACGATTCCGCGTCGGCGGACGATGCGACACTTGTCGCACATCCGGCCCACAGAAGCCTTCACTTTCATGTCTACACCTCGCCGGCCAATGCCGGTTCATCGGTTGATGGATGGCGCGCCAACCTGGGAACAGCCCGGGGCACGCAGACCAGCGCAGTTACGCCGGTCGAAAGGGAATGTCAACCCAAGTGTGCGAAGTCAGGCGGACAGCGCCGCGACCACTGCCGCACGCACATCGGCGATGCCTTGATTGGCATCGACATCGACCACCCGAGTGTTCGCGCGCGCCCACTCCAGCACTGGAGCGGTCTGCGCATGGTAGGTCTCGAGCCGACGCCAGACCGTTTCGTCCTGGTCGTCGTCGCGCTGGACTACATCCGCCCCACAACGGTCGCAGACCTTTTCGACTGCGGGAGGCTTGTGCGCGATGTGGTAAGTCGCACCACAGCTGAGGCAGGACCGGCGCCCAGACAGCCGCGCGTGAACCACCTCATCCGGAACAACGAGGTTCACCACCACGTCGACCTTGCGGGCGTGCCCACGCAGCCATCCGTCCAACAGCACCGCCTGGTTGACGGTGCGTGGAAAGCCATCGAACAGAACCCCGCAATTCGCGTCGTCCTCGGAGAGCCGGGTGGCCACGATCTCGACCACCGTCTCGTCGGGAACTAGCTCGCCCCGGGACATGAAGGACTTCGCCAGCAACCCGAGCTCCGTTCCCTCCCGAAGGTGCCGGCGGAAGATGTCTCCAGTGGAGACATGGGGAACGCTCAGGGTCTCGCACACAGCTGAAGCCTGCGTGCCCTTGCCTGCACCTGGGGGGCCGAACAGAATGACGTCCATGGAGAACTCCGAGGCGCCTCAGACACTGCCAATCGGCTTGCGACGGCCACGGCCACGGGAGGCGCCCGACCCCAGCAACCCATCATAGTGCTGAGTGAGCAGGTGCCCCTCGATCTGGGCCACAGTGTCGAGAGAAACGCCGACCACGATGAGAAGTCCGGTGCCGCCGAAGAAGAACGGCAGTCCGTACATCGTGGTGAGGATGGTGGGAAGGATGCAGACCGCCGACAGGTAGACGCTGCCGCCACCCGTGAGCCGGGTGAGGATTCGGTCGAGGTAGTCGGCAGTCTGCTTCCCGGGGCGAATCCCAGGGATGTAGCCGCCGTTCTTCCGAAGGTTGTCTGCGACATCCACTGGATTGAAGGTCACCGCCGTGTAGAAGTAGGCGAAGAAGACGATCAATCCAACATAGGTGAGATTGTAGACCCAGGTGCCCGGCATGAACTGGCTGGACAGGGTCTCAAAGATGGGGTGCGGGTAGACCGTCCCCACCGTTGCGGGGAACATCATCATCGACGAGGCGAAGATGGGCGGGATGACGCCAGACACGTTCACCTTCAGCGGCAGGTGTGTGGCCTGGCCGCCGTATATCCGTCGTCCGACGACACGTTTCGCGTACTGGATGGGGACCCGCCGCTGACCGCGTTCGATGAACACGATGCCCATGATCACGATGAACATGAATGCGGCGAGCAGCACAGTCTCGAGGAGGTTGATCTCCCCGATGTCCAGCTTGCTCTTCATCTGGATGACGGCGCTGGGCAAGCCAGCAATGATCCCTGCGGTGATGATGAGCGAGGCACCGTTGCCAACGCCTCGATCGGTGATCTGCTCACCCAGCCACATCACGAAACAGCTGCCGGCTGTCATCGTGATCATCGTCATCAGACGGAAGGACCAACCAGCCGCAAGCACCACCTCAGCACCAGAGGAGGTCTTGGTGTGTTCCAGACCGATGGCAATGGCCATGGACTGGATGATTGCGATGCCGATGGTGAGATAGCGGGTGTACTGGTTGATCTTCTTCCGACCCGCCTGCCCCTCAGCTCGCAGCCGCTCGATCTGAGGTACAACGACCTGCCCGAGCTGCATGATGATCGATGCGCTGATGTACGGCATGATGCCAAGCACGAACACGCTGAACTGAGCCAGCGCCCCCCCGCTGAACATGTTGTACATGCCGAACAGGTTGTCGCCTGCAGAGGCGAAGAAGTCACCGAGCGCAACGCGATCTACGCCGGGCGCTGGAATGAACACGCCCAGCCGGAAGATGGCGAGCATCGCCAAGGTAAAGAGGATGCGGCTCCGAAGGTCCGCAACCCGAAAGATATTGGCGATGGCCTCGACCACTCTACACTTCCTCGGCGACTCCGCCGGCTGCGGCGATCTTCTCCGCTGCCGACCGGGTGAACTTGGCCGCACGGACGGTCAACGCGTGGGCAACTTCCCCATTCCCAAGAACCTTGACACCGTCACGGCCAATCTTGGAAATGACGCCGCGCGCCTTCAGGGCTTCTGCGTCAACCACCTCGCCAGCCTCAAAACGAGCGGCGATGCGGTCGAGGCGGACCTCAGAGTACTGCTTGGCGAAGATGTTGTTGAAGCCCCGCTTCGGAAGGCGGCGAGCGAGTGGCATCTGACCACCCTCAAACCCACGCTTCACAGTGCCTCGTGCGTGCTGGCCCTTCTGTCCGCGACCAGCGGTCTTGCCCTTGCCTGAGCCTTCGCCACGCCCGACCCGCGTACGCTTGCGGGTCGAACCTGCCGGCGGGGCAAGATTGCTCAATTCGTTAGCCATGACTGCTCCCTGCCGGCCTAGCCGACATCGACCTCGGACACGTCAACCAGGTGAATCACCTTCTTGACCATGCCCCGAACGGCCGGAGTGTTCTCGAGCACTCGGGTGTGGTTGATACGCCGAAGTCCGAGCCCGCGCACGGTGGCACGCTGGGCTGCATTGGACCCGATGACGCTGCGCCTCAGAGTGATCTGCAGCTTCTTGGACATGTCCTCTCCTACCCGTGGGCCGCTTTGCCCCAAACGTGGGCGCCAACGTTGTAGTCGCCCATGAGGTCGTCGACGTTCTTGCCAACGCGGGCAGCGTACTGCTCAGGCGACTCGAGTCGCTGCAGTGCGTCGACCACAGCGCGAACGACGTTGTGGGGGTTGTTGGTGCCAAGCACCTTGGTCAGCATGTTGTGGTAGCCAGCCGCATCGAGCAGCGAGCGAACAACGGTGCCTGCGATGACGCCGGTACCAGGCGAAGCGGGACGCAGAACGACCTTGGCCGCCCCAAACTTGCCCACGATGTAGTGAGGCACAGTGCCGTCCACCACGGGAACCGCGAACATGGAACGGCGGGCCCGCTCAGAAGCCTTGCGAATGGCCTCTGGGACCTCGCTCGCCTTGCCATGACCCACGCCGACCCGGCCCTGTCCGTCGCCAACCACCACCAGTGCAGCGAAGTTGAAGCGACGGCCGCCCTTGACGACCTTCGAGACACGGTTCACGAACACCGTCTTCTCGATGAGGCCGCTGTCTTCTTCGCGTCGCCGATCCCGACGACCACGGCCACCCATCTTGCTCATCTTGAATCTCCTGCGCAAACTCCGTGGAGCTGCTTCAGAACTTGAGCCCGCCCTCGCGAGCAGCGTCCGCGAGTGCCTTGACTCGACCGTGATAGAGGAAGCCGTTGCGGTCGAACACCACAGTGTTCACGCCAGCGGCCAGTGCGCGCTCGGCGATTGCAGCACCGACCCGCTTCGCACCTTCGATGTTGCCAGCGTCCGTGGCTTCGCCCTGGACTGCAGACTGAAGGGTGTTTGCGGCAGCGAGAGTGCGTCCGCTCACGTCGTCGACCACCTGCGCGTAGATATGACACGCAGAACGGAAGACCGACAGACGAGGCCGGGCAGCAGTGCCCCGCACCCGCTTCCGGATGTGTGCCTTGCGACGAACGCGCGCAGCCTTCTTTCCGTTGCTCTTGCTCATTTGTGTTTCCTATGTCAGCGGCGAGGCCTACTGGCCAGACTTGCCGGCCTTGAGACGGACGTACTCGCCGACGTACCGAACACCCTTGCCCTTGTAGCTGTCGGGCGGCCGGTAGCCACGAAGCTCCGCCGCAACCTGCCCGACAGTTTCCTTGTCGATGCCGGCGACAGACAGCTTGGTCCGGTCCTTGGGATTCACTGCAATCGTGATGCCCGCCGGGAAGGGGTATTCGATGGGATGGCTGAAGCCGAGATTCATCACGAGCTTGGAACCCTTGACTTCGGCCTTGTAGCCGACGCCAATGATCTCAAGATCTTTCTGAAATCCCTTGGTGACGCCGGTGACCATGTTGGCCAGAAGCGCCCGCATCAGCCCATGGGCCGAGCGCTGCGGGCCCGAGTTGTTCGCACGAGCCACCGTGATGACGTTACCCTCGCGCTCGAAGGTGATCCCACCCACGATGCGACGAGTGATTTCGCCCTTCGGGCCCTTGACGCGCAGCGTACTGCCGTCGACGACAACGTCGACACCAGCCGGCACTTCCACGGGCTTTCTTCCAATTCGAGACATCGTAAAAGCTCCCAGTGTCCGGCTACCAGACGTAGCAGAGGACCTCACCGCCGACGCCAGCCTGGCGGGCGTCACGGTCAGTCAACACGCCGCGAGGCGTGGTCAGGATTGCAACGCCCAGGCCGTTGCGGACACGGGGCACGTCGTTCTTGCCAACGTAGAGCCGCCGCGAAGGCTTGCTCACCCGAGTGATGCCACGGATGATGGCCTGGTTCTCGTCGTCGTACCGCGGGAAGATCTTGATCTTGCCTTGCGGGCCTTCCTCGACGTCGATGTAGCCTTCCACGAATCCCTCAGACTTGAGGATCTTCACGATGGCCAACTTGAGACGAGACCGAGGAACCACCAGGCTCGAGTGCCCCGCGCCGATGGCGTTCCGAATCCGCGTGAGCAGATCTGCGATGGGATCAGTCATTCAAACCTCTCGATTCGCCGACCCGAGCCGAGCTCGGGCGACGCACACGCGAATTCACCAGGAGGCCTTCTTCACGCCGGGAATCTGACCATCGAGCGCAAGGCTGCGAAAACAGATTCGGCACATGTCGAAAGCGCGAAGGTAGGCACGGGGCCGACCACACAGGGGGCACCGGTTGGTCGCCCGCACCTTGAACTTCGGGGTACGCTTGGACTTCGCGATCATGGACTTCTTGGCCATTTCGAACTCCGAGTACTGGACTATTGACGGAACGGCATACCGAGGAGTCGAAGCAGCTCGCGCGCTTCGTCGTCGGTGTCTGCCGAGGTCACGAAGGTGATGTTCATCCCGTTGATCCGCTTCACCTGGTCGTACTCGATCTCAGGGAAGACGATCTGCTCGGTGATGCCCATGCTGTAGTTGCCCCGACCGTCGAAACCGTTGGGGTCGAGACCACGAAAGTCCCGAATGCGAGGGATGGCGACCGTCACGAGACGGTCCAGGAACTCCCACATCTTGATGCCGCGGAGGGTGACCTTGGCGCCAATGGGCATTCCTTCGCGAAGCTTGAAGTTCGCGATGGACCGACGCGCCTTCCGAATCACGGCCTTCTGACCAGTGATGAGGGAGAGCTCGGTCGCGGCGGACTCCAGAAGCTTCACGTTCTGGATGGCGTCGCGCATGCTCGTGTTGACCACGATCTTGTTGAGGCGCGGCACCTGCATCACGTTGCCGTAGGAGAACTTCTCGCGAAGCCCTCCCAGGACCTGCTCGCGATACATGATTTTCAAGCGAGGCTGCATCGTACAATCCTAATGTTGTCCTGAATGCCCAGAGGGCCGGAGACTTGGCTCCGAGTGCCTGCGCACTTCAGTCGATGGCTTCCTGAGTCCGCTTGTCGAAGCGGACCTTGCGCGTCTTCTCGCCGTCTTCGACGATGCGCCAACCAACCTTGCGGGCCCGACCGTTCTCGGCATCCCACAACGCAACGTTGGAGATGTGAAGGGGCAGTTCCTTCCGCATGGTGCCGCCGGGCTGACCGCCACGGGGCTTGACGTGCCGCTGAACGACGTTGACATTCTCAATGAGCACACGGCCCTTGTCCTTGAGGACGCGGAGCACCTTGCCAGTGCGGCCCTTGTGCTTGCCTGCAGTCACAACGACCGTGTCGTTCTGACGAATCTTGTACTTGGGTGCCATGGTCAGAGAACCTCCGGCGCCAGCGAAACGATCTTCATGAAGTTCTTCGCGCGGAGCTCGCGAGCAACCGGCCCGAAGATACGGGTACCAATCGGCTCACCATCCTTGTCGACCAGCACGGCGGAGTTGCTGTCGAAGCGAATGTAGCTGCCATCGCGACGCCGAACTTCCTTCGAAGTGCGGACGATGACGGCCTTCGCAAGCGAGCCCTTCTTGACCTTGCCGTTGGGCAGCGCCTCTTTGACGCTCACCACAACGATGTCGCCGACGGAAGCGTACTTCCGCTTGCTCCCGCCCAGGACCTTGATGCACTGGAGCTTCTTCGCTCCAGAGTTGTCAGCGACGTCCATCACGGACAGCATCTGAATCATGACCGAACCCCTTTCAGCCGAACTGCGGCCGTGCGACCGTCAGTGGACGTCTGCGGAACCAATGACGACCCAACGCTTGGTGCGCGACAGCGGGCGAGACTCCTGGATGACGACCAGGTCGTCGTTGGAGTACGTGTTCGCCTCGTCGTGGGCCTTGTAGGTCTTGCGACGGTTGATGTACTTGCGATACCGCGGGTGCTTGACGCGACGAATGACCTCGACCACAACGGTCTTGTCCATCTTGTCCGAAACCACGCGACCGGTAAGCACGCGGCGACCCGAGTTGGCGGACGAATCCGACATCCCAACCTCTCAATGACACGGGAAACTATTGTCGCGACGAGGAAGGTCTCCCGTTGCCGGGACTCAACCTCACCTTCTCGCTACCTGCTGAGCAGCGGGGAGGCGCGAAGTCCCGCCGCCGTTATCACACGGACAGCGGGCTGCAAGTGCAGATTGTGACGATGTCGAATCAGGAGTCGTCAGACCCGAGACCGAATCGGCCGGCGATCCCAGACAGGAAGCCGCCTTCCGACTGCTCTGCAGTCTGCGACTCACCCACGGGTGCCTGATGCTTGAACGAGGCCTTGTGCTGACGCTTCAGAGCGCCATTCCCAAGCCCCTTGTCGGCTTCCCGCTCACGCTGCACGGTCTGCGCCCGTGCAATCGCGCGACGGAGCTTCTTCATCTGGGACACGTCCACGAGCTTTTCAGCCCGGTGATCAAGGGTGGCCCGAGTGAGCTCGAATTCCCAGGACAACTCCTGGTGGACCAGCGACTTGTCGTCGAGGCCACGCAGTCCTGCTGCATCCATCACAGCACCTCACGCCGCAGGACGAAGCGCGTCGCCAACGGCAGCTTGTGACCACAAAGGCGGAACGCCTCACGGGCCATCTCTTCAGGAACACCCTCAAGCTCGTAGAGAACTCGACCAGGCTTGACAACGGCCACCCAGAGCTCCGGGTTGCCCTTGCCCTTGCCCATACGGGTCTCGGCGGGCTTCTTGCTGAGAGGCTTGTCGGGGAAGACGCGAATCCAGACCTGACCACCACGCTTGACGTGGCGAGTCAGTGCGATTCGACCAGCCTCGATCTGGCGCGCAGTCAGCCAACCACACTCGGTCGCCTGAAGGCCAAAGTCACCGAACGAAACCTTGGACCCGCGGTATGCGAGTCCGCGCATCCGTCCCTTCTGGGCCTTGCGGTACTTCACCCGCTTTGGGCTAAGCATTTGAGACTCCTGTCTCCGAGCGCCGTTCAGGCAGCCCGGTCTTCGTCACCAGGGAGAACCTCGCCGCGGAAGACCCACACGCGGACGCCACAGACGCCGTAGGTGGTGTGTGCTTCGGCCAGGCCGTAGTCAACGTCAGCGCGCAAGGTGTGAAGCGGCACCCGACCCTCGTGGTAGCGCTCCACGCGCCCCATGTCGGCCCCACCGAGACGGCCCGAGCAGATCACCTTGATCCCCTCTGCACCAGCTCGACGAGCCTGAGTCACTGCCTTCTTCATCGCGCGGCGGAAGCTCACCCGCTTCTCAAGCTGGGCGGCGATGTTCTCAGCAACGAGAACCGCGTCGGTTTCGACCTTGCGGACCTCGATGATGTTGAGGAAGACCTCGGTGTTGCTCATCCGCTGGAGCTCGACGCGAAGGGCATCGAGACCGCTGCCCCGCTTGCCGATGATGAGGCCCGGCTTTGCAGCGTGGACGTACACCTTCGCCTTGTTTGCGGCGCGCTCGATGGTCACACGGGCAACGCCGGCGTCCTTGAGCTTCTTCTTCAGGTAGCGTCGGATCTGGATGTCCTCGTGAAGGAAGCGCTGATAGTCGCGCTCCGCGTACCACTTGGACTGCCAGTCACGGATCACGCCGACCCGAAACCCAATGGGGTGAACCTTCTGGCCCATCAGAACTCTCCCTCAGCCAACACCACAGTGATGTGGCTGGTCTTCTTCAGGATCTTGGTGGCCATGCCGCGTGCACGGGGCCGGAAGCGTCGAAGCGTGGGTCCCTGGTCCACGAAGATCTCGCGGACGATGAGACGGTCGATGTCGAGTTCGACATTCTGACGCTCAGCCTTGTGCTCGGCATTTGCCACCGCAGACTCGACAAGGCCCTTGATGAGACCAGCCGACTTCTTCCGGGTGAACTGAAGCATCTCGAGCGCCTCTCCGACGTCCTTGCCACGAACCAGATCGGCGACGAGCCGAGCCTTTCGCGGCGACACGCGTGCGAGGCGGAGTACTGCCTTCGATTCCATTTGTGACTCCATCCGCTGGACCGACTGGTCAGCGCCCGCGCGACTTCTTGTCAGCGGCATGTCCGTAGTAGGTGCGGGTGGGAGCGAACTCACCCAGCTTGTGTCCGACCATGTTCTCGGTCACAAACACGGGAACATGCTTCTTGCCGTTGTGGACGGCGAAGGTGAGCCCGAGAAAGTCCGGAAGAATGGTGGAGCGGCGACTCCAGGTCTTGATCACCTGTCGGCCACCCGCTTCACGGGCCACTTCGGCCTTCTTCAGCAGGTGCTGGTCGACGAAGGGACCCTTCTTGATTGAACGCGCCATGGTTTCCTCCGTCGATTACTTGCGACGCTTGACGATGAACTTGGACGAAGGCTTCTTGCGGGCCCGCGTCTTGTAGCCCTTGGTAGGCTTGCCCCAGGGCGTCACAGGGTGGCGACCCTTGGCCCGACCCTCACCACCACCGTGGGGGTGGTCGATGGGGTTCATGGCCGTACCGCGAACAACAGGACGGCGTCCCATCCAACGGGAGCGACCAGCCTTGCCAATGGTGCGGTTCTCGTGCTCGAGGTTGCCCACCTGGCCAACCGTCGCCCGACACCGCGAGTGAACGTTGCGAAGCTCGCCAGATGGCAGTCGAAGGAGGACGTAGTCGCCTTCCTTTGCCATGACCTGGGCATAGGCGCCGGCGGAGCGGCACAGCTGACCGCCCCGGCCAATCTGGAGCTCGATGTTGTGAACCCAGGTGCCAAGGGGCACGGCACTCAGGTGCATGCAGTTGCCGGGCTGAATGTCCGCCCCATCGTCGGTCACCACCGTGGCACCAACCTGGAGCCCATTGGGGGCCAGGATGTAGCGCTTCTCACCATCCAGGTAGTGGATGAGTGCGATGCGGGCGCTGCGGTTGGGATCGTATTCAATGGACGCGACGCGACCGGGAACACCGACCTTGTCACGCCTGAAGTCGATCTGACGGTAACGACGCTTGTGGCCGCCGCCGCGGTGGCGTGCCGTCGTGCGGCCGGTGTTGTTGCGACCGCCGGTGCGGGACGACTTCTTGACCAGGCTGCGCTCGGGCTCGGAGCGAGTGATCTCGGAGAAGTCCGAGACGCTCATGAACCGCCGCGAGGGTGTCGTGGGATTGAACTTTCGGGTACCCATCTGGCGCCTCCTTACTCTTCGAGCAGCGGGATGGAGTGACCATCCGCCAGCTTGATGTAGGCCTTCTTCCAGTTGGAACGACGACCCTGGTAGCGACCGAAGCGCTTGGTCTTTCCGCGGCACACCATGGTGCGAACGTCGGCGACATCAACGCCGTAGACCGTCTCGACGGCCCACTGAATCTGGTGCTTGTTGGCACGAAGACCGACCTCGAACACGTATGTGTTCTCCGTCGTCATGTTGATCACGCTCTTTTCCGTGACCATCGGCCGAATGAGGATTTCGTGGAGTTCAGCCATGAGTCACCCCTTGAGCCGCTGCGCGAGTGCACCGGCAGCTTCGACAGTGATGGCGAGGTGGTCGTGCTTCAACACGTCGTAGACGTTGACGCCGGCCACGGGCAGAACGGTGACGCCGGGAATGTTCCGCGCCGAGCGTTCGAAGTTGTCGTCATTGCCCGAAGTGACCACAAGCACCTTGCCCATTTCGAAGCGAGCGAGGAGGTCAGCGACCTGACGGGTCTTGATCTCCGGCAGGGAAAGGGACTGGAACACGACGGCCCGGCCTTCCTCGACGCGACGCGAAAGCGCGGCACAAAGTGCAGCACGGCGGGTCCGCTTCGACAGCTTGTGGGCATGCGAGCGGTAGTGCGGTCCGTGTACAACACCGCCACCACGCCAATGCGGCGCGCGGGTGGTGCCCGCGCGTGCACGGCCGGTACCCTTCTGACGGAAGGGCTTCTTGCCGCCACCACTCACAAGGGCGCGGCCCTTGGTTGCGTGGGTGCCCTGCCGACGCTTGGCCAGCTGGTAGCGGACAGCAGCGTGGAACAGGTGCTCACGCACTTCGACACCGAAGACGGAGGCGTCCAGGTCGATGGACCCGACGGACTCACGGTTCGTGTCAAACACATCCAATGTAGGCATTTCAGTGCTCCCGTCAGGTCGACTTGATCTCGACGTGGACACCTGCCGAAAGGTCGAGCTTCATCAGCGCGTCGACCGTGGACTGGGTCGGATCGACGATGTCCAGCAGGCGATGGTGGGTGCGACGCTCGAACTGTTCGCGCGACTTCTTGTCGACGTGAGGACCGCGGAGGACGGTCCACCGGCTCACGGTCGTCGGAAGCGGGAAGGGGCCGCGAACACCGACGCCGGTGCGCTTCGCAGTGTCGACGATTTCCCGCGCCGACCGATCCAGAAGCTTGTGGTCGTACGCCTTCAGCCGAATCCGAATCTTGTGGGTGTTGGCCATGTTGGCACTCCGAGCCGCTGTTCGCGGCATACGCGATGAAGCCTTTGTTCTCGGCGTGGGCCAAGCAGGGCCACTGCTCACCCGTAGCGTCGGCCGTCCCAATCATGGGTGCGCAGCCGTCCCGCCGAGTTCTGCTGGAGAGCCGAAGGCATTCCAACAGTTCGGAGACCTCACGGTCCCCAGTTCGAAATTGCACATGTCGAAGGGGCACCCGCGTGAGGACACGCGTTTGGAAGGCTCCCCTCAGACATCGCGGCCGTCTCTGCCGCTCGCTTGAGGTATGTCCCGCGCTGGGCGGGGAGACGTGGCCCCACAGGGTGGGGCGGCTGGGAGGGTGTCCCCTCCCGAAGCTGGTCTACCAGCGGTAGTGAGCAAAGGCCTTGTTGGCCTCGGCCATCCGGTGCACATCGTCACGACGCTTGACTGCATTGCCACGGTTGTGGGCAGCCTCAATCAGCTCGTTGGCGAGCTTGTCGCGCATGGACCGCCCGGGACGCTTGCGAGCGAAGGCCACAAGCCAACGCATGGCGAGCGCCATCTGGCGGCCGGGACGAACCTCGACGGGCACCTGGTAGGTTGCACCGCCGACTCGGCGAGACTTCACTTCGACCATGGGCTGGCAGTTTTCCAGCGCCCGATGGAAGATCTTGAGCGGATCTTCACGAGTGCGGTCTGCGACGACATCAAAGGCGCCGTAGACGATCTGCTCGGCCACTGCCTTCTTACCGTCAACCATGACGATGTTCATGAACTTGGTCACCAGCGCATCCCCGTACTTGGGGTCACGCATGACAGGACGCTTCGGGACTTCACGACGACGAGGCATTCGAACTTCCTACCGCTTCGAGTCTTTCGGACGCTTGACGCCGTACTTCGAACGACCCTGGCGACGGTTGCTGACGCCCTGGGTGTCCAGGGTGCCGCGGATGATGTGGTAGCGGACACCCGGAAGGTCCTTCACACGGCCACCACGAATCATCACGGTCGAGTGCTCCTGGAGGTTGTGACCCTCACCAGGAATGTAGGCAGTGACCTCCATTCCATTGACGAGGCGAACACGAGCGACCTTGCGAAGTGCCGAGTTCGGCTTCTTCGGCGTGGTGGTGTACACGCGCGTGCACACGCCACGCTTCTGCGGCGAAGCCTTGAGAGCCGGCGACGCGGTCTTCTTCCGCGTGCGGCTCCGTCCCTTCCGGACGAGCTGGTTGATGGTGGGCATGATTCTCCAAACCTTTCTTTGGGAGGCCTCAACAGTAGCGCTGGAGGCCCCCCGACAGCCCGCCGCATGTACTGGATTGCGTCGGGGCTGTCAATGACTGCAGTGCGGATCTACTTGCTGGCGACCGCCTCAGCGATCGCCGATTCGTCCGAGTCCACCACCATCTTCAGACGCTGGTAGGCCGTGAAGCCGGTACCTGCCGGGATGAGGCGACCCATGAGGATGTTCTCCTTCAGGCCGCGCAGGTGGTCCACCTTTCCGTTGATGGAAGCCTCCGTCAACACACGGGTGGTCTCCTGGAAGGACGCGGCGGAGAGGAAGGAGTCCGTAGACAAGGACGCCTTCGTGATGCCAAGGAGAAGCGGCTCGGCCACGGCAGGGCGGAGGCCCTGGAGAGCGACTCGACGGTTCTCCTCCTCGAACTTCCACTTCTCGACATGCTCGTCCACCAGGAACTCGGTGTCCCCAACGGACTTGATCTTGACCCGCCGAAGCATCTGACGACAGATGACTTCGATGTGCTTGTCGTTGATCTTGACGCCCTGGAGGCGGTAGACCTCCTGGATTTCGTCGAGCAGGTAGCGGGCGAGAGCCTCTTCGCCCTGAATCTTCAGGATGTCGTGCGGGTTGACCGCACCGTCCATCAGCGAGTCGCCAGCGCGCACGTAGTCGCCTTCGTTCGCGATGATGTTCTTGTCCTTCGGAATCAGGTACTCGCGGGGCTCACCGCCCTCGGGAGTCACGATGACCCGGCGCTTGCCCTTCGTGTCACGCCCAAAGGACACCACACCGTCGATCTCGGTGATGATGGCAACGTCCTTCGGCTTGCGCGCTTCGAAGAGCTCCGCGACCCGGGGAAGACCACCGGTGATGTCCTTGGTCTTCTGCGACTCGCGCGGAATCTTCGCCAGCACGTCGCCGGGAAGCAGAGCCTCACCTTCCGCCACCAGGATGTTCGCGCCGACGGGAAGGAAGTAGCGTCCCTTCATCTTCGGCCCGTCACCCTCGTCGACCTGGAGAATCAGGCGGGGCTTGAGGTCGGTGTCCTTGTAGTCCGTAACCACCGTGCGCATCCGCCCGGTGAGCTCGTCGGCCTGCTGTGCCACGGAGCGGCCGTCCTCGATGTCCTCGTACCGGCACACGCCGGCGAAGTGCGTGAGGATGGGCGTGGTGAAGGGGTCCCACTCGGCGATGCGGGTCTTCGCCGCAACACGATCTCCGGGCTTGACCAGAATGGTGGAGCCATAGTTGATGCCGTAGCGTTCGCGCTCCCGCCCCTTGTCGTCAACGACGAAGATCTCGCCGTTGCGGCTGATGGCAACCTGCTGTCCATCGCGGTTCGTGACCGTGTCGAGGTGGTCACTGAACTGGATGGTGCCGCTGTTCTTCAGCTCAAGGTAGGACTCGCTGGCCGAAGCGGAGGCCGCGCCACCGATGTGGAAGGTCCGCATGGTGAGCTGGGTGCCGGGCTCGCCGATGGACTGAGCGGCGATGACGCCGACCGACTCGCCCACATTGATGAGCTTGCCCCGTGCCAGGTCCCGGCCGTAGCACATGGCGCAGACTCCCCACCGCATGTCGCAGCGGAGGACAGAGCGGATGCGCACGGTTTCGACACCTGCCTGGACAATCTTCGCAACGGTGCCCTCATCGAGCATGCCGTTGCGCGTGACCAGGATCTCGCCGCTGTAGGGGTCGAGAATGTCTTCCGCCGCAACGCGACCGAGGACACGCTCGCCAACATGCTCGATGACCTCGCCGCCTTCGATGAGGCTGTTGATCTCGAGGCCATCGCGGGTGCCGCAGTCTCGAGCAGTCACGATGAAGTCCTGGACGACGTCGACGAGACGACGGGTCAGGTAGCCCGAGTTCGCGGTCTTGAGCGCGGTATCGGCCAGGCCCTTTCGAGCACCGTGGGTGGAGATGAAGTACTCGTGAACCGTGAGACCCTCGCGGAAGTTCGCGGTGATGGGCGTCTCGATGATTTCGCCGGACGGCTTGGCCATCAGACCGCGCATGCCAGCCAGCTGACGAATCTGAGTCTTGGAGCCACGCGCGCCAGAGTCGACCATCATGTAGATGGAGTTGAAGCTGGCCTGCTCGACGGACTGCCCGGCACCGTCCTCGATGACCTCGGTCGAGATCTCGTGGATGAGCTCCTTGCTGACCTGGTCGGTCACCTTGCTCCAGATGTCGACCACCTTGTTGTACTTCTCGCCCATGGTGATGAGGCCCTCGTTGTACTGGGCCTCCGTCTCACGGACCTCGTCGGTCGCGGCGTCGAGGATCTCCTGCTTGCGTGACGGGATGTGCATGTCGTCGATGCAGATCGACACGCCTGCCCGGGTCGCCATGCCAAAGCCCATCGCCATCATCGCGTCAGCGAACAGCACGGTGCGCTTGGCGCCGCAGTCACGGTAGGACCGGTCGATGAGGGCGCCGAGTGCCTTCTTGCCGAGCGCCCGGTTGGCGAGGCTGAATGGCACCTGGTCGGGGACGATGGTGCTGAAGATCACGCGGCCAACGGTCGTCTGGACAAGCGCGCCGTCGCTGTCGGCGGGAACCAGCCCGTGGAAGCCGAACATCCCGCGCGGGGCGACGACCATCACCAGTTCGTCGGCGAACTTGTCGCGGCCAGCCTTCACAGCCCGCTGAAGCAGGTCGAAGCGACGGTTGGCGTTGAAGCGAGCGTCGAGCACGCCGTTGGCGAATTCATCGCTGAGAATCGGGTGGATGACAGCGACGACCCGGGTTGTGCCACGCAGCTTGGGCAGCTCGTACGAGACGAGTCGGAAGCCTTCACCCTCGATGGCAGCGCCCGCCACTTCGCCACCCTCAGCGTCGAAGGCCGCGGGAACCGACTGACCATCGCGAAGAGAAGTGGCCGAGAAGGTCCAGCAGCCTTCGACCGGCGTGGGAGTCTCATCGACATCCAGAAGCCGCAGAACACCGACCGGGTTGCCAGCAGCCTCATCCGAGCCGAATGCAGCAGCCACATCGCCACCGATGATGGCGAACTCACCCAGATCACCCCCCCCGTCGACCTTTCGCCATCCACCGCGGTGCACATGGACCGCGCTGGAGACGCCGTCGACCGAGTCGACTCCCATCACGAGGTGGGCGTCGCCCAGCTCGGTAAGGTCGTCGATAATGCGCTGGGGAGTGGGCGGAGTCGGCATGCGGACCCGAATGCGGGCCAGAAGGTCGACTTCACCGGCATCGTAAGCGGACACCACCTCGGCGGGACCCGAGAAGACTCGGTCCTGGCCCTTCACGCCGAAGCGCTCGCGGGTCATGTAGTAGCTGCCGAGAACGATGTCCTGCGACGGGTTGATGATGGGTCGGCCGTTCGCCGGGCTGAGGATGTTGTTGGTGGACATCATCAGCACGCGGGCTTCAATCTGCGCTTCGACCGAGAGGGGCAGGTGGACCGCCATCTGGTCGCCGTCGAAGTCGGCGTTGAACGCGGTGCACACCAGGGGGTGGAGGCGGATGGCCTTGCCCTCGGTGAGCAGCGGCTCGAAGGCCTGCATGCCAAGACGGTGCAGCGTGGGAGCCCGGTTCAGGAGCACGGGATGCTCCTTGATGACCTCGTCGAGGATGTCCCAGACCTCCTCCCGCTCCTGCTCGACCATCTTCTTCGCGGCCTTGATGGTGTTCACGAAGCCGCGCTCTTCAAGCTTGTTGTAGATGAACGGCTTGAACAGCTCCAGGGCCATCTTCTTGGGCAGACCGCACTGGTGGAGCCGAAGCTCCGGTCCAACCACGATGACGGATCGGCCGGAGTAGTCAACGCGCTTGCCCAGCAGGTTCTGCCGGAACCGACCATTCTTGCCCTTGAGCATGTCGGACAAGGAGCGCAGTGGACGCTTGTTGGGTCCCGTGAAGGTCTTGCCGCGGCGGCCGTTGTCGAACAGCGCGTCAACAGCCTCCTGCATCATCCGCTTCTCGTTGCGGATGATGATCTCCGGTGCGTTGAGGTCCTGAAGCCGCTTGAGGCGGTTGTTCCGGTTGATCACGCGCCGGTAGAGATCGTTGAGATCCGAGGTGGCGAAGCGGCCACCATCAAGCGGAACCAGCGGACGCAGGTCGGGCGGAATGACCGGCACCACCTCAAGCATCATCCACTCGGCACGGTTTCCGCTGTCCCGGAAGGCCTCGACAATCTTCAGCCGCTTGGAGATCTTGCGGCGCTGGGCTTCCGAGTTGGTCTCCTTCATCTGGAGACGCAGCTCTTCGGAGAGGCCGGTGATGTCCATGCGCGCGAGGAAGTCACGGATGACCTCACCGCCCATGCCAACCTCGAAGGCACCGTAGCCAAAGGTGTCGATGGCTTCCCGGTAGTCCTCTTCGGTCAGGATCTCGCCTTCCCGGAGCGTCGACTCGCCCGGGTTGGTGACCATGTAGGACTCGCAGTACAGCACCTTCTCGAGATCTTTCAGGGAGATGTCGAGAAGGTTGCCGATCCGGCTGGGGAGGCTCTTGAGGAACCAGATGTGAGCCACCGGCGTGGCCAGATCGATGTGGCCGAGGCGCTCTCGGCGGACCTTCGACTGGATGACCTCGACGCCACACTTCTCACAGGTGATGCCCCGGTGCTTCATGCGCTTGTACTTGCCGCAGAGGCACTCGTAGTCCTTGTTGGGACCGAAGATACGGGCGCAGAAGAGGCCGTCGCGCTCAGGCTTGAACGTACGGTAGTTGATGGTCTCCGGCTTCTTGACTTCGCCATGCGACCAGGCCCGAATCTTCTCGGGCGACGCCAGCCCGATGCGAACCGCAACGTAGTTGAGCGGGTTCTTCGGCTTCTCGAACAGGTTGTAGATGTCCTTCATGAGAAGGTCTCCGCGGAATCTGGGAGTGTTCGGTACGACTCGGGGTCGTGCCGATCAAGGCTGGCGAAGGACCTGCTTGTCTTCGATGAGCTCGACATCGAGGGCAAGGGCCTGGAGTTCCTTGACGAGGACGTTGAAGCTTTCCGGAAGACCCGCTTCAAGCACGTTCTCGCCCTTCACAATCGACTCGTACATCCGGGTGCGGCCGGCCACATCGTCGGACTTCACCGTCAGGAATTCCTGCAGGGTGAAGGCCGCGCCGTAGGCCTCAAGCGCCCAGACTTCCATCTCACCAAGGCGCTGGCCACCGAACTGGGCCTTTCCGCCAAGGGGCTGCTGCGTGACCAGGCTGTAGGGCCCGATGCTCCGTGCGTGAATCTTCTCATCCACGAGGTGGTGCAGCTTCAGCACATACATCACACCAACGGTGACGCGGTTCGCAAACGCCTCGCCCGTGCGGCCGTCGAAGAGGATCGAGCGACCATCATCGTCGAGCCCGGCCAGCTTGAGGGCCTTCTTGATCTCGGCCTCACTGGCACCCGCGAACACCGGTGTCGCGGTGGTGATGCCACGCCGGTACTTCGACGCGAAGCGGCGAAGCTCCTCATCGGAGGCCGCCTCGAGGAACGGGACGACACCCTCCTGGTTCTCCATCGCAGCGACAAGGAACTTGCGAAGCTCCTCGGTGCCATAGGCTTCATCCAGCATCTCGCCGATGCGGATACCAAGGCCGCGGGCGGCCCAGCCAAGGTGAGTCTCGAGAATCTGACCCACGTTCATCCGAGAGGGAACGCCCAGGGGGTTGAGCACGATGTCGACCGGGGTGCCGTCCTTCAGGTAGGGCATGTCCTCGGCGGCCATGATCTTCGAGATGACACCCTTGTTGCCGTGGCGGCCAGCCATCTTGTCGCCGACCTGCAACTTCCGCTTGATGGCGACGTAGACCTTCACCAGCTTGATGACGCCGGGAGACAGCTCGTCGCCCTTCTGCTGGCGTTCGATCTTGGCGGCGAACTTCTCGCGAATCTGGTCTTCCTTCTCGCGAACCCGGTCGACCAGCGCCCAGACGGCCTCCTCAACGTCTTCGCCGTCTTCCACCGTGATCTTGTCGAACTGGTCGAAGGGCAGACGAGCGAGATTGTCGGAAGCGAAGGCCTCGCCGCGCCCGATGAGCTCCTCGCCAGTCATGTCATCGAGGACGCGGGCCCCCGAGACCTTGCCGTCGAGCAGTCGAACGAGCTGACGCATCGCAGACTCGCGCAGCGTGTGAACCTTCTCGTCACGGTCACGGTCGATGCGGGCGATGGCCAGCCGGTCGATCTCAAGCGCACGGGAGTCCTTCTCCACACCTTCGCGGGCGAAGACCTGCGCACCCATGACCACGCCCTCGACGCCAGGCGGCACCTTGAGGGAGGTGTCCTTCACGTCGCCGGCCTTCTCGCCGAAGATGGCCCGAAGGAGCTTTTCTTCGGGAGACAGCTGGGTCTCGCCCTTGGGGGTGATCTTGCCGACCAGGATGTCGCCGCTCTTGACGTAGGCGCCGACCCGAACGATGCCAGCCTCGTCGAGGTTGCGCATCGCCTCCTCGCCGACGTTGGGAATGTCCCGGGTGATTTCTTCCTTGCCGAGCTTCGTGTCGCGAGCGGCGACCTCGAACTCCTCGACGTGGATCGAGGTGAAGTAATCCTCGCGGACGAGCTTCTCGGACACCAGGATGGAGTCCTCGAAGTTGTACCCCTGCCAAGGCATGAACGCGACGACGCAGTTCTGACCCAGCGCCAGCTCGCCCATCTCAGTCGCGGGACCGTCGGCGATGATGTCACCGACCTCAACCACATCCCCGGGCTGGACCACGGGCTTCTGGTTGATGCAGGTGTTCTGGTTGCTGCGGGTGAACTTCGTGAGGTTGTAGATGTCGACATCGCCGCCGACATCGTCGCCCTCAGCCACCTCTGTCTTCACGACGATGCGTGTGGCGTCGACGTTCTCGACCACACCAGCACGCTTCACGACAGCGGTGACGCCGGAATCCCGGGCAACCGTGCGCTCCATACCCGTGCCGACCAGGGGCGCCTCGGTGCGGACGACGGGCACCGCCTGCCGCTGCATGTTGGAGCCCATGAGCGCGCGGTTGGCGTCATCGTTCTCGAGGAAGGGAACGAGGGCCGCGGCGACACTGACCAGCTGGTTGGGGCTGACATCCATGAGGGTGATGTCGTTGCGATTGGCCAGGTAGTACTCGCCGTCGTTGCGGGCCGTGATGTACTCGTCGGCAATCTGACCATCTTCGAGCTTGGCCGTGTTCGCCTGGGCGATGGTGTGCGGCTGCTCCTCGAGGGCGGTCATGTAGCGGACTTCGCTCGTCACCCGGCTGCCGTCGACAATCTGGTAGGCGGTCTCGATGAAGCCGTACTCGTTGACGCGCGCGTAGGTACTGAGCGACGCGATGAGGCCGATGTTCGGGCCTTCCGGCGTCTCGATGGGGCAGACGCGACCGTAGTGGGTGGGGTGGACGTCGCGGACGTCGAAGCCAGCGCGCTCACGCGTGAGGCCACCGGGGCCGAGGGCGCTGAGACGGCGCTTGTGGGTGACCTCGGACAGCGGGTTGGTCTGGTCCATGAACTGCGAGAGCTGGCTGGAACCGAAGAACTCCTTGATGACCGCACTCACGGGCTTGGCATTGATGAGATCGTGCGGCATGAGCGCCTCGATCTCCTGCAAGCTCATCCGCTCCTTGATGGCCTTCTCCATACGGACGAGGCCGATGCGGTACTGGGTCTCCAGCAGCTCGCCCACCGCGCGGACGCGACGGTTTCCGAGGTGGTCGATGTCGTCGACCTCCCCCTTGTTGTTCTTCAGGTCGATGAGGTACTGCACGACCCGAAGGATGTCCTCGCGGGTGAGCGTGGTCTGGTCGAGGTCGAAGTTCAGGCCCAGCTTGTGGTTGACCTTCAGACGACCGACCTTGCTGAGGTCGTACCGCTCGGCGTTGAAGAAGAGATTCTCGAAGTGGGTGAGCGCCGCTTCGTAGGTGGGCGGGTCACCGGGACGGAGTCGGCGATAGATCTCGACGACCGCGTCTTCCATGGTGGCGATCTTGTCGACCAGCAGGGTGTCCCGGAGGAACGAGCCCACGATGACGTTGTCGATGTAGAGCGTCTCGACATCGGTGATGCCCCGGTCGAGGAGCAGGTCGATGACGTCCTCGTTGATCTCCGAGTTGCACTCGACGACGACCTCGCCAGTGTCCATGTCGACGACGTCGTAGGCGGAGATGCGGCCGAGGATGCTGTCCTCGGGAACGGGGAAGCGGCCGACCAGGACCTCATCCTCCCGTCCGTTGACCTCGCGGGTCTCTGCGACGAGGATGCCGGCCTTCTGCAGCTTGCGGATGTGGGGCTTGAGGAACTTCTTGCCCTCACGAACGATGACCTTGCCGTTGTCGTCGGTGATGTCCGTCTCGGCGAGCTGGATCTTCAGCAGGTCGTCGGTGGTCTCCTTCATCCAGCCGTGATCCGTGAAGATGAACTTCTCACGCTGGTAGAAGTGGTTGAGCAGCTCCTCGGTGGTGTAGCCGAGGGCGCGCAGAAGCACCGTGGCGGGAAGCTTGCGACGACGGTCGATGCGGACATACAGAATGTCCTTCTTGTCGAACTCGAAGTCGATCCACGAGCCGCGGCTCGGGATGATGCGCGCAGTGAAGATGGTCTTGCCAGACGAGGCGGTCTTGCTCTTGCCCGCCGAGAAGAAGATGCCTGGCGAACGGTGAAGCTGGCTCACCACAACACGCTCGGTGCCGTTCACGATGAAGGTACCGTGGGCGGTCATGAGCGGGATCTCCCCGAAGAAGACCTCCTGCTCCTTGATGTTCGAGACGTGCCGAGTGTCGGTCTCCTTGTCGACGTCCCAGACCACGAGGCGCACCGTGACCTTGAGCGGCGCCGAGAAGGTCATGCCCCGCTCACGGCACTCGTCGACGTCGTACTTCGGCTCTTCGAGGTCGTAGCTGACGAACTGGAGCGAAGCGCGGCGGCCGAAGTCCTGGATGGGGAAGACGCTCTTGAACACGGCTTGAAGGCCAGAGGTCTCCCGCTCGACGGGGTCGACCTCGAGCTGCAAGAACTTCTCGTAGCTCTCACGCTGGATCGAGATCAGGTTGTGAACGTCGATGGCCGGATGGACCTTCGCGAAATTGCGCCGATGGCGGAAGTTGTTGGCCAACAGATCAGGCATCGCGGGCTCCAGTAGGGATGCACATGCTGCGGGCGACCTTGGGGTCGAGCGTCCGCGCAGTGAAGGTCCCGAAATCAGGGTCGAAACAGGCACGACCATGCGCATCCCAGCGTTGGGCGCATAGGCGAGCGACGGCACTGTAGCGCCGTGTTCGACGGGTGGGGTCTCTCACGTTTTTTGACGACCTGAAAGAAGGGTCGTGAATGTCACTCAGATGCGAGGCTTGTGCACCGGAGCAACGCAAGCCCCATCCGGACGGATGGGTGCTTGTAGGGGGGAGGCAGGCGAACTGGACGGGCAGCCGAAGCCGCCCGTCCAGACAGTTGCCTCACTTGATCTCGACGACCGCGCCAGCCTCTTCGAGCTTCTTCTTGAGCTCTTCGGCCTCGTCCTTCGGGAGGGCGGTCTTGACCTCCTTGGGGGCGGACTCGACAAGGCCCTTGGCATCCTTGAGGCCGAGACCGGTGATGGCACGAACGACCTTGATGACGTTGATCTTCTTGGGACCGATTTCCTTGAGAATCACGTCGAACTCGGTCTTCTCTTCGACCTCTTCGGTGGGACCGGCGCCGCCGCCGGCCATCATGGCGACGGGGGCCGAAGCCTCCACGCCGAGCTCGTCCTCAAGCTTCTTGATGAGGTCCTGAACCTCGACCAGCTTGAGGTTCTTGATGTAGTCGATGACGTCAGCCTGGCTGATGGACATGAGGATTTCCTCCGGTAGCACTTCTGTATGGTGTTCGAACGGCCCGAATCACCCCACGTGACGGCCGTCCAGGAATAGTCAGGACTACTCGCCCGCTTCGTCGGGGGTGAGCTTGTCCTCGTAGTTCTTGAGAAGGTAGAGCATGTCGCGAATGGGGCCGCGGATGACGCCCATGACCCGACGAGGGCTCTCTTGAATGGTGCGGAGCAGCAGCGAAAGCAGCTCTTCCTTGCTCGGAAGGTCGGCGACCTTGGCAACGCCAGCGGCATCGAGGGTCTGGCCATCGAAGTAGCCTGCCTTGACCACGAACTTCTCATCCTTGCGGAGGTCCTTCGTGGCATCACGCAGAACCTTGGCTGCGGCGATGGGGTCCTCACCGGAGATGACCCAACCAGACATACCGGCGAGGTGCTCTCCAAGGGGTTCCATCTCCGTGCCGGCGATTGCGCGCTTGGCAAGGGTGTTCTTGATGACGCGGTACTCGACGCCCTTGGACTCGAGCTCACGACGGAATGCGTCGATCTGCTCGACCGTCACGCCGCGGTAGTCTGCGACTGCGACGAAGGGCGCTTCCTTGAGGCGCTCGGACAGCTCGGTGACGAGCTCGGCCTTTTGTGCACGGTTCATCCGATTCTCCTACAGCGACTCGGCGTAGCGCTGCGCCTCGAGCGTGTCGATGCGGACGCCGGGTCCCATGGTGGACGAGACAGCAACCGACCGGACATAGGTGCCCTTCGCGGTGCTGGGCTTCATCCGAACGAGGGTCGCAATGAGCGTCCCCAGGTTCTTTTGAAGCTTCTCGGCGTCCATGGACACCTTGCCGATGGAAGCGTGGATGATGCCAGCCTTCTCGACCCGGAAGTCGATCTTGCCGCGCTTGAGCTCGGCGACCGTCTCCCCGACCTGGTCCGGCGCCACGACGGTGCCGACCTTGGGGTTGGGCATCAGACCACGAGGACCGAGGATGCGACCGAGCCGGCCGACCTTGCCCATCATGCTCCGAGTTGCGACAGCCTTGTCGAACTCCAGCCAGCCTTCCGACATGATCTTCTTCACGAGGTCGTCAGCTCCGACAAAGTCGGCACCGGCTTCCTCCGCGGCCCGGGCAGCCTCGCCCTGAGCAAAGACCACGACGCGAACCTGCTTGCCGGTGCCGTAGGGCAGGCTGCAGGCACCGCGGACCATCTGGTCGGCGTGGCGCGGGTTGACACCAAGACGCACAGCCACATCGACACTTTCGTCGAAACGGGCGGGCGCCGTCTGCTTTACGAGCTCGATGGCCTCGGACACCGCATACTTGCGGGTCGAGTCAACGAGCTGGGCCTTTTCGCGGTATTTCTTTCCGCCTTTGCCCATGGGCACTCCTCAGGAGCACGAAGCTCCCGCACCAGCGGGGTGAGCGGGACCAGGTCCCTCCCCCATCTGACACTCAAGAGGTTCTTGGGAGATCAGCCGACGGTGATGCCCATCGAGCGCGCGGTGCCCTCGATGGACCGCGACGCGGCTTCGACATGGACCGTGTTGAGGTCGGGCAGCTTGGTCTGCGCAATCTCAGCAATCTGATCCGGAGAGAGGTTGGCCACCTTGTTCTTGTTGGGCTCGGCAGAGCCCTTCTCCAGACCCGCGGCCTTCTTCAAGAGGACAGATGCGGGAGGAGTCTTCAGCTCAAAGCTGAACGAACGGTCGGAGAACACCGTGATCACCGTCGGGATGATCAGGTTGTCCGCGGCCTGCGCCTGGGTACGCGCGTTGAATTCCTTGCAGAACAGGGGGATGTTCACACCGGCACCACCGAGGGCGGGACCGATGGGAGGCGAGGGGTTGGCCCGACCCGCCTGAATCTGCAGCTTGATCTGGTTGACGACCTTCTTGGCCATGACAATCTCCGATGCTCGTAGCGGCACTCAGCCCAGGCGTTCGACCTGGGTGTAGTCGAGCTCAACAGCGGTGGGTCGGCCAAAGATGCTGACCATCACCCGGAGCTTCGCGCGAGCGGGGTTGACGCCCTCGACCTTCCCGACCAGGGAGGCAAAGGAACCTTCGATGATGCGGACCTCTTCGCCTCGGGCGAAGTTGACCACAGCCTTGGGCTTCTCCTCCGTCTCGACGGTCTGACCGAGGAGGCGCATGACCTCGGACTCGGGCACCGGAGGCGGGTTGGAGGAGCCACCGATGAATCCGGTAACTTTGGGGGTGCTCGTCACGACGTGGCGAGTCTCACGGTCGCTCACCATCTGAACGAACATGTACCCGGGGTAGACCTTGCGGGTCGTGGTCTTCTTCTGGCCGTTGCGGACCTCGACCACGGACTCCGTGGGAACGAGGACCTCGCCAAACCTTTCTTCAAGATTCGCGCGCACAATTGCCTGCTCGAGGGCCAACTTGGCCTTGTTCTCGTACCCCGAGTAGGTATGTACGACGTACCACTTCTTGGCCATAATCCTGACACTCCCGCCCGTCGGACGTTCCGCCTCAGCTCTCGGTGAACAGCACCCGACTCGTGATTTCGCCCCACACCCAGTCGTAGCCGGCAAGCGCGCCCGCGACGATGACTGTGAAGACCACCACAACAGTGGTGGAGCGAATCGTCTCCTCACGACTTGGCCACGAGACCTTGCGGAGCTCGGTCACCACCTCATCGGTGAAGCGGTAGGCCACGGGGTGTCGGTTGAGCACGAGGAACGTGATGACGCCTGCGACGAACGCGGCGAGACTTGTTGCGTTGAGCCCGAGAAACAGCTCCGGATTGCTCACCTCGAAGTTCGCGAGCAAGGGCGCACCGAGGCCCTGCAACGACATCCCCACCAGCACCGCTGCTGAGAAGAAGGACATCAATACGAACTTCTGGTTCTTCACCGGTCTGCCTCAGGCAATCTGGACGCCCCGGCCTGCTACTACACATTGAGAGGTAGCGCAAGGGCCGAGACCCAGGAAAACGAAGGGTGGCGCCTGGACGCCACCCTTCCTGTGATGGGCTCCGCGAGGAGCTTGAATCACTCGATGATCTTGGTCACAACGCCGGCGCCGACGGTACGGCCACCCTCGCGGATCGCGAACCGCAGCTGGTTCTCGATGGCGATGGGGGTGATGAGCTCGACAGCCATCTCCACACGGTCACCGGGCATGACCATCTTGGTGCCCTCGGAGAGGGTGATCTTGCCGGTCACGTCGGTGGTGCGGAAGTAGAACTGCGGACGGTAGCCGTCGAAGAAGGGCTTGTGGCGGCCGCCCTCGTCCTTCTTGAGGATGTAGGCGTCACACATGAACTGGGTGTGGGGGTTGATGCTCTTGGGCTTCACGAGCACCTGGCCACGCTCCACTTCGTCGCGCTTCACACCGCGAAGGAGGATGCCAGCATTGTCACCAGCGCGGCCCTCGTCGAGGAGCTTGCGGAACATCTCGACACCGGTCACCGTGGTGGTGCGGGTCTCGCGGATGCCGACGATCTCGATGGACTCACCGACCTTGACGATGCCACGCTCGATGCGACCGGTAGCGACGGTGCCGCGGCCGGTGATCGAGAAGACGTCTTCGACGGGCATCAGGAAGGGCTTGTCGATGTCGCGCTCGGGCTCGGGGATGTAGGCGTCAACCTGCTCCATGAGCTCGAGGATGGCGGGACGGCCGATGGGCGAGGTGTCGCCCTGGGTGGCGAGCAGGGCGGAGCCGCGAACCACGGGGACGTCGTCGCCGGGGAACTCGTACTCGTCGAGGAGCTCGCGGACTTCCATCTCGACCAGCTCAAGGAGCTCTTCGTCGTCGAGCTGGTCGACCTTGTTGAGGAAGACCACGATGGCGGGCACGTTGACCTGGCGGGCCAGGAGGACGTGCTCACGGGTCTGGGGCATCGGGCCGTCAGCAGCGGACACGACCAGGATTGCGCCGTCCATCTGGGCAGCACCGGTGATCATGTTCTTGATGTAGTCGGCGTGTCCGGGGCAGTCGACGTGAGCGTAGTGACGGTTGGCCGTCTCGTACTCGACGTGTGCGGTGTTGATGGTGATGCCGCGGGCCTTCTCTTCGGGGGCCTTGTCGATGTCCTCGTACTTCATCTCGGTGGCGCCGCCGCCTTCGGCGAGCGTCATCGTGATTGCCGCGGTGAGGGTAGTCTTGCCGTGGTCCACGTGGCCGATCGTGCCGATGTTGACGTGGGGCTTGTCGCGGTTGAACTTTTCCTTGGCCATTGGAGCCACCTTCGCGGCGCGCGCCGCTGCGAGCGTCTAAGCACACGCCCCACCTTCAGGGTGGGGCGACAGTGAGAGGAGATGGAGCCCATGACCGGACTTGAACCGGTGACCTCACCCTTACCAAGGGTGTGCTCTACCATCTGAGCTACATGGGCGTGGAGCGGGAAACGGGGTTCGAACCCGCGACCCTCAGCTTGGAAGGCTGATGCTCTACCAACTGAGCTATTCCCGCATAGGAGCATCGCGAAGAGGATGGAGTGGGGAGTAGTGGATTTGAACCACTGTAGGCTAAGCCGGCGGGTTTACAGCCCGCTCCCTTTGACCGCTCGGGCAACTCCCCAAAAACAGTCCTCAACGCAGATGCACCGTTTGAAAGATCATACCTAAATGCTGGCGGTGGGACTCGAACCCGCAACCCTCGGTTTACAAAACCGATGCTCTGCCAGTTGAGCTACGCCAGCGCTTGGGCGACCGCTTTGCCGTGGGTTCCTCGAGTGGGTGGGGTGAACCGACCCGCGAAGGGCCCCCCGGCGAAGCGTCGCAGGTATATGGGCGGTCCGGAATGATGTCAAGGACCGGACTCACCGTAGATCGCGAATTTGCGGGGCCACCCATCAACACGGTCTTCTCGACGCAATTCACTTGCCATTGGGCTGGAAGAGTGTCGCGGGGATGCGCGTGGAGGCGTCGAGCCCAAGGACCTGGATGGCCTCCACCGACGCCCCATCGCGCAAGGTCTCGGTCTCGTGTGGAACGACGAGACCGGGCGCCAACTCGCGGTAATCGTCGAACAGGTACACTGTACGACGGCCAGCGCGTTCCATGGTGACCCGCCGAAGCCGGTGGTCGGTGCGCGAGAAGGCCACTTCGACCAGGCCGCCGGTCGGGCCCGTCTCGGGGCGGAGCACCACCAGATCGTCACCTTCCGGACCCACAACCACCAGCTCGCGCCAGGCCGTCGCGGTCTCGATGTCGGCAGCGACGCCGAGAGCGACCCGCAGGAGCTGCTCTGGGGCGAACCGGCCGACGATCTCCCGGGTGCGGGGTGCATCGCGAGGCACCGTCTTGCCTTCACTGACGACCCAGGCGCCGCCGCCCGGACCGGCCACGGTGACGCTGTCCACCCCATCGCCCTTCTGGACCGTGACATCCAGGCGCAGCGAATCTCCAGAACGTCGGTAGACATGCCGCGCGACGAGCGATTTGCCGTCGACAGGAACCTCTCGAACAAACTGGAAGGTGAGCTCCCGCGAGCCGGACAAGGCCGCAAGCCCCCCTGTGGCCCCTCCGTGCGCTTCGACGGCAGCACGCAGCACGCCTTCCGCTTCTCGCCGGCCGCGCCGACTGGCGGATGCCTTGGCTTCGACAGCGTCCCCTCCCCCGGTAGCGACGGGAGTTGCGGGCGGGGGAGGAGGTGGGGCCGCAACCGCCACGGTTTCACCGGTGGCCAGGTCGACCACTCGAGGAGCGACGCCGGCGACACTCAGCACCGACACCAGCGACTGCACGTCGCCCTCGGTGGGCAATCCGTCGACGTGGACCAGGAACCGCCATCCGGCACCGCGTTCATACCGGCGCACGATGCGGGTCCGTTCGTCGCTGGCGCCCGCCGCAACGGCGGCCTTTCGAAGCTCCTCGGCCTTCTCCCGGGCGGCATGGCCAGGGGACTCCATCGAGAAGGGCGCGGCACTCGCCGACAGCGGCATCGCCAGGGCCGCACAGACGCACACAGTCGCACAGCGCAGATGGGTCAAGATGGTCGCGCGCACGGGCACCTCGATTGTCTCGGACCGGGCGGGACAGCACCGACGGTCCGGATGCCTGTACTTCCCGAGATCGGGTCTCGCCACCCTATTGCCACGTCAACCCAGGTCCTCCTGGGAGAGCCACCAGGCCTCGACCTCCTCCGGTGGAATGCGCTCGCCCGAGGGTGTGCGGAACTGCAGCTCCTCGAAGGGAATGCGCTCGAGCTCGATGGGCGACGGCATGAAGCAAGCGATGAAAGTGGCCAGTGTCACAGCGGCGGTCGCGCGAGCTCTGCGACTGGGTGCTGCGAGGTCTGCGGCGGGAAGTCCTCGCCAGGCGCCCATGGCCCACAGCAGGAACGCCCAGACCGTCCAGCCCTCCCAGAGAAACCAGCCGGCGACCGCGACGACGACGAGTCCCACGACCGCGACCTTGTCCGCCAACCGAGGGGCAATCGCCCGCAGCACATGTCCTCCGTCGAGCTGGCCGATTGGTAGCAGGTTCATCGCGGTGAGAAAGCAGCCCGCCCACCCGGCAAGCCCCAGGGGGGACAGCTCGTCGTAGCGGCCGGGGGGGGCACCGAGAACGGCCCAGCCGAGCCCATCCATGAGAAGTGGGTTCGCCATGATGGTGAGGGGGAAGCCGGGCTCTGCGTCGCCCAGGAGCTCGGCAAGCGGGGCAAGCAAGGTGGCCAGCGCGGACATGAACCAACCTGGCTCCTCCGGTGTTGGAGGCGGCCAGGGCATCGTGAGCTCGGGGAGCGGATGCGCGGTGGTGTCGGGGAGGCCAAGCGCCAGAACCACCACGGCAACGGCAAAGCCAGCGAGCGGTCCGGCCGCTCCCATTTCGAGGAGTGCAGAGCGGGTGCGCGGCGGGGTGCGCAGCCGGATGATGGCACCGAGCGTGCCGAAAGCCAGCGGAAATGGCAGGAAGAAGGGCAGAGTCTGGTCCATGCCATGGCGACGCGCGACGATGTAGTGCCCTGCCTCGTGCGCGCCGAGAATGCCCATCAGCCCGAGCGCAAACTGCGCGCTGCCCCACGCCGCCTCGGGGTCGGTCAGTGGGTCGCCTCCCCCCCACCACCAGCCGTAGCTGAAGAACACCGACACCAGCGTGAGCGCGAACAGCGACAGGCAACGCACCCACTCGCGTCGGGTGGGCGGCGGAGGAGGACGCATGCGGACGGGGTCGATGGGGCTCATGCACGCGCCTATGCCCTGTCGGTGGGGCGGGGTCCAGAGGGGGGCCAGAGCACAGATGCCGAGCCCACGGGCCCGGCACCGAAGGTCGAACGGGGGTCGCTACTGGACCTCGCGAACCTCGAGCTCGTAGGCACCTTGTCCGGTGCCCGCGCCGACGACGATGACGTACTGTTCGCCGCCGGTGAGCGTGCCCTGGAAGAAGGCTTCTTCGCCGCTGCTCACGCTGCGTCCACCAAGTCCGGCAGCGCGGTCGTAGTAGGACTCGTCGTCGCTGTCGATCTCGTCGAAGTCGAAGATGTCTTCCGCGGCGTAGGGCACGAAGCTCGTCTCGTCGTTGTCGACGAGCGCACAGCCCAGGGCGTTGATCTGCTCGAGGAAAGTGGATGGCTGCGGCTCGGTGGCGTCGGACACCTCGTCGCGGTCGTAGTCGACGGCACAGCTCAGGGTCGCGCCGGCCTTGGTGCCGCAAGCGGTGAACACGCTGCTCTCACCTTCACCTTCGCCTTCACCCTCCCCCTCGCCTTCGCCCTCGCCTTCACCCGTGAGCCCGGTGTCCTCGGCTTCGGTGCTGCCGTAGGAATCTCCGGACAGGAACACCTGGTAGTAGAGGTATTCGAGCACGGTGGCCGGGAAGCGGAAGTCGATGGAGCCGTCTTCGGTACACGTCTGCTGCAGCGTGGAGGTGGTGGGGTTGGGGACGGCGTCCTGGGGGACCACAGCCACCCAGGGATCTGCAGGGCCTTCGCTGCCGTTGGCATCGGTGTGGCGACGCGTGAGGTGAATCGCGACTTCGACCTCGGCACCCACGCTCCGGTCAGACAGGTCGAGCACCCAGCGGTCGGTGTCGGCCACCTCTGCTGCGGTCTCCCCTCCGGAGGCAGCGATGTAGGTGACACCCGGCGGCTGGACCTCGCCGTATCCATGAACCGGCGTGCCATCGACCGGGAGTGACGGCAGGTCGAGGCTGGTGGGGTCGGTGGACGAAAAGATGTTCTCCACCGTGTAGTCGGCCGTGCCAGGGTCCTGGAGGCGGACGACGACGCCGACGTAGCCAGAGCCAGCGGCGTCGACTCGGAGAGTGGCCTCCTCATAGGGGATGTCGGCGAGACGGACGACCTGGGCGCCGTAGTTGCCGGCAACGTAGCCGTAGTAGTCGATGCCGGTGACCAGTGTCTGGAAGTCGGCTCCATCGGTGGTCACGCGCCTGGCTTCGTTCTCGGTGGGCGCCGAGGTGGTGCCGCCCTCCATGAACATGTTGACGCCGCTGATGTTGATGCCGCCCTGATAGCCGTTGGCGCCGTAGAGGTCGCCCTCGGACGGGCTCGAGATGGGCGCACTGATGGTGGTGGCCGCCTCGTAGCCTGGCCACTCGGTCTCATCGACGAGGGGGTCGCCTGCGTCGTTGGTGAGGCCCGCGGTGGCGAGGGCGACCTGCCAGCCCACCACGAGGTCCTTCATCTCCATTCCGGTGATGGATTCGACGTTGTCGACGCCCAGCTCCGTGGACTGGATGAGCTGCGCCATGAGCTCTTCGCCGGTGGCTCCGGAGGATGCCGTGTCGGCGCCTGAGGTGAGCAGGGTGTCAGCGTTTTCGTAGACCCAGCGGAAGAAGAGGTACTGGGCGCCCCACTGCTCGGTGCTGATGACCTCGCTGTCGTCGGTGTTGACGAGCGGGGTGAGGTTGGGGGCGTCGAGGTAGTCCCAGACGTCGTCGTAGTAGACCGCGCCGAAGCCCGTGAGGTCGGCGCCCATCGCGCTGAGGCCTTCGAGCACCCAGGCCTGCTCGGGGTCTCCACCGGCGTCGATGACCTTGTACTTGTAGGACATCAGCCAGACGTAGCCGCGGGCAACCTCGGCCAGCAGCTCCATCTGGGTGTAGGCCTCGACGGTTGTGCGGGCCGCTGCGTTGGCGAAGCCGTTGGCGTCGGGCGCGAAGACGTAGATGACCTCCTGCTCGTCGGACAGGGGGTTCTCGCTGATGTCGTAGTCGTTGAGGTCGGTCTCGGGGTCGACGTAGGAGCGCACGAGCTTGCCGATGTCCTCCTCGTCTTCCACGAAGGCCGTCATGGCGTTGAGGACCGGCGTGATGACGACCGTGACCTTGCCGTCGCCGTTGACGTCGGAGACATCCCCGAAGGTGGTGGCGAGGGTGGGGTAGATGTTGGCGTCGATGGCGTCGGCGATGACCTGCAGGTCGCAGTTGTCGAAGCCGTTGGCATCGCGGGAGTCCGGCTGGTCGACCACACCGTCGCAGTCGTAGTCCCAGTCGATGGGCCAGTCGTTGTCGACCCAGATGTTCACCGTGTCCCCGACGGCCCAGAGGGTGGCGTCGACGAGCTTGAACTCGGTGTCGTCGGTCTCGCTGCTGCGGACCCGGTATTCCTGAACCGACTTGCCCACATCGCTCTCGGAGAAGGAGGGCGGCGGTGGCTCGGGAGGTGTAGCTGTGGCGATGCGTCCGGCACGACGGGCATCTCGGAGGCGTTGACGGGCTTCACTCAGGCGCGGACCGGTCGCACCGGCGCCTGGACCCGGGGGACCCTCCGCGTCGTCGCTCTCAGTGCGCACGTAGCTGAGCTGGTAGCCAAGCTCGCTTTCGCCCTTGTTCACGATGACGTAGAGGAACTCCTGGTCCTGGTTGGACTCATCGCCACTCTCGTCGGACAGGTCGAGGAAGACCTCGCCGTCGTCGTCTTCGAACTGCACGACGTCGCCGGACTCTTCAAAGCGGTCCTGCTCATCGGCGCCCCCGGTCTCGCCGGTCTCGCCAGTCTCGGAAGTGTCATCGGGCTCGCCGGAGTCCACCTGGGTGTCCTCTCCACCGGAACCCCCGCCACATCCGTAGATGCAGCCCTTGTCCTCAGTGCCGCAGCCTGCGGTCACGGTCAGTGCGAGCAGCCCGAGGAGGCGACCCAGTCCCACGCCCTGCGTGCTGCGCAGCGTGCGCTCGGGGCTGCCATTGGCACCCACATTCCAGCCGATGTGCATGAGCGGTCTCCTCATCGTGCACCTGGTCCGCATGTGTCGGGCGGACCCACCCGGCGCATCATACAGGCTGGGAATCCCGTCGGACACCCCGGCCCCCCCGTTGGTCGAGCACCTCGAAGTAGACGTCCTCCAGGTCGCGGGCCCGGGCAGCCCAGGTGCAGTGCTGGAGCACATGGCTTCGGGCCGCTTCACCCAGCCGCTGGCGGTGCTCCGGGTGGCGCACCAGCGCTTCGATTTCGCGAGCCATCGCCGCTGCGTCATGGTCCGGCACGGTCACCACCCCTGGTAGTGGACGCGCCGACCCCTCGGCAGCCACCGTGGCCAGGCCCATCCCGAGGTAGTTGAGCAGCTTGATGGGGTAGCCGGTGCAGGTGGTGCGCGGAAGAGCGGCGACGGTGGCCGCTGCCATCCACCGACGCACCTCGTCGTAGCTCTGGGTGACCACGAAGCGCGCCCTGGGCAGTCCGTGTCGCGCCCAGTGGTCGAGGGGACTCGCCGAGACCATCAGCAGTCCGACGCGGCCGTCCAGCAGGCGCATGGCCTCCATCAACACGTCCAGGTCCTGGTAGACGTCCGGGTTGCCGGCGTAGACCACCCAGGGCCCGCTTCCCAGATCGGCGGGCTGGACCGGTGCCACGTCCTCGGGGTCGACGCCAGGCGGCACACACGAGACCCTGGAACACCCCAGTCCCTCCAGAACCGGGATGGCCCCCTGGTGGATGGCGATGGCGTGGTCGGCCAGACGGGGCACCGTGAGGTCGAGGGCCTGGCCGACTCGCCGCGCCATCACCCGCTTGAGTCGACCGTGGAAGTAGGTGTGCAGCTCCTCGCCCATCGTGTTGTGGGCGCAGTACACGATGGGGGTGCGTGTGCGGAGCCGGGCGAGGGCTGCCGACAGGGGCGCCTCGTAGTTGTGGGCGTGGACGATGTCCGCCTCGATGCGCGCGAGCCTCCACGCCAAAGCAGCGTCGAGCACGGGCTTTACGAAGTCGGGACCCGCCCGGAGGTTGTCGTAGCCGGGGATGTGGGGGGTGCGGACCACATCGTAGTCCGGGTCGACCTCCCCCACGCCGTGGGCATAGCAGGCGACCGTGACCCGGTGCCCCCGTCGAGCCAGCGCACGGGCCATCCCGCGCACATAGACCTGGCTGCCTTGCGGAGACGGGAACGGGAAGGCCGCCGCCTGGACGATGTGCAGGCGGCGTCGGCGCTCAGCCGCCACAGGGACCCGAGCAGTCACTCATGTAGCCGAGGGCCATGAGGCGCTCACAGTCCTCGCAGGTCATCTCGGTCTCCTGGTTCTCGATGCCGCTCTCGTCGCCGGCGCGCTGGATGGTGTCCTTCATCTCCGTCTGCAGCGAGGCGGGGTCGCACCGGCCGGTGTCGCCACCCATGAGGTTGGTCTGCTCGGTGACATCTGCGACCACATCGAAGAGTGCCGCGGTGGGCAGCCCGCGGGGGTTGCCTTCGTTGGCTTCGATGTACTTGCAGCCCTCGGAGCGAATCGCCTGGATGTCGTTGCCTTCGAAGTTCTGCTCGGCGACGGCGACCCGGGCAAGGGTCTCGGGGGTGACGACGGGTGTGGGAGCGGGAACGGGCGCGGCCTCACCGTCTTCACCCTCGGCACCCTCCTCGCCCTCTTCGGGAGCGGGCGGCGGCGGCGGCGGGTTGAGCATGAAGTCGATGGTCTTGACGGCATCGGCATCGAAGATGTCGGAGCCCTGCCAGTTGGGGGGCAGCTCAGCGCCAGCCATGGTGCCGATGGTGGGCGCGACGTCGATCTCACGCACCTGCCAGGGAACGCGGGCGCCAGCGAGCTTGCCGCCGGGCTGCTTCATGATGAGAGGGACGTGGATCTGCTCGTCGTAGAGCGTGATGCCGTGCCACCAGCCACCGTGTTCCTGGAACTCCTCGCCGTGGTCGGCGGTGACGATGATGAGTGTGTCGTCGTATGCGCCCTGGGTGCGCATCCAGTCGAAGAACTTTCCGAGCTCCTGGTCGACCCACTTCACCTCGCCCCGGTACAGCTCTTTGAGGGCGTCGGCTTCGCTGGGGTCGGGGTTGGGACGCCACGCGCGACCGACGGCGTTTCCGTCGTAGGGGTGCGTGAAGTAGGGGTCGTGGGGCTCCATCAGGTGCACGACCAGGAAGTAGCGGTTGTCCTTGCTGCGGTTGGCCTCGATGAAGCCCTGGGCGTTCTTCAGCACCACCTCGGCCGGCTGGTAGTAGTCGGTGACCGAGTAGGAACCGGCGGTGAGCTTGTCGCGAACCTTGCGGAGCACGTTGTACATACTGAGCTGGGCGCTGCTTTCAGCGGCACCGGCGATGTAGCTGGGCGCCTGGTAGCTGAAGTAGTCGAAGCCCTGCTGGAAGTTGAAGGACCGGGTGACGTTGATGTTGTTCGGCAGGCCACCGGTGGCGTAGCCGTGGGCGTCCATCACCTCCGCCATCGTGATGACGTCGTCGGGCAGGGCCTCGGCCTTGAGGATGCACTTGTGCCCGCTGGGCAGCATCGACGAGTACAGCGAGGCGAAGGACGCGCGGGTCCAGCTGGCCTGGGTGACGTACTGCTCGAACAGCACGCCGTCGGAGGCGAGCTTGTCGATGTTGGGGGACAGGCCGCCCTTGTCGCCGTAGGCACCCAGCACGTCGGCGCGCAGGGTGTCGATGACGATGAGGACTGCGTCGGGCGCCCCACCGGGAGCGTCGGAAGCGGGGTTGTCGGGGGCCAGCACACCGTCGGGGTCGGCGCCGCTCGGAGCGAAGCTGAAGATGGCCGCCAGCACAGCGATGCCGCCGTAGGCCGCGCCGGTGCCCTTGGGCTCCACCAGCACGCGCAGCGGGGTGCGGGTGAGAAAGATGGGACCGAGCCACAGCACGAGGACCGACGCCACACCGAAGCCCGCAAGGAGTGCCAGGTTGCCCGTCATGGGCACACCCTGCTCGGCGTAGACGACCTTGTTGACGACGTAGCGGGCGATCACAAGGCCCAGGGGGACGAACACGCCCAGAAACCCGAGCGACCAGGCCATCGGGTCGGCCAGCTTCTTCCAGACCTTGCCCAGCACCGCGAGGCCCACGCCCACGCCGATGCCCATGGCCACACCGATGCAGCCGTAGAGGACGGTGGCGTAGATGAGCGCCTGGTACTCGCCCGTGTTGGCCCCAGACAAGATGACCAGGGCTTCGCCGATTCCCACCAGGGCGCCCCCGAGGAGACCTCCTGAGACTCCGAGCCAGACTCTACGCAGCACTTCGACCTCCTCGTCGCGGTCATGCTTGACCGTCGGCCCGTGCGGGCCTCACCACTGGACGCGCGGTGAGCCCGTCCGATCCACAGGTTCCATCGCGGGATGGAGCGACCCGTACACCGGCGTCCCCGGGGTCCGGGGACACCTGCGTCCCCGGGGTCCGGGGAGCGCCGGCGCGCCTAACCACGGGTCAGGGACCGGCGCCACCGCGACACTCCGGCAGCTTCACCGTCCAGCCGGAATATCGCCCGCACAAAGTCGTGCAGATTCGGCACAGCCGGGATGCTCGCGCCACCTTGTCGCCGTCCGTCACCTCGCCGCCCCAGTGGCATCCGCAGCGGCTACGCTCCCCCACATCGCCCGCCGGGGTTCAGCCAAGGACGATGACCGCGTTGCGCCACTCCGCCCGACAGACCTGGTCCACCGTGAAGCGCCTGGCTGAGAGCGTACTTGCAGTCGGCATGCTGGGCATCAGCACGCCGGTGTTCGCCACGCCGTTCCCGGCCCGCCCGGGCCCTGTGCCTGCGGAGGTCTCGCTCGAGTTCCAGCCCGCGCGGGTGGATGCATCGCGGGCGGGGCTGCCAGAGCTCACCCGAGAGCTGCACTCGGTGCGCGATCCCTTCGTGCGCAAGTGGCAGCGCGCCACGGCCCACAGCATGGCGGGTCCCGGTGCGAGTGTGTGGTACCGCGACATGGCCACACAGCTCGACGTCCGGTGGCGGCTTGCGGAGATGAACCCCACGCCCGTCCACCTCGACAATGCCATCCGCGACCTCGCGCTCGACATGTCCATCGCCGGCGCCACCTCGGGCTGGGATGCAGCCATTCGCCGCACACTTCGACAGTCCACCGAGCTCACGCCTCTGCACACCCTGGCGCGCTCGGTGTTCACGCCGAGCCTTCAGGTGCAGCGGGCCCGCGATGGGTCCGCCACGCTCAAGCCGGACTCCGCCGCATCGCTCGACGGCCGGGCAGCGATGGCCGACATCGATCGGGGCACGGCGAACGTGGGGCCAGCGGTCCGGCCCACCTCCCCCACCCTGCGCACTGGCTCCAGCTTCACCTTCATCAGCATCCCCACCAGCGACGACGTGCGCGCGGGCGCGGAGGCAGACAGCCCGGTCTCGCCAGGCATGACCAGCTGGATCGACGTGCGGGACGTCGTCTTCGATGCCGCTCGTATCCAGGCCCGGGTCGCCCAGGACCCCACCCGCCGCCGATTCGACCCCAACGTGCGCTGGACCGCCCTCGCCCGTCAGGAGATCATTCCCGCCTGGGCCGTCATCGCCGACTTCCAGGGACAGATGGCCAACAAGGCCGTCCACCAGCGTGTCGCAGTCCGCCAGGGAGTCGCCCTGGAGCATCGCCTCACCGGCTTTGGCAGGTCGGCCTGGGCGGTGCGCACCGGCATGGCCCGACAGCTCCGAGACGACCTCGGGCCCGATATTCTCGAAGACCGCTTCACCGTGAGCCTGCGGGCCGACCTCGGCTGGTATGTCCCCCAGGACGTCGACCGCTGGCCCCTCGGCCACCGCCCGGGCGCTCCGGGTCCTGTGTTGCCGGTGCTGCCGCCCACCGGCCCGGGGCAGCCCGAGCCATTCATCGCGAGTCCGGCCGAGCGCACTGGCGCAGAGCCGCCTCCGCCCATGTTCGTGGCGGCGCGGTAGCCATCCAGCCCGCCGCCCGACCACGCGATAGCCGCTGCCGATGACCCCCACCGTCGGCCGCACATCCGTCCTGTTGGTCCCGCTGGCGCTGGTGAGCCGCGGGCTGGCGTTCGCCGTGCCGTTGGTGGTCGCGATGTGGTTCGGGGTCGGTCACATCACCGACGCCTGGTACTGGGCGCTCGCCTTTCCGACCTTCGCGTTGGTGCTGGCGAGCACCGCACTGGGCACCGCCGCCACCCCACCGATTGCGAGCACCCGCGCCGAGCGACCCGAGCAGCTTCCGCGGGTGGTCGGCGGCCTCGTGAGCTGGACGGCCATCGGCAGTGGCCTCGCCGGACTGGCCATCTGCCTCACCGCCCCCCCCGCCCTTCCCTGGCTCACGGACTTTGCGCCCGACACCCGGGACCTCACCGCTCAGTTCCTCTGGGAGCTGCTGCCGTTCATGGTTCTCACCAGTGCCGGGGCCGTGTTGAGGGTCACCTGTGAGGTCCACGGGCGCTTCTTCACCGTCGCCTTCACCCCCTTCATCCGCGCCTCCGTCGTCATCGGGACCACAGCAGCTCTGAAGCCCGTCATCGGCCCCCACGCGCTCCCTTGGGGACTGGTGGCCGGCGAGCTGGTTCAGGTCGGATTCTGGTCGCTCGTGCTCCACCGCGCGGGCGTGCGCCTGCGGCTTCGACCCCACCTCGACCCCACCGTGGTGGCCGTCGGCCGGGACCTCGCCCCCATCCTCGGCGGCGAGGTGCTGGTGGCCCTCAACCTCATCGTCGACAAGGCCTTCGCGGCCCACCTGCCCCCGGGGTCGGTGGCCACCCTGGAGTACGCCGACCGGGCGCGCGTCATCCCGCAAACGCTTCTCGAAAGCACCCTGTTGATGGTCGCCTACGCAAGCTGGGCCAACCTCAGGGCGAGCGGCCGGGTCACCGAGGCCCGCCACGCCATCGACCAGGCCCTCCGGTGGACCCTCACCCTCGCGGCACCCTGCATCGCGGGCATGTTCATCGGCCGCGTCGCCCTCACGCGCCTGCTCTACGAACGGGGCGCCTTCCTCGTCGAGGACACCATTCACACGGCCAGTGTGCTGGGCTGGTATCTGCCCGGAGTGCTGCCCACCCTGCTGGGCATCCTCGCCGTGCGCGCCCATGTGCTCGAGCGCAACCTCACGCTCGTCTTCTGGCTCGGCGCCCTCAGCGTGGCCGGCAATGCCCTGCTGAACTCGCTTTGGATGGGTCCGCTGGGCCTCGGCGGGCTGGCGTTGGCGACCACCCTCAACATGACCCTCATTCCGGGCCTCTACCTGTGGAAGCTGCGCGGCACCGTCCCCTATTCGCCGTCCAGGTGGGCGGCCCCGCTGGGCCTCACCGCCACCTCCATCGCCATCGCGGTCGCCGCCGAGCTCACCACCGGTCCCCCAGAGACGGTCACCGACATCACCCTCTGGGCCTGGTCGCTTCCGTGCTTCATCCTGCTGGGCGTGGGAGCGATGGCCACCAAGCCGCCCGCCCGACCTGGCACCTGAGCATCAGTAGGTGAAGGCTCCACCCACGGTGGTGACCATTCCCGCCACAGAAGACAGGCCCAGGTTCCACGGCAGCGTCGCCCCCGGCTGGTCGTAGACGAAGGAAATCGTGATGATGGCCACGGAACCACTCGGCCACAGGGAGAACTGCGAGCCGTCGAAGGTGAAGGAACCGTCGTCGACAACCGCGCAATAGACGGCCTCGTAGCCGTCGGCGGTCATGCCGTTCTCCACGGTCATGGCGAGCAGAACCCAGTCGGCGCCGGTCGCGGTCCACCGGAAGGTCTGGTACTGGCTGACATAGGGCGGGCTGCTGCTGGAGATGGCTGGCGACGACATCGACGGGCCGGAGCTCGGCATGTCGATGACCGAGGCAGCGTCTTCGTCGGGCAAGATGCCGCCCGGCGCGAGCAGGTCGTAGCGGCCGCCTGCCGTGACGCTGGAGGGCTCGCCCGAGAAGCCCAGGCCATCATAGGCCAGGGTCATGGTGCTGCCCGAGTTGGGCTGCAGGGAGATGCTGGTCGCGCCAGGGTCGAACACGGAGATGGCGACCGAGCTGGTGAAGCTCTCTGAACGGCAGGTCTCCAGCGAGGGGGTGTACAGCTCGTACCACCGATACGAGTGGGGGTCGGAGAAGTACACCACCGCGCTCCTCAGGTCCGCGGGGGTTCCTCCGTCCCAGTAGCCGCCGGTGTAGCGCGCGAGCTCGACCGCTCCGATGAGGCCGAACTGCCCGCGCCCGTCCTCCCAGTAGCGGAAGGCGTCGGCGAGGCGTCCGGAGCCGGCGTCGGTCTCCACAGTGACCTGAGCGAGGCCGTCTCGGCTGATAGACGGCGTGGTGACCACGAGCTCGGTCTCTGTGGAGCTGGTGACCGTGGCGGCCTGTCCAGCAAATTCGACCACCGCGGTGCTGTCGAAGGGACCACCGGTGATGGTGACGCTGTCTCCGCCCGCGTTGATGCCCCAGTCCGGGGTGAGCGAGTCGATGGCGATGTCGATGGGCTCGACCGTCCCGTCATCACCGCTGCCGCTGCCACTGCCACTGCCACTGCCACTGCCACTGCCGCTTCCGCCACTCCCCGAGCCGGAGCCCGAACCGCCAGAGCCGGAGCCACCCGTGAGGCCGGTGTCGGTGGTGCCGCTTCCACTGCCCTGATCGCCCTCGCCGCCACCCTCTTCGCCCGCTGCGGTGTCTTCGAGCTTGTAGTCTTCCAGTCCGCAGCCCGAGGTCAGTCCGGCGAGGACGATGAGCTGCAGCCAGGTGCGTGCGGGATGAGGCATTGGGACTCCCACTCGCTCGATGCAGAGCGAGGCGACGGGATCATAGATGGTTTGTCCGCCGGTCGAAAGGCAGGTCAGTCGGTTGGGACCGCTGCGGGCAGGTCCTCGGTGAGCCGGGACGCGGGCAGAAAGACCCGAAACACTCCGGCATCGGTGCCCACCCACGCATGGTCGCCGTCTGGGGCCAGCGCGGTCACGACTGGAGTGTCGGGGCCTGGCAGAGCCACCATTCCCCAGCGCTCGCCCTCGATGCGTCCGATGCTGCCGTCCTCCGCCGCAAACCACACCCCCGCCTCCGTGGCGCTCACCACGGGCACGGCCACACCGAGGTCGGCGTCACCGAGAACGTCGTCCACATCACTTTCCTCACCACCAAGTCGGATGCGCTCAAGGCCGCTGCGTGTGCCCACCCACGCGCCATCCCGGCTCGCCGAGACGCACATCGCGGCGCTGGTCTGCAGGTGCGGCTGGATGGCTCCTCCGAGCACCCGGAAGACCTTTCCTGCCGAGGCCACCCAGAGGCCCCGGTCCCCAGCCGACAGCGCATCGACCTCACGGAAGGCGGCCACCGGCACGAAGCGGTCGCGCTCCACATCCAGGCGCCACAGTCCATCCGTCCCCCCCACGAACAGACCTGCGCCCGGCTGCCAGGCGAGCACATCGGCGGTCGCGGGCAGCCACCAGCTCGTGAGGCCTCCGCGGGCATCGAGCGAAACCAGCCGGTCACCCACCGCCCACACCGAGCCATCGGGTGCCGGGGTCACCGCCGAGACCTTCGCCCCCATCGCCACCATCAAGTCGCGCGCGTCGGGATGGGGGTCTCCCACCACGCGCAGGCCCTGCTCACCGGCGACCCACATGCCGCCTACATCTGCCACGAGCCAGGCAACCGACATGCGCGCTGGCCAGGCGCCGCGCTCGGGCACGTCGATGAGCGGCGGTCCAGAGCTGCGGGGGACGACGCGGGCAAGTCCGGCATCGGTGCCCACGTAGAGCGAGCCATCCGGCATCGTATGCACGCTTCGCACCCCGTCCGCCGGCAGACCCGCGCTCCGTCCCCACATGCCGCCCTCAGGATCGACCAGACCGAGCTGTCCCGCCGCCGACCAGAGGCCGCCCGGCCCCACTGCCACGCCATAGGCATCCCGGTCGACCACGGGCGAGATGCCGGCCGCCTGGTCGGGCGCCTCCGCGAGCACCAGGCCATGCTCCGTCGTCGCCGCAACCAGCCCTTCGGCGGTGTCCACCAGGCCATAGACGTGCAGCTCCTCCAGCCCGTCGAGCCAGGGCTCCACCTTGCCGTCGGCGGTCACCCGGCGCAGGCCCTCGTAGCCGGCCCACACCCCCCCGCCGCGGGCCGGAGCGAGCGAAAACACCGACCAGGGGGTCAAGATGGCCTCGAAGCCGCCCCCCGTACTGCCCCGCGCCAGCCCCTGGTAGGTGCCCACCCACCAGTCCGACTCGTCGGCGATGTGGACAGCCTGCACATAGGAATCCGGTAGCTCCGCGTCGACGACCTCGACCACCTGGCCATCCTCGACCACCGCCAGCCCCGCCGCCGTGCCGACGAGCACGCGTCCGTTCCGGGCAGCGACGGCAAGCACGCGCGTGTCTGGCAGCCCCTCGGCCATCCCGAGCACCCGCCACTGGCCCGCGACCGCCTCTCCGCTCCCCCCGTGCAAGGGCTGGTCGGCGGCGGGTCTCCACAGCAGTCCGCCCCCCACAGAGCTCGCCCAGACATCGCCCGTGCGGTCGTCGTGAACCACCTGCCCCACGACGTCTGCGCCGCCCCCCCAGCCCCCGAGCCGCCCTGTGGCCACCGGGTCGTCCACGGCGAGTGGAGCCACCACCGGACTGGACCGGTCCGCCCCCTCCAAGCGCACGCGCAGCTGGGCATCGCGGGGAAGTGGCGGCGTCGTGAAGCCCGAAGCCACCCCGCGTCCGACCCGCACCCACCGCGAACCGTACACCACCTCCACATCGCCGAGCTGGTCGCCGTCCCACCACACGCGCAGCGGCTGGGCGCGGGAGCGCATCGACCACTGCGAGGTGAGCACAGGCACCACCCGAAGGTGCTCGGGGCGTCCCCAGGCGTCGTCTGCGAGCGCGGCGGCCCCCGACATCCACAGTGCGAAGCAGGTCCCAATCACGCAGACACCTCCGGCCTCGCCAGCTTCGACAATCGGACGGTGGAGTGGTTCACGTCGGCGGGGCACTCAAAGCAGGCCATGCAGCAGGCGGCTCCACTGGGACCAGGTCCGCTCCCAGGACATCGCCCCCATCACGTAGCGACGGCCGTCGGCGCCCAGGCGTTCCCGGCGCGCGGGGTCGGCGATGAGCTCCCGCAGGGCCTTGCGCAAGGCAGTGACGTCATCGGCAGGAACGACCACGCCCCGGCCTCCGGTGGCCTCCCGCACCGCCGGTTGGTCGAACCATACGACCGGCAGCCCACACGCCATCGCCTCGACCACGGACGTGGAGAAGCCAGCCTCCACGATACTGGGAACAACCGCCACATCGGCACTCTGGAGAATCGGAGCGATGCGGACGGGGTCGAGCACGAAGTCGACCGGCTGGGACCAGGCCTGCACGCGGAGCTGGTCCAGGTAGACCGGGTCGCCCACGGAACCTGCGATGGTGAGCCGCACCTGGCGTTTTTCACGGGCCGGGAGCCGGGCCACGGCATCGAGGGCGAGGTGCTGACCCTTCTCGGGGAGAATGCGCCCGGTAACGACGATGTGGAGCCGAGGGTCTGTGCGCTCGACCGCCGCGGGCTTGAACTCGCCGGTGTCGACGCCGACGGGAATCACCCGGAGCTTGCCTTCTGGCAGGCCCGCTGTGGACAGGTGGCGGGCTGTGGCGGCATCTGGGACCACCACGGCAGCCGCGCGTCTGGCTGCCGCAGCGAAGGCCCGGCGACGGATGTTGTCTCGGGGACGCGGCACGACCCGCACGATCTGCTGCACCACATCCACAAAGGGACACGGCAGCGGTGGCAGCGACAGGGTGCGACTCACCACGATGTCGGGGCGAAAGCGGCGCACCTCGGCGTGGACCGCCCGCCCGAACCGCCAGCGTGCTGCGGTGGGAGACACCCCGCCAAGCGCCACCGCCACCGCCTCGGCCGGCACCATCGAACGCTCGTTGTGCCAGCCCGACACGAGGCGCACCTCCATGTGGGGACGCGCATGGCGGACGAGGTCGAGGAAGGCGCGGCCGGCGCCTGACCATTCGTCGGGCGGGAGCCGCGGGCTGCACATCAACAGCTTCACGCGGCGCTCCCCACCCGGGTGGACATGTCGGTGGTCCGCCTCACAGTCCGGTGCCGAAGACGAGGTAGGCCGCACCGCCTTCCGAGGCCCCTCGGTCGCTGCTGGCCGCAGTCATGAGCGTGTCGATGACGCCGTCTCCGTTGACATCGCCGCCCGACGAGATGCCCACGCCCGCCTTGTCCTCCACCGCTTCGCCGAACAGGCGGAAGTCGCCATCCGTCATGGTGAGGGCACCCGACACGGGGCCGTAGAACAAGGCGGCGGCGCCCGCATTGCTGGCGGCCTGGTCGTTGTAGGTGGCGGACATCCACACATCGACCTTTCCATCACCGGTCATGTCGCCGTCGGCAGCCAGGGCCTCGCCCAGTCGGTCGCCGGGCTGGTCGCCCACGATTCTGGCATCCGCAGTGGACAGATCCGCCGTGCCCGCGGCGAGGGGACCGGAGAAGACGGCCACGAGCCCCTCTGCGCTGCTGCCGGTCGCATAGCCGGGTGCGCCAATCACGAGGTCGTCGTAGCCATCACCGTTGAGATCGCCCACCGCCACGGTCTTTCCAGCGTTGTGCTCCGCGTCTTCGCCGACGAGGATGGCATGGGCATCTGCGGCCGAGGTGCGGCCCGAGACGGGCCCCGGAACAACGACCACAACGCCATTTCCATCGCCACCCGGACCCGTCTCACCGCCGGCCACCACATCGGCCACACCATCCCCGTCGATGTCGCCCGCCGCCCCGCTCGACCCCAACCGGTCGTAGCGTTCGGCACCCTCGATGACCGCAGCTGCACCGCTGAGGCCCACCGTGCCGCTGTTGCGTCCGGACACGATGTAGACCGCACCCTGCGACTGCATGCTGCCGTCGCCGTAGCCCTCGGCACCCACGAGGAGGTCGACCGTGCCATCACCGGTGACGTCGGCCCGCCCGGAGACGTGCCCGCCGGCGAAGTCGTAGGCATACTCGCCCACGATGCGGATGTCGGCGTCGACCAACACGAGGCCCGTGGTGAGCGGACCGTGCACGACATAGGCCTCGCCCGAGTCGTTGCCTCCGCCTTTGGCATGGAAGGCCCCGACGATGAGATCAGCGAAGCCATCGCCATTCACATCTCCAGCAGGGGCCACGGCCTCCCCGGCATTGTGGGCTGTGCTGGTGCCCGCCAGGAACAGGCCGGGGTCGCTCAACGCGCTGAGACCCGACGCCGGACCAGTCTGCATCCACGCGCCCGTGACGATGTAGACGCCGCCGCTGTCGGTGCCACGGGGATCTGCTCGCCAGGCACCGACCGCCACCTCGGCGAGGCCATCGCCATCCATGTCGCCCACGATGGCGCCGGCGATGCCGGCCTGCTCGTTGCCGGTGTCGCCATGCAGAATGACGTCGGCGTCGCCCAGGCTCGCCTGACCGGTGCGCAGGCACTCACTGTCGTCGCCGTTGCAGTCGTCGTCGCGGCCGTTGTTGCACACCTCGGAGACGCCCGGGTTGACCTCGGCCTCCTCGTCGTCGCAGTCGGTGCCATCGGAGACGAAGCCCGGCGAGCGTTCGCACGCGAAGACCTCGACCTCGGGGTTGCCGTAGCCATCGAGGTCGCCGTCGGAGAAGAAGCTGCGGGCGTCGAGGGCGTCCTCGTCGAAAGCACCGTCGCAGTCGTTGTCCTTGCCGTCGCACAGCTCATCGGCGCCCGGATGGATGGTCGCATCGGAGTCGTCGCAGTCCTCGGAGGCGGTGTAGCCATCGAGGTCGGCGTCGGCGTTGGGATCGATGCCGGTATCGGGCCAGATCAGCGTGGTCTTGGTGGTCTTGCAGCCAGCGACGGACAGGCCGAGGCAGACAGCCAACCAGCTTCGAGCAGTGGAGACAGGCACCGGTCCTCCGTGGGCTCCGACAGGGAAGCCGCCCGGCAGCCTAACCGAGGCAGAAGGGGTTCTGGGGCCTTGCGCGGGCGGGGCCACGGTGTCACACAGCGCCTGCAGCCGCGGCACATGCACCAGGCGGCAGAAGACAGGGAGCTCAGATGCGCGTCGGACTGGTCGGTTGGCGGGGAATGGTCGGCAGTGTGTTGCGCGCGCGCATGACCGAAGAAGGGGACTGGGCCGGACTCTCCCCCGTGTTCTTCTCCACCTCTTCGCCGGGGGGTCCGCCTCCTGCAGCGCCTGGGGCCGACGACGCCCCGCCCCCCCTCGCCGACGCCTTCGACCTCGCCGCCTTGTCCGCCTGCGACGTCGTCATCACCTGTCAGGGCAGCGCGTGGACCCGGCGCATGCACCCCCAGCTGCGCGACAGCGGCTGGGACGGCATCTTCGTCGACGCGGCCAGCGCACTTCGCATGTCCGACGACGCCTGCATCGTGCTCGACCCCCTCAACCGCGACCGCATCGACGCGGCACTGCAAGCCGGCACCCGCGACTACATCGGCGGGAACTGCACCGTGTCGTTGATGCTGATGGGACTCGGCGGCCTGTTCCGCGCCGGGGTGGTGGAGTGGATGACCACCATGACCTACCAGGCCGCCAGCGGAGCGGGTGCCCGCAAGATGACCGAGCTGGTGCACCAGATGAGCGACCTCGGCGATGCCGCCAGGGCCTTGGGTCCGGCAGCCGCAGCCCTGGACATCGAGCGCGCAGTGCGCGACCGCCTGCACCATGATGCCCACCCCACGGGCCAGATCGGCCACCCCCTCGCCGCCAGCCTGCTGCCGTGGATCGACTCGCCGATGCCGTCTGGCCAGTCGCGCGAAGAGTGGAAGGCCGAGGTGGAGGCCGCGCGCATCCTGGGCCTCGACCCTGCCGTGCCCATCGACGGGATCTGCGTGCGCGTCGGCAGCCTGCGGTGCCACGCCCAGGCGGTGACGATGAGCATCAAGCCTGGGGTCGACCTCGACGAGCTCACGCACCTCATCCAACAGACCGGCCCGTGGACGCGCTTCGTCCCCAACACGCCCCAGGCCACCCTCGACCAGCTCACGCCCGCGGCCACCACAGGCAGCCTCGTCGTTCCCGTGGGTCGCCTCCGCAAGCTCGGTACCTCAGACCACCACTACTGCGCCTTCACCGTGGGTGACCAGCTGTTGTGGGGCGCCGCCGAGCCGCTCCGCCGCATGCTCAAGATCTTGCGAGAACACCGCAGCTGAAGCCATCCCGGATGCCTCTCAGGCCGGCTCTCCTGAGCCCGGTGCACCGCGCTCGATCCACGCGAGAACCTTGCGCACATCCGACCAGCGGTGGCGGCTCCACCAGGCCCCGAGCACCGTCATCGCCACCTGTCGCCCGTCGCGCAGACGGAAGACCGCGGTGAAGCAGTGGCGGGCGGTGTCGGTGTAGCCGGTCTTCGCAGCCACGATCTCCGTGCCACCGCGCTTCACGAGCTTGTTGGTGGTGTAGAGCCGCTTGGTGCGGTTGCGCGTGTGGTCCTTGAGGTCCCAGTAGGGCGCGCTGGCGGCCGGGTGCACGGTGGGGTGCAGCGATGCAGCGATGACCGCGCGGGTCATGTCGCGGGCGGTGGACAGGTTGTCGTCTTCGACACCCGAGGGGTCGGAGAAGGTGGACTGGTCCATGCCGAGGTCGGCGGCCACGGTGTTCATGCGCTCGACGAAGGGGTAGTGCGGCAGGCCAGCGACACGGGGAAGCGCGTAGGCGGCGCCGTTGTCGCTGCGGACGAGGGCCGCTCCGAGGAGGTCCCAGCCGGTGGTACAGGTGCCGTTGCGCAAGCGGGTGACGGCCCCGGGCCAGCTTGGCCGGGTGCTGGTGTCGAGGCAGACCTCGCGGTCCATGTCGGGCCGCTCGCTCGCGACCGTGAGCGCCGAGACCACCTTTGTGAGGGAGGCCACCGGCCGGCGGTCGTCGGCATTGCGGCTGAGCAGGGCCTCGCCAGCGCCGATGTCGTAGACGAAGACCGCCTTGCTGCGCAGCCCGAGGTCGGGGCCGACCCGGTCGTCGGAGTCGGAGATGTGGTCGAGCGCCAGCAGGGCCTCATCCTGGCCTTCGGGGAACCAGGTCGGGGGGGCCCAGGCGAGCGGCTCGGGCTCGGTGACCACCTCTTCTTGGTCAGTGGGGGCAGGAACCGGGTCGAGCAGCGCCATCTCGAGCAAGCCGAGGGCCGGCGCACCGAGTCCGCTGGCAGAGGCCTCCACGGACACCGCAGCCATCGTCGGTGCCGGGACGGGCGGAGCGCCGGCGGTGAGCGCCCGCATGGCAGCTGCGGGAGAGGCGGCACGGGCCACGAGCTGGTCGCGCAGGGCCGTCACCATCACGACAAGGATGGTGCAGACAAACGAGACCACGGCCAGCCGAAGCATCCGGCGCATCCACGACCCCCGGGGGAAGGAAGGACCCGGGGAGTAGAACTGCGTTTCCCTTGTCACGTCAAGGGGAACCTTGGAAGTGTTCTCTGGGGTGTGACTCAAAGGCAGGACCTGTTCGGGACTCTCGCCCGAGCACGACCCGTCGGACCCGGCACACGTTCCACGATCGATCCCGGGCCCGTCCGCCGCGGGGGGACTGGAGACGGACGCCCCGAGAACAACGACGGCGGCTCCCCGAATGAACGGGGAGCCGCCTCACACACGCTGGGAGTCGCCGGCAGGAAGCGGCGACCGACCCGACCTCAGTTCATCTTCACGATGGCGTGAGGGCGAACGCGCTTCATGCGGCTGCCGGCCTTGCGGACCTTGAGCAGACCGGTCTTGCGAAGACGCTCTTTGCGCTTCTTCGCCTTGAGCTTTGCGCGATGCCGCGCGGACTTGCCGGATCGAACCGACATGGGACACCTCCGAAACGGGGAAAAGACCCGCGCGGCTATCCTGAAACCCACGGAGCCTCAACCACACTTCCGCCGACAGCCACCAAAATGGTCGAATGCAGTGCATTCTCGCCCCCTTCCCCACGCCCTGTGGGCCATTGATCGGCTCGCCAGGCCGGCGCGATGGTCGGGACAGACAGCCCGACCATCGCCGGACCGGCCGCGCTCGGATACCGCCGGCCCGCCCCCATGTCCCTTGGAGCTCCCATGCGTCGCGCAGGCATCCTCCTCCACCCCACGAGCCTGCCCGGAGGCGGCCCCGCCGGTCAGCTCGGCGACGACGCCATCCGGTTTCTCGACTTCCTGGAGAAGGCGGGCTGCACGTTGTGGCAGGTCCTCCCGCTTCAGCCTCCGGGCGCAGGCTTGTCCCCCTACGACAGTCCGAGCGCATTTGCGATGGGCACCCACCTCATCAGCCTGGAGCGGCTGGTGGACATGGGCCTGTTGGAGGGGCACGAGCTGCAGCCCATCCCGAATCGTCCAGACGGGGTGGACCGCAACGCCCTCGAGCACTGGCATGCGCCGCTCGTGCGCCGAGCATCCGAACGCTTCGCCCAACGTGCCCCAGACGATGTGAACCGCTTCGCCGACACCCACCCCTGGGTGCGTGACTATGCGTTGTATCAGGTGCTTCGCGAGCATTATGAGGTCGATGGCTGGCAGCACTTCCCCGCAGCCCTGGCCGCACGCGATGCCGACGCACTCGCCCAGGCCCGGCACACGCACCGCGCCGCCATCGACGCCGGCATCGCAGCCCAGTTGCTCGTGCGGATCCAGTGGAAGGCAGTGCGCGAGGCCGCCCGGGCCCGAGGCATCGAGATCATCGGCGACGTGCCCATCTTCGTGTCGGGCGGCGGCAGCGACGTCTGGGCCCACCGCCACCTGTTCCGCGGCGGCCCCGACCCCTGGACCGGCGGCTGGCGGGCCGACCCCGTCACGGGTGTTCCCCCCGACTACTTCAGCCCCACCGGGCAGCGCTGGGGCAATCCCCACTACGCCTGGGATGCCCACAAGGCCGACAACTTCGCATGGTGGCGGGCCCGCTTCGACAACGCGCTCGAACTCGCGGACCATGTGCGCATCGACCACTTCCGGGGCTTTGCGGCCGCCTGGGAGATCGGGGCGGACACCCACGACGCCACCCAGGGCAGCTGGGGACCTGCTCCCGGGCGCGCCCTGTTCGCCTCGATTCGCGAGCATCTGAACGGCCGCCTGCCGTTCGTCGCCGAGGACCTCGGAATCATCACCCCCGACGTGGAAGCTCTACGCGACGACTTCGGTCTGCCGGGGATGAAGGTGCTCCAGTTCGCCTTCGGCGGCGGCGACATCCACCCCTTCCTCCCCCACAGCTACACCACTCCCAACTGCATGGCCTGCACCGGCACGCACGACACAGACACCGCCGTCGGCTGGTACCAGTCCACCGACGGGCGGTCCCAGCACCGCTACCGGGTCTACGTGGGCCGAGACGGTAGCGAGCCCGGCCTCGACCTCGTGCGCCTGGCCTGGGCCAGCGTGGCTCGGTGGGCGGTGGCGCCGCTGCAGGACGTCTTCAACCTCGACGCCTCCCATCGGATGAACGTCCCAGGTACCGCCATCGGGAACTGGCTTTGGCGTGCGCCCTGGCTGGACTACAGCGCTGCCGACCGCTTGCGCACCCTCACCGAAGCCTACGGACGCCTCCCGGGCGCCACCGTGCAAGCATCTGGACACTGAGAGTCCCCTCCCCCACTCCGCTGGGAGCCGCCGTGATTCGACGCATCGTGAACCTGCCCTTCCGGGTGCTCGGCAAGGCCGCGCGCGCATTCCAGGACCGTCACGACAATGCCGCAGGTGAGGCCAATCCGGAGGCCTCGCTCTCGCGGGAGGAGGAGCTCGAGAACATCCCCGAGTTCGACACCCCCAGTGACTTCGCCACTGGTGCCACGGGACTCGCCGTGGCCGACGTGCGCGCCGCCATCTCCGGCGACCAGCCGGTGCAGCTCGTGGATGTACGCAGCACGCCCGCATACTCTCAAGACGCCCTCCCTGACGCCATTCACCTGCCGTTGGCCACACTCGGCATCCGCCTTGCCGAGCTGCCGCCCATCCATGTGAAGGTCGTGGTCTACGGCACTGCGAATGAGGCCGAGGTGGTCGAAGCAGCGCGCTTTCTGCGGTGGCGCGGCTTCGAGGACGCCTGGCACCTGGAGGGCGGCCTGCAAGCCTGGAAGGCCAATCCGGACCTTGGCTGACCCACAGGGCCCGACGACATAGGATGGCCGTCCACTCCGTAGGGTCGACGAACGCTCACGGGAGGTCTCTTGCCCCAGCCGCTCTCCGCCTGGTCCCGCGCCGGCGCCCGCGCCGCCGTCGTGTCCACCGTCCCCGTCCTGCTCGCCTGTGGCGGCGTGCTCGACTGCGGTCGCACCGTCAACAAGGTCATCCCGGCCGTCCGCGAGATCGACCCGGACTTCAACACCGAGCCCATCGACTGCGACAACGACTACCCGGCCCCCACCCCGAAGGGCTGCTACATCGAGAAGATCTCGTGCGACTCGGTCATCGAGGCCAACAACGAGTCCGGCTTCCGGCACTTCGACGAGACCTTCTACCAGGCCCACTACTGCACGCCCGAGCGCCACGGCTACGCCGACGGCCAGGACTCTCCCTACGTGCTCGACGTCCCGCCCAACACCTGGGTCGACGTCGTGCTCACAAGTGACTGTGTCGACCTCGACGTGTTCAGCGCGAGCTGGGACAAGCCCACGAAGTGTCCCACCGCCTCGCACACCAACATCAACTGCGAGGCCGACACCACGCGAAGGGGCGGGTCCATCACCATCACGAGCGTCAACCGGCCGGAGAAGCACCTTGTGTGGGTCGACGGAAAGCACGGCGCTGTGGGCAACTACCGCCTGGAGGTCAAGTGTCGCACCTACCGGTAGTCCCCCATCGGGGCAGTGGCCTGTTGCTCGGCACCCTCGGGATTGCCGTCGTGTGGACCCTGGCGTGCGGCCCCATCGACTTCGGCGACGACGCCACCGAGACTGCCCCGTCATCCGGCGGGGCGAGCGGCGCCCGGCCCGTGTCCGCCGATGGCGGTCCGGCAGCTGCGGCGACCCCAGAGGCCGCTCCGGTGGAGTGCGACACGTCGATGAAGGTCCCGCGGGCCAGCGGCTGCGCCATCTCCACCATCGCCTGCGGTGAGACCATCGAGGCCAGCAACGAGGGCCAGGCCGGCCACTTCGACGACGCCTTCTACCGGCAGAAGTTCTGCACCCCCCGGTCCAACGACTACGAGTCCAGCCCCGAGGCGGTCTACGCGCTCACCGTGCCGGCCAACATGAAGGCCGACGTCTTCCTCGAGACGCCCTGCGACGACCTCGACCTGTTCAGCATCCGCTGGCCACACGCCGACCGCTGCCCCTCCGCCAGCACCAGCACCGGTGAGTGCGAGGGCTCCACCAAAGACGGCGCCGACACCGTGCGCATCATGTCGGTGGGCAAAGACGAGAAGCACCTGGTGTGGGTCGACGGAAAGCAGGGCGCCACGGGCAACTTCCGCCTTCGGGTCGAGTGCCGCGCGGCCCGTTGAGCACCGCATCGCCGAAGCGCGCGTGGGTGTACCGACTGCTCCAGGTCGGTGCATCTGGCGTGGTGCTGGTGCTGCTGTTTCGGGAAGTCGATGTCGCCTCGCTCAAGGGACTCTGGCCGCGCCTCCACCTCGGCTGGCTCGGCCTCGCATTGGCGCTCAAGGCCGCGACTCTGCTGCTTCATGAGCTTCGCCTGTGGGTGTCCCTCAACCCACCCCGCCCCCCGGTGTCGCGGGTGGTGGCCATCGGCTTCGCGTCGGGGGTCATCAACCTCGTGCTGCCCGGCCGGGCGGGCGACCTCGCAGCCATCGGCATGTTGGTGCGCGAGTGTCGGCTCACCACGGGTGCGGCGGCGGCGGCGGTCGGCATCGTGGCCTTCCTCGAAGCAGCCATGTTCGGGCTCACCTTTGCCATCGCGCTGGTGGCCGGCTCGTCGCGCTGGCTGGAGGTGATGGGCAGCGAACAGTGGCTCAAGGCCCTGTCCGGGGTGACCGGCCTCACGCTGCTCGGCATCGTGATTGCCGTGGGGGCGGTCATCTCCACCCGTCGCTTCATGGGCGACGGCGAGCCTCCCCCGCCGGGCCCCAGTCCCCTCGCGATTGTGCGCGACGCGCTCATGCAGGCGTCCACCAACCTGTCCGCTCCGCTCACCCTTGCGGTGAACGCCGGCCTGGCACTGCTGCAGGTCATCGGCATGGTCGCGGCCTTCGCCATGCTGTTCCCTGCCGTCGGGGTGTCTGTGCCCCTTCCCGCCCTCGCCGCAGCCGGCATCCTGGGCATGTCGTCGCTGGCATCGGTCGTGCTACCGCCCAGCTTCGGGGCGGGCCCCGCAGCCGCAGCGGTCTTCGTGCTCGGCGCGTTCGGACTGGGCCACGCCGACGCGCTCGCCTACTCGGTGGGCTGGTGGATGGTCTCGCAGCTGCCCGCGGCGGTGCTGGGACTGCCCGCCTTCTACGGCCGAGGAGAGCGGCTGTCGGCCGCATCGTCGGTTTCGGGCCGCACCGGACGATAGGCCAGCCAGCCTCCGATGACCACCGCGAGAATAGTGAACATCAAGGCATTCTTTGCCAGGCCCACCCCACCATCGACCGGGTCGGGCGACATCCAGAAGCCCGGATGCGCCAGCACCAGCAGCCACACGCCCGCGGTGGCCTGTCTCCGCACGCCCCGCCGGCCCGCCAGCCAGGTGGCGAAGGCTGCCAGCCCCACCGTGAGACCAGCCAGGCCCCACGCCACCACCTGAAAGGACACCATCAGGACGACCTTCCGCCCAGCACCCTCTGGGCGAACCGACGCGCTTGACCGACGACTCGGTCTCGTCGTCGGGTGGGTTCATCCGGGACCCCGGGAAGCCCGAGCCGTGGCGCCATGCCCACCAGCTCGGCCACCCACGCGGCCACCGCCGCCGCTCCCGGACCCACGAGGTGGAGGGGCACCCCGCGCTCCAGGCAAGCCGAGCCGAGGCCCATTGCGAGCGCCATGGCCGCCGACACGCCCGCCACCTGTGCAGCGGGCTTGCCCTCTCCCGGGGAGACCACCATCACCACGGCAGCCAAGGCCCCAACTGCGTCGTGCACTGTGGACAGGGCCACCTCGGCATCGACGGGATCCATGACCGGCACCGTGAGGCGGAAGGCGGCGGCGTCGGGCACCCGCGCCAGTCGGACCTGGTCGCGCGCACCTCCCACCACGGTGAAGCCCCGCCTGCCCAGCGTGACGAAGTGGTCTGAGGCCGCCGGCAGGTCCGCGTCTACCACCAGCACCACGCGCTCCACCATGTCGCCACCTCCGCCGGGCGTGTCGCACCAATGGCGCACGTCCAAGCCCCGAAGTCCTGCACCCACGCAGCAATCCAGGGACGCACCAGACGCGTTAACGGGTTGCGGCCTCCGCTCGGCGTCCCTACGCGCCGGGCCATCCCATGCCGGGCCCGTGGCCCTGCCCCAAGACCCGCACCGTCGGGGGAGACGAACATGAGCCAGACCTTCGCCAAGCCTGCCAGCATCTTCACCACCCTCGCCGCCTGCGTCGCATTCATCGTGGCCCCCGGCTGCGACGGCGACGACCCCTGCCAGGACTACGTCGACTACGTCTGCGACTGCGGCGCCGACACCTGCGACGACGTGAAGAACACCTACGAGGGTGCCGATGCCAAGCTGCAGGACGAATGCGAGAACGCCCTGCAGGACCTCGAACAGGCAGAAAAGGACGCCGGCGAGGAGTGCGCGGGCGTGGGCGGCAGCGACACGGGCGCCTGAGCCTCCGCCTCCTCGACGCGCCGGCCTCCCCGCCGGCGCGTTGTCGTTCTCGGGTCAGACGTCGTCGAGGTCATCCGCGAAAGCACCCTCCTCCACGTCATCTTGGAAAACAGACTCGGGGCCTACCCCCGCCTTGCGACGCAGCGCGACCACGCCGACAGCGCCGACCAACAGCGCGAGGCTGCTGAGCTGACCGGTGCTCCAGGTGGTCCCGAGGAACAGGTGGTCTGCCCCACGCACGAGGTCGCCGCGCAGGGTCTCGACGAAGAACCTCAGCATGCCGTAGCTGGCGAGCATCGCGGCGAGCACCTGACCGTCGAATCGGCGCCTGCGGACGGTGAGCTGGTGGAGCCCGGCGGCGAGCAGAAAGGCGCCCGCGCTCTCGATGAGCTGGGTGGGGTAGACGAGCTGTCCGGCGACCGCACCGGTGTCGAAGCGAAGGGCGAGCAGCGGCAAGCCCTCGGTCCACCAGACCTCACCGCCGGGCAGGTCGAGCAGCAGTCCACCCGCCTGCGCTGCACAGGCCCGACCATGGCAGCAGCCGCCGAAGAAGCATCCCAGCCGACCGATTCCCAAGCCGAGCATGAGTGCAACGGCGACCACATCGGCGAGCTTCCACGCCGGCAGGCGCATCGCGCGGGCATAGATCGCCCCTCCGAACAGTCCGCCGCCGACACCTCCGAGGAAGGCCAGGCCACCCGAACGGGGGTCGAACAGGACCGAGGGATCGGCGAGGAAGCGCTGCCACTCGCCGCCGAGGAAGTGCAGCAGGCGGGCACCTCCGAAGCCCGTCAGCGCCGCGACCAGGTAGAGGCCCACCAGGGTGTCGGGGTCGATGCCCACCCGCCGGCCGCGCCGGTGCACCCAGAGGCAGCCCGCCATGAAGGCCGACAGCACGAACACGAGGTAGGTGGGGACCGCGCCGGACCCCGGTGGTCCGACCTCCACGAGGATGGGCCACACAGGCACCTCCCGACCCCGGGGTCGTAGCACACCCAGCCCCTCCATCGACGGAGCCACCGTGAACGACGCCTTCGTCGTCAGCCTGCTGTCCGTGGTGCCCAAGCACCCCACCGCCCGCTTCATGGGCTGGAACGCCCGCCTGCGGCTGCCCGCCCCACTTCAACGCGCTCTGCTGCGCTGGTATGTGAAAGCCTACAAGGTCGATCTCACCGAGTGTGAGGGCAGTATCGAAGACTACGCGAGTCTCGCCGAGTTCTTCGTCCGTCCCCTCCGGCCAGGGGTGCGACCGGTCGACCCCGACCCCGACGTGCTCGTGAGCCCGGTCGACGCACGGGTCCACACCTTCGGGAGAATCGAGCAGGGTGGTTTCTTTCAGGCCGACGGCAAGAAGGCCTCCATCGCCGAGCTGATCGGTGCCGGCGACCCCCGCTGTCCCGCCATCGGTCCGCAGTTCGCAGAGAAGTTCGAAGGCGGCGGCTTCGCGGTCCTCTACCTGTCTCCCCGCGACTACCACCGGGTCCACACCCCCTGCGCAGCCACCGTGCGCGGCTACCGGTATCTACCGGGCAAGCTGTGGCCGGTCTTTCCGGCGGCCACCCGCCAGATCCCCGAGCTGTTCGGCCGCAACGAACGCCTGGTCTTCGATCTCGAGACACCCTTCGGCGACATCTCGTACGCGATGATCGGCGCATTCGGGGTCGGACGCATGCGCACCACGGTGAGCGAGCTGGTCACCCACCGTGGCGGTCCAGCGGACATCCGCACCCTCGACCCCGCGCCGCGCCTCGAGCGGTGTGCGGAGCTCGGCCGCTTCGAGCTGGGCAGCACCGTCATCCTGTTCACCGAGCCCGGAAAGCTCGAGTGGCAGCTCACCAAGGGCGAGCCCGTGCGCCTCGGACAGCCCATCGCGCGCCGCCTGACTTGAGCCCGCTCACTCGGCGGGGGCCGGGTCGACGATGACGAACTCCACGCGCCGGTTCTTGTCGTGGGCTGCGCGGGTGTTCGAGGCATCCAGGGGCTTGTCTTCGCCGTGGCCGACCGCTTCGAGCCGGTCGCCTGCCACGCCCTTCGCAATGAGGTAGTTCCGCACGCTCTCAGCACGGGCACCACTGAGGCGCCGGTTGGCGGAGGCGCTGCCACGGCTGTCGGTGTGGCCTTCGACGCGCACCTTCTTGATCTCCTCGTGGTCGACCAGGATGCCCGCCACCTCGTCGAGCAGCTGGTAGCTGGCGGCCTGGATGGTGGCCTTGCCAGACTCAAAGAACACCTTCTCGAGAATCTCGATGCGTCCCTCGGCGACCTTGGCCTTGGCGGGCTCCATCACCACCTCGAGGGAGGTGCGCTGGCCGGCGCGCACCATTGCGGGCAAGGTGACCGTCTTGTAGCCATCGACGCGAACCACGACGGCCCGACGTCCGGCCGCGGCATCCACCCGGCCGACGCCACCGCGCACCTTGGCGCCCGGCTCCCCATCGACCTCCATGGTGCCGCTGAGCAACACACCATCGGCATCGCGAACGACCGCCCGCACCTCGCCGAACTGGGGCATGAGGTCGAGCTCCACGATGGTGTCGCGGCCCTCCACGACCGTGAAGGTGACGGTGGTGTCGTCGTAGCGGTCCGCCATGCCGGTGACCTGGTAGCTGCCCGCGTGCATCTGCAGCAGGAGCTCCGAGCCGCCTTCCTTGGTGCCGTCCTCGGTCTCCAGGGCGACTGTGGCCGAGGGGACGAGGTCGCCCAGGTGGTTGCGGACCTTGATCTGCACCTTCTGACGGGGGTCGGGACAGCCGTCGTCGTCGGCGAACTGGTCGATGTCCTCGGGACGGTTCGGGCAGGCATCGATGCCGTCGGGGATGCCGTCCTCGTCCTTGTCGCGCACCTCTTCGGGCTCGAGTCCGAGCGAACCGATGAAGCGGACGTCGGGTGCGCCGATACCGCCGCTCAGACCGGTCCCCACGCCACCCCGCACCACCACCAGCTTCGACAGCCGCCCGAAGCCGCCGATGATGCCCTCGGCCGGGTGACCGGCAGGGTTGGAAAAGTCGATGCCGTAGACGAGGTGCGAGGTGAGATCGACGGACACACCCGCGTTCTCCACAATGAACCAGCCGGCGCCCAGGCGGCCATAGCCGTAGCTGCCCCAGGTCACGTTGCCGACCGTCTCCTGCGGCACGACCGCCTGACCGAGGTTTGCCGCCACCAACACCGGACCGAACTTGCGGTCGACGATGCCCTCGATCTGCACGCCCACGCCATCCGTGGCCACCGAGGTGTCGACCGTGGCGGTGGGAACCGACAGGCGCACGAGCGCGGCTACGCCGGTCTCGGAGTCGGAGCCCTCGCGGTCGAGGATGGCGCCCTTGATGTCGAGGGACACATCGCCGAGACCGGACTCGGGCTCGATCTGCTCGCCGTCCACCTTGGCGATGAAGGGCACGTCGAGGCCGAAGCGCAGGAAGCGCCAGGTCACGCCGCCCACGAGCTGTGCCTCGACAACGCTCTCGATGACGTTGATCTCGTAGTCATCCTCGAAGCGGTACACGAGGGGTTGGGTCATGGAGTGTACGCCCAGCTTCACCAGCCCGTGGCCCGTGGGGGCGGTGCCCGCGTCGTTGGTCCACATCGTGGCTTCCGCGTCGATGGGAAGGCTGTACAGCTGCGTGTCGAAGTAGGGCGGGTCGATCTGGACCTTTTCCTGCGCCAGTGCAGGCGAGGCCCACCCCGCCGATGCGACCAGCGCCAACGCGCCGAGTCGTGCTGTCCGACTGAGAAGCCCACGGCTGGTGTCCGCCCGACGTGGCACATCGACCTCCTGGGTCCGCGGAGCGCAGACCGGCGGAGGAGCCTACTCGATGCGCCGCCAGCGTGGAGGCGCAGGGCGATGTCAAGCCTGTTGCACGCGTCGCCGCCGCCAGCCGACGAGGGTGCCCAGAAGCAGGGCCAAGGCGCCGGGACCGGTCGGCGATGCGGGCGATGCGGTGCAGGCGCAGCCGCCGCCACCGTAGGCTCCCTTCGATGCGCTCAGGCCATCGACCTGCTCGTCGGGATCGACCTCGTCGGGGTCGGTCTCGCCGCTGTCGTCCTGTCCTGGGATGCCGCTGTCATCGGGTAGGTGGTCGTCGCTGGGGTCGTTGGGGTCGGTGCCCTGCTCCAGCACCTCCACGCCATCGGAGACCCCCCCGCCATCGGAGTCGTCGTTGTTGGGGTCGGTGCCGTGGGTGTCGACCTCATCGCCGTCGGTGAGGCCATCCTCGTCGGAGTCGGCCGAGGAGGGGTCGGTGTTGTGCTCGAGGACCTCCGCACCGTCCGTCAGCCCGTCTTCGTCGCTGTCAGCCTCGGTGGGGTCGGTCCCGTGGGTGTCCACCTCGTCACCGTCGGTGAGGCCATCCTCATCGGTGTCCTCGTCGAGGGGGTCGGACCCGTGCTCCAGCACCTCGTCGCCATCGGTGAGGCCGTCCTCGTCGGTGTCGTCGGACAGGGGGTCGGTCTCGTGCTCGTAGACCTCCTCGCCATCGGTGAGGCCATCGCCGTCGGAGTCGTCGTTGAAGCGGTCGGTGCCGCGCAGCTCCTCCTCCCGGTCGGTGAGGCCATCGCCGTCGGAGTCGAGCGTGTCGTGGATGTCGTCGGAGGGGTCGAGGGGGTCGGTGCCGTCGACCACCACCTCCACACCATCGTCCACCCCACCCCCATCGGTATCGGCGTCGGTGGGGCTGGTGCCGTGGGTGTCCACCTCCTCGCCGTCGAGCAAGGTGTCGTTGTCGGTGTCCTCGTCGAGGGGGTCGGTGGAGTGGACGTCCACCTCATCGCCATCGGTGAGGCCATCCTCGTCGGTGTCGTCGGACAGGGGGTCGGTCTCGTGGACGTCCACCTCATCGCCATCGGTGAGGCCATCCTCGTCGGTGTCGTCGGACAGGGGGTCGGTCTCGTGGACATCCACCTCGTCGCCGTCGGTCAGACCATCGTCGTCTGTGTCGTCGTCGAGCAGGTCGGTGCCGGCGGCGGCCTCCTCGCCGTCGGTGAGGCCGTCATCGTCGCTGTCATCGTCGAGCGGGTCGGAGCCCAGCGCCTCTTCTTCGAGGTCGGTCAGGCCGTCGCCATCACCGTCGAAGGTCTCGTCATTGCCGTCGCAGTCGTTGTCGATGCCGTCGGAGAGCTCGGTGGCGCCGGGGTAGACCGTGTCGAGGGAGTCGTCGCAGTCCGTGCCCCCGTGGGCGTCGGAGTCGTAGCCGTCGCCATCGGCGTCGTAGTCGCTGTTCCCGGCGCAGTCGCTGTCCACACCGTCGTACCAGCTGTCGCCCGCGCCCACGTAGGTGCTGGCCTCGGTGTCGTCGCAGTCCGTGCCCCCGTGGAGGTCGGAGTCGTAGCCATCGCCATCGGCGTCGTAGTCGCTGTTCCCGGCGCAGTCGCTGTCCACGCCGTCGTACCAGCTGTCCGAGGCACCAGGGTGGATGGTCGCCCAGGCATCATCGCAGTCCGTGCCCCCGTAGGCGTCGGAGTCGAAGCCATCGCCATCCGCGTCGTAGTCGCTGTTCCCGGCGCAGTCGCTGTCCACACCGTCGTACCAGGCGTCGCTCGCGCCCACATGGACACTGGCGTCGGTGTCGTCGCAGTCCGTGCCTCCGTAGAGGTCGGAGTCCGCGCCGTCGCCATCGGCGTCGTAGTCGCTGTTCCCGGCGCAGTCGCTGTCCACGCCGTCGTACCAGGCGTCGGCTGCACCGGGGTGGACCGTCGCGTCCGACTCGTCGCAGTCACCGTCATCGCCGGTGTAGCCGTCCCCATCGTAGTCGAAGCAGGTGACATCGAGGCCAGCGGAGGCCGTGAGCGAGAAGGTGCTGGAGGTGGACAGGTTGGCGGAGCCTTCGAGGGAGGCCGTCCAGCTTCCGGTGAGGTCGGAGACGTTGCCTCCAGCCGAGGACTCCATGTCCCACAAGGCGTGGAGGCCGCGCTCGGACCCGGTCAGCGCGTAGTCCTTCAGGCAGCTCACCTCGTCGGCGGACAGCGCCCGAGACCACACCCGCACCTCGTCCATTTCGCCCTGCCACAAGTCGCTTTCGAAGTCACCTACGGAGTCGGAGTCGGCGCCCAGCACCCAGGTGTCGGTGCCGAAGGAAGGCGTGGCGGTGCTGGTGCCCGAGGCATCGAGCACACCATCGACGTAGATGGAGAATGCGCCGCCCGAGAAGGCCAGCGCGACATGGTGCGGGGAGCTGGTGGTGAGGCTGCCCGTCGTACAAAGCGACTGGGTGGGAAGGTCGGTGCAGGTGTTCCCCTCATAGTGGTCGTCGTCTTCGAACTCCACCTGCCAGCCGCCGTCTATCCAGCCCAGATAGAAGCTGTTTTCGGACGACGAGGTGTCGAGGGCCTCGAAGATGGTGTGGTAGTCGCTCAGATCGTCGGCATCGACCCAGGCCTCCACCGTGAAGGACGACCCCGGGTTCAGGGTGCCCAGCTCGAGGTGGCCCTCTGATGCGCCGGGATTCAGCTTGAGCGACTTCGCGGCTCGCGCGGAGGCGGGCATCACCAGCACGCCGGCCATCAGGGCAGACAGCCCCAGGAGTCGCCGCATCCCATGGGGGACGGGGCCCCGGTTGCATGAAGACATCTGGCCTCCGGTCGAGGGTCGCTGAGGGAGAGGGTGGTGGGGGTCTCGCCGCTTCGACCCCGACGCATGGCCACCGGACGCACCGGAACCTCAGCAACTGTGCGGGCAGTATGCCACGGCTCCTCGGCACCTGCGGCGCGCCCGCGACTCAGGTCGCAAGCAGCTCGGCGAGCACGAGAACACCCCGCTGCACGACATCTGGAGGCGCTGACGTGAAGCAGAGGCGCACATGCCGTGGATAGAAGCGACCACTCGAGATGCCCGGCGCCATCACGAGTCCGCGGTCGATGCAACGCACGAGAAAGTCGTGCAGCGCGGCACCTTCACCCTGCGATGGGTCCGCCAGCAGCGCGGGGTCCAGTCCCTCCGACACATCGACAAAAAGAAACGTACCGCCCGCTGGAGACGGCAACCTCAAGGTCGCAGCCGCGAGATCTCCAGCCGCCCGGTAGTGTCGCCGGGCCTCCGCCACCCAGGGTGGTCCCACGGCCGGGTCGAGGATGGCCAGGGCCGCAAGCTGAGAGGGTCGCGGAGCCGAGTAGGCTGAGAACATGGCCATCTTGCGCAGCTCACCCCGCATGCCGTCGACCGTGGGTGCGACGACGTAGCCGACCCGACAGCCCGCCAGCCCATGGGCCTTGGAGAAGCTGTAGGCCGAGAAGGTGCGCTCGGGGGCGAAGTGGGCGATGGGGACCACCTCGCCCTCATAGCCGTACAGCTCGTAGACCTCATCGGACCAGATCCACAGGTCGTGGGCACGGGCCAGCTCGGCGATGGCCTTCAGCACGGCGGGGGGCAGCACAACGCCCGTCGGGTTGCTGGGAGTGTTGATGTAGAGCGCGGTGGTGCGCTCTGTGATGAAGGGGACAATGCGGGCCACGGCCTCTTCAGGGGACAGGGGCGGTCGCGCCACCGCACCGGGAACGAAGGCCTCGGCATCGAAGAAGGGGACGTCGACCGGCACCCCTCGCTGAGCGCGTACGATGCCCGGAAACAGCGGCCAGTAGGGCGCCATCACCAACACCTCGTCGCCGGCCTCCAAGGTGGCTCCGGCCACGGCGTGCCAGGCTCCGGTGGCGCCAAGGGTGACCAGCACGCGGTCGGGGTGGACGCCACGGACCTCGGCGATGCGGTCCACCAGCGCGGGAAGGCCGGTGGGCGGGGGGTAGCGGTGCAGGCCTGGGTGCCGGGACTCGGTGAGGTCCTCCATGCGGGCGCCCACTGGAGGGGCGAGCCAGGTGTCGCCGACGTGCAGAGGGTAGCGCTCGCCCTGGATGGCCGAGATGCGATGGGCGAGGCGCGAGAACACGCTGCCGGGCATGGTGCGCGCAGTCGACGAGACGCGGGGGTGACGGGGCATCGGCGGTCCAGGAGCGGTGCGGAGCGGCCGACGCTACCAGATCCACTCAGCGGGCGGCTCTGGGATGGGAATGCCAGGAATCTCCACCCCACCCACCACCACCAGGTAGATGAGTCGCTCCTGCGGACCTGCCTGGATGCCATGGGTGGTGCCCTCGGGCATCTTCACCAGCGCACCGGCCCCATGGACGGCACCGGAGCTGAGGTCGACCAGGGAGCCTTGAAGCACGAGCACGGCCTCATCGCCAAGGTGACGGTGCTCGGGGAAGGGCGTGCCCGCTTCCAACGACACAAAGCCCACGTCGAGGCCAGGACGGGCGACGGCGGGACCCGGGCGGATGTGCATCAAGCGGCAGCCTGGGTACATCGTGAGCCAGGCGTCGGGGTCGCCGATGAGCCGAAGCAGCCGTCGGGCCCGACGGAGGTCGGCGTCGACGAGGGCCGCCACCCGCTCGGCATACACCTCCAAAGCACCGTGTGCGCGGGTGGTCTCACGAATCGAGTCGAATGCGGGGATGGCCTTGGCCGGGGTGACCGCTGCATCGGCGAGGGCACCCACGAGGGCTTCCCACTCGGCCAGCTCGCCAGCGTCGAGGTCACCGGTGGCCAGGCCCCGCCTCACCTCGGCGGCCCGCGCCTCGGACAGCTCGCCCATGGCGTAGAGCAGGAGCAGGTCTTCCGTGGGGGGGGTGGAACTCATCCCTCCCCTCCGGGCTCTGCCTGCATGGCGGACCGCAGCTGGCGCAGGGCGGCGGCGGTGCGCGACTTCACGGTGCCGATGGGAATATCGAGTCTCACGGCGATCTCGGAGGAGGACAGCCCGCCTTGGTAGGCCAGCTCGATGACCTCCCGGTGGGCGGGCTTCAGCGCGGCAAGGCCAGCCATCGCGCGCCGGGAGTCGGACCGTCGCTCCGCGGATACGGCTGCACTGGGGAGCCGGGCACGCTCGTGCTCGGACAGGTCGGTGCGGCGACGAAGGCGCGGGGACCGGATGCGGTCGAGGGCACGGGCCCGACACCGCACCATCAGCCAGGTGCGCGCACTGCCGCGGGTGGCGTCGAAGCGCGAGGCATTGCGCCAGGCCTCGACAAACACATCGTGGAGGAGGTCTTCGGCTTCTGCCTCACTGCGGAGCATGCGTCGGGCCAGCGCGAGAACCGCAGGGGCGTGCGCGCGGTACAGCGCATCGAGAGCCACCTCGTCCCCATCGGCCACCCGTCCGAGCAGCTCGGCGTCCACGCGCCGCGCATCCGACAGCCGGGCCACAGGGGACTGGGAGGCGACAGGGCTCACAGGGCGAAGTCTCCATGGGCGCGACGGCGAACCTGCGGACCCCCACTGAGGGGAAGCGAGGGGCAGACCGGCCCGTCCTGCCACGAGCAGCCGACTATCTGACATCGCCACTCCGGCAACCACTCCGACCTCCTGCGGCAAGCCGCCCTCCCGCTACGCGGCAGACGCGCGGATGGATCGACCTCTGGTGCAGTCGTCGGCGCCACACGCTAAATCCGGAGCATGACTCCGAACGCACCTCCCCGTCTCCGCTACTTCACTCCCACCGAAGCCAGCGTCGCCCTGCACCGGGTGCTGCCACGCCTCGAGCGCGCCGCCCGTTCGCTGGGCACCTACCGCGAGCTCCGAGACCGCCTGGAGAGCAACGAGCCACTCGACGAAGATGCCCGCGTGGCCATCGCAAACGAGGTGGCACGCCAGCGTGAGCTGCTCCAGACCGCCATCGAGGAGATCAACGACGACGGTGTGGTGGTGCGCAGCGTCGACCCCCCGGCGCTCGATTTTCCCGCGATGCGGGCCGGCCGGGAGGTGGTGCTCACCTGGCAGCACGGCGAGCGCGCGGTGGCCTGGTGGTATGTGCGCGATGCCGGTCCCCGTGCCCGCCAGCCCATCACCGACCTCGACTCCGGCTTGTGGGAGTGGCTGAACTGACCTTGATGGGGCCGCCGCCCGCCCCGGTAGGGCATTCGGAATGACCGGGTCGGTGGGTTCACCGCGGTCGTCCGGGTGCTCGCCGGGATCCAGTGCGGTCGCACCATCTTCGACCCGCCAAGGGCAGCTGCTCGCGGCGGGTCTTGTCATGTCGGGTGGGCCCGGCTTGTTTAGTGACTCACAACAGGGTTACGCTCCGCCAACTTGAGGAGCACCCATGTCCTACTTCGATCCGGCGACCCACGAGCCCCACGTCACCCCTGGTGCCGAGCCCAAGGCGGTCCCGCACACGCCCTTCGAGGAGCGCATCGCCGAGTTCGCGGCCGACCTCTGGTGGACCGGACGTCCTGCGGCCCACACCCTGTGGCACGACCTCGACCCCTACCTCTACGAAGCCGTCGATCACAATCCCGGCGCCATGATCGCCGAAGGGGCACTGGAGCGGATGCCCCCCGGCTGGCAGCAGCGCGCCGAGGCACTGCTCGACGCCCACCAGGCCCAGCTCGACGCCCCCTACCGGTCCGGCGTGCCCCGCACCGCCTACATGTGCATGGAGTACGGCCTGCACGAGAGCGTGCCCATCTACTCGGGCGGCCTCGGCATGCTCGCGGGCGACCACCTTCGCAGCGCCGCCGACATGGACCTCCCCCTCGTGGCCGTCGGCTTCCTCTGGCGCGAGGGCTACTTCCGCCAGGTCATCCGAGATGGCCGCCAGGGTGCCGCCTTCTGTCCCCGCGAGGCAGACCGGCTCCCCGTGCGACCCGTGCTCGGGCCCGATGGCCGTCGCCTCGTCGTGCACGCCCCCGGTGGCGTGGGCCGCATCGCGGTGCGGGCCTGGGAGCTGCGCCTCGCCAAGGTGCGCCTGTTCCTGCTCGACACCGACCATGAGGACAACGCGCCCGAGTTCCGTCGCCTCACCGACCGACTGTACGGCGGCGACACCCGCACCCGCCTGCTCCAGGAGGTCGTGCTGGGCATCGGTGGCGCCCGCATGCTCCGCGCGGCCGGCATCGAGCCCGAGTGCTTCCACCTCAACGAGGGCCACGCCGCCTTCGTCACCCTGGAGCTGTGGGCCCGCGGACTCGCGGAAGGCCTCGACGCTTCCGCCGCCTGGGCCCGCGTGCGCAGCCAGTGTGTCTTCACCACCCACACCCCGGTGCCCGCCGGCCACGACCGCTTTCACTGGCACCTCGTCGACCCCATCCTCGGCCCCTGGCGCCACCGCCTCGGCCTTCCCCCCGGCGCCTTCATGGACCGCGGTCGGGAGCGTCCGGGAGACGTCGATGAGCCCCTGTGCATGACCGTTCTCGGCATGCGGGGCAGCCGCGAGGTCAACGGTGTGAGCAAGCTGCACGGCGAGGTCACCCGCGAGATGTGGAAGCGCCTGCCCCGGGTCGACGCCATCACCCACGTCACCAACGGGGTGCATCCTGGCGCCTGGCTCGCCCCCGAGACCGAGGCCCTGTGGGACACCCACGTCCCGGACTGGCGCGCCCACCTCGACGACCGTCCGTTCTGGGATGCCATCGAAGACATCCCCGACGACGCCATCCTCGCCGCCCGCGATGCCCGCCGTCGCCGCCTGGTCTCCGAAGTCCGCCGCCGCACGGGCCAGAAGGTGCTCGACACCGAGCGTCTCACCATCGGCTTCGCCCGCCGCTTCGCCACCTACAAGCGCGGCGACCTCATCTTCTCCGACCCCGACCGTCTCGAGAAGCTGCTCGACCAGGGCGTCCAGATCGTCTACGCCGGCAAGGCCCACCCGGCCGATCAAAAGGGCCAGGCCATCATCGCCCGCATCCTGGCCTTCGTGCGCCAGCCGCGCTTTCGCGACCGCGTCGTCTTCATCCCCGACTACGACATGGCCATCGGCCGCTTGCTCACCGCCTGCTGCGACGTGTGGCTCAACAACCCCCGTCGCCCCCGAGAGGCCAGCGGCACCAGTGGCCAGAAGGCCGCGATGAACGGCAACCTCAACCTGTCGATCCTCGATGGTTGGTGGCCGGAGGGCTTCGACGGAGACAACGGCTGGGCCATCGAGGACGGCCGCGACCCCGCCTTCGTGGAAGCCGACGCCACCCTCCCCGAGCTCGACGCCGAGGACGCCCTCGGTCTGTACAAGGTGCTCGAAGACAGCGTGGTGCCCGCCTTTGCGGACAAGAACCGCTGGGCCCGGATGAGCGCCCACGCCATGACCACCTGCGCGCCCGCCTTCAACACCCACCGCATGGTCGGCGACTACGCCCGCGACATCTACGCCCGGCAGCGTTGACGTCAGCAGAGGGCGTCCCACGATAGCCGGGGTGGGATGTCCGACCCCCGCATCCGCTCCGACGCCGCCCGCGCCTTGCGCCGTGCCATCCAAGAGGTGGACGGTGACGAGGTGTTCGCCATTGGAGCCGTGGAGGACGGGGTCATCGTCTCCGTCGAGGTGACCTGCCGGGGCACCAAGGACCGCGTGCCGGCTCTGCTCGGGCGTCCCAAAGCGGGACAGGTGGTCATCCACAACCACCCCTCCGGCAACCTCCAGCCCTCCGACGCCGACCTCTTCCTCGCGGGCAAGTACGGCGAAGCCGGCGTGGGCGTCGTCATCATCGACAACACCGCCGCGCGCTCCCGCTGGGTGGTCGAGCCCCACGACCCCAAGCCCACCCCGGTCGACAAGGACACCGTCCGCCGCTTCTTCACCGAGGTGATGCCGCGGGTGATGCCCGGCCACGAGCCCCGTCCCGCCCAGATCGAGATGGCCCTGGCGGTCACCGATGCGCTGGTCGACGGCAGGGTGGCCGTGCTCGAAGCCGGCACCGGCACCGGCAAGTCGCTCGCCTACCTCGTGCCCGCGGCACTGTGGGCCAAGGCCAACGACAGCAAGGTGGTCGTCGCCACCCACACCCTCACCCTGCAGGGCCAGCTCGCCACGAGCGACCTCCCGGTGCTCGACAAGGCTCGCCTCGGCGTGCGGTGGACCACGCTCCGCGGTCGGAGCAACTACCTGTGCCGGCGAAAGCTCATCGACGCCGCCACCGAGGTGGGCCTCGACGCCGACGCCCTATGGGGAGAGGACGGCCCCCGCTCAGGCCAGACATCGCTCGACTTCGACACCGACGACGACGCCAGCCCCGACTACGACGAGGCCGAGCGGCGACGGGTGCTCGACGGACTGCTTCGGGCCGCCATCGCCGGGGAGGGCAACCGACAGGCCCTCGCCTTCCCCGTCCAGGGCGACGTGTGGGACGACGTGCGCTCCGACCACGACCAGACCCTGCGTGCCCGCTGCCCCCACTTCGACCGCTGTTTCTACTACCAGGCCCGCCGAAAGGCCGCCGACGCGCACCTTCTGGTCGTCAACCACCACCTGGTGCTCGCCGACCTCACCATCAAGGCGGAGTCTGGCGGCGACGGGGTGCTGCCCAAGTTCGACCGGCTCATCATCGACGAGGGGCACCACCTCGAAGACGCCGCCACCTCGCTGCTTCGCGGCCAGCTCACCGCGCCCGCCATCACCCGGGCCGTCGCCAGGCTCGTGGGCGGCCGCCGCCGAAAAGGCACCCTCCACCGCCTCCACAAGCGCTTCGGCAGCAACCAGAGCCCCCTGGGAGAGGTCGAGCGGGACCACTTCGTGCGCAACACGGCCCACCTGCTGGCGGCTCTGCCCCGGCTGGCCGACGCTGCAAACACCGTGCTGGAGGGCATTGCCAACGCTGCACTCACCAGCGACGACGGCACACAGCGCCTCACCCCCACCTACCGGAAGACCGACACCTGGCAGGCCACCATCGCGCCCGAGCTGCAGACCTTGTCGGGCGGACTGGGCCAGGCCGCACGGCGCCTCGACCGCCTCGCCGACCTCCTCGACGCCCTCACCCCCCAGGCCCGCCTCGCCGACCCCCAGCCCGTCTTCGAGCTCGGCCGGGCCCAGCGCCTGTTCGGCCAGCACGCCCGCCTGGCCGGCACCTTCACCCAGACCGGTGCGGAGGGGGCGCCCGAAGGCGTGGTCCAGTGGATGGAGCGGGCCCGCAACAAGAGCGGTCCCCCGAAGGCCGCCCTGGTGTCGGCTCCCTTGGAGGTCGGTCCCCTGCTTCGAGAGCGCCTGTTCGACCCCTTGGCGGCCACGGTGGTCACCTCTGCGACCCTCGCGGTGCGGGGCAGCTTCGACCACTATCGGTCCCGCGTCGGCCTGGGGCGGGTGGGTCCCAAGGGTCCTGGCGACGGCGAGGACGAGGCCCTGGACAGCTTGCTCGACGAGATCCTGGGCGAGCTGGGCCACACACCTGCAGAGTCCACCGGCCCGCCCATCCACACCGCTCTGTTCCCCTCCCCTTTCGACTACGCCAGCCAGGCGGTGCTCGGACTGCCCCGCGACCTGCCCACGCCCGACCACGCCCGCTGGGCCCCGCTCGCTGCCCGGGCGACCACCGCAGCGCTCCACATCGCCCGCGGTGGGGTGTTCGTGCTGTGTACCAGCTTTGCGATGGTCGACCAGCTCCACCACCACGCCCAGCAGGCCCTCGGCGACCGAATGCTGCTCCTCAAGCAGGGGGAGATGGGACGCAGCCGCCTGCTCGCCCGCTTCCGAGATGCCGGGGATGCCGTGCTCTTCGGCACCGACAGCTTCTGGGAGGGCGTGAGCATCAAGGGCTCGGCGCTGCGGCTGGTGGTGATTCCCAAGCTGCCGTTTCGCGTGCCCACCGAGCCGGTCCAACAAGCCCGCAGCGAGCTGATGCAGAGCCGCGGACTCGACCCCTTCCGCGCCCAGATGCTGCCCGAGGCGGTGCTCAAGCTGCGCCAGGGCTTCGGGCGCCTCATCCGCACGCAGGCCGACCGCGGCGCCGTGCTCATCCTCGACCGCCGGGTGCTCGACCGCTGGTATGGCCGGGTGTTTCTGGGGTCCCTGCCGCCGGCCCGTCGGGTCACGGGTCCGACGCGGGCGGTGCTCCAACAGGTGCGGGACTTCCTGCGCGCCGAGGTCCCAGCCGCCCGGCCCTGAGCCCGCTTGCTGCCCAATCTTTCCCACAATAGGCGGCCAGCCCTCTGAACAGCACCGCGCCCGAGTCCCCCCGACACGGCGCCAGGAGTTCCCATGAACGCGGCCATCACGCGCGCCCAGGTCCACTTCCTCGCCGAGCAGTGCTCCGAAGCCGGCGAAGACTTCCAGCCCACCGCCACCCGGCTCCTCAAGAAGCAGCGCCGCCTGTCGCGTTTCTTCGAGACCAACAGCGGTCCCCTCGGCCTCGTGTCCGGCCAGGTCGCCCTCTACATGCTGTCGGTGTGCCTGCGCGTCGTCGACCAGATGGGCGGTCGTCTCTACAAGGTCAACTCCAGCCACCTCGAGGCCGCCCAGGCCCGCGTGAACGACGCCCTCGCCAGCGTGTTCCCGGCCGACGACGGCTTCTTCGAGCGCGCCAAGAACTACACCGACCGCGCCCAGCCCCACCTCCTCGACGAGGTGCTGTGGGCCCTGTACGAGCGCCCCGACGACAACGCCGAGCAGGCCCACCTCGAGGACAACCACAAGGCCCTCATCTACGTGCTGCTCTGGACCGCCGTGGAGGCCATCGACATGGTGTGGCAGCCCCCCGCCGACTGGTCCCCCGAGGACTACGTGGCCCCCGAGACGGCCGAGGCCTGATCACCAGCGCGCCGACAGCAGCTCCACCGTGTAGCCCTCGCAGTCGGCGCCCTCGGCCAGCGACACATCACTGCGCGCCGTCTCCCCGGCCTCCACATCGGGGAGCGGCACCTCGTAGCCCTCGTCACAGCCGATGCGCACCACCGCATCGCGCACCGTGCGGGGGCTGTTGTTGTCGAGGGTGACCTCTACATCGATCTTTCCGTCGGGCCAGGCAGTGGCACGGGCCGCGGGGTGCACCCAGTACTTCACGTCGGCGGTGCGGTCGGGTCGTTCCCTCGGACGCAGGCGCAGCTCCCGGCTCTGCTGGTCGACGGTGACGAGGAAGCGGCCGGACACGTTGAGCCCGAGCAGGCCCACCTCATCGCCATGGGCACAGGCGTCGCACACCCCCACCGTGACGCCCTCGACCGCGAAGCCACCGAGCCAGACGCGGTCGACGAGCACCAGCTTCATGGCCCGCACCCCATTCGCGGTGCGCACCTCCACCTCGGGGGCATCGGCCGGCACGCGCACCCCGAGCGAGCGCAGGGTGTCGGTGTCGACGCTGGTGAAGGTGGCGCCGGTGTCGAAGATCATGGCGACTTCGACCTCATCGTCGTCGTTCTCGAATGCGACGGGCACCACGAGGGACGACCCCGAGCCCTCGTAGGGGAGGATGACCTCATCGGCGGACGGCGGCGCGGAAGGGGGGGGCGGTTCGGCGACCACGGGGGTGACGATGGGCGTCTCGAGGGGGACGCTGAGCGGCAGGTCGACCTGGGGACGCTCCCCGTCGGAGCCAGGCATCCAGGCATCCAGGGTGCTCGCCAGTCCTTCGGGAACGGACTGGTCGACAAGACCGGCGAGGGCGGACATCCCCTGGTCGAGCGCCTCGGCCCGCTCCTGGGGAAAGTAGAAGGGGACGGCCACGAGGACGGCCATCGACCAGCCCGCCGCCAGCAGCGAGTAGACCGACACCCGCCGCGCCGCAGCCCAGGCCGGCGGACCGAGCGGGGGCAGGAACACGAGCAGGCCGGCACCGAGCATCGCCCCGATGACCGAGGCCCCCCGAAGCAGGCCGACACCGGTGAGGGTGGACACCGCGAGGCCCACGAAGGGCAGCGCGAGCACGACGAACAGCAGGTCGCGGACGGGGTCGCTCGAACGCTCGCTCATGGGGTCGCCGGGCAAGGGGGACGGACAGGGCCTATCCGGTGTCGGAGGCCGGACAGGGACACGCGGGGCCAACACGCCAGCGGGGTCAGGTTAGCCGTCCGCCTCTTGATCGATCCCACCCCTGCGACAAATGCGGGGGAACGCACCGAGGTGTCGGCCATGCCCCAGTCCACATCCCTGCACCGCGAACAGCGCGCCACCTACTTCTGCGTCGACATCGAGTGCAACGGGCCAGTGCCCGGCCTCTACGCCATGGTGTCCCTCGCAGCGGTGGTCGTGGCCCCCGACGCCGACGGACGGCTCCACATCGGCGACTGCTTCTACGGGGAGCTCAAGCCCGATGCCCCCCGCTTCGACGCTCGCGCAGCCGCCATCCACGGCCTCGACCAGGAGCGCCTCGCCGCCGAGGGCATGGACCGCGCCGACTTCTGTGCCGCCCTGTCGGCGTGGGTGCAGGACCACGCCGTCGCCGGCACCGAGCCCGTCTTCGTCGGACACAACGCGCCCTTCGACTGGTCGTTCGTGGCCTGGATCTACGCCGAGCAACAGCGCGCCAATCCCTTCGGCTACAAGGCGCTCTGCACCAAGTCGATGGCCACCGGCACCCTCGGCGTGCACTGGCTCGACAGCAACAAGGAGGTGCTCGCCGAGCGGCTTCCCATCGGCGCCGAAGACCTTGGCCAGAAGCACCGGGCCGACTACGATGCGCTCTACCAGGCCGAGATCCTCGTGGCACTGCTCGACGCCCTTGCTGCGCGTGGTGGCTAGGGCCGTCCGACCGAGAAGACCCAGCCCTGGTGGTCGCTGCCGGGAATGCGCACCTTGTCCAGTCCACGGATACCGATGGGACCGTGGAGCACATGGTCGAGGCGCATCAGCGGGAGGTCCAGCCAGCCGCCGCCCGAGGGCCAGGTGAGCGCGAACAGGCCACCGCGTCCGACGGCGTCGTGGAGTCCGGTGTCCAGGAGCTGCTTCAGAGGCCACGAGCCGGGGACGTGGTTGAGGTCGCCCGCGACGATGACCGCCTGGCCGCTGGCGCAAGGCGGCAGGTCGCGGGACAGGCGGCCGTCGGTGATGTGGTCGACCAGCCAGTCGATGTAGGGGACCATGCCGGTGGGGTTCTTGGGGACCTGCGGGGGGGCGTGGACGCCGAGCAGGCAGGCGTCGACCTCGGGCAGGTGGACGATGGCGACGGGCATGGCCATCGTGTCGGAGCCGACCTGTTCGGACACCCGGGCCTGGATGCGGGCGGGATCGCGGACGTGGACCGCGCTGTGGTGGGATGGGCGGGGCCATGCTCCGGGAAAGTCGTCGGCGATGCGCACCAGGCCGTCGAGCTCGTCGGAGTCCGGGCGCTTCTCGAGCACGATGGCCACCTCCACGCCAGTGGATGACACCCGCTCCCGAAGTGCCGAGGAGTCGGAGGCAGGACTGTAGGCGTTGATGTTGAACACACCCACCAGCACGTCATCTTGATGCACATCACCCGCCCCCGGCGCCCACTCCAGCGGGACACCCACGAGCGGCAACAGGAGCAGGCTTCCCGCCATCCAGGGGGACCAGCGGCGGGCCAGAGCCGCACAAGACAGCGTCCAGAAGGGCCATCCCACAGCAATCCAGGGCAGACAGCTCCACGCCGCCGCAGCGAAGGCCTGGGGCCAGATGGACTCCCGCGGCATCCACGGGGCCAGCATCCACGCCAGCAGGCCAGCCACCGGCCAGGCGAGCACCACAAGTGCAAGGAGGGACGGAGACCTGCGGCGCCTCATGGCCACGTCCCCACGCCGCGCGACCCGGGGGTTAGGGGCCCGGCTCCTCGAACCGCAGGGGCCGCCTCGACCGCGCCCGCCCGGAGCCTCCCGTGACCCAGCCCGCACCCGAAGCCATCGGCGCCACGCCCCCCGGCGAACGTCCGCTCCTCCTCCGTGCCCTCGCCGGTGAGCCCGTGCCGCGTCCGCCTGTGTGGATGATGCGCCAGGCCGGTCGCTTTCTGCCCGAGTACCGCGAGATCCGCTCCCGGGTGTCCTTTCTCGACGTGTGTCACGACCCCGACCTCGCGTGTGAGGTCACCTTGCAGCCGCTGCGTCGCTTCGGCTTCGATGCCGGCATCATCTTCGCCGACATCCTGCTGCCGCTGGAATCGATGGGCTGCCCGCTCGAGTTCGGAAAGGGCATGGGACCAGTGTTCCCCGAGCCCGTGCGCGACCGCGCGGGCATCGACGCCCTCAAGGACTTCGACCCGGTGCGGGACCTGCCGTCGACGCTGCGCGCGCTCACCCTCACCTCGCAGAAGGCCGGCGTGCCCATCCTCGGCTTCGCCGGCGCACCCTTCACACTCGCCTGCTACCTCGTCGAAGGCCGGGGCTCGAAGAACTGGATCGAGCCCAAGAAGATGATGATGTGCGACCCGGAGGCCTTTGGCGCGCTGCTCGACAAGCTCGCCGTGGCCGTGGGCCGCCACCTCCAGGCCCAGGTCGAGGCCGGGGCCGCCGCTGTCCAGCTCTTCGACACCTGGGCCGGCGCCTTGTCCCCCGACGACTTCCGCCGCTGGGCTCTGCCCGCCGCCCGCAAGGCCCTGTCGATGGTGAAGGGCGCCCCCCGCCTGTACTTCACCCGCGACACCGCTCCCTTCCTGCCCTGGCTCGCCGAGATCGAAGCCGATGCATACGGCGTCGACTGGCGCACCGACATTGGAGAGGCCCGCAAGGTGCTGGGGAACACCATCCCGGTGCAGGGCAACCTCGACCCCATCGCCCTGTTCGGTCCCGAGGAGGACATCAAGGCGCGCGTCCACAGCATCATCGAGCGGGCCGGTCCGACCGGTCATGTGTTCAACCTCGGCCACGGCATCACGCCCAAGACGCCCATCCCCGGCGTGGCTGCAGCGGTCGACGCCGTGCGGAGCTGGCGGTGGACCTGACCCCGGAGCTGCTGCTGTCGTGGACCCGCCGGGGTCCGCGGTACACGAGCTACCCGACCGTGCCCGAGTGGAAGGAAGACCTCCCCGACAGCGTGCTCTTCGATGCCATCGAGGGGGTGGACCGCCCCGCAAGCGTCTACGTGCATGTGCCCTTCTGCCGGGAGCAGTGCACCTTCTGCGGCTGCACGATGGTGGTCTCCGGACGCCGCGAGCCGGGCACCCGATACCTGGCGGCGCTCGAAAAGCAGCTCGCTGCCCTTCGCTTCAGAGACGGCGCCGACCGGCTCGACGTGGTCCGCATCCACCTGGGCGGCGGCACCCCCACGTGGTTCTCGCCCGACGAGCTGCGCCAGCTCTACCGCCTGCTGCGCACCCGCTTCCGCGACCTGCCGGGCGCTGAGATCTCCGTGGAGGTCGACCCCGACGTCACCTCAGACGAGCACGTCGATGCCTTGGCCGAGTGCGGCGTCACCCGCCTGTCCATCGGCGTGCAGAGCTTCGACCCCGTGGTGCTGGAGGCGGTCAACCGTCCACAATCGCGCCACCGGGTGTCCGCAGTCTTCGAGAAGGCCCGTGCCCACGGCATGACCGGGATGAACCTCGACCTCATCTACGGCCTGCCCCACCAGACCGCCGCGCGCTTCTCGGCCACACTGGCGGAGACCCTGGCGCTGCGTCCCGACCGGCTCGCGCTGTTCGGCTACGCCCATGTGCCCTGGCTCAAGCCGCACCAGAAGCGCATCGACGAGCAGGCCCTCCCCGGTCCCGTCGACCGCGCCCGCCTGTTCCTGGCCGCCCACGCCGCGCTCACGGCCGCCGGCTACGTCGCCATCGGCATGGACCACTTCGCCCTGCCCGACGACGAGCTGGCCGAAGCCCGCCAGGATGGCCGCCTGCACCGCAACTTCATGGGCTACACCACCCACGCCGAGCTGCCCCTCATCGGCCTCGGGATGAGCGGCATCTCCGAGTTCCCCGACCTCTACGTGCAGCAGCGCACCAAGCTGTCGCGCTGGTGGAAGTCCATCGAGACCGGCACCGAGCCCCTCATCGAGAAGGCCACCCGGGTGTCCGCCGCCGACCGCATGCGTCGCGAGGCCATCCAGGAGCTGATGTGCAACCTGCGGGTCGACCTCGACGCCGTGGCATCCCACCACAACGCCGATGGGGCCATCTTCGACTCCGAGCTGGCCCGGATGGACAGCCTGGAGCGCGACGGTCTGGTCCAGCGAGATGGACGGCGTCTGTTCGTGCCGGATGACCGGGCGCTGCTGGTGCGCAATGTGGCGATGGCCCTCGACCCGCGCATGGCCGCGCCCGCCGAGAACGGTCCCCGCTACAGCTCCACGGTCTGACCCCCATGGCCCGCACCCACGTCTGGCTCCTCGACCGCGGCGGCCCCGACTCCCCCGAGGCGGTGCGCCCGTGGCTGGAGCAGGTCGCCCGAGACCCCGCATCCAGCCCGCTGCCGGGCGTTCTCGTGTTCTTGCTGGCCTGGGTGTGGAGCCACTGGGCTGCCCGCCGGGTGGTGCCAGTGTGTCGTCGGCTTGGCCAGACCTCGCCCCAGCTCACCGACGCCCAGGAGCAGGCGCGACTCCTCCAGAAGCTGCTGGGCAAGCGGTATGAGGTGCACGCCGTCTTTCGCGCCGGTGGGGGCGGTCCGACAGCGGCACGGGCGGCCCTCGGCAAGTCCGACCAGGTCGTGCTGCTCCCACTGCACCCCCAGCGCCATCCCGTCGCCCACCGCGCAGCCCTCGATGATGCCTGGAAGGTGCTGCATGGGGTCGGCGCTGCGTCGGTGGATGCCTGGGGACTCGACAGCGCCCTCCACGCCCTTGTGGCCCGACGCATCCGTGCCCAGCTCATCGCGCTCAAGGACCACGGGCCCGTCGGCGTGGTGCTCGCTTCTCCCGCCCCCCCGCAGTCCGGCACCGCCGCCGCCGACGCCTACCTCGCGGAGCTGGCCGAGACCGGCGCCCGGCTGCGGGCCACCACCCGGCTCAGCGGCCCTGTCGTGCAGGGCTGGCTCAGCCACCTCGCCGCCGGCACCGCCCCCAGCCCCTCGGTCAGCGAAGCCTTGAGGACAGTCGCCGAAAAGGGCGCGAAGTCCGCGATTGTCGTGCCTCATGGCTGCACCACGCGCTGGCCCGAGCTCGCCCTGCTGCTCGACGCCGACCTCGACGGCCTCGCTGCCCAGGTGGGCCTCCAGTCCATCCGCACCGTGGCGCCACTCGCCCCCAGCGCCGACTTCGCCCGCCTGCTGGTGCCCCTGGTGCGACGCGCCGAGCGGGATGCGGGCTGGGAGGTCCCTGAAGACGACGTGCGCAAGGCCATTGTCGATGAGTTGAAGAATGCGGGCCACCCCACCATCCCCGCGAGGTCTACATGAGTCGCCTGCTCGTCGTCGGTGCTGGCATCAGCGGCCTGGCTGCCGCCATCCTGCTCGACAAGGAGGGCCACGACGTCACCGTCTGGGAGCGGGCCGATGCTCCCGGCGGGAACGTACGCACCGACCGGGTAGACGGCCGGGTGGTGGACCGCGCCGCAAATGGCTGGCTGGACAACGAGCCCGAGATGCAGAAGCTGCTCGAGCACCTGGGCCTCGTCCCCCGACTGATTCCCGCCAACGACCGCTTCGGCACCCGCTGGATCCTGGCCGACGGACGCATGCAGCCTGCGCCCCTCGGACCCGGCAAGCTGCTCCGCTCCGACCTCATCTCGGCCGGCGCCAAGGCCCGGGTGGCCCTCGAGCCCTTCATGCCCCGCGGCGCCAGTGCACGGGCCGAGGACTTCGCAGCCGACGAGAGCGTGGGCGACTTCGTGCGCCGGCGCCTCGGCCCCGCATTCGTCGACCGCATGGTGGGCCCCATGGTGGCAGGCATCTACGCCGCCGACCCCGACGACCTGTCCCTGAGAGGCGCCCTCAATCGCATGTTCGAGCTGGAGCGCGAGCACCGCAGCCTCATCCTGGCGATGATGCGCCTTCGCCGCGGTGGCGCACCGGCCGGGCACCTCCACACCCTGCCGGGCGGCGCCGGCGAGCTCACCGAGGTGATGGCGGCACAGCTGGGCGACCGGGTCAGCTGTGGACGCACGGTGAAGGCGGTGGAGCGGGTCACCGACGGCTGGCAGGTCACCGCCACTGACGACGACAACGCAGTCCAACAGGCCACCTTCGACCGAGTGGTCCTGGCGTGTCCCGCCCCCGCGCAGGCCCACATCGTGCGCGAGCTCGACGCAGCAGCCGCCCAGGCCCTCGATGGCATCCCCTACGCACCGGTCGCCGTCGTGTGCAGCGCGTGGTCCCCCGGTTCCTGGTCGCAGGACCCCCACGGCTTCGGTGTGCTGCTCGCCCGGGGGGAGGCCGAGAAGCTCGGCGCCCACGGCGTGCTGGGCATGTTGTTCACCTCCTCCATCTTCCCGAACCAGGCGAAGGGCGACGAGGTGCTGCTCCGCACGGTGATGGGGGGCGCCATCGCGCCTGAGGTGGTGTCACTGTCCGACCAGGCGCTGCTGGCCCGGTCCCGGCGGGTGGCGGCCGTCTGCCTGGGGCCGGAGCGACAGGGCCCCCAGTACGTTCAGGTCTACCGTCATCCCGCGGGCATCCCCCGCTACCGGGTCGGCCATCCGGTGCGTGTGGCCCAGGTCCGCTCTGCAGAACAGCGGCACCCGGGGCTGCACTTCGTCGGCAACCACCTCGACGGTGTCGGCGTGAAGGACTGTGCCCGTGCCGCGGCCCGGCTTGTCGAGCGCATCTCCCAGGCCGGTTGACCGCACCCCTCCGGCGCCAACGCGCTACTCTGCGCGCCTTTCACCGGGGTCCCGATGCGCACCAGCCTCACCGCGGTCCTCGCTCTGGCCTTGTCGGGATGCGCCGGCGAGCCGGGGTGGATCGACGACCGCTTCTTCGTCCGCACCGACGACGGCACCGACCTGTACGTGCACGCGGTGGGCGACGGCACGTCCAACGAGTTCGTGCTCTTCCTCCACGGCGGCCCCGGCGGAGGCAGCTCCGTCTACGAGCTCGCCCCGTCCGCCCCTACCCTCCACGAGAACCTCGTAATGGTCTACCTCGACCAGCGGGGGCAAGGCGCCAGTGAAGGCCGCACGAAGCCCGAGGACCTCAGCCTGCCCCTGCTGGCCGGCGATGTGCTCGACGTGATGGACGTCGTGGAGAAGCTCTACCTCGACGACCGCTCTGGCGACCCCCGTCTGTGGCTGATGGGGCACTCCTGGGGGGGCATGCTCGGTCCCCAGGTGTTGTTCGAAACCGACGCCCCCGAACGACTCGCCGGCTGGATCGAAGTGGCCGGCGCCCACGACATTCCCAAGCTGCACGCCGACTCCATCGACATGCTCGTCGAGGCCGCCGATGCGGAGCTCGAAGGCAAGCTCGACGAGGACACGAAGGCCGCCTGGGAAGACATCCGGACGACGGCCCAGGATGCCCCCCGCAGCAATCCGAACATCGACCAGATGCTCGAGGTGAACCGCGCGGCCCACCAGGCAGGCGACCTCATCGAGGATGTCGTCTTCCAGCAGCCCTCCGGCGGTGCCGCCATCGACTGGGTGCTTCACCGCCCCAACGACGCCCTCGCCAACATGCTCGCTGGCAACCGTGTGGCCGTGGGGCTGCTCGACCAGAACATCGACCGCAGCTGGAGCGACCGCTACCGGGAGCTCACCCTGCCCACTCTGCTCGTGTGGGGCCGCTACGACTTCGTGGTCCCGCCCACCCTGGGCGAAGATGTGCAGCTGCGCATCGCGGCGGAGACCGCAGACCTGGTGGTCTTCGAGGACAGCGCCCACGTCCCCATGTTCACCGAACCGGATGCCTACGCCAAGGCCATCCTCGACTTCGTGGCGGAGACCCCATGAGCCCCGCATTGCTGCTCGCCGGCCTGGCCAGTTTCGCCAGCGCAGTGGAGCTGTCGGCCGGACCCATGTTCGAGGAGGGCTATAGACCCGGCGCCCGTGCAGGCGTCCACTGGACGCTGCTCGATGGTGAGCGCCAGCGCCGCAACGGGAACACCACCCAGCATGTCCTCAGCGGTGGGCCCGACCTCGCCACCTACACCGTGCCGGGCGTGCGCTGGTCCACCCTTCCTGGCGGCACCATCGCCTGGCGACGCTCCGGCGAGAAAGGCCTGCGGCTCGAAGCCGACGTCGGGGTGAGCCTGGTGGTGCAGAAGTACCTCGCGCCGGTGTACCGCGTCGAAGGCGACGAGCTTGTGGAGGTCCCCATGGCGGGCCGCCTGAAGTGGGGACCGACCACGCGGCTCGGCATCGGGCTCGGGCCCACCGACAAGCGCGACTGGGGACTCGTGTTTCGTCCCAATGTGCTGTGGGAGACCCGCAACACGATGATGTTGCCCGTCCTCGCCACCGAGCTCGCGGTCACCTGGCGCCTGTAGACACGACTGTGACACAAGCATGGCCTCGTCGCAGCCCACGGCAGCGCCGACCGTGCGAGCTTCGGGGTTGAGTGCCCTCGACCCCCGTGCTGGAGTTCGCATGTCCGCCGAGACCGCCATCGACCACGCCGGTCCCCGCGCGCCGGCCTGGGGCCAGTGGCTCGGCACCTTCCTGGCCCGTCTCATCGGCTGGAAGGCCGTCGGCGACTTCCCGAACGTCCCCAAGGCCATCTTCATCGCCTCGCCCCACACCAGCCTGTGGGACGGCATCATCATGGTCATCATCGCGTGGTCGATGGGCGTGCGCTTGTCGTGGATCACGAAGAAGGAAACGGTGCGCTTCCCCTTCAAGCGCTTTGTCACCTACTTCGGCGCGGTGCCGGTGGACCGGAGCAAGCGCAGCGACACGGTCTCCCAGATCGCCCAGCAGTTCCGAGACCGCGACGGGATGTACCTGGCAGTCGCCCCGGCGGGCACCCGAAAACGACGTGACCACTGGCGGTCGGGCTTCTATCACATGGCCGTGCAGGCGGGCGTTCCCTTCATCTGCGGCTTCCTCGACTACGAGCGCAAGGAAGGCGGCATCCGGGCCATCGTTCACCCCACCGGCGACGTCGACACAGACATGGACCGCCTGCGCGAGGTCTACGAGGGCATCGTGGCCAAGCACCCCAAGCTCATGACCACCATCCGGCTCAAGTCGGAAGCCGCGGCCGACTCCGCAGAGGCCTCCACCCGCGGAATCGCCTGACCCCAGCGGCGCGGCCGGCTACACAAGCCCGAGCCCGCCCTCTCGCGCGGGATGCCAGGAGTCGCCCTGAGCTGGACGAAGGCCGGTCTGGGATTGCTGAGTGGGACCACGTCCATCTTGGTCGGGGGCCTGCTGTCGAGCTGTGGCGTGGGCACCCCCTGCGCACCGCCGAGTGCCTTGTGCAACAGCACCACTGGCGAAGGCTCGCGCTACACCGGCGCAGCCACCATCGAGCGGGTGATTCTCGAGTGCTGCGACCCCGGCACGGCCACCTCCGGCACCTGCGAAGGGCAAGGCGAGTGGTGGGTGGACGTCACCATCGAAGGGACGGCGAGCCGCGTCGAGGTCACCCGCTCCACGCTGGATGTCGGGGGCTGGTCGGAGGTCCACACGGTGCCCCTTTCTGCACGGGACCCCTCCGGCTACTGGGAGCTTCGCTACGGCGAGTGGGAGGTCGCTGACACCTCGGAGTGCGACACGCTCGACGAGTGTGCCGACCTGTACACCTCGGGTTCAGACACGCTGCTGGCATGCGGAGGGGCCAGCCTCTCCTCCACCCGCACGACCGTGCAGATCTACGAGGTGGGCAACGCCGAGGCCCTCGACTGTGTGTCCTGGGGCCCTGCGCTGCCCCGTCCCCCGTCGGACTGCCGCGACGCAGAAGAGGACGGTGTGCTGTGAGCCGCAAGACTCTGCTGACGGGCCTGGCCATGGCCGCCTGCACGCCCGACAAGCCGACGCCAGACAGCGGGTCGGCCGTGTATTTCTCCGACGACCCGGCCCTCACCGGGGTGCAGATCGAGTGCGACCCGGCTGCAGGAAGCTGGCGGGTGCAGGTGCGCACAGACGCCTGGATGGGACGCGCGCGCCTCTGGCTGGGGACCTCCGCCGAGGATGTCGAGCAGCACGACATCTCGCTCGACCGCGCTGCCGCCGACGCCAGCTGGGACTGCGCAGACTCCACGCTCCCAATGGCGGTCGATGTGCTCGACCCTGGCGCCGGAACCCGCTTCCGCTGCGACGACCGACAGCAGCTCCACATGCTGCTGGCCGTCACCAACGCTTCCGGCGACCTCTGGACCGACTGCAGGCTGGCCGGGCCGGATGCCGACCTGCCGTGGTCCGACATCTCTGGCATCCCCGCCTGCGACCGGGCCCTCGGCTCCGTCTTCGAGGCGGACAGCTACACCGCCGAAGAAGGCAGCGTGTCCGACTGCCCCTGAGCCCGGCGCGCCACCACGGTGCGGGCCAGCCTCAGCGCCGCGCGCATGCTGTCGGGAGACGCGCGCCCCGTGCCCACCAAGGCGTCGGCGGTGCCGTGATCGACGCTCGTGCGCACGATGGGCAGCCCCAGCGTCCAATTCACGCTCCGGCCGAAGTCGACCGCCTTGAGGGGAGCGAGCCCCTGGTCGTGGTACATCGCCACGATGAGGTCGACCTCGCCTCGCCGGGCGCACAGAAAGGCGGTCTCGGCGGAGACGGGTCCGACCACGACCAGGCCACGGGCGCGCAGTCCTTCGCAGGCCGGGCCGATGACCCCCAGCTCCTCATCGCCCAACAGCCCCCCTTCGCCGGCATGGGGATTGAGGCCACACACGGCGATGCGGGGTGCTGAGAGCCCGAGGTCGCGGCGGAGTGCCTGCTCGGCCAGCCCGACCACCCGCTGGATGCCTGCAACCGTGAGCGAGGCGCCGACCGACATGAGGGGCTGGTGATGGGTGACGAGGGCCACCCGCAGGTCGCCACCGACAAAAGCCATGACCGGGTCGGGCACGCCGCAGAGGTGGCCGAGGTAGTCGGTGTGCCCGCGGTGGGTGAAGCCACCCTCCACGAGGCGCTTCTTGTGGATGGGACCGGTGACCATGCCCGCCAGAGTGCCGGCCAGGCAGGCCTCGGCGGACAGGCGAATGGCGGCGGCTTCTGCGAGCTCTCCAGCGCGGTCGCCGGGGTCGAGCACCGAGACCCGCTCGGTGGGTCCATCGGGCCACCCGTCGCACCGAACGAAGGGCACCCGAGCGGCCTGCAAGGCGGGCTGCACGCGGGCGGCGCGACCCACGACAACGACGTCCCACAGGCCATCTTGGCCGGGTCCACCGGCCGCGAGCGCGCGTGCCGTCACCTCGGGACCGATGCCCATGCCCGCCGTGATGGCAAGCAGTTCGCCCACGGCCATCAGCCGCCCGGAGTCTGGAGCTTGACCTCGACCGCACTGCGGCGCCGGGCCTGGCGGTACCACTGATCGGTCTCTTCTTCGATGCGGCCCGCGTAGACCTGGTCGAGGAGCTGGTCGCGCACGGACTCGATGTCCGGCGGTGCCTTTCGACGAGCCTCGAAGACGGTGAACACGAAGACCCCGCGCGGCGTGACCACGGGGCTGGAGACCTCGCCAGGCTCCAATGCGAAGGCGACCGTGGCCATCTCGGCCTGGAGCTGGCCTTCTTCGTAGGTTCCCATCTTGCCCTGGGTGCGGCCGAAGCCACCCTCATCGACCTCTGTGGCCACCGCGCCGAAGGCCTCGCCTGCAGCCACCCGCGCCCGCGCCGCCTCAGCCTTGGCCATCACCTCGGCAAGTGCGGCTTCGTCGGCTCCCGGCGGAACCTTGAAGAACATCGCACCGAGGTCGATGACCTTGGGGCGATGCCCGGTCTCGAACATGCGGCGGTAGGCGTCGGCCAGCTCGTCGTCGTTGACCGAGATGCGGGGCTGGATGACATAGGAGTTGAATTTCGACTGGCGGAGGTTCTCGCGAATCTCCTCGCGGTAGGCGTCCCACGGCATGCCCTGGGCCTCGACTTCGCGGCGGAGCGCCGAGACCTCCATGCCATTGCGGCTGGCGATGTCGGCGATGGACCGCTCCAGCTCCTCCTCGGTGACATCCATGCCGAGTCGCACCATCTCCTGTGAGATGAGCCGGCGCAGAATCAAGGTGTCGAGCACCTCAAGCTCGAGCTCGCGACGGACCTTGGGGTCGCCGCCCGCCGAGGAGGCCGCCTGTTCGATGTAGTCGCCGCCGAGCTCGTAGATCTCGGACAGCGTGAGCACATCGTTGTCGACCACGGCGGCAACCCGGTCGACGGTGGCCGCAGACGCGCTGGACTGCAGCCCCACGGTGGCCACCGTCAGCCCCAGCAGGGCCAGCGGAAGGGTCCAGGTGCGGCGGAGCCTACTCATCGGCGCCAGGAACCACACCAGGCACGATCTCTTCCGGACCATCTGCACCGGGGCCCATCTTGGCGCCGCCGAGCGAGCGACGGGACGCCTTGACCTCGATCTCGCCGAGCTTGGCTTCGTCGATCTTGATGGTGGCGCCATCGCGAAGCGAGGAGACGTACTGCTCGTAGAGGTCCTTGAGCTTCTCGTTCTTCACCTTGCGGAGGACCGAGCCCTTCATCTGCTGGAAGGTGCGGGAGACCTCTTCGCGCTTGTTGGCGATGTAGATGATGTTCACGCCCTCGTCGGTGACGAAGGGAGCCGACAGCTCCTCCACGCCCATCTCGAACGCCTTGTCGACGACCGCCTGGGCGAGGCCGGGCTTGCCGCTGCGGGGCACGAAGCCCACGTCGCCACCGCGCCGACGGTAGGGGTCCTCGGAGTGCTTGGCGGCGAGGTCCTTGAACTTGGAGGGGTCGCCCTTGAGCTTGCCGTGCACTTCCTTGGCCAGGCCCATGGCCTCGCCTTCTTCGCGGTCCTTGTTGACCTTGATGAGGATGCGCTTGATCTGCACCTTCTCGGGCACCACGAATTCGTCCTTGTGGGCCTCGTAGTAGGCCTGCAGCTCCTCATCGGTGAAGTCGGAGTTGCGGACGTTGGCGTAGACCTCCTGCCGGAGCAGGGTGTTCACCATCACCTTCTGAACCTTGGGGTCCTTGTCGAGGCCCTTCGCGAGTGCGGCCTTGTAGAGCAGCTTCTCGTCGACGAGGCGGTCGAGGACCTCCTTCTTCTCGGCCATGGAGAGCGAGTCGCCCTCGGCGGGCTTCTTGCGGGCGGCGGCCTGCTCGAACTCGTCGGAGCCGACCGGAACGCCTTCGACGTCGGCGATGACCTCGCCCACGTCGACGGTGGCAGCAGGGGCAGCGGCCTTGTCGGCCTTGTCGCCTGCGGGCTTGGCGGCCCCTCCATCACAGGCGGACGCGCTCAGGGCGAGCAGAGTGAGCAGGGCAAGGGACAGCTTCCGCATCGGTTCCTCCGGGCACACACAGGTGCCTCGACAAGGCAGAAAAAGCATCGGCCCCGGCTTGCCTTCGAGGGAGCGAGCTCCCGGGTCGGGCGGGTCGAGGCCAAGGTGCCGAGAGGTCAGCTCACGGGCACCAGGCTGGCGCACACAGGTCGTGGCGCCCCATGGGTGGGGTTCATGGGGTGGGGTTCAGTTGTCCTTCGGGTAGCCGGCGAGATCCATCCCCAGGGACAGCTCCAGCTCCGCGAGGGTGTCCTTGATCTCGTTGAGAGACTTGCGACCGAGGTTCTTCGTCTTGAGAAGCTCGGCTTCGGTCTTCTCGCAAAGCTGCCAGACCTGGACGATGTTGGCGTTGCGCAGGCAGTTGGCCGACCGCACCGAAAGCTCCAGCTCATCGACCCGACGCGACAGCCACTCGGGCCAGCTCGGGCTGTCCTCGGCGCCGTAGTCGGGCTCCTCCTCTTCCTCGAAGTTGATGAAGACCTGAAGCTGCTCGCGGAACAGGCGCGAGGCGTAGACCAGGGCGTCTTCGGGGATGACGCGGCCGTCGGTCCAGATCTCGAGGGTGAGGCGGTCGTAGTCGGTCCGCTGGCCGACACGGGCGTTGGTGACCGTGTAGCGGACCTTGCGAATGGGGCTGTGGCGGGCGTCGAGACGAAGCACGGAATCGCCGACCTCGCCTTCGCCGCCGAGCGCGTAGCCCTGGCCCATCTCCGCGGTGACCTCGACATCCAGGCGACCGCCGCCGATGAGGCTCGCGATGTGGTGCTGGGGGTTCACCACGACGACGTCTTCATCGAAGACGATGTCGCCTGCGGTGACTTCGGTCATGCCGTCGCCGCTGCCGGCGGAGGCGATGCGGCCGGAGATGGGGCCCGCCGATGCACTGCTGACCCGCACACCCTTGAGGTTCAGCACGACATCCGAGACATCTTCGACGACGCCCGGAATGGTGCCCACGCCCTCGAGCACGTTGCTCACGGACACGCGGGTGATGGCCGGACCCTGGAGGGTGGACAGCAGGATCCGCCGCAGCGCGTTGCCCAGGGTGTTGCCGTAGCCCCGCTCCAGGGGCCGAATCACGAACTTGCCGTAGGTGCGGGAGGACTTGGTGTCCGTCTCCACCCGGTCGGGGCGGATCAGGGTGCGCCAGTTGTTGGCAGGGTAATCGACAGCAGCAGCCTGCATGAGTCGGGACTCCTCGGTTCCAGCGCGGCCGGGATGCGGTTGCCTCGCCCACGATCCGGCTTGCTTGAAAACACCCTGCTCGGGCGCTTCTTCGGCAAAGCGGATGCGGGCGACGAGCGCGGCCTCGGCGGGCCGGTGCGGGATGGAAGGGGAGCGGCAGTGGGACGGAGGGGGCGTGCGATGCACCCTTCCCCACCTGCTCCAGAGAAATGCCGTGCGGGCATAGTGTGGGTGGCCGACCTCGTCAACCGCACCGGGGACCTCTGCACAACTGATGCAGAAGCGTCCCACAGCGCCGCGCGTGACCGGGCATCCCGCGCTCGACCTGGGTAGCCTGCTCACGCGGGATTCACCCCCGACAACCTCCAACGGAGCCCCAATGCCGTCCGTGGCACCGTCCACCTTCGTCGCCTTCGTGGCCTCCACCGCCATGGCGGGCACCGTGCGCGTCGAGACCGCTGTGGCCACCGAGGTCCAGCTCGAGGGTCTTCCCGTGGTGAAGACCTATGGCGCCGGTACGGTCAGCCTGCCCGATGTGCCGGCGGGGGTGCATGCCTTCGAGGTCTTCCGCTTCGGCAACTCTCGCAGCGTCACCGTCCAGGTCCCCGCCGAAGGCACGGTGCGCCTGCTCATCGGTGAAGAGACGGTCACCACCGACACACCGCCCCCATCCACCAAAGGCGAGCTGCCGGTCGTCCGCTTCGAGGCGGCCCAGGGGCAGCGCTTCTCCATCGTCGTCGACGGCAAGCGCGTGGCACTGCTCCAGCCCGGCCAGCCGGTGTTGCTCGAGGCGCTCGGGGTCGGCCACCACGACCTGCAGATCAGAAGCATGGACAACCTCACCGTGTGGGCCCGTGGCTCGCTCGACCTGCAGCCTGGCGACGACCTCCGCATCTCCCTGGCCGAGGGACGGCTGCCCGAGGTCTTCGGTCGCCCGGAGGCGTGGCGTCCCCGATGAGCCTCGATGGGCCGGTCAGCACCCCGACCTCGGTCGATCCTTCCAGCGAACGGGGCGAGGTCCGGCGGCCACCCCGCACCATTCGCACCCGCATTCTGCTGGCCTTCTTGCTGTCGCTCGTGGCATCCGCGACCGCGCTCGGCCACAGCCTGCTCCAGCTCGACGCCATCGGCAGGAACGTCACGGCCCTGGACCGGGGCTACCTGCCGCTTTCCCGCGTGGCCACGCGCCTCGAGACCGTGGCCCGTCAGATGAACCAGGAGCAGCACCGCCTCACCCGGGAGCCCCCACGCACCCTCGCCGGCTACCGGGCCAACGCCGCCATCTACAGCGCCGGCATCAGCGAAGCCGTCAACCGCGGTCACAAGCTGGTGGACCGACTCTCGGACTCCGACGAGCTCACCGACGCCGACCGCATCGCGCTCATCGAGGCCAACCAGCTCCTCGTCCGCATCGACACCGAACGCATCGCCTACGACGCCGCTTTCGGCGCCTGGACCACTGCCGCGGAGGCCGACCCCCAGGCCGCCGGCTCCGGTCAGACACTCGCCGAGCTCGACGCCCGCCGCACCCAGCTCGTGCTGCTCATCGAACACCTGTCCCAGACGGTGGAGGGCCGTATCGCGCTCCTCACCCGCCTCACGGCCCGCGCCCAGTCCACGGCGACGCGGGTCTCCGGCGCCCTGGCGGTGCTCGCCATCGTGCTGAGCGGAGGGCTGACAGCCGTGGCCCTGGTCGTGCTTCGCCCGGTGGGAGACCTCACGGTTCAGGTGCAGCGCCTCGCGCAGGGCATCGACGCCGGGCGCATCGATGTGCGGGGGACCGACGAGGTCACCTTCCTCGCCCGAGAGTTCAATGCCATGACCGAGGCCGTGTCGGAGCGGGACCGGCGCCTCAAGGACCGCGCGCAGGCACTCGACGCCCTGTCGCTCCGGCTGCGAGGCATCGTGGACACCCTGCGGGCGGGGCTTGTGGTGGTACGGGGCGGACGCGCGAGCCTGGCCAATCCTGCTGCCGCCGCGCTCTGGCGAATCGACGCGGGAGACCCCGTCCCGGCCTCCCTGGGGGAGCTTCCTGCCGGCCGGCATGAAGGTCTGCGGCTGGAGGACCGCCTGTTCGACGTCGACGTCGTCCCTTTCGGCGACGGCGGTCACCTCATCATCGGCGAGGACGTCACCCGACGGGAGACCGACCGAGCCCGGCTCGCCCGCAGCGAGCGGCTGGCGCTGGTGGGGCAGATGCTGGCTCAGATCACCCACGAGGTCCGCAACCCGCTCAATGCCATGAGCCTCAACGCCGACATCCTCCACGACGAGCTCGAAGACCCCGAACAGCGCGCCATGATGGACACCATCTCCGCCGAGATCAGGCGCCTGGAGCTGCTGACCGGCCGCTACCTGGAGATGACCCGTGGCCGGCAGCCCGGCGAGAACGACCTCACCGTCGACCCCCGTGCCCTGGTGGAGGAGGTGCTCGACGCCGACGCTGCGGCCCTCGACCGCGCAGGCGTGAAGGTGCGGGTGCTGGGCCCTCGACCGGGTCCGCGGCGACTGGATGCCGACTGCCTGCGCCGCACGCTGCGCAATCTGCTCCTCAACGCCGCCGAGGCGGGCGCGCGCCACGTCGACATCACCCTGCATCCCGACGAGGAGATGCTGGAGGTGCGGGTGACCGACGACGGTCCCGGCATGGCTCCCGAGGCCCTCCGCCGCGCCTTCGATCCCTTTTTCACCACCAAGGCCCAGGGCACCGGGCTCGGGCTCGCCATCAGCCGACAAGAGCTCGAGGACATCGGGGGCACCCTCGACGCCACCAGCCGCACCGGACAGGGCAGCACCTTCCGCGTGCGCCTCCCGGCAGGCGGAGTCGACGCCAGCCCCAATGCAGGCCCGCCCGACCCCGTGGGCACCGACCCTCTGGGTTAAGCCGACACACGGAGCCTCGATGTCCCAGACCTCCCCCAGCCCGCTGTCCCCCGCGACGCCACCCAAGCTGAAGGTGGAGGCCGGCGTCGACGTGTCGGTGGAGTTCGAGCGCGCGTCGGTCGGAAGCCGAGGTGCAGCCTACATCGCCGACCTCATCGTGCTGGTGCTGGTTTGGCTGATCATCGTGCTGGCGGTCGGTCTCACCATTCCACTCGCGGAGATGGGCACCACCGTGCTCGTGGTGGGCGTGCTCGGCTGGTTCGTCACCCAGTGGCTGTACTTTGGAGTGCAAGAGGTCGCGATGAACGGCCAGACCCTGGGCAAGAAGCTCGTGGGCATCCGCGTGGTCGACGCCACCGGCCAGCCGCCGGGCGTGGGCGCGGCCTTGCTCCGCAACGTCCTCCGCACCATCGACAACCTTCCCTACACCTACGGTGTGGGCACTCTGCTCGTGGGGAGCACCGAGCAGAGCCGTCGGGTGGGAGACATCCTCGCCGGCACCCATGTGGTGCATGACGTCAACGATGAGGTGGAGGTGCCCCGCTTCCGGGTTCCGCCCGGCGCCACCGAAGCGGAGCGGCTGCTGCTGGAGCAATGGGTCCTCCGCCGGGACGTGCTCGCCGCCGACGCGAATGAGCGGGTCGCGGGTCGCCTGGTCGCCTGGCTCGACAAACGCTGGCCCGGCTTCGTCCCCCCCGCCCCCTTCCCTTCTGCGCGCCTCATCGCCGCCCTCGGCCTCGTCGAGCCGTGAGCGCCGCCCAGGTCTCCTACGAACGCTTCTGCGCCGACGCAGCCGCCCGCTGGGACACCCTCGAGGCGCTGCTTGACGACATGGCGCGGGGTGAGGTGGTCGGATTCGACGGCTTGGAACGCGTGGTGGCCCTCCAGCACGCTGCTCTCACCGACCTCGCCCTGGCCCGCGCATCTTTTCCGCGGTCTGCGGCCACCCGGCGCCTCCGCACACTAGTGGTGCGAGCTCGACGGGTCCTTCAGCCCCCACCCGCGCCCTGGACACACCGCCTCCGCGATGCGCTCCGGAGCTGGCCCGCCCATGTGCGGGCAGAAGCCGGCCCCATGCTCGTCGCCACGCTGGTTTTCCTGGCGGCCGGGGGGCTGGGCGCGGTGCTGTCGTCCGCGAGCGAGGCGCCCGCCTTGTTGTTCGTGGGCGAGGAAGCGGTCGCTGCGATGCGAAACGGGGAGATCTGGACCGACTCGGTGGGCGACCAGATGCCGGCGCCCCTGCTTGCCGCCGCCATCGCTGCCAACAACGCCGGGGTCGGCCTGCTGGCCTGGGCCTCGGGAGCCCTGCTCGGGCTGGGCTCGCTCTACGTGCTCCTCACCAACGGCCTGATGGTGGGCTGCTTCGTCACCCTGGCCGCCCAACACGGTTTGCTCGACCGACTCTTCGCCTTCATCGCCGCCCACGGTCCGCTGGAGCTCACCCTCATCGTGTTGTGTGGTGCCGCCGGCCTTGCACTCACCCGCGGATTGCTCACCGACGACGGCCGCCCGCTCGAGCAACGCGCAGCCGATGCCGGCCGGCGGTCGTTCCTCATCGTGGCGGGCACCATGCCGGGCTTCGCGCTGCTGGGCATCGTGGAGGGCTTCATCTCTCCAGACATGGGGGTGCCCACCGTTCACAAGGCGTTGCTCGGCCTGGCTCTCTGGTTGGTGTTCGGACTCGCGGTGGTCGCCACCCCCGCCCCCGACAACGGCTGACCCTCGACGATCTCGGCCAAACCGGCCAGATTGCCTGTCCAAGGCGCGAGCGACGACCGCTCGCCCTCCCAATGATTTGGTTTGCAGCGATGATCGAGACCCGCCAACAGACCGGCTCCGGCGACCGCGCCGTGCTGGCCGGCTTGTATCCCCAGGATGCCCGCCTCAGTCCCGACACCCGCCTCGATGAGCTGGAGAGCCTCGTCTCGGCCGCCGGTGGAGCTGCCGTGTCGCGCATCTTCCAGCGCAAGGGCCTGGCCCGGGAGGGGTCGGACACCCAGCGTCCGGTCGACCCCGCCACCTACATCGGCTCCGGCAAGGTGGAGGAGCTGAAGTACGAGCTCATGGCCCGAGGCGGCAACCTCGTGGTCTTCGACAACGAGCTGTCCCCCGCCCAGATCCGGGAGCTGGAGAAGCGGCTCGGATGCCGTGTGATTGACCGCAGCGAGCTCATTCTCGACATCTTCGCCGCCCGCGCCCGCACCCGCGAGGCCATGGTCCAGGTCGAGCTGGCCCAGCTCCAATACACCGCACCTCGGCTGCGCGGGATGTGGTCCCACCTGGAGCGTCAGGCGGGTGGTGGAGGCGGCAAGTCCGGTGGCATCGGCACCCGTGGCCCCGGCGAGCAGCAGATCGAGATCGACCGTCGCATCGTGCAGAAGCGCATCGCTCGGCTCAAGCATGAGCTGGAGGGCGTGCTGCAGAGACGCGAGCGACAGGTGACCGCACGCAACACACGCGTGTGGACGGTCGGCCTGGTCGGCTACACAAACGCCGGCAAGAGCACCCTGCTCAACAAGCTCACCGACGCCGGCACCTACGCGGCCGACCAGCTGTTCGCGACCCTCGACACCGTGAGCCGGCGCTGGTCCGTGCGGCCAGGCGTGGACATCCCCCTCAGCGACACCGTCGGCTTCGTGCGCGACCTGCCGCACCACCTCGTGGCCTCCTTCCGGTCCACCCTCGCGGAGGCCCTGCACGCCGACCTCCTCATCCACGTCGTCGATGCCTCCCACCCCGATGCCCTCGACCAGGTCGACGCCGTCACCCGCGTCTTGTCCGAGCTGGGCGTGGAGCCCGAGCGCATCGTGGGCGCGCTCAACAAGTGCGACCGACTCGACGACCCCGCCACCCTCGCCGAGCTGCGCACCCGCTTCGGCGATGCGGTCACCATCAGCGCCCACACCGGCGAAGGTCTCGACGGGCTCGCCGATCTGGTCATCCGCCGACGGTCCGACGACTGGGTGCAGCTCGACCTGCTGGTGCCCCACTCCGAGGCCCGCTTCGCCGCCTTGGTGCACGAGCACGGCGAGATCCTCGCCGAAGACTGGAAGGACGACGGCTGGCACGCCCGTGTGAGCATCCCGAAGCTCATCGAGTGGCAGCTCCTCCCCTTCTCGGCCCCCCGCGCCTGAGCGTCAGTCCCAGGCCGGCGGAGTGAAGCCGGTGGCGGTGCGGCCGTCCTCGTGGACCCACAACCGCTCACCCACCAAGACGTCGTCCACCACGACCTCCGCACCGCCAGGGAACCACACGGTCACCCGGTCGACCAGCCCGTCGCTGCCCAGGCCGAAGTGTTGGGTGAGGCTGTCCTGCACGCCGGTGCCCGAGCCGCCGCTCACCATCCGCAGCTGGTCGGTGGTCCCGCTCGTGACCTGGATGACCGCACCAATGGCGCTTCGGTTGGACATTCCGCCGCTTCCTGCACCGCCCACCGCCGTGACCTTGAGCCAGTCGTGGGCCTCGTCGGAGCGGTTCTCGAACATCTGGTAGGCCAGCAGGTCGAGATCGCCGTCATGGTCGGGGTCTGCAACCGCGGCACCCCAGCCGTTCTGTTGCACGAGCCCGCCCTCCGCATTGCGAAGCGTGAAGTGACCGGTGCCGTCGTTCTCGTAGTAGTCGCTGTCGCGCTCGCGGTAGACCGAGGTGATGAAAAGATCGAGGTCACCGTCGTTGTCAGCGTCGAACAGCGTGGGGTTGGAGTGGGTCTCGCGGTAGTAGATGCCGCGAGTGGCCGCCTCGTCCTCGAAGTCCCCCGTCCCATCGTTGATGAGCACCATCGTGAGGTCGGAGAAGTGGTAGAAGAAGGGGTGGGCCAGGTTGGCGTGCACCATGTCGAAGTCACCGTCGTTGTCGATGTCCCCGAAGACCGAGCCGATGGTGTGCCCGTAGGCACCGCTCACCACCACGCCCTTGGTGCCGTTGCGTCGCGCGATGTCTTCGAGGGTGCCGTCCCCCAGGTTCTCGAGGAAGAAGTTGGCATCCAGGCGGTAGTTGGACACGAACACGTCGATGTCGCCATCGATGTCGTAGTCGCCAACCGTGACGCCGCGGCCCGCCTGGTTGGAGGTCGGCACGCCCGCCACATCGGTCCACTCGGTGAAGCAGCCGTCGCCATTGTTGCGCCACAGCCGGTCGTCGTAGTTCTTGTAGTAGTCGTGCTCACTGGAGCACTCGTAGTTGGCCATGTAGAGGTCGAGCCAGCCGTCGTTGTCGATGTCGATCCACCCCGAGCCCTCGGTGGGTGAGTTCTCCTCGAGCCCGTCTCCGTCGCAGTCGCGCTCGTCCTGCAGGTCGTGGATGCCGGAGGTCGCCGTCTCGTCGGTGAAGGTGCCGTCGCAGGCGTTGTGGAGCAGCAGGTCGCCGCGGGTGTAGCTGGTGCCCTGGCCGAAGTAGTCGAGGCAGCCGTCGTTGTCGTAGTCTCCCCACACACCACCGCTGCTGGAGACGCCCGATGGCAGGGCTGCGGCGCTGACGTCGGTGAACACCCCGTCGTCGTTGCGCCACAGCTTGGGACCATTGGTCATGACGTCGTCGTCGCCGTCGTTGTCGAAGTCGCCCCACGCCACACGGCTCGACACCGACAGCCCCATGTCGTCGACACCGGCCTCCAGGTGGGCGAAGCGCTTGTCTTCGGCGGCCATCTCGTCGTCGTAGACCACGCCAAGTCGAATTCGCCATGTGTACCACGGTGACGCCATTCCCAGGTAGTACTGCTCGTCGTCCACCCCCACGAAGCGCACCCCCGAATAGGGCAGGTCGCCTTCGTACCAGAAGTCCTCCATCAGGATAGCGGGCGTGTCTGCACCTTCTTCTTTGTGGTAGCCGGCGAACACATGGAGGGGCTGGTCCACTCGGATGGGCTCGTCGAGGACGTAGTCGACCCAGGCGGCCTCGTCGCTGGTGGTGAGGCAGCGAAAGGGCTCTGCCACGGGGTTTTCGAGGTCCCACATGTAGCCGTCGCTTCCGAAGTCGGGCCACAGGGTGAGGGGCACGGGCACGGGCTCGTCGGACTGGATGTTGTCCCACTGCACCTGCGCGGCCACCACGGTGCCGGGACGCGCCAGCTTGAAGCCCTGTCCACCGGCCACCTCCACCGTGTTGAGGTCGTAGGTGCCGTAGAGACCCTCCCACTCGCTGGACAGGGTGTTGTCGGCGAGGCTGAATGTGCGCGTGGCTTCCCCATCAAAGGTCATCCACTCCACACCGGCGGGCAGCTCCCCATCCGCTTCGCCCACACAGGGGTCGGCATCGGTGTCAGCATCCGTGTCCGCGTCGGTGTCGGCATCCGTGTCCGCGTCGGTGTCGGCATCCGTGTCCGCGTCAGTGTCGGCATCGGCCTCCTCGACATCGGCGGCTTCCTTTTCCTCCCCCTCGCAGGCGGCGAGCAGTGCCAGCAGCGTGAACACACCCAGGCGGGTCGAGGAGCGGGTCATGAGGGCCTCCAGCACAGCGACATCCGAAGAAGTTGGATGTCGCGCATGCTACCCGGTCGCGCCCACCTGCAGCGCGCCCCCGTCGAAGAACACGACGCGGTGATGATCTCCGCTCGGCACGGTCGCTCCGTCCCACACCACACAGTCGGTGAGCCGCGCGCCTTCGGGCACAACGGCGTCGGCACCCACGATGCTGTGGACAAGGCTGCCGTCGACCCGGGCACCCGGGCCCACCCATCGCTCCCCAACCCGGCCCTCCCCGAGGGTCCAGACATCGAGGGCAGTGGCAAGAGAGCCGTCGAGCACGGCCAGGTTGGCGTCGAGATAGTCGGCGGGCGTGCCGATGTCGACCCACCGGCCGGCATGACGAATCGACCGAATGCGGCGCTCGGGCAGGCGCACGGTGTAGGCACTGCGCACAATGCAGGCGAAGCCCTCGGGAACGTCGGTGAGCACGGCGCGGTCGGCGGCGTGGATGCCCGTGAAGTGGGTGCCCGAGATGCCGATGCCGGGGGTGCCAGCGAACTCCCGCATGCGCACCACCACGCCTTCTTCGTCAGCATCTACCGGGGCGCGCTCACCGAGGACCGGGTCGGCACGCAGGGCCATGGCTGCACCACCCACAGGAACCGCAGCCGCCAGCGCGGTGAGGTCGACGTCGCTGAGGATGTCACCATTGACCACCACGAATACATCGGCGAGCTGCTCTTCGGCCGCTTTGAGGCCGCCTCCTGTGCCGAGGATGTCGGGCAGCTCCACCTGCAGGGCCACGCCGCGCTGCTCGGCCCAGGCTGCGACCTGTCGCCAGAGGTGGTGGGCGTTCACAAGGACGTGTTCGTGACCATGATGGCGAACATGGGCCAACACATGGTCGAGCATCGGGGCGCCACACATGGGCAGCAGAGGCTTGGGACGCGCAAGCGTGAGGGGACGCAGGCGCGAGCCGAAGCCAGCGGCGAGGAGGAATGCAGACGCACGGGCCATGACCGCTCCAGAGCAGGGCGGCCGTCTATCTCGGCGCAGTGGCGCCAGCCCTCAGGGAGCCGGGTCGGGCGCGACGATGGCGTCGGCCACCTCGGGGTGCTCGACCAGCGGCCAGTCGTCGACAATCACCACCTCCCCCAGCTCGTCGGAGGACAGGTGGCCGTCCCACAGGCCGAAGACACCGTCCCCACCTTCCTTCTGCAGCTCGCGGTCGAGCTTCCACATCTGGGTGTAGAGGAGGTCCTTGCGCTGCATCCGCTGTTGGAGGCGCTCCTGGGTGACGGTGATGGGACGGTCGGACGCGATGGTGACGATGCCGTCGTACCAGCTCGTTCGGTAGGCGAAGGCCTCGGCGAGCGTGGCCTGGACAAGCTGGGACTGGGCCCCCGGCCCCTCATTGGAATAGACCGCCAGCACGCCACCCTCGGCCATTCGCGACTTCACGAGGCGCAGGTATTCTCGGCTCAGCAGCAGGCTGGAACCCGCCTGGCGAAGGTGTAGGGGAGCCGACAAGATGACGTCGTAGCGGGTCTCATCGAGCGCGAGACCGGTGCGGGCATCCTGCCAGAGCCAACGCAAGGAGGGATGGTGGAGTGCATCGAGGGTCTGGTCGGGGCGGTCCACCAGCACCCGCCGAAGGGTCTCGTTGATCTCGTAGCCGTCGACCTGCAGGCCCTCCACGCCGGCCAGCGTGACGCCGGACACCCCAACTCCAGCACCGATGACGAGGGCACGCTCAGGATGGGGATTGTCGTGCGCCAGAACGGCGGCAGCCGCCATCACCCAGGTGTAGGGTCGGCCGACATGTCCGTCGGGTCCGTCGGTGAGACGGGTGTGCCACAAGCCATCAAGGAAGACGTCACCATCAGGGTGAATGGCTACCACGCCGTCTCTCCCCCAGTAGGTGACGGTGCCATCCTCGGCGTGGGTGGGGTTCCAGCCCAGGCCGATGCCGAGCGCAAACACCGACGCCACGGCCGCCGCCACACCAAACACCCCCGCGTGACGCCGCTCCCGGACCCCGGCCTCGACCGCGCGCCACTCCGCACAGGCCACCGCGACCAGCACCAGAGCCACCGTGGTGGTGCCCGCAGCGAGTGGGGCTTCATAGGCGACGAGGGTGAAGAACAACACGCCCAGGCAGGAGCCCGCCGTGTTGAAGGCCGAGTAGCGGCCCACGTCGCGGCCCCAGTCCTCGGCCCGACGCGACACGAGCTGTCCATAGAGCAGTCCGAAGCCGATGACCGGCAACCCATACAGCGCGGCAGCCGGCACCAGCAGCCCGAGATCGCCGTAGTCGCCTGTGTGTCGCGCTTCGTCCCACATCAACACGAGCGGCACGAAGGCGACGGCCAGCGCGGTCAGCCCCGCGGTGAGCGACCCGCTGCCGGAGGTGCGCCGGGACAACGCCATGCCCAGGGCCCAGAAGATGAGAAAGGCGGTGAGTCCGAGCGCGAAGGTGGCGGGAAGGGGTCCGTGGGCGAGCGACAAGGCTCGAAACAACAGCATCTCGTAGCCGAGGGACACGAAGCCGAGAACGGCCCCCAGCACCTCCTCCAGACGAATTGGGCGACGCGCCTTGTCCCGGGCCTCGACCGGTCGCGGCGCCACCTTGGGTCCACGGCCGACCAGCCCGACGACCAATGCGGCGAGGGCGTTGAGAGCGATGGCGCCAAGCAGTGCGTTGCGCTGTCCCCACCACGGCAACCACCAAAGACTCGCCGTCACGGCCCCGATGGCCGCCCCGAAGGTGTTCACGAAGAACAGCACGGGCACGAGGGCAGCGTCCTGTCCACCAAGCTGGCGCTGGGCGGCCTCCGAGGCGACGGGAATGGTGGCGCCCATCAGCAAGGTGGGGGGCAACAGGGTGAAGGTGGCGCCGAATGCATAGACCAGTCGGAGCGGGACCCCTGCCGACACCGCCACACGCTGTACCGCATACACGGTCTCTGAGATGTCGAGCCCGAGAACAACCGCCACGCCGGCGTTGATGACCACAAGTCCCGCTTCGAGCAGGGCGAGCAGGACCATGGGGTCGCGACTGCGAGAGGCCGACCGGGCCGCCATTGCAGCGCCGAGACCGAGCCCCCCGAGAAACACCAGCACGACAATCATGCTGGACAGTGTCTCCGAGCCGCCGAGCACAACCTTGAGCGCGCGCTGCCAGACCACCTGGTTGACGATGCCCGCGACACCACTGAGGACGAGCCCCACCACCAGGGCGACCCAGCGAAGGGAGGGTCCCGAAGGCGATTCTCCAGCAGGCAACGACGACATGAGACCTCTCGACGGCCGGCGCCCCTATTGCACCCCGGCGAGGAGTGGGAGTCCCGGCGGACCGCTGACGCACTTTCGGCAAGAACAGAAAAGCCGTCCTTTTATCGCTCAGGACATGCGTCATTACTTAAGGTCCCGTTATACCGTTGGCCTTCCAAGGAGAGTACCAATGCCGTCCGATCCATCTGCTGACTTCCAGGCGCTCCTCAGCCAGATCAACCTCGACTCGCTCGTCGGCCAGGAGACCCCGGCTGCCGATCTTCTGGCGATGAAGCTCCGCAGCTCCAACGGCCGCGTGTTCAGTCCCGTGAAGCTGCGCGGAGCCCTCAAGGCCGGACAGGCAGCCGGATACGGAACCTACACCATCGGACGCCGCGGCTATGCGACCCGTTTTGCGTGGGCCAAGCCCCCCGAGGCTGCCGCCCCCGCCGCTGCTGCCCCTGCTGCGGAAGCGCCCGCGCCCGCACCGGCCCCCGAGGCGCCGGCCCCCGCCCCCGCTCCCGCAGCGGCCTCCGCCGTCGACGGTCCCGAAGGCATCCAGACCGTGCGTCACAGCCTGCGCCTGCGGGCCGACGTCACCCTCCACGTCGAGCTTCCCGTCGACCTCACCGACCGCGAGGCCGAGCGCCTCGCTCACTGGGTGCAGGCGCTACCGGTCGGCTGAGCACGACCACAGGTCTACGAGGCGCCCGCAGGCTGTTCGGCCTGCGGGCGCTTGTGCGTGGTGAGCAGGCGAGCGGAGTGGGCCACCACGAGCAGGGCGGAGAGGTCGTGCAACAAGGCGCCGGTGAGCGGGGAGAGCTTGCCCAGCATGGCGCCGGCCAGCAGCACGCCGCCCACGCCCAGGGAGATGGCGAGGTTGCCCCACACCACCTGGCGGGTTCGGCGGGCGAGCGCGAGCAGCTCGGGCACGCGGTTCAGAGCATCGGAGAGCAGGGCTACGTCGGAGCCTCCCAGGGCGACCTCGTTGATCCGCGCCCCGATGGCCACGCCCACATCCGCCTGGGCCATCGCCAGGGCGTCGTTGACCCCATCGCCCACCATGAGCACCTTGTGGCCGGCCTCCTGCTCCCCCCGCACCACGTCGAGCTTGGCTTCCGGCAGCACCTCGGCCACCACCTCGTCGATGCCCAGCTCGGCCGCCACCCGCTCGGCCTCCGCTCGGCGGTCCCCAGTGGCGAGCACCACCCGGGTGATGCCCGCCGCCCGAAGCTCCGCCAAGGCCTCGGCAGCGTCGACGCGAATGGTGTCCCGCATCTCCAAAGAGCCCACCCAGCGACCATCTTCGGCCACCCCAGTGCCGGGGACGTCCGCGGGCACCGCGACCCCACACTCCGCCAGCCAGGTGAGGCGACCGAAGCGGAGCACGCGACCGCCCACCCGGGCCTCGGCGCCCCGGCCATGGGCTTCTTCGAGCGACTCGATCTCGGCGAGCTGCAGGCCCCGTTGTCGGGCTGCCAACACGGCCGCCCGAGACACGGGATGCAGCGAGCCGTGTCCGCAGGCGGCAGCGATGGCGACGACCTCGTCTTCCGACAGGCCATCCGCCGGATGCACCGCAGCGACCGCCAGGCGACCATCCGTGAGCGTGCCGGTCTTGTCGATCACCAGGGCGTCTACCTGGGTGGCCGCCTCGAGGAAGGCCGCGCTCTTGACCAGGATGTCGCGCCGTGACGCTGCGGACATGGCCGCCACCATCGCAGCGGGCCCAGCGACCACGAGGGCCGTCGGCGCTGCGACGACCAGCACGGTGATGGCGCGCTCCACCGACTCCGTGAAGAACAGCGTGGTGGCGGCCAGAGCGAGCACGACCGGCACATAGGCCGCCCCCAGCCGCTCCAGAGTGCGCACCACCGGGGGACGGGCGTCGACCACCTTGCGGAGCATCGCTGCCACGCGACCGAGCACGGTGTCGGAGCCCGCACCGGTGACCTCGACCTCCACCAGGCCCGACAGGTTGAGGGTGCCCGCGAAGACATCGGTGCCGGCGGCCACCTCCTCGGGACGGCTCTCCCCTGTGATGGGCGCCTGGTCGACCACCGAGGTGCCCCGAAGCACCCGGCCGTCGACCCCGAAGACCTGCCCTGGACGCACCCGGATGCGGTCGCCCGGCCGCAGGGCAGCGACCTCCACCTCGGTCTCCTGGCCCGCCTCATCGAGCAGAGCGGCACTTCGCACCCGCTCCTGGAGCTGCCTCAGGCCAGCGATGGCGGCCCGCGTACCGAGCGACGTGCGCTCCTCGAACAGGCGCCCGACGTCGAGCACCAGCGGCACCAGAGTGGCGGTGACGAAGCTGCCCTGGGCCATGGCCGCGAGCACCGCGAGGCTCACGAGCTGATCGGTGGTGTCGCGGGGGCGAAGGGCCACGAGGGCCGGCAGCCCCCGCACCAGCACGGGCACCGCGACCACGAGGGCTGCGGTGGCCTGCACCAGGGCCGCCACCTGCGCCTGGTCTGGTCGCCAGAGCGACAGGCCGAAGCCGACGGCCAACAGTCCCGCCCCTGCCAGGTCGCCGCCGAGCCGAAGGGCGATGCGTCGGCGCTCGGAGGCATCGAGAACAACCTGCCAGGCGGCAGTCTCGTTGGTTTCCGGCTCAGTCATCGCGCCCCCCGGCGCGCGGCTGCCGGGCCAGGTCGACGCTGATGCGGGTGCCGTCGTAGCGACCCGCCGCGGCCGGGGGCGGCACGAAGTCCACCACACCAGCGTCGTCGAGCACCTTCTCGATGCCTTCCCGGTAGAGCCGCTCGCGCACCACCTGGGGGTCCCGACGGTATTCCGACAGCAGCGCCAGGAAGGCGTCCGCCTCTGAGCGGGCCTGCTGCTTGAGATCGAGCGCGGTGGCTTCGGCCTCGCGGGTCTGTCGGCCGGCATCGGTGCGGGCCTTGGGGAGCTGGACCTCCCGGTATTCGCGGGCCGCCTTCACGCGGGTCTCCGCCTCGATGGCGGCGGTCTGGACCTCTCGGAAGGCCTCGCGCACCTGCTGGGGTGGCCCCAGATCCAGCAGCTCCAGCGACACCAGGTCGAGTCCCGCACCCCACGCATCCAGGCGCGTCTGGGCCTGCCTGGCCACGTCGTCGACCATCGTCTGGCGGCCGTCGGCGAGCACGGTGTCCACGGCCCGGCCCCCCAGAGAGCTCACCGCAGATGCCAACACGGCTGCCCGCAGGAGGTCCTCGGGCCGGTCGATGGACTGGGTCCAGGCGACGGGGTCGGCGACCTGCCAGCGCGCGACCATGGCCACATGCACGATGTTCTGGTCGCCCGTGACGACATAGCCCACGCGCTCGGGGTCGAGGGTGGTGCGGCTGGTGACGAGGTAGCGGGTGGCCTTGTCCTCGGTCTGAGAGAAGTGCAGGTCGCGCAGCTCGGTCTCGAAGACCTTGGCGGTAGGCACACGCACCACGCGGTCGATGGGACGGGGCAGGGCCACCAGCACCCCCGGGGCCCGCACCGCGCCCGCACCGTCGCCCACCAGCCGGCCGAAGCGGTACACCACGGCCACCTCATCGGGCTGCACGATGGTGACGCCGCTCGTGAGGTAGGCCACCAGCAGCACCGACAGCCACCAATGGAGCCGCTCCACGGCCCACAGCAGACCGGCGATGGCCGGCTGGAGCAGGCGGAGCAGCTCAGCCCGGAGCTGGTGCGACTCGCCGGGGTGGGCCACTCAGCGCCCCTCGCTGGTGAGCATGCGGAAGGGCGGGCTGTCGGTGCGCAGGATGACGGTGGTGTCGGCGCCCACGACGTCCTCGAGCGCATCCAGCGAGCGCACGAAGCGGTACAGGTCGGGGTCCTGGCGGTGGGCCTCGGCGTAGATGCGCGCGGCCTCGGCCTCGGCCTCCCCCTTGATCTTCGCGGCCTCCTCGGCACCATTGGCCCGAATGCGCGCAGCCTCGAGGTCGGTGTCTGAGCGGATCTTCGCAGCGGCTTCGGCACCCTCCGCCTCGTAGCGGGCGGCGTACTGGCGGCGTTCGGCGCGCATCTGCTTGAAGACGGCGGTGACGTTGTCTTCAGGCAGGCTCAGGCGCTGGAAGCCCACCGCCAACACCTCGATGCCGTACTGCGCGCTGGCCACCTCGGAGACGGCGGCGAGCAGCTCGGTCTCGATCTCCTGGGTGCGCAGCCGGGTGGGGTCGGTGGACGTGAGGGCCTGCAGCTCGAAGCGGCCCAGCACACCGATCTGGGCGTTGGTGAGGAGGCCGTCGAGCTTGTCCTCGGCGTTGTCGATGGTGCCGATGCTGCGGTGGAAGGCGAGCGGATCCGCCACCCGCCAGATGGCAAAGCCCACCAGCACCACGTTCTTGCGGTCGCGGGTGAGCATCTCGGCGTGACCGGTCTCGAAGGTGCGCCGACGCAGATCGACGCGCACCACCTCATCGATGGGCCACGGCGCCTTCCAGTGCAGGCCCGGGGCATCGACCACACGGGTGGGGTCGCCGAAACGAACCACGAGCGCGGCCTCTCCGGCACCAACCGAAAAGCCGGTGGCCGCCAGCAACACCCCCAAGACGGCCGCCACACCGATGACGACGCGGAGCCAGTCGAGGGCGCGCGGGGCGGCGGGGTCGGCGTTGGCCATGGCAGCTCCAACGTGAGGCGCACCGGTCGCCCCGGCACCCGTCACAGGGTCCGCCGCTTGTAACGAGGCGCTGCGGACAACGGGCTGGCATCGGCTATTGTCCCCTTCACCACGACCACGGAGGACCGCCATGCCGCCATCTCCGCACCGAGTCGCCAGTCTTGTCGGCCTGTCCGTGCTCGCAAGCGCCTGCAGCGGTCCACCAAGGGCCCCCAAGGAGCTGGAGGAGCTGGCGTCCTTTCTGTTCGAGAACACCCGTGACGCCGAGGAGGAGGAGCTGGCCGTCGGGCTGGAGAACCTCGCGGACTGGCTCGACGACGGCTATGCCGAGGCCTCGGAGGGCTACGAGATCAGGCGCCTGTCCCAAGGTGCGGTCGATGCACTCGACGGTCGCGAATTCGATCTCACAGGCCTCACGGGAGCGGCTGTGGCCACCCGCATCCAACACAAGGTGAAGCCCGTGGTGAAGGTCATCGCCACCGCTGACGCCACCAAGGTCTACGGCAACACCTACCTCGAGTACGAGCGCACCTGGGACACCGACGCCTCCTGCCATGTCGAGCGCGACTGCCCCTGGGGAGAGGCCAACATCCGCTCTCTGGCCGACTACGGGCTCGCCAAGGTGGAGTCCCGGTACCGCAGCGAGTATCGATGGGTGGACACCGCAGACGGCTGGGCCCACCTGCAGCGCACCTGGCTGCTCGAGCCCATCGACGTTCTCGGCATCGAGACGGTGTCCCAGTTCTACCTGGCCGTCAGCCTTCCCGACGGCGCCCGCACCGAGCGACTCCAGGCGAGCTGGGTGGCCTTTCAGTCCGACACCATTCCCATCTCCACCGACTCGGCGCTCAACCAGACCATCAAGAGCCTCGTCGACACCGAAGAAGACATCGACGTCTGGCTCGACTGAGCCGGGCTACCGGCGGCCCGTCGGCTGCGCGGGGGTGAACCAGAGCTCCGCACCGTCTCGCTCGATGCGGTCGTCGATGAGCACGAGGGGACGGCCCTGCAGGTTGTCTTCGAGGGCCTCCACGCGTCGGCGGAAGCGGTACTGCTGCTCGTCGGTGCGGACCGTCGCCCGCAGCCCCTCAAACGCCGCCGCCTCGCCGACAGCGGCTGCGCGTCGCTCGGCTGCGGTCGCCTGCGCGGATGCCAGCGTCGACAGGCGCTCGGTGCGGGCACTCGACAGCCGACCGGTCTTGTAGGCTTCGGCGGACACCCGGTCGGTGTCCCGAGAGATCTGGGCCGACACGACGGCCTGGTAGTCCTCCGCGACCGAGACCGGCGGGTGCAGGGCCCCCAGCGTGAAGTCGACGACCTCGACGCCCAGCTCGTAGCGGTCGGCCTCCGCCTGGATCTCGTCCTCCAGTGCGGCGGCGAGGGCGACAAAGTCCTGGCCGAGGGCATCGTCGAGGGTCTGCGAGATGACCCGCGCCATCACCGCCCGGTAGGCGAGGCTCCGCAACGCGAGGTCGGGGTTCTGCATCCCATAGAGCCAGCGGTGGGGGTCGGACACCCGGTAGTGCACGACCGCGTCGATGGTGACGAGGTCGCGGCCGTCGCCCAGCAACAGGGTGTACTCCTCGTCGGCGTGCTGACGAGCCCAAAGACGGCTCTCGGGCCCGTCCTCCCCGGTCTGCGCACCGGCCAGGGCGTCCTCGTCTGCCTCATCGGCGGCGTCTCCCGGATCGAGGGCCGCGGCCAGCTCGACCGGAAGCTCGTCTTCGGGCTCGTGGCCGATGGTGATGCGCCGCACCTGACCGGTGGACACACGGCGCAGGCGGTCCACCGGCCATGGGACCATCACATGCAGGCCGGGACCGAGGGCCTCACCGTCGACGGGACGTCCGAAGCGCTCCTTCACCGCATGTTCATCGGGGTGGACCATCGACAGGCCGGTGGACAACCATCCCAACCCCACCACCGCCACCGCGAGGGGAGAAAGCGAGCGCCGCACAAAGGTGAGCGCCCAGCTCGACCGGATGTCGATGCCCAGCAGGTCGTCGAGGACATCGAAGGCACCGGCCACGGGATTGAGGCGTGACGCCAGCACCCGCGGCACGAGCGCCTGCACCGTGGGCAGCTCGGTGGGGGCCGGGGCGGCGCGGAGGTTCCACCAGGTCCAGACGGCGGGCGCACTGCGCACCAGCGGCTCGATGGAAAGGGCCAGCACCACCGCGAACTGCAGGAGGCTCAGCTCGACTTCAACCCAGACCCGACCGGTGGCCCGAAGGCCAAGGGAGGCGACGCCCACGAGGCTGCTCAAGGCGAGCGTGCGCAGCCATGCCCCCAGTCCAGCGGACTCCGCGGCGGTCAGCTCGGTCGGCGGCGCACCGGGAGGCGCAGGGGACTCGGCATAGCGCCCGATCAGAACAGCGAGAACAGCGCCGACCAGGGCAACCCCAGCGAGCGCACCCGATTCTGCGGTGCCCGGCTCGGCGGGCGGCAGAATGTAGATGAGGCCGGCGAGTGCCCCCACCAGGGCCGCGGAGCCCCCCACGACCACGACCAGCGTAGCGGCCTCCAGGCGGGGGACCTTGCGACGCGGCGCCCCGGCTTCCGGCGGTGGCTCGGGGGGAGGCGGCGGGTTGGCGGGGTCGCGGCGGCGGGCGACCACCGTGGTGGACCACACGACGCTGGCGACCAGGACCGCGTGGAGGGCGGGCGCCAACAGCACCCCGCGCCAGAAGGCCCGGCCACCGGCGAAGGCCGCGAAGGCCCACAACAACAACACCCCGACGGCCCCCCGCAGGACCTTCAGGCGCGCGGAGGATGTCGGGGCGGCAGTCACCCCACGGGCCTAACGAGGCAACCCTCAGCCGTCGGCGTACTTCACCGAGCATCCGTAGGGCTTCGTCTGGGACGGGGACGGGGGCTTGCCGGCCTCCACGGCAGCGAGCGCCTCCTTGAACCAGGGCTGCAGGCCCGACTTCGGTGCGCGCCCGCGGGGCGCATTGTCGAGGCCACCGGCGTAGACGAGGGTGCCCGCAGTGTCCACGAGAAACATCTGCGGGGTGGTGCGGGCGTCGTACAGGCGGCCCACAGCGCCGTCCTCATCGAGCAGAACGGCCGTGGGCAGGCTGTACTCGGCCTTTGCGGTCGCGTTGCGTTGCTGGCCATGCCCCTGCTTGCCCGCCGCATTGGAGTTGATGCTGAGCCACACACCGCCTCGGTCCACCCACTCCTGGGGCAGCGCCTCGAGTGGTCCGCCCTTGTGCGCGGCCACGATGAAGGGACAGTCCGGGTTGAACCACTCGATGGCCACGTTCTTGCCCCGGAGCTCGGCGAGCTTGACCGTCTGGCCGTCGGTGTCGGTGAGCGTGAAGTCAGGGGCCGGCTGCCCGACCGTGGGTCCGCCCTCCGCCACAGCCTCGGTGGAGACGACCCCGGCGGTCGGACTGCAGGCGGACAACAAGAGCGCGAGGAACATGGAACGGGAGCGAGTCATCCGACCTCCAGGAACCCGTCCTATGCCAACACACGCGCGCAGTGAGACGGAGGCGGAGGCTGCAGCGGTTGTCGGTTCAACGCTTCTGGCCGCCACCCGGAGGTCGCTGCGGAGCCGCACCCTGGCGTCGGGGATCGTCGATGCGTGGCATGGGAACGACGCCGGGCAGCGGCTTGAGCGTGATGACCAGCCCAGAGGAACTCCCGGTTGTCTCGACCGGTGCCTCCAGCCGCCCGACCCCACCCGAGCCACTGGCCGGCACACCTGGCTTGGGGCTGCCGGCATCCAAGGAGGCGAAGAGGAGAACCGGTCCCGTAGCGGGCACTTCCAGCTGGAAGGACTGGGAGGCTGCACCACTCGGCGTGAGGCGCACCTCGGCCACCGGACTCGCCCCCGGCCGGACCTGTCCCCCCTGGGCGTCGCCGACGGCGAAAGCAGTCACGTAGAGGGCCTTCCCAGACAGCTTGACCTCCCCCGAGCCGCGCACCTCGCCCGTCATCTGCACCATGGCCAGCGGCTCGACGGCGTCGTGGGTGGGCTCGGCGAACGAACGGGCGCAGCGCACTCCGATGTTGGAGCCGGCTACGAGGGTCGACATGCGGTTCGATACCCGCATGTTGGTGGAGAAGGTGTCGAAGCCCCCGCCCCGGATGACCTGGGCGCCTTCACCTTTCGGCCCGGCCGGCTCGGTACGCGGTCGGCCATCCCCGTAGGTCGTGGGATGCCAGACGTCGGACACCGGCTCCCACACGTTTCCGGCCAGGTGCACATGACCGTAGGGACCAGCGCCCTTCGGCGTGGCATTCGCGGCGACCGGGGTGCCGGCGCAGGGCCGCGGTCCGGTGGGGCTGACCTGGGCGTGGTTGGCGCGGTCGCAGGTGGGACCCGCCGCCCCCCACGGGTAGGCGCGCAGATCGCCGGGATCGCAGGCTGCCGCGTCGTCTCCGAGCTCGCAGCCCCCGCGCGCGGCCTTCTCCCACTGGGCCTCCGTCGGCAACGACTTGCCCTTGGCGGAGCAATAGGCACTCGCCTGGGCGTGGCTGAGCGGGACCGCAGGGAGCTCGGGCGCCGCGGATGAGGAGAAGTCGCCGACCACCTCGGACACCGCAGAGCCCGTGGCCTCCGCCAGATCGAGGCAGAAGCCCGCCAGCTCCACCACATGTACCGGCGCCTCGTCGCTGCCTGCCTCTGCGCTTGCGCTACCCATCAGGAAGGGGCCGGGGCGCACCCAGCGCTCGGTGGCGGGGGTGACGGAGGGGTCGGAGTCGTCGCAGTCCAGCCGCGCGACGTCGCCCCCGGGACAGTAGGCGGCGTTGATGAAGCCATCGCCGTCGCCGTCGTGCTCTTTGCAGTCCCACCCCGAGGGCACCATGGCCGCAAGCTTCGAGGACCATGCAGACGTCTTGGATGCGGGTTGCTGCTGGGCGGGCTGCTGCGGAGCGGGCTGCGCCTTGGCGGGGGGGGCAGGGGCAGGTCCGGGGGTCTGCGGAGACTCGGGGGACTGTGACCCGCAGGCGATGGTGAGGGACATCAACCAGGGAAGAGCCCGCAGGAGCAGGCGACTTTGGACAGTTGGCAGCAGGGGGGTGCACATCGAGACGCCTCGATCCGTACTGGGGAATGAAGGTCGGCCACTCCCGGTGTACCGCGACACCGAGCGGCAGAGCCCGACCAGCGACCGGGACGTTCCCGGCGCTCCAGCGGCCACCACTCCCGAGGTTCCAATGCACCGTACCCCTGTCGCCGGTCTTCGCGCCTACCTGAGCCGGGATCCCCTCGACATCGAGGACGACAGCCGAGGTGGACTGCAGGGCTTCGGGCCCGAGCTCATCCTGGTGCTCACGGCGCTCACGGCGGTCGCCCTCGTAGCAGGAGCGGTGTCGGCCCCGTCGGCGGTGATGCTGCTTGCGGCCTGCACGGGCATCGTTGTGCTCACCGGGATGGACCAGGAGCCCACCAGCACGCAGACGACCGGACCGCGGATCTGACGGTCGTTCTTCAGGCTCGATGGATTCGAACCTGAAGAACTAGATCGACGCGTGCTGGGCGCGTCGGGCGCGTCCGGGCCAGCCGAGCGCGCTCCACTGCCTCGCGGCAAAGCGCGCCGCCTCCACAGCCAGCTCGTCGGCCACCACCCGGCGAGCGTCACGGGCCAGCGCCTCGGCTTGCTCGGCGGCCTCGGGGTCTGGACGACGCAGGCCGTGGCCCAAGGCGGAGATGGCCGCCAGCTCGTTGCCCTGGGCCAGCAGCAGGCGTGCCCGCACCGCCGCCATCAAGCCCGCATCGGTCTCGGCCGCCCCGTCGAGCAGGTGGTCGATGGCGCCCAGGTCGGGCTCCGTCCGGTCGAGCCGGGCCGCCGCCTCCCGCCACGGCAGGCGCGCGGGTCCGGGGTGGCCGATGTGTTGAAAGCGCTCCCGGGCCGCCGCATACCAGCGGACCGCCTCGGCGGTTCGGCCCGCGAGGTGGGCCACATCACCGAGGGCGGCCTGGGTGTGGGCGGGCTCCTGCAGCGTGAGGCAGCGGCGGAGTGTGCGGCGGGCGTGGCGACAGAGCTGGTCGACATCGCCGCTGCGTTGCTCCCGATGGCGCACCACCGCACGCGCGCGCAGGCAGTCCGCCGCGCCAAAGGCCTCGCCCGTGCCTTCAAAGGTGGACTGGGCAGCGGCCAACAGCCGGTCCACCTCCCCCATCCGCGCACCCGCCTGCACCCGCAACAAGCCATAGTCGCGGCGGCACCAGGCCAGAGCCACCGGGTCTCCGAGTGTGCGGGCCATGGACAGGGCCGCGCGCGCGTGATCGATGGCAGCGACGTGCTGTCCGGCCAGCTCAGCCAGTCGGGCCGCTTCCCGGTGCGCCTGGCTGCCAAGCGCCGTCCACCGGGCGGCCTGCGCGCCATCGCCCTGGGTGACCGACGCCGACAACACCGCTCCAGTGGCCTTCTTCGCAGTCTCGAGTTGACCGCGCCGGCGGGCCACGCGCGCCTGCATCACCCACCCCTCCCCCCACCGGGGATCGCTTGCGGGTGCACTCACCGCGCGGAGGGCGGCCTCGCGCGCGACCAGCCCCCGCTCGGCCTCCAGAAACTCGCTGTCCCGCACCGCAGCCCAGGCGCCCGCGCCCAGCGGCTCGATGGCCTCCGCCGGTCGACCGAGAGCGACGAGCAGGTGTCCCAGGCGGAGCGCGGCGCGGGGGTCCTCGGAGACCCGCCTCCGCAGCATCGCCAGGACCGCCTGGCGGTGGCCCCGAAGTCGGCCGCGCTCACCGGCCGAACGCTGCAGGCTCTCCGCGAGCATGCCGTGTACGAAGCTGAAGCCCCGCTCCAGGCCGAGGGTGTCGGGGTGGGCGAGACCTGCTGACAACAAGTCGTCGAGAACGGCGTCACACACGCCGAAGCCAGCCTCATGACACGCGGTGTCCCACTCGCTTCGATCGACGTGCGTGCCGAGCACGGCCGCCAGCTCCACCGCCTGACGTTCGCGGTGGGAGCGATGCAACAGCACCCGGTCGAGGCGTCGCTGCCACAGGGCGTGGAGGTCGGGCGGCAGGTCGGGGTCGGCGCCTCGGGTGAGCCGCAAGCCCGCATCGCCCACCTCCAGCAGCCCGCGGGCCACCCAGTCGCCGAGCAGCTGCACGGTGAACAGGGGGTTGCCCCCAACCCGCGTCTCCACAAGCTCGCATAGGGCGGGCTCGATGGGGGCCAGCGACTGGATGAGGGTGCGACGCCATCCCGGCGCAAGCAGGCCCACGGGCACCCGCTCGGAGCCCACCGCCCCGAGAATGCGGCGCAGCAGGCGGTCGGCTGGAGTGTCGGGCACCACCGGACGGCTGGTCATCAGCACCATCACGCGCGGTCGCAGGGCTGGCGGTCGGTCCAGGAGCTGGGCCACGAAGGCCAGGGTGTCGGGTCCCCAGTGCACATCGTCGAGGCAGAGCAGCAGAGGACGGTCCTGGCTCAGTCGCTCCAGGAGGGCGCTGAGCAGGCTGTTTCGCTGCACTCCGCCCCGTCGGCCACGCGCGGCTGCTCCGGGCACGAGCATGGCCGCGAGATCGGCGCGCTCAGCGGGGCCGACGCGCCAGCGGTCGCCCAGGTCGTCGAGGCGGCGGCCTGCGCTGGCGGCGTCCCCGCCCACAAGTCCGAGGTGACGGGCGATGCCGGGAATCAGGCCATCGCCGCGCCCGGCCTCCTCCCCGTGCCGCGCATGGACGACCGAAGCCGCACCCGAGCCGTGGGCCGTCTCCGAGAGCCACCGCACGATGCGGCTCTTGCCCGCGCCTGCCGGTCCCTCGAGCAGCACCACACGGGCGTCTCCGCGGTGGACGTCTCCCAGGGCCTCCCACAGCAGCTCCTGGGTGGCCAGGCGGCCGATGAGGGGCGGCTGGCGCAGGCCGAACAAGCGCAAGCCCGCGCCCAGCAGCTCCGGTGCACGCTCCCGACGCCGCACCCGCGCCGGCCAACGCGCGGCCATGGGTGCAGGCACCGGACTGCGGGGCACCTCGGGTGGCGCATGCACGGGTGCCCATCCGGTCGTCTCGGCCGCCACCTGCTCCAGGCCATGCAGGGCGTCGGCAGCGCAGCGATAGCGGTCGAGGGGGTGCTTTGCGAGGAGGCGTCGGAGCCAGCCTTCGAAGCCCACCGGCACCGCCACCCGCGTCATGAGGCGGGGAAGCGGCAGGTTGGCGTGGGCGTGGTGCAGCTCAAGGTGGGGGCGACGCTGGCCATAGGGGCCGGCACCGGACACGAGCGACCACACGAGGCAGCCGAGTCCGTACAGGTCGGTCCAGGGGCCGAAGGCGGCGTCGTCGGCCTCGAACTGCTCGGGCGCCATGTAGGCGGGAGTGCCGACTACGAGGCCATCGTGAGCCACATCCGGCTCGGCGTCCAGCTCCCGGGCGAGCCCGAAGTCCACCAGCACGGCCCGGTCGCCGTCCACCAGCACGTTGGCGGGCTTGAGGTCGCGGTGGAGCAGTCCCCGGGCATGGGCATGTCCGAGCCCCGCCAGCAGCCCCCTCAGCCAAGGCAGCAGCCGGTCCCACGGACACCGTCCCTTGAAGCGGGTCATCGGCTGGCCACCGAGGTGCTCCATCGCCAACCAGGCGCTGCCCACGCCGATGTCGGGCTCGTCTGCGGGAAGACCGGGGAGGTCGGCCCGACCCAGCACGCCGTGATCAAGGATGGTGACGATGTTCTGGTGGTCGAGTCGCGCGACCGCACGCACCTCGGAAGAAAAGGAGGACCGGAACCAGGAATCGTTGGCAAAGCGCGCGTGCAGGACCTTCACGGCCACTCGGACCCCACGGGCCGAATGCACGCCGCCCCACACCGAGCCCATGCCGCCACGCCCGAGGCGCGCGTCGAGCTCGAATGGACCGATGGTGAACTGGGGCACGGGTCCTCCTCGGGGGTGCGGGAGGCTACCGCAGCCGCGCTTCGCAAGCGGTCAGAGGCGGTCCGGTGGTGGGCAGGGTCAGCGCTTCGGGGGGGTGGCGCCGTGGGGAGGCCCATGTCGGCGGCCGGGCGCCTTGCCATGGGGCGGCGGGGGCGCGGTGGGATCCCGGTAGCCGAGCGCTTCGAGGCGGGCGGCCTCATCGGCGGACACATCCCGCACCGGCGCCGCCACCTGCGCGGCCGACCACCTTTGGATGGCCGCGTCCCACTCGGCGCGCGCCGCCTTGCCCGCGGCGTCGGCACCGGCTTCCACAGGCGACCGCTCACCGGGGTCGGTGGCCAGCTCGAAGCGAACGGTGGGGTGCTCGGGACGCGAGAGCACCTTGTCTCCATCGAGGCGTGAGGCGAACCAGCTCGAGCCCACCCAGGGGTCGGTGATGGCCTGCTGAGCGATGGGCACGGTCTTCGGGTCGACGGCGGACAGGTCGCGTCCGGCCATGCGTTGGTCCGCCGGCAGGCCCGCGGCAGACAGCACGGTGCGCGCCACGTCCACCAACCCCACCGTCCCGTCCACCACGGCCCCCGGATCCACGCCCGGCAGTCCCTTCATGAGCAGCGGCACGCGCATCACGTCGTCCCAGAGCACCCCCCGGTGGTTGAACCAATAGCCGTGTCCGAAGCTCTCGCCATGGTCTGCGGTGACCACCACCACGGCATCCTCGGGGATGGCCGACAGCAGCGGTGCGAGCTCCGCGTCGAGGGCGCTTACCTCGCCGGCGTACAGCGCTTCGATGTGGGCGACCTCGGCGGGCGTGGGGTCTCGCTGCCCATCGCGCAAGGGTCGAAGGGCCGCATCGCTTCCATCGAGAACGCCCTTGTATCCAGTGTTGTAGCGGGTGTCCCACGGGGCTGGCGGGGTGTAGGGGAAGTGGGCGTCGAAGTAGTGGACGAACAGCAGGAAGGGGGTGTCCTGGCTGCCCATCCAGTCGACGGCCCGCTGCGTGACATCCGCGGCGGGACGGCGCATGTCGGTGGGGTCGAGGGGGAACTGGTCGTCGTAGTGTGCGAACCCACGGGCCAGTCCACAGGCGCTGTCCTGGAGGGTGACGCCGCCGATGACCGCCCCTGTCGCATACCCGTGCTTGCCGGCAATCTCAGCCAGGGTGGGACCGGTGTAGCGGGAGCCGGCGTGGGCAGGGGCGTTGCCGTGGGCCTCTGGCAGCACGCCGGTCATCATCGTCCAGTGGGACAGGCAGGTCTCCGGAAAGTGGGTGACGGGGTCGGCGAATCGCACCCCCTTGGCGGCCAGTCGGGCGAGGTTCGGGGTCTCGGCCAGGCCCCCATAGAGCGCGAGGATGGGCGCAGACACGGTGTCAAGGGAGATGATGACCACACTGCGGGGCGCCTCGGCGGCGGTCCCCTCCAGCACGAAGGTGGGCGTGGCGTGGAAGGCCGACTTCGGCGATGGAGCGTGGTGGGGGAGCGGCTGGCCCTGGGGGACGGACTCCGTGTTGGCGACCGGCGCCTGGACGGGGGAGTCCGAGTCACCGCAAGCGACGACCAGCAGGCCACATAGGGACAACGCACGCATCAGCTCGCTCCCGCGGGGAGGGTGGCGTAGAACACCTCGCTGCTCCCCCGAACCCCTTGGTTCCACACGACGTGGAAGGCCCCGTCGGGCCCGGCGACGAGGCTCGCGAGCCCGGGCTTTCCACGCTTGAGCTCGGCCACTCGGCGCGGCTTCGTCCATCGGCCCTCCGCCGACCGCAAGGCATAGACCAGCTCGGCCTCTCCGCCCGAATCCCAGCCCCACACGAGGCAGACGCGTCCCTCGGGGTCGACGGCAATCTCGGGGTCGAAGTGGAAGCCGCCGTAGCCCTTCGAGGGCTCCTCCGGGACGCCCCAGCGACCGGGTCCACCCGAGCGGGTGTAGACGTGGACGGGCCGGCCGGCGACCTTGTGGAAATAGGCCATGTGGTCGGTCCAGTCGGCGTTGTCGTCGGCGCGCCACGAGGCGAAGTGCGGACGCTCGCCGGCGGTGCCGGTGGCGGTGAGGTCTTCGAGGGGAGACAGCTTTCCGGCGCTCGCTTCGGCGACGTACAGGGTGGTCTCCGAGCCACCCAGTCCGATGTCGAAGCCCACCAGCAGCGTGCCATCGGGACGTCGCTCCACGTTGGTGTGCCAGGCGTCCGCACTGCCATCCGACATGGCCACGGGCTCGGTCCAGCTGCCGTCGAGACGCCAGCGCAACCAGGCCCTGAAGCGGTGCTCGTGGCCCACCTTCTTGCCGATCCACACGTAGGCGAGGCTGTCCTCGGCCCCGTGGGCCACATGCCCGGAACCCACCTCCTGGTCGGCCCCTCCCACCGTGATGGGCGTTGGGGTCGACCAGCCATCGGCGGTCCACTCGGTGTAGAAACCCTGACTCGCGGGACCGGGATCGGCGAGATCGAAGACCACCGCGACACTTCCATCGTCGCGCACCACGAGGTCGGGGCCCCAGTTGCGCCCCTTGTCGAAGCCGGGACGGGCCGGCGGACCGAAGCTGGCCTCCCCTGCCCTCTTCACGCGGTGGACCATGAGGTCGCCGGCGTCCCTTCTGCCGTAAAAGAGCACATGCAGGGTGTTGTCGGCACCAACCGCCACCTGGGGACGGTATCCGCCGCCCGCCTCAGGACCGGGAGACAAGCGCACCGGGGACGTCCAGCCGCCGAGGCCCTGGATGGTGGGACCGCCGGGCGCTGGCCACGAATGGAATTCCGGGAAGCCGCTGGGGTCCTGCAGGGCGGCACCCGAAGCACCGGCAGGCGCTGGACCATGGGCACCGGGCGGGGGGGGACCGTGGGCGCCATGCGGTCCGCTGCCTGGGTGGGGGGGGCCCTTTGGTCCCTGGGAACCCGAGTGGACAGGCGCAGTCGCGGTGGTCTTCGGGGTCTCGACGGGGGACGGCGGGGCCTCGGTGCTGCCACACGCCGACAGCGCGACGACAGCGATGAGAACCGGCATCCACAGGGTCGGCGGGCTCCAGCGGGACATGTCACTCCTGGCGGCAGGGCCATCAAAACACACCGCCCCACATCCCCGGGAGCCGGCCCCACCCCGACCAGATACCCCCTCGGGCGATGCCCGCACTGTGCAAACCCCCCGTCCTCCTGATGCTGCTGGGCGGCGCCACCCTGGCTTTCGCCGCTGCGCCCGACCGCGTCGCGATCCCGGCCGGCAGCTTCGCGCAAGGCTCCGCTGCCGAGCCCGACGCACCCATCAGAACGGTCTCCCTGTCTGCATTCTCGATTGCCCGACACGAGGTCTCGGTGGCGGAATTCGAGCGTTTCGTCGATGCGGGGGGCTACACCACGCCTGCGTTGTGGTCGGAGGACGGCCAGGCATGGCTCGCCCGGAATCCAGAAGGCGCTGGTCGGGACCTGCGCGCCGCCGGCCGCACAGACGACCATCCCGCCGTGGCGGTGAGCTGGTACGAGGCCGACGCCTGGTGCCGGTGGGCGGGCGGCCGACTCCCCACCGAAGCCGAGTGGGAACGCGCAGCTTGCGGCACCGATGGCCGACGCTTTCCATGGGGAGACGACGACTCGGTGGCGGCCCAATGGTACGCCGGCGGCAAGTTCGGCGATGTGAGCCGCGTGGCGACCGCGCCCGTGTCCAGCCAGGCGCCCGAACTGCAGTCCCCTGACGGCCTGCACCACATGTCCGGCAACGTGTGGGAATGGACCGCCGACCGCTACCACCGGCTCGACTGGGGCGGCTCGACCGCCACCGACCCCCGCTCCACAGCCGACACCCCTTGGCGAGTGCTCCGGGGCGGCTCCTTCATGAACCTCCCCTCCTATTCGAGCTGCCGGCACCGTGAGCCCGCCCGCCCCGACCGCGTGGCCCTCACCACGGGATTCCGGTGCGTGTGGGACGCCCAATGAGCCGCGGACTCCTCCACCCTCGGTCCGCATGGATGGGGCTCTGTTTCAGCCTTGGCGCGTGTGCTGGCGGCCCCCCCGAGGCCAGCCCCCCGTCCCCCGAGCCTTCCCCGGCGGCGCCCAAGAAGGCCACCCCGGCGCAGCCGTCCCATCCAGCCCCCGCCAAGCCCACCACCACCAGACCGCCGCCTACCATCCACCGAGACGAAGGCATGGTCTACGTGACGGGCAGCTGGGTGAAGCTCGGGCCGCGTCCGATGGCGCCGCTGGTGAAGCTGGACCTGCCGCCCCCCCCTCCTGACGCAGCCGGCGGGCCAGGACACCATGGCGAAGGCGGCGCAGCGCGTGGATCTCAAGGGCCACCGGGTCGACTCGACAAGGTGCCCGGCCGTCCCCGGGCGGGCTCGGCAGAGCTCTGGACCTTCTCCGGCGGCCACGACATCGCCGTCAAGGACGCCTGGGTCGACGCCTTCTGGATGGACGAGACCGAGGTCACCCGCGCGCAGTACGCGCGCTTCATCGCCGAGACCGGCTACCGACCGCCCCACGTCGCGGAGAGCTGGGCCGACGAAGGCTGGAACTGGGAGGGCAGCACGCCCCCGGCCGACACCGCCGACCATCCGGTGGTGCTGGTGAGCTGGTACGACGCCACCGAGTTTTGCGCCTGGGCCGGCAAGCGCCTGCCCACCGAAGCGGAGTGGCAGCTCGCCGCGCTGGGGCCCTGGGGACACAGCCGCGACTACCCCTGGGGTGACACCTATGCCGCGGACAAGCTGAACCACGGCCGGATGCAGGCCCCCAACTTCGACGACAGCGACGGCTTTCTCACCACCTCACCCGTGGGGGCCTTCCCTGCAGGAGACAGCATCTACGGCGCCCGCGACATGTTCGGCAACGCCTGGGAGTACACCTCCGACCATCGGGTCGACGACTGGTCCCATGTGAGCCTGGTCCAAGCGGTCACCAAGGCCCACCCCACAGGCGTGCGCAAGGTGGAAGCCCAGGGCCCCGGGCTCTACGTCGCAGTGCGGGGTGGCAGCTACTTCTTCGACCTCCGTCCCAACCCTGGCGGCGAGCGGCACCGCTTCCTGCCCGAGATCCGGCGCAAGACCTCTGGGTTCCGCTGCGCCCGAGACGACGAGCGCACCCCATGAAGATGACGCGACGCACAGTGCTCTGGGGCATCGGCAGTGTGGCTGCCGTGGGCTGTTCGGGCACCCCTTCCGATGGCCGCGCCCCCACGTCCAAGGACCTGTCGAGCTTCGACTTCGACGCCGCACGACCGGGCCTCGACCACGGCCAGAAGGCCCCTCCACTGCCCCCAGACCTCGACATCTGGAAGTGGGACGCCGGTGGCTTCGTGGGCGACCCCATCTGGTATGGCGAGCGCGACTGGGACGGCGTGCGCATGCGGTTGATGGGCCACCTCGCCTGGCTGGGCCGCGACCGCTGCAGGCTGACCGCACGACGGGGCGCCCTGCCCGAGGCCCGGGCGGAGCTGGTCCACACCCAGCGCGACCTCACCGCCTGTGCGCCGAGGCGACGGGGCACCGTGGTGGCGGGCCTGCACACGGCTCTCAACACGGTCATCCGCCGCGACATCGCCCTTCTCGACGGCATTGCCGGCAAGCCCATCCCGCCGGGCGCCGACAGCGCCGGGGTGGTCGGACTCGTGCTGTCCGGCCAGGACCCCACCGGCCTGCTCAAGCGTCTCGCGGGTCCTCCCGAGGCCCTGGACCTCGACAGCTTCGTCAATTTCGACGACCGCCACAGGCTCCGCGTGCAGCAGTGGGCGTCCTGGGGAGCACTCGCCGACCCTCTCGGGCTCGTGCCCACCTGGGGCCACTTCGACCGACGGGCGTGGGTGCGCTGGCACCGCTTGTTGGTGGAGAGACTCGACGGACTGTCCCGGGCGACAGACACCGCCGGGCGACTCGTGGCCCTCACCAGAACCGCGACCCCGGAGACGGTGGACCCGACCGTCGCCGAGCTGGGGGCGCTGCCGACGGGGGACACCCTCATCGACAGTGCAGGCGAGCCCGGACCGCGGGCCATCGGGGAGCTCTGGGCAATGGGCGCCGACGACAGCGCCTACCAGAGCTGGCTCGAGGCGCTGGCCTCCGACCTCAAGAGCCTCGTGGACACCGATCCCGACGCCTTCACCGCCCGCATCCGGGCAGCGGTGGCGGCGGTGGATGCCCACTCCCATGGCAGTCGCTTCTACAACGTCAAGCAGCTGCGCAACGTGGGCATGCGCGCCCTGGCGTCTCGCGGCCACGTCGACCACGCCCGCGCGTTGCTCGCCGACAACCTGCCGCTCCACAACCAGGACTGGGCCTGTCCCAACCGGGCCGGCATCCTCCAGGCCATCGACGGGCGGCTCGCGCTGTCCGCAGGCTCCGACGACGCCCTGGGCCTCCTGCAGCAGGCGACGGAGTCCGCGCGCACCTTCGTGGCCGACATCAAGCGCGCGGAGCAGGACGCCACCTATGGTCTTCGTCCGCCGGGCTTCGGAACCAAGGGCAAGGCGCCGCCCCGATAGCCGCCCTCAGAAGCGGTCTCGCATCCAGGCGTTGCGCCGCACGAAGATGCGGTCGAGCTGAGCATCCTGGGCCTCTGACCACCGCCCGGTGCCAGCCAGTCGGAGGGTCCGGGCCGACGCACGCCCCGTGAGCAGCGCAGCCAGAGCCCGGGGCGACAAGGGCAGCTCCCCTCCCCCGCCGGCCTCCCAGCGACCGCGGCCATGCGACACCACGAGCCGATGGTCGCCGTCGTCATCCGGGAAGAGCGGATCGGTCCAGCGGATCGAGACCGCCGCATCCACATGGGCGGAAAAGCCCCAGGTGGACACCGCACGGGACGGATCGAGCACCCGGAGCAGCCACGGCTGGGCCCGGAGCGGCGGACCGAGCGGATGGGTGAGGCCCCACCACACGAGGTCGTCGGGAGCCGAGTTGAGCTGGACCCGCTGCACCATCGGACCCAGCCGGGCGAGCATCGCCTGCAGGGCGCGGGCAGCCTCCGCATCGACGGCCACGAAGTCGGTGATGGTGGCCATGCGGTCGACCCCCGCCCCGCCCAGCGTGTAGCTGAGGTAGCCGCGGAGAGTGCCGTTGGGACCGGGCACTGCCAGCCACTCGGCGGGCGTCTCGAGGTGTTCGCCGGCGATGTGGGCCCACGCGGCCTCGCTCCGATCGAGGGCGCCGTCCTGGTGGCGCATCGAGCGGCGATAGACCATCCGGGCGAGGTCGGCGTCCTGCAGCTGGATGACGGGCGGGAGGGCCGTCTGCGCGGGGCGTGCGAAGGCAGCGGGAGCAGCGGAGACCGTGAGGCTCAGGCCGGCGTGCTCGAAGCCGAGTCCGCGGTAGATGGCGTCGTTGGAGGCGTAGAGAATGGCCGTGGCCACGCCATCTTCACGAAGGTCCGCCAAGGTCGACCGGAGGAGCCGACCGCAGAGCCCCTGGCGCCGGGCATGCAGAGCCACCGCCAGCCCGCTCAACAGAGCCGTGGGCACCACCCGCCCCCCCCAGCTCTGGCCGGCCCGGTCGAGCAGGATGCCTGCCACCACATGATGGCGCCGACAGATGACGCGCGCACCCTGTGGACCGTGCAGCTCCACCAAGGTGCTGGCGAGGGCCAGCGGCAAGCCGAAGGTGTGGGCGAGCAGCTCGGCGAGCTGGAGCTGCTCGACAGAGGCGGGGGACCGGACGGACTCCGGCACGACGGTGGGGTCAGCCACCTTCAGCCGGCGCTTCAGGCGTCGGCGCATCGCCACCGGCGGGCGGTCCGTCCATCGGGACCGGGGCGCCATCGGGGCCACCTGCGGGAGGCGCGCCCTCGACGGGCATCGCGCCATCGGGGCCACCTGCAGGAGGCGCTCCATCGGGTCCGCCAGCGGGCGGGGCCCCTCCCATATCGCCCATCGGAGCCGCGACCTCGCCAGGCGCATCGAGGGCCTGACCCGTGGCATCGACCGCAGGCGCTTCCGGGAAGACGCCCACCACCAGCTCGATGTCGGACACGTCGCCCGCCACCTTGGTGGGTCCCGTCATCGGGATTCCCATCGCCTCGGACAGGCTGGGCTTGCCATCGCCATCGGCGTCGTCGACCACCTGGAGCACCACGGTGGAGTACCGCTTGGGGACCTTGATCTCGAACTCACCCGGTGCGTCGTAGGACTTGCGGGTGATGAGGTGGATCTCCTCGTCGGCGCCACCCTGGTCGGGGGGTGGGGGCAGCACCCGCACGAGGATGGCACCCGAGCAGCTCGAGCAGGCGGTGGTGCCGCGCACCATCCAGGCATCCTCGATGGCGTCCTGCTCGTAGCGAGGGTCGAGCTCAGCGTCGGGGGCGGCGGAGCCGAAGGTGCCGGCCGAGGGGGCAGCGCCATCCGTCGCGGTGCCGGGTCCGCCCATACCGGCATCTCCGGGTGGCGTGCCGCCCATTCCACCGGGAGTGGGCGCTGTGGCGATGTTTCCGCCCTCGCCGCTCGGCGACGACATGGCGCCATCTGTGGTGGCGACGGGCTCGGGACAGCCGACGAGGAGGAGGAACAACGGCAGGGCACGGCGCATGTCGACGACTCCTGTGGGGAGGATGGGACCCGCGGGTCTCCAGCGCAGCACAAAGGCAGTGCCGCCCGGTCTAGCACACTACCCGCGTCAGATCACCCAGCAGGACACGGCTCACTCGAGCTCGACCCGCTCGAAGAGGACGGTGGGCTCCTCGGCGGGGTCCTCCACGGGGCGCAGCCGGACGGTGGGCAGGGCATCGGGTGTGGGGAGCTGCAGCTCACCCGAGAGCTCGCGAGCCCGGGCCTCGAGGTAGGAGGCGCCCCCTTGCCCCGCCGCATGAGCGAGGCGCGAGAGCAGGACCCCGGCGTCGGGGAGCGGAAGGCGGGCGAGTCCGGCCTCCACGGCATCCTGGAGGTGGGCGCGGGCCAGCTCCATCCGGTCGGCCTCGGCGGCCCAGCAGGCAGAGAACAAGGCCACGAAGATGCGCACCCAGTGGCTGTTGTCGGCGTCGATGAGGGCAGCGGCGGCCGCATGCTCCCGGCGGGAGGCGACATCGTCTACGCCCAGGTGGAGCAGCGCCAGGTTGAGGTGGGCCACCGCCGCCGGCGGCCCCCAGCCCTTGCGTCGGGCCACCCGTACCGCTTGCCTGTATCGGGAGGCCGCCGTGTCGTGATCGCCCAGCAGGCGGGCAGTCTCACCAAGCACATTGTGGCACTCCATCTGCATCCGGTCGTCGCCCAGGGTGGCTGCGAGGGCGAGAGCGGTGCGCAGGTGGCGCTCGGCGAGGTGATGTTCGTCGAGGGTGAGGCGAAGGACGCCTGTGACGAAGGCGGACCGCGCGATGTTGCGAGTGTCCTGGCTCTGCCGCGCAACCTCCTGCAGTTCCTGGAGGTCGGCCTGAGCCTGTGCGATTCGACCAGCCGCCACGAAGCACTCGATGCGGCCCGACAAGGCCTCCACCCGCATGTTCAGATCGCGGTCACGCACGATGCGCAGCATGCGGGAGTAGCGCTCGGCCGCGCGAAGGGGGTGCCCCGAGACGCGGTGGAGCCGGGCTTGTTCGAGCGCCGCCAGCGCCATGCCGGGGCGGTCGCGGGTGGCTTCGTAGCCGGCGGCGGCGCTGTCGAGGAGACGGGCAGCGGCGTCGAGCTCTCCGGTGGCGGTGGCGGCGCGGGCGCGGAGGATGGCATCGCGTGCACGGGAGCGGCGATCCATCCGCCACGCTTCGCCGGTGGACGTGAGCAGCTCGGCGGCCTCGGCGGGCCGGTGCAGCTCCAGCAAGGCCTCGGCCATGAGCTGGCGGGCCTCCACGCGGGCCATCTGTCGATCGGCGCCGGTGGCGGCTTCGAGCGCGAGCCGGCTGGCCCGAAGGCCTATCTCGGCGCGCCCCGAGGCCAGGCTGCTGCGGGTGGCCCGAAGGAGTGGAACGACGGCCTCGGCGAAGGCACCGGCGCCGAGTCGGTGGCTGCCCACGCTGAGATCGACGTCTGCGCCTACGGTCTCGCCAAGCTCCGCCCAGGCGTCGGCGAGGCGACCGTGGACCAGCGGCAGGTCGGCTTGCGCCAGGGCTCGCCGCACCACGACATCGCGGATGCAGTGCGCCTCGAAGACCAGGCGGAAGCCACGCTGGGAGACGAGGCCGGTGCCCAGCAGGTGGTCGAGGGCTTCGCCGCTGGCTGCCCGCACCACCTGGGCCGGGGGAGCCTGCCCCGCCAATGCGGCCACCGCGAGGGCCTGGGCACACTGGTTGGGACTCTCGGTGGCCGCGAGGGCGCCGTCGACCCGTCGGGCAGCGAGGTCATCGAGGGTGCGGGGCACGATGAGGGACAGCTCATCGCTGGGGAGGTCGTCGCGCAACACGAGCTGGCCATCGGACCGACGCTCGACCAGCCGCCGCAGTCCCCAGTCGCGCACCAGCAAGGTGGCGAAGGTGGGGCTGCCGCCGCAGTGGGGGGCCACCGCATCGGCCAGCTCCGCCTCGACAGACAGCCCACGCTGGAGGAAGTCGGACATCGCCGGAAGGTCGAGACGATCGACGTCGACGCGAATGGCCCCGAGCTGCTGGAGCTCCTCGACCTCCGCAGCCAGCGCCCCGGACTCCACCGCCTGCCGAGACAAGGTGGCCACCGCGAGCACCGGGCGCACCCCGACGGTCTCCTCCAACAGAGCGCGGCAGATGCCCAGGCCGTCGGCCCGAGCAGCGGTGTGGTGGGCGTCTTGCAGCACCAGGGCAGCACCGCCGCGCCAGCCACGCGCGTCGAGGTGACGCAGGAGGTAGGCGAGGCCGAGCGAGGCGTTGATGGGCGGCTCGCGTTCCTCGCGGTAGCCGCACCACCGGGCAAGGGCGTGGGCTTCGTCGACCACTGCGTCCACGCCGACGCCACGATCCCGGGCGAGCCAGCCCGCGATGCGCGACTCCGCGTCGGCCCGGCCGTCGTTCCAGGGGGCCAGCAGCTCCAGCACCGCGCCTCGGTAGCCGTCGTCTTCGGCCGGGGGGTCGTGGTAGCGGAGGGTGACGACCTCCATCCAGCCGCCTTCATCGAGCACCTCGGCCACCGAGTCGGCCAGGCGCCCCTTGCCGCTGCCGTCGCGACCAACCAGCAAGATGACCTTGGGCCGGGCGCTCTCCACGACTTCGCGCGCCGCCGACCACAGGATGCGCTGCTCCTCGGGACGGGCCGGGGGCGGCGGCTGACGGAGGGAGACCACCTCCAGGGCATGGGAGGGCGAGCCCAGCCCCTCGGCTTCGGGCAGCTCCGCCGGCAGCGCAGACGGTGCGACGCGGTTCCACTCCGGCGGCTTGCCACCTGTGCCCGGATTCTCTGGACGGAGGTTGGCGACGGCGGCCAGCCCCCGGTGGGTGAGCGGCACGGGGAAGGTGGTGGACGAGGTGGGCAGAGCCTCCGAGGTGACCGCCCGCTCGACGGCATCCGCGCTCAGGTTGGAACGGGCTTCGGCCAGGGCCCGGCGCACATCGGCGGCCCGGTCGAAGCGCTGACGGGCATCGGCATGCAACAGGGACTGTGTGAGACGCGCCAGCCCCGGGGCCACGTCGCTCGGGAGCCGCATCCGACTCGGCGTGAAGCGTCCGCCACGGTGGGTTCGGCTCAAGCGCACCGGCGCGCCGCCAAGGGCCGCATTGAGCACGAGTCCCACCGCGTAGAGGTCGGTCCAAGGGCCCAACTCCTGCACACGGCCGTCGGCTTGCTCGGGTGCCATCCACTCGCGGGTGCCCGCCACCGACTCACCGGTGAAGGCCACCTCGGTGCGGGCGCCTGCAAGCCCGAAGTCGGCCACCCACGCCCGCAGTCGGTCACCGCCCACGTCTGCCAGCAGCACGTTCTCGGGCTTGATGTCGCGGTGGACGAGCCCGCGGGCATGCAGGTGGGCAAGAGCCGCCAACACATCGTCGATCCAGTCGAGGATGCGGCCCAGGGGCACGCCGGCGGCCAACCGTTCGGCCAGGCTGCCTTCGGAGGCGAGGTCCATGACGACGAAGGGCGCACCATCGTCGAGTCGACCGAAATCCCGCACGGGCACGATGTTGTCGTGGACCAACCGCGCCGAGAGCGCCACCTCGCGGGCGAAGCGGGCCCGGAAGCGGTCGAGGATGGCCAGGTGCCGCCGGACGATCTTGATGGCCACGGGCTCATCGGCCAGTGTGTCGCGGGCCTGCCACACCACACCTGTCGCCCCTTCGCCGATGAGCGACGGGTCGCAGTAGCGGGACGGCAGCGTCGGTGCGGACATGCGCCGGCCCGTATCACCACCACCGACCGCGGGGCGGGCAGTCACCGCATTGGTGCCAGACTTCCGACGCGGGTGGGGGACTTTGGCCCCGGTCGGCGGAGCTTCAGCCTTCGGACACGCTGGAGAAGTCCACCGGATGCCCCACCTTGTCGCTGAACAGCCGACCGAGCAGGGCCAGCATGTCCTCGCCCGAGTCGCGCTCCACCCACCGCTGGCCATCGTGGAAGAAGTGCCAGGCGGTGAGGTTGGCCGACAGCCAGAGCTCATGGGTGGGTGTCTGTTGGGACAGCACGAACACGCTGCCATCGTCCTCGAACAGCACCTGGAGGTTGCCTGGGGTGAGTCGAGGGTCGAGATCGGCGTCGATTTCGTCGATCTCGTCGATCAATCCCTGCAGGATGCCGGCGGCCGTGCGCCGGAATGCACCATCATCACCGAACCGCCGGTCCGAAGCTGTCGCCATGTCGCCTCCGCGAGAACGGGCGCGCCCTATCTCAGGCGCCGACCACGTCGAGGCGTGGACTCAGCCCCGGCTGCGCAAGACCGCCTCGAGCCGCGACAGAGCACCGTCGATGTCGTCGAGTCCGACCGCACCCACGCTCATGCGGAACCAGCCGGAGTCTTCGCGCATGTCGAAAGCCTGGAAGGGAACCACCGCCACACCCGCCTCATCGAGCAGCCACTTGCGGATGCCCTCGTTGGTGTCGAAGCCCTTGCCGACAAGGTCGACCCGGAAGCTGAGGTAGATGCCGCCTTGCGGGGCGATGGCATCGACAGGCAGGCCGTCGTCGCGCAGGCGGCAGATGCCGGTGTACAGCCGGTCGAGGCGCTGGCTCACCTGGGTGTTGAGCGTGCCGAGCCATGCGTCGAGGGCCTCGGTGTCGTCGATGAGCTCAGCGGCGGCGAGCTGTTCGGGGCGCGGTGCCCAGGCCCCCATGTGCCCGACGAGCGCCTTCATCCGACCCTGGAGGTAGGGCGGCAACACAGCCCAACCCACCCGCAGACCCGTGGCACACATCCACTTGCTGATGGCGTCGACATGAACGACGTAGGGGGTGCACTCGGGCACGAGCGCGCAGGGGTTGGCGTGGACGCGGTCCCCCGCCGTGATGGCCCAGTACACCTGGTCGTACACCAGCATGCAGGGACGCTCCCGCCCTTCGTTCTCCTCCACCAGCGCGCGGGCGATGCCTTCGAGCACCTTGGGGTCGATCATCGTGCCGGTGGGATTCAACGGCGAGTTGATGATGACCATCCGCGCACCCTTCATCGCCTCCCGGGCCTGCTCCACGGTGGGAAAGAAGTCGTTTTCAGCGGAGGTGGGCACGAACACATGGTCGGAGCCGCACAGGTGGGCGTAGTAGCCGACGTTCCACATCGGCAGAAAGCTCACCGTGCGGTCGCCAGGCTCGACGAAGAGTCGCCACGAGGCGTACAGAGGGGGCCTGGCTCCGCTGCCCACGCACACCCAGCTCGCGTCGATGTCGAGCCCCCAGCTTCGCTTCACCAGGCGTGCAATGGCCTCCTTGAGCTCGGGCACCCCATCCGCGGGCGGGTAGTTGGTGGCTCCCGCGTCGACGCTGCGACGAATGCCCGCGGTCAGCTCCGCCGGCACACGAAACTGCGCTGGCCGGAAGTCGCCCACGGTGAAGTTCGCGACCTCGCGGCCTTCCGCGACCAGGGCACGCACCTGACCGGCGATCTTGAGGATCATCGACCCCTTCATGCCGGCTGCGATGGGCGTGACCGCGGCCTCTACGGCAGCTTGGGGATCAGAGGGCAGGTAGCGTGCGGAGTCGATGGCTTGCATGGCCGCCCCCTACCACCTGTCATCGCCCGGCGCATCGTCCGTGGAATGCGTGCTGACACGCGCCGCACCATCGGGGGTCCCCCAAACGACAAAAGGCCCGAAGATGACGCTGTTGACGTCTTCTTCGGGCCAGGATCACAACCGCATGCGGAGATCTGTCGACCACCGCCGGCCAGCCTCAGATGAGGGCGGCACCCAGGTGGTTGATGCTGCCGATGCGACCACCGGGGGACAGCACCTCAAGGGCGGTGCGGGCCTTCACCGCGGCTTCGGCGATGTCCTCGGCGAGGAGCACCCAGGTGGCATCCGAGTCGGCGAGGGAGAACTTCCAGGCCTGGGTCTGCGGAAGCGAGGGGGCGGCTTCGGCCGGGGCCTCGGCAGGTGCAGCGACAGCGGGCGCCTCGGCGACGGGGGCTTCGACCACCGGGGCCGTCACCACGGGCGTCTCGACGGCAGCGGCGACCACGGGGGCTGCCACCTTCGCGGGAGCCTTGCGACGGCGCTTGCGGCGGTAGTTCGCCTCGATGCCATGGCGCGAGCGGTAGGCGCGCACGTTTTCGGGGGTGACGCCCGCCTTGGCGGCGATTTCGGCGTCGGGGACCTTGCCCAGGTCGTCGTAGAACGGATCGAGCTTGGACCGACGGCGCGAGGGGTTGCGCTTCTTCTTCTTGGCCACCTTCTTCTCCAGATCGAGGGGAATGCCGCGACGCCGACGGTACATGCGCACCGCCTCCGTCGAGACGCCGGCAAGCGAAGCGATCTCCTTGTCGGGAACGCTGCCCACCTGTTCGTGGTAGGGAGCGATCTTCGACCGGCCTCCCGGAGCGTCATCGCTCTTCGGGGCCTCGGCGGGCGCTTTTGCGACCACCTCCACCTTCTCGTCTGCTGGGGGGGACTCTACTGCAGGCTGGGCCGCCGTTTCGTCGGCCTTGCCTCCCTTGGGGGCGAACTTGTAGCCGTCGTAGGCCTTGATTCCGAGCGAACGGCGGTAGCGCCCGACAATGGATGCAGTCGTTCCGGCACGGGCGGCGACCTCGTGGTCGGGCACCTTGCCAAGAAGGTGACGTTGGGCTTCCAATTCGGGATAGGACTTGCGCTTGCGCGGCATTGGGGACTCCGGGGCGACCTGCCCAGGTGACGGTGGGTGGCAGTAGATTCAGCTTGATGTGTCGAATGGCGGGACTCTTCCAAGCCTCAACCAAGCCGACACTATCGACGAGAACAACCACAACGCCGACATTCCAAGCCAGCAATCGAGCGCACCCCTGGACTGGGGCAAAGGAGCATAGTCCCCAGTCTGGGGATGCCCCTACACTCGTCACCGACCAAGACTGTTCCCGATGCGGCCGCCTGCGATGCGGTCCTTCTACGCTGAGGCCAAACCCGTGTCAACATTCGCCAGCCAAATCAAGCGCACAAGACAGTCGAGTGTCACACGACCTGGCGTATAGAGTCGGTTGGTTGGTCGACGAATCGGGCCGAACAAGTTGACGAATCGGCGCAGACGCAACCCCAGCCGCCACATCTCGGCATGGTCTAGCGGGACCAGGCCCGCTCGATCTCGACGCGCCAGGGGTGGATCTGCAAAGCGGCACGCTCCTCTACGGACAGGTGGGACTCCAGCTCGTCCAGAGCGCGTCTTGCGCGCCGCACGTCGCGACGTTGCCGACTGGGGTCGTCGCGGTGGACCCCCACAAGTGCGACACAGGCTCGGGCTTGCGCCACCGAGTCACCTGCTGCAACCAGTCCCTCAGAGGCCGCAATCGCCGACTGGACGACGGCGCGTGGCGGCGCTCGCAGGCTTGCGAGACCTTCAATACGACACAACGTGACATCGTCCGCATGGGACCCATGCTGCACCGAGGCGGCAAGCAATGCAGCTTCGTCCAAGGTGGCCAGGCCTTCGTCGACCCGCCCATCCTCCAGCAATGCACGCCCGAGCCAACCCCCGCTGCGGCAGGCCTCGGCCACCAGCCCATCGCGCCGGGCCGAGTCACGGGCCCGTCCGAGGTGTTCGATGGCGGATGCTGGTGCGCCCGAGACCAGCTCGAGCTGTCCCAGCACCCGCTTGCGTCGAATGCGCCATGCCGGAGTGCACGGCAGGCCTACGGCGCGGCTCTCGTCGAGGAGGTCGCGCACCTCGCCGAGCTGGAACAGTGCAAGTCGGGCTTCGGCAGCCTCCACCAGCAGCGGCACATGCACTGCGGGACAGCCGTGCAGCCGGGTCTCGGCCAGCAACGGACCGGTGGTGCCGCCGAGCGCGAGGGTCCACCGTCCGAGCGCCGACGCGGCAGCAGCCCGCACTACGCCGACCCGTGCCCGGCTGCGCAGCGTGTGCAGGTGGTGGCCTCGGATTCCGCCAAGGGTGTCCAACGCTTCCCGGGGGCGTCCCGAGGCAACGTCGATGGCGGCCGACTGGATGGCGAGCGCCGCGTCGAACTCGGGCACACGCAAGCGGCGCACCCGTGCCGAGACGTCGGCCACCCGGGCTCTTGCCTCATCGAAGGCACCCGACCACACGGCATCCTGCGCAAGCGCCAGGCCAGCTTCCAGCAACACATCCAGTTCGTCGGACTCCACCGCCAGCGCACACGCGGCGCGCGCCTGCTCGGTGGCCCCTGCGAGGTCGGGTCGCCAACGCAGATGGCGGCTCTGCAGGTACGCCACCTCCGCTGCAGAGACGTCCGCGCGGTCGAGCAGCCTGCCGAGAATGCGTCCGGTTCGGGGACTGCCGGGCTGCAAGGCAATGGCCGCGCGTGCTTGCAGGGTCAACAGTGGACCCGGACATCCCCGTCGCGAGTCGACACCCCGCCAGGCGTGCACCACCCGCCCGAGGACGGGTGCCGCTTCATCCGCCCGTCCGTCCTCCAACGCCCGCTCCGCCCACTGCGCGGCGGTGCGGGTCGCCTCGGCCACCTGTCCACCCTCCAGCTGCAGTCGGACCACCGCCGGGCTGGGCAGGGAGTCCACAAGGTCGAGCGCAAGTCGCTGAACGATGGCAGCCCGCCGGGCGGGACGCAGCCGGGAGCGCACCACCTCCGCGAGCAGTCCATAGCTGACCATCCAGGCCGCCCCTTCGGCCAGCCCCACAATGAGATGGCGCGCCTGCAGCATGGCCAACACACCGTCGAGTTCGGTCTTCGGCAGGGCCACAAGTCCAGGCAGCAGCTCCACAGGCACCGGCGTGTCCGCGACGGCCAGGCATTGCAGCAGGTCGCCTGCAGCCCCGTCGATGTCGCGAAGGCCAGCGCGTGCGTGGGCCGCCACCGACTCAGGCAAGGGGACCACCCCCCCGGAAAGGTCGACCGGGCCGCCATCTTCGACCGATGCCAACCCGGAACGTTGCATCTTGCGGAGGATGTCGACCACAAACCCCGGCCGTCCGCCCGAGGCCGCGTGGAGGCGCTCGACCAGCCGTGGAGGAGGGTTGCGCAGGTCGAGCAGCGTCGACACCAGTTTGCGGACATCCTGCGCATGCAAGGGGGCGAGCTCGAGCCAGTCGAGGCGGTCGAAGTGGCTGGAGAGGCGAGCCCGAACCCCCGGACGCTCCAAGGAGACATTGCCCAGCACCACGACCGGGCGGCCGGATGCCACCATGCGGGCCAACACCTCCAGCACCGTGGGCGCGGCAAGGGCGAGGTCGCGCACCGCAAACATCACCGGGCCATTCCGGGCGTCGACCGCCTCCACCAACACGCTCGAGACCCGGTCGACATCGGCCACGTTGCCCGACTCGACAGGGCGGTTGACCGCGGTGAGCACACGACCAAGCTCGGGATGGGCGCGCACCCCACCCCACCTACACACCGAACGCACGATGCCCGCCAGGCCCCGCAGACCGGCCGCCCCGCTCATGCGGTCCTCCACCACGGTCCAACCCAGCTTCCTGGCATCGGCGCTCGTCTGGCGAAGCAGGCGGGCGGCTCCGGTTCCCGCGGGACCGGCCAGCACAGCCACCCGAGACTCCACCGCGTCGCCGTCGGCCAACATTGCGCGCAGTCGGTTGATCAGCTTGTGTCTGCCCACCACATCGGGCTCCGGCAGATCGGCACGGTGGGGTCGGGCGACAGCGTGGCGGACCAACGCATCCGCCACCTGGGCAGCCGACTCGGGCCGGTCGTCGGGTGACTTCTGGAGCAAGCGCATCACCACCGCACCCACCTCATCGGGGATGCCCGGCACCATCCGGCAGGGGTCGCGCGGGGTCACCTCGGCATGGAGCTGACGCAGCTCCTCGGGGGAGTCGCTGTCGAAGGGTCGGTGGCCAGTGAGCAGCCTGTAGAACAACACACCGAGCGCATAGAGGTCGGTGCGGGCATCGACGTCGCCGCCGGTGAACTGCTCGGGTGCTGCATAGGCGTAGGTGCCCACGAACTCGCCATTCCGGGCAATCGCCTCGGCGGCTTCGGCAAGGCGTGCGGTGCCGAAGTCGAGAACCTTGACCCGACCATCTCGCAACACCAGCACATTGGAGGACTTCAGGTCGCGGTGAACGATGCCCCGGCCGTGGAGGTAGGACAGCGCCCGGGCCACTTCGCCAATGATGCGCACTGCTTCCCGAGTGCGCTCCGGGGAGCCCGGACGGCCACATCGCTTGGCGTGGACCTGGGCGGCCACCCCATCGAGCAGCTCCATCGTGAGGAATGGGGTGCCTTCCGAAGACACGCCATAGCGATAGACACGGACGATGTTGGGGTGGTCGAGTCGCGTAAGCGCCCTGTATTCACGCCCAAAGCGCGACTGTCCCCTGAATTGGCGCTCCAGGAGCTTCAGCGCGAGGCGGCGCTCGGTGCCGGGCTCCGCGACTTCATAGACGGCGGCCATCCCGCCACGCGCGACGGGGCGCAGCACCCTGTACGGGCCGATTCGCTCTGGAACGGAGTCGGGTTCGCTCACACCTGGAGCATAGCCAGTGGCGGGGGCGGGGTCATGCCGTGGTGACGCCGAGCCGATCCCGGGGGGGCAGACCGGACCGGGTGCGACGCATCGCGCCTGCGGTGGCGGTCGGAGAGAGGAAGCATGTCCCCACGCACGGCGCTCGCGTCATTGTTGGCCACCATCGCAGTGGGCCTCCCCACAAGCACCCTGGCCGCCACCGTCACCGTCGGGGACTCCTCGGCCGCCGACTACAGCTCCATCGACAGCGCACTCGCCGCTGCCGGTCCCAGCGAAGACCTCACCGTCGTGCTGGAGGCCGGCGACTGGCCCACCGCGACCGTGAACCGCGCAGGTCGCACCGCCTTTGTGAAGTTCGACCTGGGCGGTGTCCGCCTGCAAGGGGTGCGGGTGACCCACGCCGATGCCGAGGTCGCGGTCGACCGGATCGGCATCGGGGCGGATGGCGCGCATGTCTCCCAAGGCACCTTGTCGCTGTCCGGCGTGGGCTTCCAGGCAGACTCCGGCACCCCCACTCCCCTTCCCGCCATCCAGGTGGGCACCGGCGCCACCCTTCAAGCCAGCCAAGTGCTGGTGACCGGCTGGGGCGGCGGCATCGCGCCGGTCGTGTTGCAGCCGGGCGCGACGGCGACTCTGGAGACCTTCGGGGTGTTCTCGTCGTCTGGAACACGGGCGGGTGCCATCTGGAGCCAGGACGCCACACTCTTCGCCACCACCTTCTACGCCATCGACACGAGCTCTCCCACGGGCACGGGTGCGCTCGAGCTCGACGGGGGCGCCGCAACCCTCGCCGACTGCGACTTCGACACGGTGAGCGGTGCCCTCGCCGGCGGCATCCGGGTGCTCAACGACGCCACCTTGTCGGGCCAGGACCTCGTGTTCATGGACAACACCGGCACGGCGGGCGCAGCGGTCCGGCTGGAGTCCGGAGACATCAGCCTCATCCGCAGCTTCGCCCGAGGCGGTTCGGCGGACCAGGGCGGCGTGCTGTGGATGGACGGCGGCACGGCCGAGGTTCGCAATGCAGACTGGAGCGACAACCGCGCCGTGTACACGGGGGGGAGCATCCATCAGTCCAACGGTGCGCTCACCGTCGCCTACGCCACCTGGACCGAGCCGGTGGCCAGCGACGGCGCCGGCATCTACGCCAGCGGCGGCTCGACCGACATGTCGGGCGTCATCATCACCGACACCGAGGGCTCGGCCATCACCTCGGCGTCGACAGGAGCGGTGTCCTTCACCGACGGCTTCGTCTGGAACATCGGGGCAGACCTCGCCATCGAAGGGGCGGTCACCTACTCGGTGAACCAGGCGCACCAGGACCCCGCCTTCCTCAGCGCACAGCGGGACGACTTCGCGCTGACCCTGTCGTCCCCTGCCCTCGACCTCGGCATTGGCGGCCTGCTCGACCCCGATGGGACCGCCTCCGATGCCGGGATGTACGGCGGCCCCGAGGCCTGGGCGCTTGCGGATGTGGACGGTGACGGCTTCGTCTACGGACGCGACTGCAACGACACCCGAGACGACGTCCATGAAGGTGCGGTGGACGTATTCTACGACGGCATCGACGCAAACTGCGACGGCGCCAGCGACTTCGACCAGGATGGCGACGGCTTCGACGCCACCAGCTACGCCGGCGCGGACTGCGACGACACCGATGCGGCCGTGTACCCCGACGCCAGCGAGGGCGACGGCGACGGCATCGACGCCAACTGCGACGGCTTCGACTACGCCGACTCGGATGGCGACGGCTGGCCCGCCGACCTCGACTGCGACGATGACAACGCCGAGACCAACCCCGGCGCCGAAGACGCGTGGTACGACGGCATCGACGCCGACTGTGCCGGCAACGACGACTTCGACCAGGACGGCGATGGCTACCGCTCGGCCGAGCGGGGCGGCGACGACTGCGACGACACCAACCCGCGCCAGCACCCGGGCTACCCCGACTCGCCCGGCGACGGCATCGACCAGGACTGCAACGGACGCGACGCCCAGGCGCAGCCGCAGGCAGAAGACGAGGTCGAGACGCTCTCGCCGGCCAGCCCGGAGCCTGAGGCCCCCGAAGACGCACGCCCTCTGCTGTCCACCCAGGCGACCACCGGCGGCTGTTCCACCCTGGACAGCTCCCACGCTGGCGCCATCGGCCTGATTCTGCTCGGGCTCATCGGCCTCGCTGGCCGGCGCCGTCGGCTCGCTCAGAGCGAGGGGTAGCCACCCACCTCGGGGGCCATCGCCTTGACCCAATCGAACGACCCCCCGGTCACCACCGGCGGGGTCGTCGCACGTTGGATCCACGCCCGTGCCGCAGCGAGGTCGGAGAATTGGGCGACCCGGGTGGAGGCGGCAGCCCCGAGCGCGATGGGGTCCAGCCGCGGGTGGAGGGGCGGCAGGTCGGCGGGAAGCGCGCCCGAGTCGGGCAGGTTGACCACGAGGACGACGGGCGCCGCCTCATCGACGGTGAGTTGGGTGGCGGACATGCCAGCCTGCCGGGCCGCCAACACCACACCGGCGGGCTCGACGCCCACGGGGTCGCCGAACCAGACCGCCTCCACCCGGACCGACCCGGACGTCTCGGCGAGTGCGCGGCCCAGCGAATCGACCAGCGCCAGGTCGCCAACCGGACCCCGGGGCGCCTCCAGCCGCGCTCCGCCGAAGACCACGCAAGCCGCTGCGACCGCGAGCGCCCAGGGCCGCACCGAGAACCCCACAGCCGCGGCCACCACGAGCACTGGCATCGCCGCCCGCAGGTGGTACGGCCGAAGGCCCTGGATGGTGAGTCCGAGCCCGAGCACCCCCACCACAGCGAGCAGACCGGCCAATGCAAGCCAGCGGCTGTCCCGGTGACTCGCTGCAGCGACGAGCCCGGTGGCCACCGACAGGCTCGCCCCCCAGCCGAGCTCGACGACCCCTCGGTCCCAGAACGCCCGCTGCAGCATCGTCCACCGGCCGACATCGGGCTCGGCGCTCCCGGTCGCCACCGTCCCCAGGCACTCGAGGAAGCCGGCGCCACAGCTGCCGAGCTGCCACAACCAATGCAGGCGAGGCAGGGTGGCCAGGCCCGCCACACACAGCCCCAAGACAACGTGCTTGCGGTCATTCCCAGCCAACAACAGCACCGCGAGCCCGAGCCCCACGCCCGCCGACATCGGATGCTGACCCGTCGCCCCGACGAAGGCGGCCCCCAACAGAGCCATGCCCGTCCATCGAGCGGACCGGTGCGTGGCCTTGGCCAGCGCCGCCCCCGCCACGGAGAGCGCCACCAGCTCCGGCGCCCCGTAGCCCCGAAAGGACGCGACGAGGGTGTCCACCAGACCGGGATCCCACGCCAGGGTCAGGCCGGCCAGCGCGCCGGCGAGCCAGGCAAGCGTGCGGGACGGGGACAGTCGGAATGCCGCGAAGGCCCCCAGCGGGGCCACCAGAGCTCCCAGCGCGAAGCGAAGCGAGAACACGTCGGCGAGCGACGCCCCCCCGAGCACACAGGGCAGCCCCAGCACCCACAAGCTGTGGCCCCCTTCAGGATTGGGGGGAACGGGTGTCCCGCCGTTCAGCACGGTCCATGCGCCGAGAAACTGGCCCAGGGCATCGCTGCCGAGGGTGACCTCATCGACATGCCGGAGGCGGACGCCGACCGCCAGAGCGTAGACGCCAGCCAGCAGGATGGCGGCCAGGGCGAATTGGAGCCTGGGTCGACGCGTGGCGGAGGGGGCGGTCACGGGACCCAGTATGGACCAGCGCTGTCCCGCGGCTCTATTGGAGGGCGTCGGCGACGTTGTCCGCCATGCGGCCGTGGATGGCCCGGGCCAGGTCACGCTCGATGCGGCGCTGGGCAAAGGGAGCGGTGAGCTGGTCGAGCTTCTCGCCGAGGTTCTGGATGCGGCGGCGATCGGAACCCGACAGCGCGGCCTCCAGGTCATTGGCCAAGGCCACAAAGGTGTCGCCCTCATCGCTCTCGAGCAGGTCGGAGTCGACGGCAAGGGCCTTGCGCAGGGAGTGGAGGATCTGTTCGCCTTCCACCCGGGCGTCGATGAGAAGACGCTCGTCGATGTCTTCTTCGGCATGGTCGATGGCGTCGTCGAGCATCTGCTCCACCTCGTCGTCGGACAGGCCGTAGGTGGGGCGGACGTCGACGTTGGCGGTGGCGCCAGTGTGCTCCTCGATGGCGCTGACGGTGAGAATGCCGTCGGCGTCGACGTCGAAGGACACCTTCACCCGGGGCAGTCCCGCCGGCATGGGCGGAATCCCGAGCTTGAATTTCGCCAGAGAGCGGTTGTGGCGGGCCATCTCGCGCTCGCCCTGCACCACATGCAGCTCCACATGGGTCTGGTCGTCGACGTGGGTGGTGAAGGTCTGCGACGCACTGGCGGGAATGCTGGAGGTGCGGGGAATGATGCGCTCGGTGGTGCCGCCCATCATCTCCACCCCGAGGGACAGAGGCACGACGTCGACGAGGAGCAGGTCGTCGGACAACTCGCTGCGGCCGGTGAGCAGGTCCGCCTGGATGGCGGCGCCCAGAGCCACGACCTGGTCGGGATCGAGCTCACAGTGGGGGGGACGGCCGAAGAATTCGCCCACGAAGCGACGCACGAGGGGCACGCGGGTGGAGCCGCCCACGAGCACGACCTCGTCGATGTCTTCGGCGGTGAGGCCAGCATCGGACAGGGCACGGGCACACGACGCACGGGTGCGCTCCACGATGGGAGCGATGAGCGCTTCGAAGGTGGCGCGGTCGAGCCCGGCCTCAATACGCTTTCCGTCGAGTTCGACCTCGATGAGGGCGTTCTCAGCATCGGTGAGCGTGCGTTTGGCCCGCTCTGCGGCCTTCACGGCAGCGCGGAAGGTCGACCCGTCGGCGTCGGCCACACCCGCCTGCTGGAGGAGCAGGTGGGCGAGGGCCTGGTCGAAGTCGTCGCCGCCGAGCTGGGTGTCGCCGGCGGTGCTGAGCACCTGGAAGAAGCCGTCGGACAGCTCCAGGATGCTGATGTCGAAGGTGCCGCCGCCGAGATCGTAGACCGCGACCCGCTCGCCGTCCTGGGCGGTGTTGAGACCGTAGGCGAGGGCCGCCGCCGTGGGTTCGTTCAGCAGCCGGAGGACCTCGATGCCAGCCACACGCGCCGCATCCCGGGTGGCCTGGCGCTGGGCGTCGTCGAAGTAGGCAGGCACAGTGATGACCGCACCATCCGGGCGGGAGAAGAGGCACTCCTCCGCCCGCGCGTGGAGCAGACGGAGAACGAAGCTCGACAGCTCCAGCGGGTTGATGGTGCGGGGCCCGACCCGAAAGCGCACCATGCCGTCGTTGTCGTCGAGCAGCTCGTAGCGGAACAGCTCGGCTTCGTCGGCCACCTCTGCGGCACTGCGACCCATGAAGCGCTTGAAGCTGGTGAAGGTGGTGCCGCCGGGCGTGCCGGCTGCAGCGAGCGCCGGAAAGCCCACGGACTTCGGGACGCCGTCGTCGCCCACCCGGACCGCAGAGGGGAGCAGGGCGCGCTCGTCGTCGTCGAGCAGAACGCGGGGCTTGCCGCCGAGGACCACGGCCACGAGGGAGTGGGTGGTGCCGAGGTCGATGCCGATGTTGGCCATATCGTTGTCTACTCCGACGCGGGGGACGCGAGCTTTCGAGCGGTGCGCAGGTAGCGCAGTCGGGCGATGAGGGCCGGAATCGGGTCGAGGCCGTCGCCGGTGTCGTCGAAGCGCTGCATGGCCTCGGCAATCTGTTGCTGGTTGTCGGCTTCGAGGGCGTCGACCTGGTCGGTGACCCCGTCTTCGCCCAGCCTCGCAGCCATCTGGAGCTCGAACATGCGCTCCAGGAAGTCGTCGCCGACGTGGGGTCCGCCCTGCTCGGGCAGATCGGCCTGTCCGGTGGCGAGGTAGAGCGCCCGCCGGTTGGGGTCACGCAGCACGTCGCGGGCATCCATGGCGCGGGCGGTCCACTGCTGGGCCATGCGCTTTTCGACGGCACGTCCCCGCGCGAATCGGTCGGGGTGGGTCTGGCGGGTGAGCGCGCGCCAGGCCTTGTCCACCGCCCGTGGGTCGAGACCCCACTTGCGGGGCAGGCCGAGAAGGTTGAAGTGGTCGGAGTCCTGGGCCGGTGGCGGGGGCTGCAGCTTCCCGCATCCGGGACAGACGGCGCGGCCCACCGGCTCGCGGCAGTTCCAGCAGATCATCGGAGGGCTTCCTGGCCGGTCGTTCGACCCGCACAAATTCCGTGCGTGAGTCAGGCGCTCACGGACGCACAGGTCACAGCGTGAAGGAGTCCCCGCACGAGCACGACCGGTTCGACAGCGGATTGCGGAACACGAAGCCCGTCTTCACCATCGTCTTCTCGAAGTCGAGCTCCGAGCCGTTGATGAAGAGGTAGCTCTTGCGATCGACCGCGACAGTGACCTCGTGGTCGGCGAACTCGAAGATCTTGTCCTTCGGTTCGGGCGAGTCGACGAGGTCCATGAAGTAGGTCAGGCCGGAGCAGCCACCACCACGCACCCCCACCCGGAGCACGGCCTCGGGGGTCTGGCGCTTCTTCTTGATGGTCCGCACACGGGTTGCGGCAGCGTCGCTGATGGTGATGGCCATGGTGGACTCCAGGCGCGGGCCGAGCGTGGCTCAGGCGTCTGCGCGCTTCTTGCGGTAGTCGGCGATGGCAGCCTTGATGGCATCCTCCGCCAGGACAGAACAGTGGATCTTCACGGGGGGCAGCGCCAGCTCACGGGCGATGTCGGCATTGGAGACCTGCTCGGCCTCCCCCACCGACTTGCCCTTCACCATGGTGGTGACGAGCGAGCTGGACGCAATCGCCGAGCCGCAGCCAAAGGTCTTGAACTTGGCGTCTTCGATGATGCCATCGTCGTTGATCTTGAGCTGGAGCTTCATGACGTCGCCACAGGCGGGCGCGCCGACGAGGCCGGTGCCGACCGAGGGGTCAGCCTTGTCGAGGCTGCCGACGTTCTGCGGGTTTTCGTAGTGGTCGATGACCTTCTGGCTGTAGGCCACGGGGACCTCCGGGGGCTGGCGGTAGAAAAGAGGGGGCTCAGTGAGCGGTCCATTGGATGGACTTGAGGTCGATGCCTTCCTTGACCATCTCGTAGAGAGGGCTCATCTCACGCAGGAAGCGAACCTTCTCGGTGATGAGCTCGATGGCGTAGTCGACCTCGGCTTCGGTGTTGAAGCGGCCGAGCCCGAAGCGGATGGACGTGTGGGCGAGCTCCACATCGACGCCCATCGCACGCAGCACGTAGGAGGGCTCGAGACTCGCCGAGGTGCACGCAGAACCCGACGAGCAGGCGATCTGCTTGATGCCCATCATCATGGCCTCGCCCTCGACGTAGGCGAAGCTCACGTTGAGGTTGTTGGGGAGGCGCTGCTCCCAGGAGCCGTTGAGGTAGAGCTCGTCGAGGTTGGCGCGGAGGCCGTCCCAGAGGCGGTCGCGCAGGGCACGAACCTTGTCGACTTCACCGCTCTTGATGGACTGCTCGGCCAGCTCGGCGGCCTTGCCGAGGCCCACGATCTGGTGGGTGGCGAGGGTGCCGGACCGCATGCCGCGCTCGTGACCGCCGCCGTCGATGATGGGCTGCACGCGCACCCGCGGACGACCACGTCGCACGTAGAGGGCGCCGATGCCCTTGGGGCCGTACATCTTGTGTGCGGAGATGCTCAAAAGGTCGATGTTCATCGCCTTGACGTCGATGGGCAGCCACGCGAGGGCCTGCACGGCGTCGCAGTGGAACAGCACCCCCTTCTCGCGGCAGATGGCGCCAATCTCGGCGACGGGCTGCAGCACACCAATCTCGTTGTTGGCGTACATCACGCTCACCAGCGTGGTGTCGTCGCGAATGGCGTCGCGCAGGGCATCGAGGCTGATGAGGCCTTCGGAGTCGACCTCCAGGTAGGTGACCTCGAAGCCCTCGCGTTCCAGCGCGTGGCAGGAGTCGAGGATGGCCTTGTGCTCGGTGGCCACGGTGATGATGTGCTTGCCCTTGCGAGCGTTGTACCGAGCGACCCCCTTGATGGCGAGGTTGTCCGACTCGGTGGCACCCGAGGTGAACACGATCTCCTTGGCGCTGGCGCCGATGAGCGAAGCCACCTGTTCACGAGCAATCTCGACGGCCTCACGAGCGGTCCAGCCGTAGGCGTGGGCACGGCTGGCGGGGTTGCCGAAGTGCTCGAACAGGTAGGGCACCATCGCCTCGACCACGCGGGGGTCGCACGGGGTGGTGGCGTTGTTGTCGAAGTAGAGGGGGAGCTTCAGCTCGGAGGACATGGGGGCTCCAGCGCCGCGGCCGCGACGCACAGGATTCAGCCAGGGGCGTGAACGGCGGCAACAAGTGCGGGCTGGGGACCTTCCCCGTGGGCTTCGTCGTCGCAGGTGCGGCAGGCGGCGCGCAGGGTCTCGGGCGCGCACGAGGTGCAGGCGGACAGGTAGCGCAGGCTGTCTTGCAGCTCGGACTCGAGGGCCTGCATCCGACGGATGGCCTGGCGAGTCTCGAGCATCTTGCGGGCGTAGAAGGCGCGGAGCTCATCCATGGCGGCGGGACCATGGTCTTGTTCGCGCAGGGCAGACAGGAACTCGCCGATCTCGGGCAGCGAGAAGCCAAGCTCCTGCAGGCGGTCGATCCAGTGGATCCGAACCAGCGCCGTGCCGTCGTATTGCCGAAAGCCACCCTTCGTGCGACGCGCTGGCACCAGCAGGCCCAGCTCCTCGTAGAACCGGATGGCGCGCCGGGTCTTTCCGGTCTGCTCCGCGAGCTCCCCGACTCGCAGCAGCTTCTCCCCGGGGGACGGGGCCGGCTGCGGCGCTTCGGTGTTGAGAGGCTGGGGTCGGCGGCGAGTGCTCATGGACCGACGCTAACGCAACCCTTCCGCGCACGTAAGGGTTGGGGACCAGAAAACCTGACGTTTACGTGAAGGTACAGGCTGATAGCCCGCTGGCGGGCACTGTGGCAAGCCTCCGAATGACGCTCAACTGCGCCGGCCAACCCTCAGCCCACCCCGCGGAAGCAGCGGTCGCCAGGGCCGTCTGCGCACGCCCACCCACCCCCATCCATGCACCCACCGCTCCACCCGCACGCCCGAGCGGCCCAGACGAACCCGCAGGGTGCCATCGCGATCCGTCCGGAGCAGCCGGCGTCCGCGCCAGCTCGCCAGCGTGTTCGCGTGGGGATGGCCAAAGCGGTTGTCGCGGCCACACGAGACCACCACCCAGTCCGGATCCGTGGCGGCCACCAGCCCGGCCGACGACGAGCTTCGGCTGCCATGGTGGGGCGCCTGGACCACGTCGACCCGGGGAAGGCCCGGCGACAGCCAGCCCTCGGCGGCCCCTTCGATGTCACCCGTGAGCAGGATGCTGTGACCCGCATGTTCCAGATGGAGGACCAGGGAGTCGTCGTTGTCGCGGGGCCGTCGCAGCGCAGGGGGGCCCGCACGCTCCCGCCAGCCCGGGGTGGGGTGAAGCAAGGGGACCGCCTCGATGGGTCCGGATCGGGCGACCGCGATGGGCACGCTGCGCGAAAAGAGCCTGTTCCAGGCCATCCTGTAGAGCTGCTCGTCGGCCAGTGGGGGACGTCCGACTACGACCCGTCCGATGTCGAGCTGCTCGAAGACGGGTATCAGCCCACCCAGATGGTCACTGTCGGGATGGGTGAGGAGGACGGCGTCGAGCCGGGTGTGTCCCTGCCGTCGAAGCCACCGGAGCACCCGCTCGGAGGGCGGTCCGCCGTCGACCAGCCAGCGCCGACCGTCGGGGTGGCGCACGAAGACCGCATCCCCCTGCCCCACGCCGAGAAAGGTCACCTGCAGCTCATCAGAAGCCGGCAGCGACGGGGCGCCGACCGCCACCAGGGCGAGGGGCACCGCCAGCAGGAGGTGGCGCCGGAGCAGGACCGCAGCCGCCAGCATCAACGCACCGATGGGGCCGACGGCAGGAGTCCAGGGCGACACGTCGAGAGCGTTCAGCAGCTGGACCGCGAGCTCTACCGAATGGCCGCCCACCCAGAGGGCAGGCGCCCGCACCGCCGGGGGACCATGCACCCCAACCAACGCGGCCGGCACGGCCAGGGTGCCGATGAGCGGGCCCGCCACGAGGTTGGCGATGGGACTCAGCGGCGAGAGCTCCTGGAACCAGAAGGCTGTAAGTGGCAAGGTGCCGGCCATCGCACCCACCGTGACCGACACCCCCGCGGCCAGCCGCCCGAGCAGCCAGGGTGGGTCGGGCGGCAGCCAGCGCAGCAGCCTCGGAGACACGCCGAGGATGCCGAGAACGGCGCCGAAGCTGAGTCCGAAGCCGAGCCCGTCGACGGCGCTGGGCTCGGCGACCACAACCACGATGGCCGCGGCTGCGAGCAGCGACCAGGGGCGGACGGGACGGCCGATGGCATGGGCGAAGGAGGCGCCCGCCACCATCACGACAGCCCGCTGGGTGGACACCGGCCACCCCACGGTGTCGGCGTAGGCGGCGGCGGCCAGGAGGGCGCCGACCGCACACAGCCAACGCAGCCAGGGGGCGGCGCCGGCACTCGGCATCCACCGAAGGAGGAGGCCCCCGAGCCGCCCGATGACCAGGTGCGCCAGGCCCGCCACAAGTCCGATGTGAAGGCCGCTGATGGCCATCAGGCGGGCCGTGCCGGTGCGCTGGAGGAGGGCGCGGAGCTGGCTGTCGAGCGCCGCCTTGCGACCGGTCGCCAAGGCGTGGAGCACGTCGGCGTGGAGTCCCTGTGGTGGCACCTGCAGGTCGGGAGCGGGGCCCTCGGGTCGGCCGCCGAGGCGAATCCAACGGGTCACCCGACGCGCTTGCCGACCCGCCCGATGGTCTGCGGCCAGGCGGTCGGGCTCCCCCGGGAGGCGCACCTGGGGGCGGCTCGGTCGAGTGCGGGCGGAGACCCGGGTGCCCACAGGAGGCGCGGCCTCCGGGTAGAACGACAGCCGCCAGGAGGCCCGGGCGGTGGACACCACTGCCGAGGTGCCCGCAGACTGGACGACAACCCCCTGCACCACGGCGTGTTCATCGAGTTCCGGCCCCGTCGGGCGCACATGCCCGAGCGCGATCCCGAGCACGCAAGCAGACAAACCCATCGCGAGCCGTCCGCCGGACCGGTCCCCCGAAAGAGCGGCCAGCAGCGCCAGGGCGACCGCTCCACACCAAGCCACCTCGGGCACGGCGGCATGCCGGCCGATGAGCGTGCCTACCACCAGCAGCACAGCGAGCGTGGGCAGCGGCGACTCCGACCACCGCGGCCACCCCCCGCGCACCTTGTCCGGTGGCAATCGTCGCCTGTCCATGACCCTCCCGGCCGCGGGCAGCGCCGGACCGGGGCGCGCACACGACGCCGCCGCCCCCAGCACACTTCACGCCAACCAATGTCGCCGTGTGCCCGCGAGGGGGGGGACCATCGGCGACCGTCGCGCCCGCCGGCTCCATCGCCAGTCGTCCCCCCCGCGCATCCGTCGAGGGTCCGCCCACGTCAGTCCGGGATCGGCCCCCACCCGCCACCGCCTGGCGTCTCCACCCGAAGTCGGTCGCCCGCCTTGGCCGTCCACACCTTGGGAGCCCGCTCCCAGCCGAGGCCGATGTCCCGCAGGTCCCGGCCCGGCGCACCTGCCGCTCCGCCAGCGAGACCCGGCGCACCCGCATCGCGACGTCCGGCCAGCATCGCCACCTCGGCGGGACACAGGAAGCGCCACACCTTCACGATGCCGTCCCCACCGACATGCTGGCCCCTCCCGCCGCTGCCCCGACGCAGCGAGAAGCGCTCCAACCGCACGGGGAAGCGACGCTCCAGCAGCTCCACATCGGTGGCGCGGGTGTTGGTCATGTGGACCTGCACGGCCGAGCCTCCGCTGCGCTCCGGGGTCGCGCCGCTCCCTCCTGCGATGGTCTCGTACCAGGCGCCCGCGGGTGTGCCGATGGTGAGGTTGTTCATGGTTCCCTGGCTGGCTGCGGCCACGCCCAGGGCTTGCATCAGGGCGTCGACCAGCCGCTGAGAGGTCTCGACGTTGCCGCCCGCCACCGCCCGGGGCCAGCTCGGGTCGAACAGGCCGCCGGCCTCCACCTCAACCTCAACCTGGTCCATCACACCTTCATTCAGAGGGATGGGAGTCCCCACCAGGCAGCGCAGCACGTAGAGCGTAGCGGCGCGGGCCACGGCGGTGGGCGCGTTGAGGTTGCCCGGATGACAAGGCGCAAGAATGCTCACCTTGGCGCCATCTTCACGGATTCGAAGCCGCACCTCCAGCCGGGTGCCATCGTCGAAGGTCTCCACGCCCACAAACCGGCCATGGCGAGTGGCCAGCACCTCAGCAACCGCGCGTGCAGACGCCGACATCACATGGGAGAGCTGTGCGGCCACGACGTCCACACCGAGGGAATCGAGCAGCTGTGCGACCGCGCGACCGCCCTGGGCACACGCGGCTGCCTGGGCCGCAAGGTCCGCCGACACCTCATCGGGCTGTCGACAGTCGCCGAGGTCGGGCACCCGCAGTCGGCCGGCCCCGTCACGCAGCACGGAGTGGGGGATGACCACGCCTTCCTCGCGAATGTGGACAGCATCGGGCGGCATGGACCCCGGTCGGCTTCCCCCCACGTCGACGTGGTGACCGCGGCAGGCCACGAAGGCCCGCACGGCCGTCCCACCCTTGTCGAAGACTGGCTCCACGACGGTGATGTCGGGCAGGTGGGAGCCGCCGTCGTAGGGGTCGTTGGTCACCCAGGCCTGCCCGGGACGAAGCCGGTCGCCGCGCGCGGCAATCAGCGCGCGCACGGTCTGTCCCATGGCGCCGAGGTGGACCGGCACATGTGGCGCGTTGACGACCAGTCGACCGTCGGCATCGAAGATGGCGCAAGAGAAGTCCCGCCGGTCACGGATGCTGACCGAACGGGCAAGCCGTGCAAGGGTCTCGCCCATGGCTTCGGCAATGCCACCCAGCCGGGCGGAGAACACCGCGGTGTGGGTGGGGTCGGGTCGAGTGGACACGGCATCCGGGGGCCGGCCGCACTCAGTGACGACAACGTGGTCGCCTGCCATCCGGGCCTGCCAGCCGCTCTCCACGACCGCGGTCGCGCCCGGCAGCACAAGGATGCACGGACCTCGCCAGCAGGTCCCCTCGGGCACGAGGGTACCGACCCCGATGAGCGCCACATCGCGCCACGCGCCGTCGAACCAGGCGCGACAGCGATCGGAGGGGACCGACGGGACGTCCACCTCAAGTGCGGGCAGGTCGCGGGCCGCTTCGGTCCAGACGCCACGAACGGCCACCACCTCGACCGCCTCCTCGGGCCGGACGAAGCCGAAGCGAGACCGGTGCTCCTCGTCGAAAGCCGAGCGCAATGCGCCATGTACCTCCAGAACGCTCACGCCCGCCGCTGTGCGGACCACCTCCACCCGGTCCACCTCGCCTGTCCACGGCAGCTCCAGCACCCCCGAGGTCCCGACATGACGCGTCAGAAGGGTCAGCTCGCCTGCCCCTTCCTCCAGCTCGGCGGCCACGGCCAGGCAAGCCCGCTGGAGAAGCTCGTCGCCCGTCCCCTCCCCCACGATGGGAACGGTGTGGTCGAGGCGTCGTCGAGAGGCCCCGATGCCCACCGCGGAGAACACTCCTGCCAACAGCGGAATCCGCACCTCTCGGATGCCCAGGGCGCGCGCCACACCACAGGCATGGGCCGGTCCGGCCCCACCAAAGGCCACGAGGACATGGTCGGCGGGATCGGCAGCATCCACCGCACACACACGACGCACCGCCTGAGCGACCCTCGCATGGGCCACATCCCGAAAGCCCGAGGCAGCCACCTCCAGGTTCCCATCCACCAGCTGCCGCAAGGCCTGCCGGGCGGCGGCCACGTCCAGCCCCTGGTCCCGACCGGGCCCTGCGACCTGCGGAAAGGTGGGCAGGCGCCCGAGAATGGCCTCGGCGTCGGTGAGGGCAAGGGGGCCTCCCCGTCCGTAGCAGGCGGGCCCGGGGTCCGAGCCGGCGCTGCGCGGTCCCACCGAGAAGACACCGCCCTGCACGCCAAGGCAGCTACCACCACCGGCCGCGATGGTCTCCAACCTCACGGCAGGCGCGGCCAGAGTCACGTCACCGACGGTGATGACGTCCACTGTGCGCACGCCGGTACGGCCGTCGATGCGACACACGTCGGTGCTGGTCCCCCCCATGTCCAGGCCGATGAGGCTCCGGCCGCCACAGCTTCGCCGCCCCAGCATCTCGGTGGCGACCACACCCCCGGCGGGTCCCGACAACACCGCCCTCGACCCACGCCACTCCGTCGCGTCGTGGGGAGCGAGTCCACCATCCGAGCACATCCAGCCGCCACGCGTGCGCGGCAACAAGGGCGACAGGGCAGCGTCGGCGATGGTGGTGTGGAGGCGCCGCAGAAAACCAGCGGCCGGGGCGACGTCTACGCCAGACACCACCCGGGGCACGCCGAGGGACCGCAGCCAGGCCATCACGCGGGCCACCTCGTCTGGCGCTCGGGGCCCGTGGACGAGCACCACGGCTGCATCCTGAACGCCTGCCGCCACTGCAGCGCGCACCTCTCGCTCGAGGTCGACGAGCCTGTGGGGGCGAACAAGCGCGCCATCAGAAGCGATACGGCCCGCGAGGCCAAGCACCTCGACGCCGAGCGGGGCGGCGCGGCGCACGGTCAGCGCAAACAGCTCGGGCCTGACCTGTTCGCCGAAGTCGGCCACATCCTCGAAGCCAGCGGTGGTGACGAGCAGGACGCGGCGCCCGGTGCGTTCCAGCAGGGCGTTGGTCGCCACCGTGGTCCCCCGGCGGACCTCATCCGCCAGGCCACCTAGCCGGGACAGGTCCGCCCCATCCGACAACACCTTGTCCACCTGCCAGCGCCCCTCTTGCACCCGCACCACATCGGTGAAGGTGCCGCCCTGGTCCATCCAGACACGGTGCATGGTCGACGGACCCAGGCGGTCGGGCGAGCGGGCGCTCAGGGCGTGTAGTCGGCGTTGACCTCGTCGGACGTGTTGCCTTCCATGTCGGTGATCGACAGTGTGACGGCGTAGTCGGTGTCGGCGTCGACGTTGCTGAGCGTGAAGATGATCTCGCCGGTGTCGCTGTCGACCGGAGCCGTGGCGCTGCCGACCTCGGGCGAGAAGGTCTCGGCCTCACCGTCACCCTCGGTCACGCTCAGGTTGAGGGTGCCGCCGGAAGCGCCGTCATAGACGTCGTCATCGGCGTCGGTGTAGGCGACGGAGAACTCGAGCACGTCGCCGTCGGGGTTGGAGTCGAGGACCACATCCACCGCGGTGATCTCGGGCGGACTTCCAGTGGAGCCGCTGCCACCATCGCCGTAGTCGGGCTCTTCGATCTTCTCACCGCCGGAGGACAGACCTTCATCGTCCGAACCGCCAGCGCCACACGCGATGCCAAGGCTGGCCACAGCCGCCCACAGTGCACGCTTCATCATCAATCTCCTCCGACCCTTGGCGATGGGCATGGCCACCGAACGGGCGCGTCTTGCTCACTTCTCACGGAGTATACGGCACCGGTCGCGCAGCGGGGGGTCGGAGCACCCCAGACATCCACCGTGCAGGAGCATCCAGGGATGAAAAAGCTCGTCGTCGTCGTGCTGTTGCCGTGCCTCTTCGTGTTGGTCACGGGCATCGGGCTGTGGTGGTGGGAACGGGGCGCCCTTCCGGGCTTCCGGCCCACGCCGGTCGAGGTCACGGTCGACACCATCACGAAGGAACATCGGGGGGTTCGCATTCGCGGGACCGCCCACTACGCGGGCAAGCTCAGACAGACCGCCACGGAGACCGACACCGTGTGGTGGGTGTACCCGCTCACCGCGGAGGGTCAGACCCAGGAACGGCTGGTGAAGGTCGTCGTGCGCACCACCCGCAAGCCCGACCCGCTGCTCGGCTACGAGGACCGCACCATCGAGGGCTTCGCGCGGCCGCCCGGACGCCTGCTGCCCCAGGATGCCCGCAGCGCGCTGAGGCAGAGCGGCTACGAGCTGGATGACGGCGTGATGCTCATCGAGGAGTGGGAGGACTGAGCCTCAGCCGAGCACTTCGCCAGCCTTCGCCACCAGGAAGGCGTTCTCCTCCGGGGTGCCGACCGTGAGGCGGAAGTACTCGTCGTAGCGCTGGTTGCCCCACGAATCGAACTTCTTGATGAGCACGCCCTTCTTCTCCAGCTCCGACCGCAGCCAGGCACCCGTACGGCCATCGGTGAAGCGGCCGAGCACGAAATTGGTCTTGCTGGGGAACATCTCCACGCCTTCGAAGCGCGAGAAGCCCTGGGTGAGCACCGAGCGGGCCTCGGCGCAACGCTCCCGGAGGTCGGGGAGGTGGTGGGCGTCGGTGAGGGCGGCGATTCCCAGCTCCTCGTGGAGGGTACCCACCCGGTAGTCGGTGAGCTGGGCGTTGAGGGCCTTCACGAGCTCGGCATCGGCGAGCAGGTAGCCAAGGCGCAGCCCGGCCATGCCATAGGCGAAGGAGAAGGTGCGGCCGACCATCACGTTGGGGAGCTTGCCCGCGAGCGGAGCGACGTAGGTGTGCTCCTTGGGATCGACGTACTGCACGTAGGCTTCGTCGATCCAGAAGATGGACCGGGGGTAGGCACGGGCCAGGCGCTCCACCTCGTCGCGCTGGATGAGCACGTTGCCGGTGGGGTTGTTGGGGCTGCAGATGTAGACGAAGCTGTCGCGACGACGCACAGCGGCTTCGATGTGAGACACATCGAGGGTGAAGCCGCTCTCCGGCTCCAGAGGCACCATCTCCACCGTGAGGCCGGCCTTCTCGCCCTTCTTGGGGACCTTGCTGTAGGTGAGGCGCGGGGTGACGAGCGGGTAGCCCTTCTTGATGGTGAGGTGCTTGAAGATGCGGACAGCCGACTTTTTGATCTCACGCCGCACAAGAAAGGGCACGACCATCTTCAGGATGGGACCCGAGCCATTGTGCAGGAACACGTTTTCGGGCGACACGCCGTCGATCTCGGCGATGCACTCCCGCAGGCGCGCGTTGGAGCCCTCCGTGTAGTTTCGCAGGCCGGTGCGGGTGGCGAGGCGCATCATGGCGTCGGCCACGGCCTGAGGGGCGTAGGTGCCGTCGTTCAGGCCGAGGTTGATGGGAAGGGTCGCGCCAGCGGGCGCATCGGTGGGTCCGGTGGACATGGGGACTCCTCGAGGAGCGGTCGCGCAGCGGCGGGGTCCATGGATGCCGTGGGCGCGCAGAGACGGCGGACGATACACCCCGGGTCGCGCGGCGGGCCCTCACCAGAAGTGGGGGCCGAAGCAGGCGCCGGAGCACGCAGTCCAAGACCCGGCCTGCGTATCGATGGACCGCCCCTGCCGCACCCCGGGGAGTGACACGGATGGCACTGGTACCAGACTTTCACGGCAAGATCGTGTGGATCACGGGCGCGTCGTCCGGCATCGGAGAGGCTTTGGCGCATGCCTTCGCAGAAGCCGGCGCTCGCCTGGTGCTGTCGGCCAGGCGCACCGAGGCGCTTGAGGCGGTCCGGGCATCCTGCACCCGCGAAGGTGGCCCCGAGCACGTCGTCGTCCCCCTCGACATGACCGCCCCGGACACCTTCGCCGCGGCGGTGTCGAAGGTGGAGGCGCTCGGCGGAATCGACGTTCTGGTGCACAACGCAGGCGTCGGACAGCGGGCGCCCGCGCTGACCACCACCTCCGAGCAGGAGCGGGCCATCATGGAGGTCAACTTCTTCGGCCCCGCCCAGCTCACCCGCGCCGCGCTGCCCGGCATGATTGCCCGAAAGGAAGGCCACTTCGTGGTCATCAGCAGCATCGCGGGCCGCGTCGCCCCCGCCTACCGCACCGCCTACGCGGCCTCCAAGCATGCGGTGATGGGCTGGTTCGAGGCCCTGCGCGCCGAGCACACCGACGATGGCATCCACATCACCGTGGTGATGCCCAGCTACGTGAAGACCGACTTCGGCCGAAACGCCCCGGCGACCACCGAAGAGGAGGGCCGCAACCTCGACACCACCGACAATCGACTCGAGCCCGACTGGGTGGCCAAGCGCGTCGTGCTCGGCACCGCATGGAAGCAGATGGAGGTCATCGTGGCGCGCAAGGAGCGCCTCGCCTTGTTGCTGCGTCCATTTCTGCCGCGGGTGATGCACAACGTGCTCGCGCGACGGGCCCGCAAGCTCCGCCTGGCGCGGGCCAAGGCACTGTCGGGCCCGGTGGCTGAGCCGGGTGCGGAAGAGACGTCGGCGAGCTGACCGACGCTCCCGGTCAGCCCTGGCGGACCACGGAGCTGCCAGCGTAGGCAGCCGCTTCGTCGAGCTCCTCGGCAATGCGGAGGAGCTGGTTGTACTTGGCGACGCGCTCCGAGCGACACGGCGCGCCCGTCTTGATCTGACCCGCATTGGTGGCCACCGCGAGGTCGGCGATGAAGGTGTCTTCGGTCTCGCCGCTACGGTGGGAGATGACGCAGGTGAAGCCAGCGCGGTGGGCCATCCGGATGGAGTCGAGCGTCTCGGTGAGCGTGCCGATCTGGTTGACCTTGATGAGAATGCTGTTGCCGGCGCCGGTCTCGATGCCCTGCGACAGCCGCTCGGTGTTGGTGACGAACAGGTCGTCGCCCACGAGCTGCACCCGGTCGCCGAGCCGCTGGGTGATGAGACGCCAGCCCTCCCAGTCGTTCTCGTCGAGGCCATCTTCGATGCTGTAGAGCGGGAAGCGGTCGCACAGGCCAGCGTAGAAGTCGACCATGCCGGCGGAGTCGAGGGCTTCGCCACCCATGTGGTAGGCGCCGTCGCGGAACAGCTCACTGGCGGCGACGTCGAGGGCGAGCTTGATGTCGTCGCCGGGCGTGTAGCCGGCCTGTTCGATGGCCTCGACCAGCAGCTCCAGGGCTTCTTCGTTGCTGCCGAGGTTGGGGGCGAAGCCGCCTTCATCGCCGACCGAGGTGGCAAGGCCGCGGGACTTCAGCACGCTCTTGAGGGCGTGGAAGGTCTCGGTGCCCATGCGCAGTGCTTCGGAGAAGGTCTCGGCGCCCACCGGAGCGATCATGAACTCCTGGATGTCGACGTTGTTGTCGGCATGGGCGCCGCCGTTGAGCACGTTGAGCATGGGCACGGGAAGCAGGTGGGCGCCGACGCCGCCGATGTGGCGGTAGAGGGGGACATCGACACTGCGGGCGGCAGCGCGGGCGACCGCGAGCGACACCCCGAGGAT